>OHOL01000680.1_pt1 | contig 7541 bp, 5 predicted proteins | sample 1569921 | NCBI WGS metagenome assembly OHOL01 (sample SAMEA3879531, study PRJEB24766) | human gut metagenome | biome: human-associated habitat; feature: feces | place: USA | collected 1985/1987 | reverse complement strand
CTTGAGCTTCCACTAATCCTTTTTCCGTTACAGGATATATTGTCACCTGTTTTATTCCATTCCAACTAGAAGGCAACGTCCATTTCATAGAAGAGTATCCTTTCTCTGAAAAAGCGATAATCTCCTTGTGGTCTTTTATCCATGTTACAGGGATAAACAAATTATTATCCCGACGTACTAGGTTTCCGTCTTTTATAAGCGTTTTATTTTGTCCGTTTACAACTAATCCATCGGAATAGATTACAGTTTTAGTATCAGCATTATAACTTTCTACTTTATGTTGATTCAAGTAAGCCCATTGCAAAGTAGTTATACAAAATTGCTTTTTAAATTCCGCAAAATTCGTATTTGTACTTATTATTTCTTCACCATGCATATTATCACCAAATAAAAAAGCTGTATCCCATATGGTCCCATACAAACCACTACGTCCGCCGCAAGCCAATGCCGGACTAATTGTACAACGTTCTTCAGGAGTCAGATCGCTATACCATGCTGCCGGTTGTAAACCATAAAAAGCATCAGTGCGTTGATAACCCTTATAGAACTCACTTGTTACATCTATCCCTTTATCCCTCCAATAACGAAAAATTTTCCTCATAACCTCGGTCGTCATTTCTTTCGAATATCCATGAAAAGGACTTTCGCGAGGCTCAAATGCATCAATATGTACCGTCTTTGAAGAAGTTAAGTCCAACAGCTCTATCACTTCGTCTATACGTTTCTTAGTATATCCTTTCTTCCATTCATTAATCAGGCATACTTGAAAGTTTGGCATATTATTATAAGATCCCCATTGTAAGAAAGTACCATCCGCATTCCTACAAAGTAAATCCTTTTTCACATACGTATGCCACAAAGGACTATTCGTATAAGCATCTGTCAAATTGATATGAACAGAAATTATCGTATTATACTTGGCAGCTTCCTTTTTCAACCAAAGATAGCTATCACGAGCAGTCTTATCCTCCGGTCTTTTTAATGCTTCATTAAACACATTAAAGGCAGGGTATTTGTCATCATGTCCATTAAACTGCCAGCCTACCAAATATACTACTTTCGTAATGCCACGCGTTAAATTATCTATTTTCTTCACATTTTCTAAGACATCATTATAGTCCAATTTCTTAATAGTACCTCCTTGAGGATCAGGTTGTGCAAGAAACATTTTCATCAACATAGAAGTATGATAAGAAAGCATATAGGGACGTTCCGGTTTTCCAGTCTTTGTATAGTCATATTTCTCTCCCGAAATATTATCAATAAATTCTTCATCTTCCTCATTCTTTATTACTGAAGTTCGCTCTTCATTACTACAAGCACTACTAACTGTTGATACCATTACAAACAGCAAGAAATATATAAGACATAGACGATAACTAAAATTTCTCATGATATTATTTATTAGATGGTTATTATATTATTTTAATCGCACCTGGATGGATTTTCCAACCATTGAAGAATATGATTTCCAGACCTTTCCTTCCCTCTCTATTACTGTCTTGATCCTGTCACCATGCCGAATAACACGAATATTAAAAGGCTTTGTACCAAAAGCATACACATTTTTGAGTTCCATAAAATTCCATTCGGCCGGAAGTTGGGGAGTCAACATAAATGCATGTAGCCCCATTGGCCGGATACCAAATATACCTTCCGTAATTATTCGGCAATAAAGACCGCTTTCTGCTGACAAATGACGCTGATTACCTTCCGGCCAGGCTTCGATCGGATAAGGTACATGATCGCCTAATAATCGTTGCACGGAATAACGTTGCAAATACCGGGTGGCTTTCTCACGCTCACCAGCAGCATAAATACCTCTTAAAGCATACAAAGCAGGACGATCCCAATAAGTAGAGGTTCCCGTTTGTGATAATAAACCATTCTCTGTCCATAAATTTGGAGAAAGTAATGCATTAATAGTCCCCTCTTTACGGTCGAAAATACCAGCTACTAATGGCACACATATCCAAGAACGAAGCACATCGTTACCTTTATAATAACAATATGTTTCATACCCTTCTATATTCGCTTCAAAATAATGAGCTATATTCTTTCTTAATATCTCTGCCTCTTTCCGATAGCCATTAGATAGTGATACAGATTTTCCTAGTTCTTTACTTAGATAGCTGGCAGAAAGAAGAGCGTCATAGTATAAAGTAGATGTATTAAGATTTGCATTTCCTGCCGGAAAGCGATTCTCCATCTCATCAGTATCTGAAATTACCACACCTTCAGCATTAAGTTTTCGTTTACAATACATCAGACACCATTCTATCAGAGGCCACAATTCATTTGCAACATCAGTATCTCCTAATTCCAAAGCAAAACGTGCTGCACCATAAGCAATCATCGCCGCATCTCCACGGTCACCGGCACCATGCCAGATATCCTTTCCTTCTGCTATTATTGAACTCGGAATCGGATTGTATTCTGGATTCATAAAACGAGCGAAATGCCGATAAGAATTGATAGCTGCCTCATTACCTATTTTATACCCAAGAAAAGGGAAAAAAGGATTAACATATTCCGCCTGATCGTTTGCCCAAATTGCTGCATAATAAGCTTCACCACCCGGTCCATGCATTAATCCACCACTTGTACGATAAATGCTTTCCGATGCACGGATTTTAGCAAAAGCAAAAGCTGTATTCAAAATTGTGTCAGGAGAACAAAATTCCAGGCTATTCCATACCTGCTCTATAAAGCTATCTCGTGAACGAAGCTCTGCCTCTACATCCGGCAATAGTTCTGTCTGACCTCTTTTATAAGCCTGAACCGACGCCCCAAAAGTGATGGATTCACCACTTCCAAGTAGAAAAGCCTCCACTTTACCTACAACAGTAGAAGCTACTAATGTATAACTTCCATCCACTCCCTGATCCGGCCTTGTCTGATACACAACACGAGAATGAGGAAGCAATACTTCCACCTTTTCATTTCCTATATTCTTAACAGTGTATCGTTCGCACAACATCGGCTTGTCAACAGAAGGAAAGAAAACGCGAGTTAATTCTATTGCAGGAACAAGTTCTCCACCTGCCTTGGTTCCTCTTGTATGTCCGATTGTAAACTCACTGACTACCGTCAACTTTCCATCCAATTGTATTGACTTTACCTGCTCATTATTCAAGGTTAATCCATTTACCTGTAACATAGCTAAAAAGTCAACAGAAAAACGACGAGTCAAGCATGAGTATCATTAGGAACTGTACGCAACATAGGCCATATCACCGAACGTTCCAAAGAAAAAGCACCATCAGTATTCACACCATAACGAAGCACGGTAGCGACCTTTTCCCCCCCCATTTCTATATGATCATAATGGGGAATATTTTGTCCTATACTCCATTTTATCGATTGATCCGATTGAATCTGCCAACGAGACTGCCCATCCATTTCACAGAATGGTAATAACCCCACAAATAAAATAACCAGTTTAGCAATTTTCATCCTTTGTATATTTAAATGCAAGAACATAAAATGTAATATTTATAAATCCCATCATCGTAATCATCATTTCATACGATGATGGGAAATTGTCTTAATCAATTGGCTGTCCGTCAACAGAAGTCACTTTCTTCATAGAAAACTCCCAAATTGCCGTACGGTCAGCATTACCACTTGGAATAACCTCCATCTTCACATATTGAGTTCGCAACTGATTATCAAGCATATCATTCGGTATTTCTCCCCAATACAGACCATCCTCTGGAATATTTATAGAAGCAACCTTTATCCAGTTGACAGTAGCATCATACTCTTTCAGACGATTATGTAGTCCTCGATATTCATCCCCTTCTCCTTGATACCCTGAAAGTATATTCCAGTCATTATCAGATAAGGAAACATTTATATCATCAGTAGTAATATAGAAATTAACACCACCTGCTCTTACATCCCATTTTGAGAACACACCTAATTGCGCAATGAAATAAGGATCCCCAAGATCAATTGCAATATACGGATTTCCATAATTCCCGCCATGACTATCATTTACATATCCCATCCAACCGAAATTATTAGAAGTATTACTATCGAACAGATAAGAATAAGCATGCCCCCACGGTTCATAAGTTAATGTTCCATAAGCAACCTTCCACTTCGATTTGTCTGTCACTTCCGTATTTGTATAAGTGTGGAAACCACAAATCAACAGCATTTCATCTTTATCTGTATTAGCTGTTTCAGAAAGAGCTAGTAATCTGACAGGCAATACATAAATCACTCCACTATTATTCTTTTTAGCTTCATAAATTTTATCCGGATAAAAAGTTATATTAGCAACCACATTTGTTGCAGATGCACCCATTGAAATAAGTTTATTCGGCAATTCATACATATCAGATTCCAAAACTTTATATGCTATTCCTTCAGGAATACTATATTTTTCATCCAAATCAGATTGAGAAATCAACTCCAACTGTACATCAGTAGCCAAAGCACCCTTTTTCACAATACTAACCGGCACTATATGAGATATTTCAGCACTGTTTAATATCAATTGTTCCCTACTCTCCCCAAACGATACAACTACAGGAGATACATTGCATCGAAGTAGTACCCTATTCTTATCAGCATTAACTGAATCGCTGGCACTAACTAAACGCACCGGTAACACATATTCCACACCATCTCCTCCCTCTTTAACAGCACCATAGATTTTCTTGGGCTTAAAAGTAACATTAATGGTTTTTCCTGTTTCATCTCCAGAAATACCCTTTGAAACAAAACAGCAGATTCATCTACTATCATATACATGTCCTTAGACAAGACCTGATAATTAGTCCCCTGTTTATCATTATACTCTACATCTACTTCATTCTGTGTAAGCACTTCCAAGGAAGCATTTGCCTCCAGATCCTTGCGTAAACCACCTTTTATTACTGTCAACTGATACTCGTATACCTCTTCTTCCACAGACATTATAACCTCTTGTGAGCCTGTTTCCTTTATTGATAAGATCTTATGATATTCATCCGGAACCAGTTCGTCATACTTTCCATCCAGATCATTACAAGATATAAGTAGCCCCAGGCATCCTAGCAGACAGATATTCAGAATATATTTTTTCATATTTCAGCATTTTTCAAATTAATATTTAGGAGCTTGTATCAAATGCGGGTTATTATAAATTTCACTAGCATTGACAGGAAGCAAATACATACGATCATCCCATTGAAATGGCTGATCCACTTTTGTCCGTCGGTTAAACTCTTCAAAAGTAGGATTCTCCTTTTCTATTGCATTCAATCCTTCGCGTACTCCAGCCTTAAATAGTTGTGGAGCAATCATCCAGCGACGTGCATCGTAATAACGGTGACCTTCGGCAAACAATTCAACAAAAGGAGCAAAAGATTTAAATGAAATGTCGTTCATTGCGTATCCAATCCATCAACGACATTTCATTTAAATCTTTTGCTCCTATTACAGAAATACCTGCACGTTCCCGGACCTCATTCAAATTATCCAACGCAGACTGTTGCTCACCTAAAGCAGCATGGCATTCAGCCAAACTTAAATATAACTCTGACAACCGAATGAAAGGAGTAGGTACTGAACGATAATTATATCCACCATCCTTCCGAAATGTCAAATTAGGAGCTGCCCATTTCTTAAGGAAATATCCGGTAGTACAATTATCGCGATTAAACTTGCTTGGATTATATCCCTGCTTTAACGAATTTCTCACTTGTACAATCAGAGGCGAACCATCACATATCTTTTGTCCAAATTCATCACCATCAAACGATAGCCATGCATAAAAACGAGGTTCACGTTTGGTATTCAATTTTATAATATCCTCTCTACCTGTATATCCGGCAGACTCGAACCAACTATCTTTCGGCAACTGCGAATCATTTTCCGGAAGTTTTCCATCAGCTGTATAAAAGTGCTCCACAGCATAAAGTAATGGAGACATTGCACACACACCTCCCCAAGCAGAACCGTCATTCTTTGTTACCACCCAATGAGGAACAGCTTCTATCGCATTAGTACTTAATCTATCTGTTACTATTCCCCAAATCACTTCCCGATTTCCTTCTGTTTCTGCAGAACACATCATATAACGCATTTGCATAACTCTTTTCTTAAAATCATCACTTACCCCCGGAATATTAGGCAAATTCAATTGATGCATGTTCCGAAGACTCTCTGAAGTAAGAAGATCAAACAAAGATCTCCCCCCTTCACCCAATGCCAGATCTAATGCCTCCTGACATGCTGTCTTGGCGCGTACCCATTTATCACGACTATACATCAAACTCACGAGCTCCTTTCCATACCCCGGTGTTTCATAGTTTGTATTTTTCCATCCCGTAAAAGGGAAACCACCATTCCATAAAGGAGAAGCGGCATATAAAAGTACCCTAGCCTTCAAAGCTTTACTAGCAACAGAAGTGGCACGGCCTAAGTCATTAACATCTACTGTTGCAGGCAAAACCTTAGCAGCTTCATCTAACCAACCAACTATTTTATCGACACAATAATCAAAATGAGAACGCCCGGGAAACTCTGACTTAGGTGTATTCTGCGAATAATAATGTTCAATTATAGGAATAGGTCCATACGCTTCCAACAAACGGAAATGATAATATGCCTGTAAAAATAAAATTTCAGCTTTCCAACGCTGCCTGTCATTTTGAGAAACACCAACCGGATTCAGTTCATCCAATGTCTTTAAAAACAAATGACAATGCCCTAGATAATCATAACAAGAACTCCAAGGTAAGGCCGCCGGTCCCCAGTTTGAAACATAAGTAGACGAAAGTTGGTCCCAACTAACTTGTTGCCCCAGATACCCCCACAACAATGGACTCACAAATTCATCCGTAGAACTCTCCAATGCCCCCAAATTATTACAGGGTGCACTATAATTTGTGCCAGAATAGCATGAATAAAGAAAACCGATAGCATCATCCTTATCACGCATCGTATCATCAAAATCAGCTGTTTCAGGAGGTACCACATCCAAATAATTACAAGCTGTAAAGCAACAGACCGGCAATATTATTTTTGCCCAATATAACATGTGTTGAATGATCTTCATAGTCTATATTTTTTTAAGTATTTCTAACTGATTAAAAAGTAAACTGAGCACCAATATTAATAGCACGCTGTAGTGGATAAGCACTATAAGATAATTCTGGATCCCAAAGTTTAAATGGACTCCATACTGCTAAATTATCTCCACTAAGATAGATACGACAGAACGGAAAAGAATATCCTAAATCCAACGTTTTGAAACGTAAAAAATTACCATTACGCATCCAAAAACTACTAGGCTTCATATTATTAGCTATTTGAGAATTATTGACCCCCAATCTGGGATAAGCGGCTTCTTGATTAGGATTAGCTTCCGACCAATAATTATCAGCTATAAATTTCATCAGATTCCTGTCCTGGTTCCCTACATCCGAACAGAACGGAGCAATGTTGTCTATCATCAGTGTACGTTTGGCGGAACCATTGAAGAAAACACCGAAATCAATGTTCTTATATGTCCAGTTCAGACCAAACCCATATTGGATGCGGGG
>OHOL01000677.1_pt1 | contig 7596 bp, 4 predicted proteins | sample 1569921 | NCBI WGS metagenome assembly OHOL01 (sample SAMEA3879531, study PRJEB24766) | human gut metagenome | biome: human-associated habitat; feature: feces | place: USA | collected 1985/1987 | reverse complement strand
CCTGGGATTTAATTCACTTTCGCAGATTATGGGAGAAATTTGATTTTACTCAAGGGAAGAGCCAACAAAGCATTTTTGGCAATGCCTCTTTAGAAAAGACAAACTACCCCGTAGCCTTCGGCAACAAAGACTATATACTGGTATATCTTCCGCAAGGTGGGAAAAGAACCATCTATCTGCCTCCCATGAGTAGTCCCAAACAGACTTTAAAATGGATGAATCCCCGTAACGGACAAACCACATTCTACCAGTATACGACAACAGATACGATTTCCATATCCTCGCCTACAGAAGGAAAAGGAAATGACTGGGTTCTAATAATCGAATAACCAACTGATAAAAAATAACTATAGAATATGAAAAGTAACAGATTAGAAGAGCTGACACAGCACTATGAAGCTCTTATCACCCGGAAAAATGAGATATGCAATAACAATAACGGTATATACAGACGTTATCACTACCCTGTGTTAACAGCAGAACATGCACCATTAATCTGGAAGTATGATTTTGATGAGAAACAGAATCCATTCATGGAAGAGCGGATTGGCATCAACGCGGTAATGAATACAGGAGCAATCAAAATCAATCATAAATATTACCTTGTGGCACGTGTCGAGGGAGCAGACCGAAAGTCATTCTTCGCAGTAGCGGAAAGCGACAGCCCGGTAGACGGGTTCCGCTTTTGGGATTATCCGATAGAAATGCCGGAAACAGATGTTCCCGGTTCGAATGACTACGTTAGTGGCATAAACAGATATTATACCACCTTTGCTGAAAGATTTGAACTGCCTGCTGACGCTGAAGCAACCGTCAGTGCCGTTCATTTCAGATTGTATGTATATAAAGCAGCTACCACTAACAAAGGTAAACCTGTAAAAGTCAGATTATATGGAGAGAAATGGGGAGCACCGGATCCGGATAATGTATTTGGAGAATATGTTACAACAATGAGCGGTGCTTTCGGTACTACCTCTGTAGACTACGAAAATGTCATCAGAAAAATTAAATTTGCAACTCCTATAAAAGTCAAAGGAACATTCTATTTATCTATAGAACTGGACGAATCTATCGTACCGGACGCAACTACCAAATTAGCTTTGGCTTGTGATGCGTACAGAGCAGATAAAGTTGCTTCTGCTTATGTCCGGATTCATGCAGCAGGAGCCGCAGAGTTGAATCTTAACGGAGGATGGTATTGTGTACCTGATCTTCCCTGGCCGTTTAACGAGATTGATAAAACCGGATTCTCTTTCTATCTATCACCGGAAATGACTTTCCATCAGGTAAAAGGAACTTCTATCAACAAGGTAGAAGACAATAAGATCAGCGTTTATCCAACGGTATTCCACTCTGACTTCAACATAAAAACCGGAGATAATACATCGAAATTAATTCGTGTATTCAATGCTAACGGACAAACCGTTTATGAGAAGACTACAAATGAAGCTAATATAACTGTTACGGGGGCAAACTGGGCCGAAGGCATTTACCTGATAAGAGTTGGAGGCGACTCTATCAATGCTTCTATAAAAGTCATCAAAAAATAAAACTCTCTCTCTTTACTTTATTCTTAACAATTGTCCGGGCGTAAAATCCCGTATTTGACGTCCCGGACAATATTTATTCACTAATACACATCGGAAGATATGAAAAAACGACTACTTATTACCTGTCTTATGTCACTGATAGTCATTGGCGTATGGGCGGAGAAAAATGAAGATGAACCTATTATCAACATGACTTGTACTGCCGGTAAAATCAGTTTTAAACTGTATGCAACTGAAGAAACAGTTTTCCAGGTAGACTTTGGTGAGGGAGCAATAGAACAAACGGTTAAAACAACCGGAACAGCAGTCAATGGTTCCGCTTCGGGTACTTCAGTCAACGTATACGGAGATGCCAATAAGCTGAAAAAGATTGAAATCTCTTCCAATAAACTTCTAAAAGTGCTTGATTTCAGTAAATGTTTGGCATTAACAGAACTGTCCTGTTCAAGTTGCCAAGGTGTAACTGAAATTATTCTCCCTTCCTCTACAGAGAATCAATTGACAAAGATCAACTGTAGATATCTCAATCTGGCTTCTTTTGACGCAAGTAAATGTACAAAGCTTAAGACACTTGCCTTATCCAATGCAGATGCAACACTAAAAACATTGGTACTTCCGGAAAATACAGATATTCTGAATGACTTAACGTTGCAACAATGTGGTCTGACGACATTGGATATCAGTAAATATACCAATCTGACAAATCTGGATTGTACTTATAACTTTCTTACCTCTATCCAAACTCCCAATTCGGATAAAAATCTGTCTGTAGACTGTTCATACAATTACATGATCATGCCTAATTTTCCCGAAGGTGAAAACATCACTTTATACTATATGGACCAGCGGGAAAAAGTATCACAATACACTTTGAATGAAAGTTATACAACAAATGACATCATTGACCTGTCTGAATTTTACGTTTCTAAAAAAGGAATTAGAGGTTCCTATTTTACAGATGGAGTTTATCCCACCTTCACTTGGTATACAAACGGAAACAGCGATCCTTTAGAAGAAGGAAAGGATTACACAACAACTGAACCTGGAAAATTCAAATTCAATATAGTTCCCGAAAACAGCGTTTATTGTGTCATTGCCTCCAAAGCCTATCCGGCTTATCAGGATTACAATTCTCCATACCGGACTGCCGATACTACTATTGAAAAAGCAGCTGAGCCGGCTATCATTTTAACTACATCCAATGAAAGAGTTATTGGTTTCTCCTTAGGAGCTACTGAAGATAATACTTCTATACAGATAGACTGGGGAGATGGAAACCTCGTTGATAAAGTTATAAACTCCGCAAAGACTTCTATACAGGGTACTCCTGCAGGAACAAAAAATATTAAAATTTATGCAGATGCAGCTAAGATAAAGGAAGTTTCTTTAGCTTATTGTGATTACCTCACAGGCGTCGATTTAAGTAAATGTACAGCTTTGCAAACCTTATCAATAAAGGAAAGCTCTAAAATTACTTCCATTGCCTATCCGGAAGATATAACCACACTGGAGAATCTCAGCATTGACAATAGCAGTATAAAAAATATAGACTTACATAATTGGTCTGGCCTCAAAAATCTAAAATATAGTCCTTACGGTATCAGTACTATTGTATTACCCAACGAAGCCGGAAACCTGGAAAGTATCGTTCTTAGTAAGTTATCATTAAAAGCTATAGATTTAAACAAATATGTCAATCTGGCTTCTCTTGAAGTAACCTCTCACTCTGCATTGGAAACACTGGATGTGGGTAAATGCAGCAAGTTAACAAAACTAATTTGCAAAAGAGATACCAAACTGGCGACTCTTATTCTACCGGAAATCAAAACAACTTTAACAGAACTGGATTGTGAATATACTGCACTAACAGCCATAGACTTAAAAGAATATAGCAAATTGTAGCGGGATCAAAGAGACAATCCTCCCCGAAGATCCGTCTACTTTGACTTCATTGACTTGCAAAGAGAATGGCCTGAAAGTACTGGATATAAGTTCATGTACCAACCTGACGTATCTGGATTGTTCATACAACGAACTGACAGAGATAAAAGTTCCCGGGAATCCGAACCAGGATATCAATATCGACTGTTCTTACAACTATCTGTTTTTACCCAATTTCCCGGAAGGTGAGAAGATCGATTTGACCTATATGGACCAGAGAGAGAAAGTTTCACAATACACTCTAAGTGAAAGATATACCACAAATGATATAATAGACCTATCCGAGCTTTATGTTCTTAAACAAGGTATCAAAGGCTCTTATTTCCCGGAAGGAGTTTATCCTACCTTCACCTGGTATGTAAATGGAAGCAAAGAACCACTGGAAGAAGGAAAAGATTACTCTGTGACAGAACCTGCAAAATTCCGGTTCAATACAGTCCCTGAAGGTAATACCTATTGTGTTATTGCTTCTAAGGCATATCCTGATTATCAGGATTATAACTCTCCTTATCGTACTACGGATGTAATTATCGAGAAAGCAGCCGATCCGGTTATCAGCCTCACTACATCCAATGAAAGGAGCATTGGCTTTTCTATTGGGGCAACAGAAGATAATACAACCATTCAAATAGACTGGGGAGATGGAAATCTGGTTGATAAAGTTATAAATTCAACAAAAACATCTATACAAGGTACACCTACAGATACAAAGATAATTAAGATTTATACAGATGCAGCCAAAATAAAGGAAATCTCTTTAGCCTACTGCGATTATCTCACTGGAGTTGATCTAAGCAGATGTACAGCACTGGAAATACTTTCTATAAAAGAAAGTTCTAAAATCGCAATAATAACATACCCTGAAAATATAGCAACTATAACCAGTCTGACTATTGAAAACAGTAATATAAGAAATCTGGACATACATGATTGGTCAGGACTGAAAAATCTGAATTATGCTCCATCCGGTACCGCCACAATTGTTCTGCCGGACGAAACAGAGAATTTAGAAACTGTCATCCTGAAAAAACTATCCTCAAAGACAATAGATTTGAGTAAGTATACCAATTTAACTTCATTAGAAGCTACCAATAATTCTTCATTAGAAGAATTGGATGTTAATACATGTAGTAAGCTAAGTAAATTAATCTGTAAGAGCAATACCAAACTCGCAACTCTTACTCTTCCGACTGCAAAAACAGCTTTAACAGAATTAAATTGTGAATATACAGCATTAGCCAGCATTAATCTGAAAGAATACACCAATCTACAGATGTTGAATTGTAGTGGAATAAAAGAAGCGACTCTTCCGGAAAATGCAGCTACCATGACCTCTCTGACATGTAAAGAAAATGGCTTAAAAACACTGGATATAAGTTCTTATATCAACCTGACGTATCTGGATTGCTCATATAACGAGTTGACAAAGATACTGGTTCCCGAAAGTCTGAATCAGATTCTGGAAATCGACTGCTCATACAATTATATGATCATGCCAAACTTTCCCGAAGGTGAGAAGATAAAAATGTCATATATATATCAGAAAGATAAAGTGATGAAATATGAATTGGCAAGCAGTTATAAGACTGATGAAACAATTGATTTTTCGGACTGGTATGTGAAAAAGAAAGGATTGGCCGATTCATACTTCCCAAATGGGGTCTATCCTACTTTTGAATGGTATCTTGCCAGTACGGGTGAAAAACTTAGTGCAGGAAAAGACTACACGGTAACAGAAGGATGTAAATTCCGTTTCAATACCATACCAGATGGTGCAATCTACTGTGTTATCTCTTCCAAAGCATATCCTGATTATACAGATTACAATGAACCCTATCAGACAACTTCCTGTGTAATAACACAAGGAACAGGACTGGAAAAAACGAATGAGAATATAGCCCGAATTTATGCTACTGATACCAATATTACAATTATCCCTACAGAAGATTGTACTTACTCCGTACTCACTTCTACCGGACAAGTCATAGCAAATGGTGAAGCTAATCAGAGCATTGAAGTAGCTGTAGGCTCAACAGGTATATACATTGTATGTATCCGAACAAAAGACAATACAATTAGTACTTATAAGATAGCTATTCAGTAACAGAAAAGAAAGAATCCTTTTTAGGCACCCCATATAATTTAGTACTAAATTATATGGGGCGCTATTTTTTATGTAGAAGTCACTTGACAGACATCGTTGTTTATTATTTCCCTCCTGAAGAGAGCAATCGTTTACTAAGATAACGCACCGGATACCACACCGAAAGAAAGCCAACGGCAAATACCGTTACAAACACCAACACTACATCCCCAAAGTGCACACTGACCGGATAGGCATCCACCAGAAAGTTTCCTCCTCCACCACCTAAAGAGATAATACCAAATTTTTGTTGTATCAAACAAAGAATTAATCCCAATACAATACCGGATATAGCACCAAAAAGAGAAATCAGACGCCCTTCAAAAAGAAATATTCTGGAAATCAAACGATCATCCGCTCCCAAATTGCGCAAAGTCACAACATCCTCTTTCTTATCAAGAATCAACATAGAAAGAGAACCTATTACATTAAAACAGGCAATCATCAAAATAAACGTGAGAAAAAGATATGAAATCAATTTCTCTATCTCCATAATCCGAAATACGTCTTCTTGTTGCTCATAGCGATCCTGCACAACAAAGTCATCACCCAATATCGATGCAATCTTTGATTTGGCGGAAGAGGTGCTCACACCAGGATTTAATTTCAATTCAATAGCAGAAACTTCGGTTGTATAATCAAGCATCCGACGCACAAAATCAAGGGAAGTAAGAATATAACGGCTATCATACTTTTGCTGATTGACCACAAAGACAGTACCCGGAGAAAAAAGATACTCCATATTAAAAGAAGCAGAAGGATTTGCCATATTCACCTTAGCATTCCGCTTAGGGGTATAAATCTGCAACGGATCAACAAACTGTATACCTGTACCCAGCGTCGAAACCAATTCGATACCCATCACAGCATAATCTACTATGGAATCATGAAGTAGAAAATCTCCTGCCCCATAAAGAATGCTGTCAATAGACGTAAGATCCTCAAAGTTATCTTCCACCCCTTTTATTACAGCCATTGTCTGACGGTCTTTATACTGTACCATCGCATTTTCTTCCAACGTTTCGGTGAATACAGCAACTTCCGGCAAGGCACGAATCGCTTGTATGCGTTCGTTTTGTCCATCGAAAACCTTACCTTCCCGGATACTAATCTTCAGTTCCGGATCGAACGCTGTAAAAAAGCTGGCCACCATGTCCTGGAAACCGTTAAATACAGAAAGTGTACAGACAAGCGCCAGCGTAGCAAGTGCTACCCCACATACTGATATGCCGGAAATAATATTAATGGCATTGTGCTTCTTCTTTGAAAAGAGATAGCGCCGGGCTATATAAAAGGGCAGGTTCACTTCAAAAGAGAATCTATCTTTTCTATATAATCCAATGAATCATCCACAAAGAATTTCAGTTCGGGAATGATACGCAACTGGTGACGAACCCGCGTTCCGAGCTCATACCGGATAGATTTCATGTTGTTATTGATATTTTTTACCATCTCTTCTCCCTTTTCAGAAGGAAAAATACTAAGGTATACACGCGCTATACTCATATCAGGACTAATACGAACTGCACTTACTGACACCAGTATACCGGGCATCGCCTTAGTTTGTAACAAGAAGATTTCACTCAATTCTTTTTGCAACAAACGGGATATCTTATTCTGTCTGGTTGTTTCCATAAAGTTATTTATCAGGTTTATTAAATGTAATTATTCATATTGAGCAGGCGACCTTCACCTACTCATATAAAACACAAAGTTACAGAAATATATCGCTTGACAGGCTATTTATATGATATTTTTAGTTTTCATTATCGAAATAGCATACCCACTAAGTTAGCACTATTTTTTACGGATAATCGTCAGCCCATCCCGCAAAGGAAGTATCACCTTCTCTACCCTTGTATCTTTTGCCACAAGATCATTGAACGCTTTAATACCAATTGTTTGATAATCGTTACTATGCGGATGCTCTTCCAGAACATGGCCATCCCATAAAGTATTATC
>OHOL01000634.1_pt1 | contig 8159 bp, 4 predicted proteins | sample 1569921 | NCBI WGS metagenome assembly OHOL01 (sample SAMEA3879531, study PRJEB24766) | human gut metagenome | biome: human-associated habitat; feature: feces | place: USA | collected 1985/1987 | reverse complement strand
ATAAATCGTACCGCTGTATTCGAGGAACGGGCGCACGGGAACACGTTCCGCATCCACGTCCATCGACCATATGTCCTTGTTGATCCAGTAGAGCTTGTCGCCCGTACCGTTGAGCTGCACCTCCGAAGGCCAGTCGCCCATCTTGAACTTGAACTGCTTCTCTACGGTGAACGTCTCGGCATCGATGCGGTAGAGAGACGGGGCTTCGTAGCCGTAGGGCGAACCCTCGTACCCACCGTCGGTGATCGTCCACATCTTGTGGTTCTTGTCCATTACCAGCGAGGTGGGCTGGATGCCGACTTTCAGTTCTTCTACCACCTGATCCGTTTCGGTATCGATCTTGATGATGCGGTTTTGGTACGACCAGCAGTTGCAATAGACATATTTGCCATACTGCACCATCTGCTCCGTGGAGCCGCTTTCCATCGTCATGTCCGGCACCTGGATGTAACCGGTGATTTCATATTTCTTGGGGTTGATGATGAAGATGCGGTTGTCCCACAATTGGGTGACATAGGCTTTCTCGTCGCTGAGGAAATGGATATAGCGCGGCGAAGTCAGGTTCGTGATACGGCCCACCTCTTTGAACGTATTGAGGTCGATGGCGAAAATCACGTGGGAATTGTTCACCACGACCCAGCCCTTATTGTCGTGGATGCACATCGATTGCGCCACGTCGCCCAGCTTCATGCCGTTGGCACGGAAGAACACTTCATTCTGCACCTGTTGGGTTTCGGGGTCGTAGTACGACAACGTGGCATTGCCGTACTGGAAGTTGCCCTCGTTGGTGATGAACAACCCGGCTCCGGTAGCGTTGAAATCTTCCACCGCATCTCCGTAGTCCCACTCCATGCAGCCCGCCAGCAACAGCGGCAACCCGCATAGAAGAATGATATGTCGTATCAGATGTTTCATTGGCTTGTTATAAACGGGAAAGAGTACCGGTCTTTCGGCCAGTACCCTGTTCCCTTGTAAAATAATGGGTGTTACTGCTGGGTATAGCGACCGGCTTGCATATCCTCGTAGGTGGGGTTATAACCGCAATTGGTTACAAGCCAGTCTTCTTTCTTGATTTGCTCTTCTTCTACAAAAGATTTGAAGAACGTATAATCAACAAACCGTGTCAACCGGATAAATCGAACTCCTGAGAGTTTTGTTAAAGTTGGCATATTGAAAGTCGTAAGCGATGCTGCATTTGCAGCACAAAGTGTTCCATCAATGGCCTGCAATTTGGGGCATGAAATAGTTTTTACGGTACGAACAGTCATACCAACACCCCCGACATGTTCCAATGACGGAAATGTAAAATCTTTATTTGATGCCATAAAATCTAAAGAACCATATAAAATATTATTAATCACCCCTTCTTTGATATATTGAGGATTGCTTGAACAACCGACTGACTTTAAATTCGTAAAATCATAATCATAGTTAGAAACAGCGTTCAGATTACCGATAATACATAACTGACCTCCGACAATTTCCAATTTCGGGAACGAGATATTGTTTGCCATTGTAGTTTCGATGCTTAAATATCCATCTACACTTACCAAGTTAGGGGCTGAAACGCCTTTTTTTGAACCTCTTATAATTTCCATATTCCCGTAAACTCGTTCAAATTGGAATACAGGATCTGTTGTCATATTGCTAGAATACTTAAAATTCTTAATACTCTTAAAATTCAATTCTGGATCTATTCCAACACTTGAACCGGTAATACCGCTCGGAGCTAGAAACATGCTAACTTGCGACATATCCTCTTTTGTGATAATTTTTGAGAATATAGTCCCGTCTGTAATAGAAATTAAAGGTTCGTTATCCTCAAAAGGTACAAAATTTACTTTGCTCAAATCTAAAATTCGATCAGAACACTCCAATAAACGCAGCAAGGTCAGTCCTCCGAGTTGTTCTAATTTACTCCAATCCGGCAATTTTTTCAAGACTTGGAATTTAGATATTGTCAATGTGCCTTTAACAATCGACAAGTTAGACAGTCCATCTATTTCTTGTAATTTATTATTTCCCGTAGATGTAAAAGCATCGGACGCAATATAACTGGAAACGAGATTAAGGTCGCCGTTTACTACCGATAATTCCGGCAATGAAAGGGTCTCCAACGGAATCGGTATAGAAGCAAAATCCACACTTCCAACTTCTTGTAATTTCGGAAATTCCAAAGAAATCATTTTGCCTAAATTATTAACCCCTAAGCGACCGTTTACTTTTGTCAATTCAGGAATTCTCAAAGATGTGATTTCTCCTCCTGGTTCTCCGTCACTTGTCAGACACTGGAGATCAAAATCCTTTACGACAGTGGTTAATTTAGGGAATTCAAAACTTTGTAGAGATGAAGTCCTGAATATTATATTTCCATCAATCGTTTCAAGGTTGTCGAATTGCACATATGCTACTTGATTGTTGCAGACAACGATGTCGCCAGTAATATGCTGCAAAGATCTCATACTGACCATCTGCAATTTACTGTTGGTCGCAAAGGCAGTTTCAGTTCCTATTTGCAAACCTCCAATTGAAGTGATATTATCAAGTCCCGTAAGATCTTGTCCAACATAACTTTTCCGAATGATGATGTTTCCTTCGACTTCCTTCAATATTTTTAATGCGGCGATATCCGACAATTCTTCTGCATCCTCAGCATCCGACCCGATAATCAAATCACCTTTGATAACCGTTACGTCCGTATCAATGAAAGCCGTAACATCCGCTGTTGTCTTCAATTCCACATCCCCTTCATAGCGAATCTCGTCTTTAATGACTTTATATGTATAATCATTCGCTTCTCCATTGTAAGAGGTTACACGAAACGTTCGTTCCGTATCCCAGTCAGTAATGCTTGCCGGATCGGGAATAATTGTTGCCGAGGATGTGTATTTGAATTCGACTTGAGCATTATTTAACGAAACAGTATATGGAACTGTTATGGTAATTATATTGTCAATTATTTCCGCTGTATAGGATTGACTTGCCACAGTCATCACGACTGATGTGATAAAATTGTCATCGGCATCAGCAGGACTTTCTGGAGTCTGATTATCTTCTGAACATGATAAAAAAAGAAATGGGGCAATGAATAGTAAAAGCCAAAACTGTCTCATATTATTGATTATTAGTTATTGATAAGTCTTCAAATGAAAATACTTCTGTGGATATCTCTCCAAGCCAACCACTTTTCGATAATACTCCACACTGAACTTTGATAAAGTCTATATATTGCAATTTTACTGGAGTCCCGTCATGATATATTGCATTGGCTATTTTGAATCCGTTGCGCTGACCGCTACCATCAATGACATTTCCTCCTACCAGATTATCTGAACCCATATTATCCACATACCCCCACTCATAAGCGTTATTCGCCCAATATCCTGTAACGGGATCTTGATTGTTGCGAGGAGTCAGACGCGTCCCATATAATGTATAGCTATCTTCTTTAATCCAATTGGGATAATAATATTCTTGGCCATGGTATGCATTCATATCGACAGAACCTGAATTACCTTCACTATCTACCCACGGAGTATGTGCTCTGGGTGCAGGTCTATAGTAAGTTACTTCGTAGTCTTGTATTGTACCATCGATGCCGGTTTCAGATCCTTTTAATTCATACCATTCATCGTCTGGCTGGCCATTGCCATTTATATCTTGCATTACCCAAACAATGCCCGGCTCATTTGAGCCACCGCTCGAACTGTTAAAAGCATTTCCTTGTATTGCAAAATCGTATTCTCGGCCACTCGGAGCAATACTATGGTCAAAACCGATGATGATATAACCACCGAAAGATCCCAGTGAAACATGCGCTTTTTTGTTCAATCGTTTCGTTGCATACTCTATGGCTTGTTGGGGCGTCGTTTCATTTCCTATAAATCCGGTATTTTGGGATAACTCATTAATAAACTGTCCGGGAGCAGGAATGAATTCATAAACCTTATCCCAAATACCTGAACTTGTCGCTGTCGCTTGCCGATAGCGTTCTTGTTCCGTTTTTTCTTCACAAATAACCTTAACTGTCGTTGTAATTGAAGTATTACTACGTGTTATGTTACGTGAAAGTGGCTGTGTGTTGGGCATTTTTTCTGTAACAGTAACAGCAACGAAATATTCTCCAGGAGTCGTCGGCGTGAATTTAAAAACCCTGTCGGTAGCGGCTTCCATAATTTTTCCATTGACCTGCCATTGATACTGTGGATAATCGAAATATTCCAGCAAAGGCCGCAAATATACAGGACGCCCTGCAAAAGTATAACGATCCGTAGAAGTTTGTGTATAGGATGGTGTCGGAAACCGTACGGAATAAGGCATTGTTTCCACAACTTCTACGTCGAAATCACGGATTGTTTCTCCGTCTATATTGGATGCCCGGATTGTTATCGAATATGTACCGAGTTCTTTTTCGTGAAACGTATATGCTTTTTCTGTTCCGACGATTTCTCCATCGCGTACCCATTCAATTCTAAAATTTTCAAGATCGTCATGTTGAATATCTGGAGATAAAATATAATCCGTGTTTTGAGGCACTTTTAATCCTTTAGAGGGGATTATGATTGAAATTGTAGGTGGAGTTAACTCCAATACTTCTACTTTTAACTCTTCTTCCGCATAACCCTCTGGTGTATCAACTCGCAATTTGATATATAGATGTTGTTCCTGATTCCATGTATACTTCAATATTGATTCAGATGAAAGAAGTTTTCCATCTACTGTCCATGCATAAAGTGCATTATTCGCATATTTATATGTCGGGGCAATTGTCAGTTCACGCCCAACTTTGATAGTGTAAATGCCAGTCTCACTATCGAGTTCAATTATAGGAGCTTGTTTTATTTCTTCAGTAATTACATCGTTCTTATTACAGCTTGTAATAAAAAACAAAAGTACAAGAATACTAAATATGAAAGCCTTCATAATAAAAAAGGCATAGAACTGAAATCAGTTCTATGCCAAACTATATTAAATTGTTATTCTATTGTAACGTCGTCTATACAAAGATACGCCGGAGTATTGAGTCCATATATAGGATCGACATCAGATCCTTCAAAATTGAATTTTACACTTTGCACATCCGCTACATTAATATCCCAATATGTCCATGTAGTTACGGGGGACACTGTTGGTTTATCATATCGGTAGTCGGCCAACAATTTCGATACAGTGGTGATCAAATTTCCATCTACGTCATAACATTCGATGTTGACTTGGAAATATCCTATATTGTTGCCGTCAGAATCTTTCAGATTACTCAACGGTGTTGCAACACCCGATGTTCCGAACTGATTACCATTTATAATCACACCATAGGTATATGCTGTGTTACAATACCATAAACCCTTGAATTTGCGAGGGGAGTCAAAATAGAATTCAGGTTTGGCCATCCACTCCGTATTTCCGAAATCAGAGTAGCCGTATACAACAGCAAAATTGGAACCGCTGTGACCTGCCCCTGTATTGGCCCCATCTGTGGATGCTGTATTATAGACACTACATTGATTCTCCCAAGTATACCACCAATTAGTTCCAGAAGTCTTGCCGGCAGCAGAATCAGAACGATAATTGTATTTCGACAACGCAATGGCACCACTGGAAAATTCAGTATACGCTCCATAAGAATTGGTTACAGTATTCATGTCGGAGACAAACACAAAATCGGGATCGTATATTTCCCTGATTTGGTTCTCTGCAGTATATCCATAAAGCGTGTAGTAGTTCTCTGCTTTAGGCGAAACCGCCATGAATGTTTCATCGAAGTCATCGAATGTAATGGTTGTAGTGCCATCATCATTAAAGTTGGCTCGGGTTTCGGGAGTTACTGAATCAGTTTGAGGATTCATCAAAAAGTCATCGTCTGAATTACAGCCGGTGAACAGGGCGGTTGCCGTCAACAGGAAAGCTCCCGCCAGAAAGCGTAAATTTCTTTTCATAGCTTACTTGTTTTTTAATAAAACATATTTTTAACAAACACAAAAAATCCCGTTCATGCTAACTTACACGAACGGGAATATGTCTGTATTCAAATATGAATGGCCGATGGGCTATCCTTAATTTGATTATGACCTGTATATCCCGCAGGTGTAAATCCATTTTCGCTATAGCAGGTCTTCTGACTTATTCTTTTTTTGTTACGCCTTCCCAATTTTCTAACCAGTGGCCTTATGTAACAAATTTCCCTTTCGGAAAGAACTTACAGCAGCGGGTACTGTTCCGGATTTGCACCGGATTCCCTTTTAATCCTTCTCGAACCATTCGGTTCTCAAGGAACTATAACGGTGCAAAGATATAATTTTGTTTTGAGCCGGAAAAGAAAAATCAAACAAAAGTTAAATCAAATGCCGAAAAAATATAGATTAATGCGAAATTTGCCATCCATAGTTTGCAAAAATCATCCCTTCCTATACGGCCATAACGAACTATCAATGAACTTTGCTCATAGCGATTTCATGCATTAACAGGTGCCAGATTTCAGTTAGAGCCTCCTTTGGAACCAATCTTGTCAGATGTTTTTCTGACCGCTTTAAGCTGCTTCCTAAATATCGTCAAGGTGGAATCCACACCGACGTTTTCCACCAGCTTTTCATATGCACCGACGGTTACGGCCAGTTCAGGGTAAAGTTCGTTGAGCATGACCGTGGTCACTTGGTACTTGTCTGCAACCGTTCTCAACCGCCTGTTTTCCTCCCGGTATTCATGCCATCGCACCCAACTAATGGCAAACAAGGCAAAGAACACGAGCGTACAAACGATACCAGCCCATGCGTAAGGGTTCTTGTACCAGCCATCGGGAACTTTGTCCCATAGCCGCCTGATTCCGCTTGTTACTTTGTAAAAGTGGATAGCTTGACAAAGTTTCCGTGTGAAGCCTTGGTTTTGCTGTGCCTTTTGTGAAACCTGTTTGTCTTTCTCCACATGGTCTGTAAGCACTTCCAATATCTTGTAGAGCAAATCTTTGGTAGTTGGGATGCCACGCTCGCGCATATTCTTGTCGTTGGCATCGGTGTATGCCTGCAAGCTCACAATCATTTCACTGCCCAATGATTTTTTGTATGCATCGATGGTTTCCTTGCTCCTGAAAATGCCGTTGATGTTCTCCGGCGTGCTGCCGCCAAAGAAACGTATGACCGGCTCCAGCTTCACCGCAAGCCTTTTCACTGCCTCGTCCTTGTCCGAAGCGTCCTTTGCGGCCAGTATCTTCTTGATTTCCTCGATGTCCTCTGCCAATGCCCCTATAAGGTCCGATATGTTCTGTAAGTTGTCTTTCATCTTCTCATCTTTTTGGGTTTATACTTGTTCTTTTCCTTGTCGTTCTCACCCCAGCCGCTTTCGTTTCCTCCACCTCCACCGCCGGATGAAACCTTGGCTTGGTGTGGTTGGACGCACAACTCGATAAGTGCGTTGATACCCACTTGGACTATGCCTGTATTGGAGTCCGCATCGGCGAAAGTTCCGCTGCCGGATGCTTCCGCACGGCCATCGGTAGAATAAGCTTTACCCGTCTGTTCAAATGGATGCTCCGGTTTATATATGGTTCTCGTTTGGCTTATTCCGCTTTCAGCCGTTGGCCGGGTGTGGTATAGACTGCTCCTCCATTCCCAGCCCTCAGCGATGCGGCCTCCAAATAGTTTGTCCAGCCTGTAAAAGCCCATGCTGCGGTCAATCCGTGAGCCGCTGAACGAAACGCCGTCTTTGGTAAATGACACGCCGACGATATTGCCGTTACGCCTGTCGAACTTGAAGTTTACCCCGATGCGCTGTTTGGCCAGCCTGTCGCACAGTTCCGACCAACTGTTACAACGGGGCAAGGCCGCTTTGACGGCATCATGGATTTGGTATTTCACCTTGTCCTTGCCACGCAGACGGTCACGCTTCACATTCATCTTGCCTTTGGAGAAGTGCAGTCCGTATTCCCTTGTGAGAGCCTTGCACACCGCCACGTTGCGTATGGCATCGTTCCGGTCGCTGATGGTGTTCCCGTCATTGTCCACCCTGTTGGCCACGATGTGCAAGTGCTGGTGTTCCCTGTCGGTGTGGCGGCATACAATGTATTGGGTGTTCACAATGCCCATGCGTTTCATGTACTCACGTGCTATTTCAGCCATCAGAGCGTCCGTCAGCTTGGGCGTGTCCTCGTGGGCGAAGTCCAGCGAGAT
>OHOL01000614.1_pt1 | contig 8397 bp, 7 predicted proteins | sample 1569921 | NCBI WGS metagenome assembly OHOL01 (sample SAMEA3879531, study PRJEB24766) | human gut metagenome | biome: human-associated habitat; feature: feces | place: USA | collected 1985/1987 | reverse complement strand
TTCCCATCATGGGACATCTCGGACTGATGCCCCAATCCATCAACAAGTATGGAACATATACGGTCCGTGCCAAGGATGATGCCGAAGCCGAGAAACTGGTACGCGATGCGCATTTGCTGGAAGAAGCCGGATGCTTCGGACTGGTATTGGAGAAGATTCCTGCCGCATTGGCTGCCCGCGTGGCAAGCGAGCTGACTATACCCGTTATAGGCATCGGTGCCGGTGGCGATGTGGACGGCCAGGTGTTGGTGGTTCAGGATATGCTGGGTATGAATAACGGTTTTCGTCCCCGTTTCCTGCGTCGCTATGCCGACCTGCATACAGTGATGACGGATGCCATCAGCCGTTATGTATCCGATGTGAAGAATTTAGATTTCCCGAATGAGAAAGAACAGTACTAACAAACTCATGACACTCAATTTTTGGCGGATGTGTACGGCAAATCTGTTGCTGTTCATATCCGTCTATATGCTTTTCCCTTTGCTTCCTTTTGTGATGGGAGAGCAGTTGGGTGTTTCCGTCGGGCAGGCGGGCAGCATGTTTCTGGTTTTTGTGGTGGCCATGTTTGCTGTCGGTCCTTTCCATGCCTATCTGGTCGATGAATATAAAAGGAAACACGTGCTCCTTTACTCCGCACTCATTATGCTGGCGGCTGTTCTGGGATATGCCTTTGTGGATGGTTATACGAAATTTCTGCTGCTTGCCGCTGTGCAGGGAGCATGTTTCGGGCTGGCAACCACAGCGGGCATTACGGTGGCCATCGACATAACGACTTCCGCGCGCCGCAGCGCAGGAAACATGGTATATGCATGGGCTGCACGCTTGGGCATGCTGGTGGGTGTTGTGTTGGGTATTGGAATGTATAGGATGTATGGTTTCCGTATGGTGACCTATCTGTCTGTAGCGGCCGGACTGGCCAGCATATTTTTCGCATCGAGGGTATATGTGGCTTTCCGTGCTCCGATAGGCGTGTCGTTGTGCAATATGGACCGCTTCTTATTGCCGCGTGCATGGGTACCTGCCATCAATATGCTGTTGATTGCTTTTGTACCGGGAGCGTTGCTGCCACTGATGTTTGTGGGCGATTACTGGTCATTGGCGGCATTGGCTGTATTGGTGTTCATTACAGTCCCGTTCATGAAGATGTTCGTCAAGCTGTCGCACCATTGCCAGCGTGGAACGGCAAACACCACTTGTCATTTGTCTATGGAGGCAGGGCTGCTGGTGGGCATGGCTGTGGCTTGCCACCTGATGGACAAAGCGCAGATATACCATGTGGCGTCTGTTGCTGCTATGCTTGCCGTATTTTTCTTTGTACTTCTGACCTATCCTTATTATAAGAAGAAGCAGGTGAGGTAAGGGATAAATACAATCAATCCTATAATGGCCGCCGTTGCAGCACATACCAGTACTGCGGCTATGTCTTTTACTTGCCCTGCCACGGGATGCTGTTGGGGAGACACCAGGTCGACCAGCTTCTCAATGGCGGTATTGAACAGTTCGGCTGCTATCACCACTCCGATGCAGAGAATGATTATCATCCACTCCATGTGGGTAATGCCTAAAACGAATCCTGCAATGACTACCACAGCCGTAGCTATCAGATGGAAGCTCAGGTTCTGTTCTTTTCCTATGCAACACCGGATACCTTTCCAGGCATATCCGAAACTGCGCAACTGCTTTTTAAAGTCGTACTTCATGGATTATAGTTGTCATTTAATTCCTTGAAACCTGTTTCACTCCCTTTACTGTTCTCAGTTTCTTGACAAGTGCTTCCAGATGTCCCGTATCGCTCACCATGATGGTCAGTGTTCCGGAGAACAGCCCGTCATGCGAGTCAATGCCGATGCTTCTCAAAGTAATACCCGTTTCTTTGGAAATGATGGAAGTGATGTTGGTCACGATGCCGATGTCATCGTGTCCCACTACGCGCAGGGTGATGGGGTACTGTGTACCTTGTGACTTTCCGGCCCAGCGTGCCTTCACGATACGGTAGCCGAAACGTGAGTGCAAATCACTGGCATTGGGACAATCGCAACGGTGTATCTTGATACCTCCCGTCACACTGACAAAGCCGAATACATCATCTCCATAGATGGGATTGCAGCAGCGTGCCAACTTGAAATCCAATCCTTTCAGATTTTGATCAATGACCAGTACATCTTCTTTGGTACCTATCTCTTCCGGTATGCCTTGTTGAAGGTTATAGCCTTCAGCACTGCGGTAGACAATATCGTCGCGCGTATCATTTTCCCGTCTTTGCTGTTCCTGGTATTTGTCTATAATCTCGTTGACATCCAGTTCTTCATCGGCTATGGCTTGGTAGAAGTCGGTCACTATCTTGAAACCGAGGCGCTTGATGAGGCGCATCATGGTTCCTTCATCATACTCTATCTTCCGGTTCTTGAACTTGCGTTCCAGGGTTTCCTTAGCGAAGGCGTGCTGGCGTGCAGCCATTTCCTTCAATGCTTGGCGTATTTTGGTGCGTGCCTTGGAGGTGGTTACGATGTTCAGCCAGTCCTGCTTGGGCGTCTGCGTATTCGATGTCATTATCTCCACCTGGTCACCGCTATGCAGCATTTGCTTCAGCTGTACATTCTTGTCGTTCACTTTTGCACCGATACATTTGCAGCCCAGTTTGCTATGGATGTGGAACGCAAAATCGAGCACGGTGGAGCCTTTGGCAAGTTTGAACAAATCACCTTTGGGGGTAAATACAAATACCTCGTCTTCGTACAAATCCAGTTTGAACTGGTCCATCGTTTCCAGTCCGTTGCTGTCCGAGCTCTCTAAGGCTTCGCGTACGGAAGTCAGCCATTCGTCAAGACCAGATTCACCTTTCACTCCTTTGTATCGCCAATGGGCGGCCAGGCCTCGTTCGGCAATATCATCCATGCGTTCGGTACGTATTTGTACTTCCACCCATTTGCCTTCGGGGCCCATCACGGTGATGTGCAGTGATTCATATCCGTTGCTTTTAGGTACGGACAGCCAGTCGCGTAGCCTTTTCGGGTTAGGCTGGTACATATCTGTTACGATGGAGTAGGCCTGCCAACATTCCAGTTTCTCCTTTTCCAGGCAAGAGTCCAGGATGACGCGGATGGCGAACAGGTCATACACGCCTTCGAAGGGGCATTTCTGCTTCTTCATTTTCTGGTAGATGGAGTGGATGGACTTGGTGCGTCCTTTAATATGGAACTTCAGTCCGGCTTCTTCGAGCTTCTTCTGTACCGGTGCAATGAAGGCGGCAATGTACTTGTCACGCGATGCCTTGGTCTCATTCAGTTTTTCCTTGATATGGTAGTAAACTTCCTTTTCTGTATATTTCAATGAGAGGTCTTCCAGTTCCGACTTCAATTTGTACAGACCCAGCTTATGGGCAAGGGGCGCATAGAGATAAGCCGCTTCGTTGGCTACCTGCCGACGGGCTTCATCGTTCTTGCAATCCTTTATCTGCCGCATGATGTTTACGCGGTCGGCAATCATGATGAGAATGACACGCATGTCTTCGGCGAAAGTCAGCAACAAGTTGCGGAAATTCTCGGACTCGATGGTAGGGCTTTTGGAATAAAGTTCGTTTACACGTATCAATCCCCGGATGATGCCTGCCACATCCTCGCCATAGATTTGCTCCACTTCCAGAGCGGTGCAAGTGCCGCAGCGCACGGAGTCGTGCAGCATGAGCCCCAGGATAGAAGCACGCTTCATTCCGATTTCTTCCGCTACAATGACAGCCGTCTGCATATCTTTGATGACGGGATTCAAACCGAATATATCACGCTGGATACGGTTGTTCTGTATAGTATTGACAAGATGTGTTTTCAGCTTTTTGCAGTCCCCCTTCTGGAGGGTTTCTCCGGAAAGTTGCAACAGTTTGCGGTAGAGCGAGAAGAGTAAATCTTTCTCTTTGATAGTGAAAAATTCATCAGTTTCCATAATCGTCCGTATTTTATGCTTCAAAGGTAAGTTTTTTCTTCATTTTCTTGACGGCAGTTCTGCTTTTTTTGTATTTTTGGGCATGAATTAATAAAACAAGATATTATGATAACACCGCAAGACAAAGAGTTGCTCGAAAATAAAGGCATCTCCGAAGAACAAATAGCCGAACAGTTGGCTTGTTTCGAAAAAGGTTTTCCATACTTGAAGCTGTCTGCCGCCGCTTCTGTAGAAAAGGGTATACTGGCTCCGGATACGGATGAACAGAAGAAATACCTGGATGCCTGGGAGGCATATACACAAACCGATAAAGTGGTAGTGAAGTTTGTGCCTGCTTCGGGTGCTGCCAGCCGTATGTTCAAGAACTTGTTTGAATTTCTCGGGGCAGACTATGACACTCCCCAGACAAACTTTGAAAAGACTTTCTTTGAGAAAATAGAGAAGTTTGCCTTCTATGATGACTTGAATACCGCTTGCCAGAGGACTGCCGGAAAGGATATACCGACTTTGGTTGCCGCTGGAAACTACAAGGCGGTTGTTGCTGCCTTACTCGAAGGGGCCGGACTGAACTATGGTGCTCTGCCCAAAGGATTGCTTAAGTTCCATAAGTATGAAGACGGTAGCCGCACGCCGCTGGAAGAGCACTTGGTAGAAGGAGCATTGTATGCTGCCAATAAGAACGGTAAGGTGAATGTGCATTTCACGGTTTCGCCCGAACATCGTGCCTTGTTCAAGGCTTTGGTAGACGAAAAGGCTGCCGCTTATGCAAAGAAGTATGGGGTGGATTATAACATCTCTTTTTCGGAACAGAAGCCGAGCACCGATACCATTGCCGCCGATATGGAAAACAAACCCTTCCGCGACAATGGCAAATTGTTGTTCCGTCCCGGCGGTCATGGCGCCTTGATTGAAAACTTGAATGACCTTGATGCGGATATTATCTTCATAAAGAATATAGACAATGTGGTACCCGACAAGCTGAAAGGTGACACCGTATTATATAAGAAACTGATTGCCGGTGTGCTGGTAGCGTTACAGCAGAGAGCGTTTGCTTATCTGCAGTTGCTTGACAGCGGGAAGTATACACACGAGCAAATTCTTGAAGTTCTGCAATTCCTGCAGAAACAACTCTATTGCAAGAATCCGGAGACAAAGAATCTGGAAGATGCCGAGTTGGTTATATATCTGAAAGAGAAGCTGAACCGTCCGATGCGTGTTTGCGGTATGGTGAAGAACGTAGGCGAACCGGGCGGAGGTCCGTTCTTGGCATACAACAGTGACGGTACTATCTCTCTGCAGATTCTGGAAAGTTCGCAGATTGATATGGACGACCCGGAAAAGAAGGAAATGTTTGAAAAAGGTACCCATTTCAATCCGGTGGATTTGGTTTGCGCCGTACGTGACTATAAAGGACATAAGTTCAATCTTGTGAAGTATGTGGATAAAGCGACAGGCTTCATCTCTTATAAGTCCAAGAACGGCAAGGACCTGAAGGCGCTTGAACTTCCCGGTTTGTGGAACGGGGCCATGAGTGATTGGAACACAGTATTTGTAGAAGTGCCTCTGACTACATTCAATCCGGTAAAGACGGTGAATGACTTGTTGAGAGAACAACACCAATAAGAGGATTTACTATTAGACGATTTACGATGTACGATTGGGATTGCTTTGGCTTGTGGCGGTTTATTGTCTAAAGTAATTCTAATCGTACATCGTACGTCGTCAAATCGTAAATATATAAAATTGTAAATAAAAGAATTGATGAAAAAGATTTTATTGTTAGGTTCCGGTGAGTTGGGCAAGGAGTTTGTTATTTCCGCCCAACGTAAGGGCCAGTATATCATTGCTTGCGACTCGTATGCCGGAGCGCCTGCCATGCAAGTGGCAGATGAATGTGAGGTATTCAGCATGCTCGATGGAGATGCTTTGGAACGTGTAGTACGCAAACACCAGCCGGATATTATTGTTCCGGAAATTGAGGCTATCCGTACAGAACGTCTGTATGATTTCGAGAAAGAAGGCATTCAGGTAGTGCCCAGTGCACGCGCCGTGAACTTTACCATGAACCGTAAAGCCATACGTGACCTTGCAGCTAAAGAGCTGGGATTGAAGACTGCTAAATATTTTTATGCCAAATCTTTGGATGAACTGAAAGCTGCTGCTGAAAAGATAGGTTTCCCGTGTGTGGTGAAACCGCTGATGTCCTCTTCCGGTAAAGGCCAGTCTCTCGTAAAGAGTGCCGACGAACTGGAGCATGCCTGGGAGTATGGCTGTAATGGTAGCCGTGGAGACATCAAAGAACTTATCATTGAAGAGTTCATCAAGTTCGACAGTGAGATAACACTGCTCACCGTAACACAGAAGAATGGTCCGACCTTGTTCTGCCCGCCTATCGGCCATGTACAGAAGGGTGGGGACTATCGTGAAAGCTTCCAGCCTGCCCATATTGACCCTGCCCATCTAAGGGAGGCGCAGGATATGGCAGAGAAAGTGACCCGTGCCTTGACCGGTGCCGGATTGTGGGGAGTGGAATTCTTTCTCAGCCATGAGAACGGTGTCTATTTCTCCGAACTCTCTCCACGTCCGCACGATACGGGTATGGTAACCCTGGCCGGAACCCAGAATCTGAATGAGTTTGAATTGCACTGTCGTGCGGTGCTTGGTCTGCCTATCCCTGGCATCAAGCAGGAGCGTATAGGAGCCAGTGCTGTCATCCTTTCTCCGATAGCCAGTCAGGAACGTCCCAATTATCGTGGCATGGAAGAGGTTACGAAAGAAGAGGATACTTATCTGCGTATTTTTGGTAAGCCTACTACCCGCGTAAACCGCCGTATGGGTGTAGTGCTGTGTTATGCACCTCTTGACAGTGATCTTGACACGCTGCGCGACAAAGCGAAGCGTATTGCTGATAGGGTAGAGGTATATTAATGATTAGTGATGAATGATTGGTGATTTGTTGATGAATGGATACCATCAACAAATCACCAATCGTCAGTATTAATCATTGAAAAAGAGTCCGGGATAAATCTCTCCTCCAAGTTCTGTTACATCGAGGCTTTGTAATAGTTTTCCATCCGGAGCATAGAACAGTTGGAATTCTTCATCGGAATTGTATTGTTCCACCTCAATTATTATCACTGTGGGATGTTTGGGAAAGGTGATGATTCTTATATCCCTTAATCTCATGCCGGTCATTGTACTGCTCATGAATGCTTCTGCCACGGGAGCCGGCACTTTTTCCAGTGACTCTACATCCGTTTCAGTCATAACCCACTCCGCTTGTTTATTGAACCAGACATCAATTTCCTGACCGTCTGCAATAAATTCTGCCACGTAGCAACCGGCCATTTGCTCCCATTCCACATCCGTTGCTTGAGGATAGAGCTTTAGAAAAGCTGTTTGTATATTTGCAGGAAGACGCCCTTCCGCAAAGGCGGACACTGACAACAAGATAAGTAGTCCTGCCAGAATACCGAATTTTAATTTTTTCATAATCAAGGTTGTTTTGAGTTTTCTGTAAGAACAACCTTGTTGTGTTTTTGTTTCCGGGAATCAGTACGTTGTGTCGATGTACTTTTAAATATCAGTGAACCGGCCTTTGTATACAAAAGCTTTTTCTCCGAAATCCACTTCCGGCAGTACGGCACCTTCCTTGAATAATCCGTAAACAGATGACCCCGAACCACTCATGGAGGCATATACAGCTCCTTGCCGATACATCTCTTCCTTGATTTCTCCGATAGTGGGAAATTGGGGGAATACGCTTTCTTCAAAGTCATTGACCATTCGTCCGTTCCATTCTTCAACGGGAAGTTGGGCTATTTCTTTCAGAGACATTTCCGGATGATGCGGTTTTATTTTTGCAAAGGCATCCCGTGTAGAGACGAAAATGTCCGGCTTCACCAACCATATCCGGTATCCTTTCAGTGAGAGGGGAAGGGGAGAAAAGATATTTCCGATACCTTCTGCGTAAGTCGGACGGTTTCTGATGAAGAAGGCACAATCGGCCCCCAGCTTGGCGGCATACGTTTCCAAAGTGTCATCCGGCAGTCCGAGTTCAAACTTATTATTCAGAAGCTTCAGCATGAAGGCTGCATCGGCCGAACCGCCACCCAGTCCGGCTCCCGAGGGGATATGCTTGAAGAGATGGATGTCTACCGGAGGAAGGTTGAACCGGTCGTCCAGCAACTTGTAGGCTTTCACTACCAGATTGTTTTCCGCTTCTCCCTCAATCTCCAGGCCTGCTTGATGCAGACGGAACTTTCCTTTTCCTTCGTTCAAGATATTTATTTCCAAAGCATCTTCTATGGGAACCGGATAGAAAATGGTTTCCAGATTATGGTATCCGTCCGGACGCTTCTCTGTGATATTCAGTCCCAGGTTTATTTTGGCATTTGGAAAAGTCAGCATGGCGTTGAAAATTAAGAATTAATAATTTAAAATTAAAAGGAGAAGCTATTG
>OHOL01000599.1_pt1 | contig 8645 bp, 5 predicted proteins | sample 1569921 | NCBI WGS metagenome assembly OHOL01 (sample SAMEA3879531, study PRJEB24766) | human gut metagenome | biome: human-associated habitat; feature: feces | place: USA | collected 1985/1987 | reverse complement strand
AAAAATTAAAAATTAAAGGCTGCGCAATGTTCACTTCAGAACCGCGCAGCCTTTAATTTTTAATTTCTAATTTTTAATTTCTAACCGCGGAGCGGTTAGATAATGTATTGTGAACTGATTGATTCATTGTTCATCACCCGCTTGATGGTTTCGGCGAACATATCGGCAATGCTCAACTGTTTAACCTTGTCACATTTTTTAGAGTAGGGGATACTATCAGTAAATACCATTTCCGTTAGTGCGGATTCTTGTACACGGAAAGAAGCAGGGTCGGACATTACGCAGTGGCTAGCAATGGCACGGACAGATTTGGCTCCTGCTTCCAGCATGATGTTGGCAGCCTTGGTAATGGTTCCTGCTGTATCTACAATATCGTCTACCAATACTACATTCTTGTCTTTTACATCACCGATGATTTGCATGGTGGCAACCACGTTTGCTTTTTCGCGTGTCTTGTTGCACAATACCAGAGGTACACCGAGGTATTTGGAGAATGTGCTGGCGCGTTTTGAACCGCCGACATCCGGGGTGGCGATTACCAAGTCTTCCAGTTTCAAGGATTCAATATAGGGGAGGAATACTGCTGATGCATACAAATGATCCACCGGAATGTTGAAGAAACCCTGAATCTGGTCTGCATGAAGGTCCATCGTAATCAGACGGTCGATACCTGCAACAGAGAGCAGGTCGGCCACCAGCTTGGCGCCGATGGAAACACGGGGTTTGTCTTTTCTGTCCTGACGTGCCCAACCGAAGTAAGGGATAACGGCTACAACGCTTTTTGCCGATGCTCTTTTAGCAGCATCAACCATCAGCAGAAGTTCCATCAAGTTGTCAGAATTAGGGAAGGTTGATTGAACCAGGAATACATGCGAGCCACGGATAGATTCCTCATAAGAGACTGCAAACTCACCATCTGCAAAATGGGTGATGTTCATCTTTCCCAGAGGGCAATCAAGGCTAGCGCAGATTTTCTCTGCAAGGTATCTCGAATTTGTTCCGGAGAATACCATAAAGGGTGCTTTTTCGCTCATTTGTGTAATAGATGTTACCTATTTGTTAATTTGCATGCAAAGGTAGGAATTTCCCGTTACATAAAACAAGAGTTATTGTATAAAAATTATTTTTCTTTCCCGGATTTATTCGTAGCTTTGCTTTATGAAACGACTTTCTTTTATATGGTTTGCGGGGTTGTTGTGCCTTTGTACAACAATGGTTTCGTGTGTGGGAACGGCACCCATGAAGGAAGTACGCCTTATCGACTCTCTAAACCAGGTGGCTTATGCTTTTCGTTATAAAAACCTGGATTCATCCTGCCATGCGGCATCAAGAGCCTACCGTGAAGTCAGCCTCTATAAACAAGGAAAAGCGGAAGCATCCAATAATCTGGGCTTTTGTGCTTTTATGCGCATGGATTTTGAGCAGGCCGAAAAGTTTCATATGGATGTCTATAATCTGACCAAGAATGAACTGGAACTCCTTATTGCCGACATCGGTTTGATGAAGATTTATCAGCGGACGGCGTTGAACAAGGAGTTCTACGATTATCGCAATAGTGCCTTGCACCGTATGAAAAGAATAGCGGAGGATGACAATCTGTTTGTGGACCAACACGAGCAAATGCGTTTGAATTATGCCCGTTCGGAATTTTATATTGTATCTGCTGTGTATTATTATTATTTGCAACAGCGTCCGGAAGCTGTAGCCTCTATTAATGAAGTTACTAAAAAACAAGAGTTGCTGGCAGATACCAATCAGCTGTTGTATTATCACTACATCAAAGGTTCTGCTGCCTTATGCGAGGGTGAGACACCGGATGAGCGAAGACTGAGAGAATTTGATGAGCTCTATACCGCATGGCGGTTGGCTTCGCGCAAGGGCTATCTTTACTTTGAGGGCAATGGAGTGCAGGGACTTGCCAACTTGATGGCTTCACCGGATAATTACGCATTTTTTCAAGACCGCCGCTCCCATGCCTTGACACGTTTTGGAGTACCGGTAGATTCGCTGCTTCCCATGCGTCTGGGGCAGTTGGCATTGCAAAAATTCAGCCAATACAAGGATTTGTATCAGATAGCAGGTGCATATGTATCTATCGGCAAATACCTGAATGCCCACAGTCACTATACAGAAGCTCTTGACACGCTAAAACTTGCTCTGGAATGTGTAAATGACCATCACCGCCTTTTCTATGACTGCCACGATAGTTTGGACTGGCTGAAAGCATTTGACCGTCGAGATACGATTTGTGCGGAGAAGGCATGGATGGAGCAGAAACTGAAAACCGTGCCCGAGTGGATTTCACGTATTCGTGAACAGTTGAGCGTTTCGTATGCAGGACTCGGAATGAAAGAAAAATCAGACTATAACCGCAATATTTACCTGGATATCCTTGAAGATACACGCCAGGATAAAGAACTGGAAAGCCGCTATCAGGCATTGGAAAAGGAGGCGGGGCAACTCAACGTCGTGTTGTCACTGGTCATTGTGGGCTTCGTGCTTGTATCCCTCTTCTTCTGGTTTTTCAACAAGCGTTCCAAAGACCGGAACAGAGTGCATCTCCGCCGTCTGCAGCTGATGCTGGATATCTGTCAGAAGATAACGGCATCCATTCCGGCAGATGCACAGACTGAGGAGGAAATCGTCGACTCTATCCGGACGGCTGTCTGCCCGGAATTGGAAAAGCTGTTTGGAGTGAAGGATATCCGCATAGACAACGGGCAATTAGTGTTCCCGCGAGCAGGCGATGGTACGGGTGATAACTCCCTATATCCAATGGGCAATCGACAACGGCATGACGTCCATCTCCCTTGGCGACGAACGCCGCAGACTGGAAAAGCAACGCTACATTTACGAGCAGCACATCGCGGGGAACAAACGGCAAAATCTGATAAAGAAAGCATGTATGGCTATTGTCAACGGAATTCACCCGTACATAGACCGTATCATCAACGAAGTGCAGAAACTGACTCAAAAAGGATTCATCAAAGAGGAGCGGATCAAAGAGGAGAAATACCAGTATATCGACGAGTTGGTTACTACCATCAATGAATACAATGATATTCTTGCCCTTTGGATAAAGATGAAGCAAGGAAGCCTTAGCCTGAACATAGAGACGTTCGAATTGAATGAACTTTTCGAGCTGCTTAGGAAGGGAAGCCGTACATTCGAGATGAAGAGACAGTCGTTGGAGGTGCAGCCTACGGATATCCGGGTAAAGGCAGACAAAGCCCTTACATTGTTTATGATAAATACACTGGCGGAGAATGCCCGTAAATATACCCCTCAGGGCGGTATGGTGAAAGTATATGCACGGCAGGAGGAAGATTATGTGGAAATCTCGGTAGAGGATAATGGTTGTGGATTGTCACCGGAAGATGTAGCCCGCATTGTGGGAGAAAAAGTATATGACTCGAAAGCCATCGGTATGAGTGACGCTCCCGACAAGGAGGAATTGAGGAAGAACAAAGGAAGTGGCTTTGGACTGATGAACTGTAAGGGCATCATTGAAAAATATCGCAAGACGAATGATTTGTTCAAGGTCTGTCTATTTAATGTGGAGAGCGGGCTGGGAAAAGGCAGCCGTTTTTATTTCCGTCTGCCTGCCGGTATCCGTAAGTCCGTGTCGGTGTTGCTCGTCGTGTTGTCTTTGTGCATGTCATCCTGCCGGCATGCTGTGGAACAGCCTGCTTCCGGAGAGGTGTTACCGGATTCTTTGGCACTGCTTGCACAGAATGAATACGAAGCTTTGCTGGACGAAGCCTCCGATTATGCCAATGAAGCTTATTACTGCAATGTAGACGGAGAATACGAACTGGCTTTACAATACATAGATTCGGCAATGTATTGCCTGAACGAACATTACAAGCAATACGCCCATCCTATACGTCGCTATATGACGCTGACGGGAGACGGGGCGCCTGCGGAACTGGATTGGTGGAACCAGATGTTCAATTCGGATTTCCATGTAATTCTGGATATCAGGAATGAAGCGGCAGTCTCATTTCTTGCATTGAAGCAATGGGATGACTATAGCTATAATAATGCTGCCTACACTACCTTATACAAACTGTTGGGAGAAGACCAATCCTTGGAAGAATATTGCCGGCAGCTGGAGCGTTCCACCAACAACAAGATGGTGGGCATTTTGCTGGCGGTGATTTTGCTGTTCGTATTGCTGTTGGGATATTACATACTCTACTTCCGTAAACGTCTGGTGAACCGCTGGAATCTGGAGCAAGTACTGGAAATTAATGGAAAGGTGTTCAATGCCTCCTTGTTGCCGGTTTCGGATACGGAGGAAATGTTGCAGCGTGAGGAGGATACATTGAAGGAAATCCCGCGGCAGATTGTAGGTTCCGCTTTTGATGCAGTGAACGAACTTTTGAGTATCGACCGGTTAAGCATAGCTGTATACAACGAGACTACACATAAGCTGGAATACACTTCCAATCCAGTGGAAGATACCGCCGTGGACGAGTTGCCTATCTGGAGGAAATATATGGAGAATTGCTTTGAGCAGCAAGTGTACATATCGGAAAAGGGTATACAAGCATTGCCGCTTGTTGTGGATGCAGGCAATATGTGTCGTTGCATAGGTGTGCTGTGTCTGGAACGCAGGGAAGGTACGGAGCAGGAGACCGACCATTTGCTTTTGGAACTGATAGCCCGTTATGTCTCCATTGTAATCTTCAATGCAGTGGTTAAGTTGGCTACGAAATACCGGGACATCGAAGTGGCTCAAGATGAAGCCCGGCGAGCTTCCTGGGAAGACAGTTTGCTGCATGTACAGAACATGGTGCTGGATAATTGTCTTTCGACCATCAAGCATGAAACGATTTATTATCCGAACAAGATAAAGCAGCTGATAGGGAAACTGCGGTCCGGCAAACAGACAGAAGCGGAGGAGCGGGAAACGGTGGTTGCCATCAGCGAATTGATAGAGTATTACAAAGGTATCTTTACGACACTCAGTTCATGCGCTTCCCGCCAGTTGGAAGAGGTGACTTTTAGGCGTGCGACAATATCTGTGCCGGAACTTATGGCTACTGCCGGGAAATATTTCCGCAAAGTGTATAAGGGAAACAAGGCGCATATTGATTTTAAGATACAACCGTTGGAAGGACGGATTACCGGTGACTGGAACCAGTTGCGTTTCCTGCTTGAAAACCTGATAGACGAGGCTTGCTCCGTAACTCTGGATGGAGCTGTCTGTCTGTCGGCCCGGGAAGATGGGGAATTTATACGTTTTCTGTTTACAGATATGCGCAGGGAAAAGACCCGTGAAGAATTGAACCAATTGTTCTATCCCGACTTGTCCCGCATGACGGCCGGTGAGAAAGGAGAACTGTATGGTACGGAATATCTGGTGTGCAAGCAGATTATCCGCGACCATGACGAGTTTGCCGGACGCCGGGGATGCCGTATCAATGCCGAACCGGGAAAGGAAGGAGGTTTTACAATATATTTTACGCTACCGAAAAAATGAAATATGGAAGACAAAAAATTTAAAGTAATCATCGTTGAAGATGTCAAGTTGGAGCTGAAAGGGACGGAAGAGATTTTCCGCCATGAAATTCCCAATGCGGAGGTAATAGGTACTGCTATGACTGAGCAGGAGTTCTGGACATTGATTGAAGCCGGCGTACCGGATCTTGTTCTGCTGGACTTGGGATTGGGAGGTTCGACCACAATCGGGGTGGACATCTGCCGGAATATCTTCAAGCGTTATCCGGGAGTACATGTGCTGATATTCACGGGAGAAATATTGAATGAGAAGTTATGGGTGGACGTACTTGAAGCCGGTGCCGACGGCATTATCCTGAAAACCGGAGAGTTGCTGACCAAAACCGATGTGCAGGCAGTGATGGACGGCAAGAAGCTGGTCTTTAACTATCCGATACTGGAGAAGATAGTGGAACGCTTCAAGAAATCTGTCCTGAATGATGCAAAACGTCAGGAAGCAATCATAAGCTATGATATTGATGAGTATGACGAGCGTTTCCTCCGTCATTTGGCACTGGGCTATACCAAAGAAATGATTGCCAATCTTAGGGGAATGCCTTTTGGAGTCAAGTCGCTGGAGAAACGGCAGAATGACTTGGTCGGCCGTCTTTTCCCGCCTAGTGAACGGGTGGGGGTGAATGCCACTCGTCTGGTGGTGCGTGCATTGGAACTTCGAATCTTGAATATAGACAATCTGGAAGCCGACGATGAGTAAACTCCGAATGCCACATCCCGCTACGATGTTCTTCCTGCTGACGCTGGCAGTCATCCTCCTTTCATGGATATTCGATGTCTATGGTCTGAGCGTGCTGCAACCGCAGACTGGAGAAGAAATACGGGTGCAGAGCCTGCTGAGTCCGGAGGGCATACGCTGGCTGCTGCGCCATGTCATAACCAATTTTACGGGATTCGCTCCGTTAGGGCTGGTGATTGTGGCTATGTTCGGAATAGGGGTGGCACAGCATTCGGGTTTCATCGATGCATGTATTCGCAGGGGGGTACGACGTCCACGTGATCCTTGGCGCATTATTCTGCTGGTCATTGTCTTAGGACTGTTGTCCAATATAGTGGGAGATGCAGGATATATCATTCTGTTGCCGATAGCTGCAACTTTGTTCCAGTCCGTCGGTCTGCACCCCATTGGAGGTATAATTACAGCTTATGTTTCAGTCTCTTGTGGCTATAGCGCTAATGTGTTTTTGAGTACATTAGACCCCATGATTGCCTCTGTAACGCAAGAAGCGGCTGATAGGATGAATATTGCTCCGGGGCAGACTGGACCGCTGTGCAATTATTATTTTCTCTTTGTTTCCACGTTCCTGCTTGCATTCATCATTTATCATATTACCCGCAGGAGCTTGTTGCCGCACTTGGGAATGTATGCAGGGGATATTCATTTTAATGGCTACAAACAACTGTCCCGCAAGGAACGGAGAGCTATGTTGGGAGCTGTATTTGCAGGCTTGCTGTATATTGCCATTATTCTGTGGGCTACATTCTCTTCATGGGGGATATTGCGGAGTGTCAATGGTGGGTTGATTCGTTCTCCGTTTATAGTTGGTATTCTGTTTTTGCTTTCGTTTGGAATAGGTTTGATGGGGATGGTCTATGGTTTTGCCTCCGGCCGATACCGTACGGACGGTGATGTGATAGAAGGACTTACGCAGCCGATGAAACTGCTGGGCGTTTATTTTGTGATAGCTTTCTTTGCCTCACAGATGTTTGCTTGTTTTGAATATTCCCACTTGGACAAGTGCATTGCCATTTTAGGCGCTAATCTGCTGTCCTCCGCCTCTTTGAGTAGTTTATGGATATTGATTCTCTTCATTCTTTTTACGGCGCTGGTCAATCTCTTTATGGTATCTGCCACAGCTAAATGGGCTTTTATGTCTTTCATTTTTGTTCCGGTATTGGCAAGTATGGGCATTTCGCCGGATATGACCCAATGTGCGTTCCGTATAGGTGACAGTGCAACAAATGCCATAACACCTTTTATGTTCTACATGCCACTTGTCTTGACCTATATGCAGCAATATGATAGGCAATCCACTTATGGTTCACTACTGAAGTATACTTGGAGATATTCTTTAGTCATTCTATTGGCATGGACTGCCTTATTTGTACTTTGGTACATCAGCGGTTTGCCATTAGGACTGTAATGTCATAACCAATGAACAGCCCGCTTTCGATAACCCCGGTAATGGCTTTCAGTTTCTGTTCCAAATCAGGAACAATGTTGCTGAGATGAATGTCAAGAATGAAATTACCGCTTTCGGTAAATACCGGACCGTCTTTTCCTTCTGCAAGACGTAGGCTGATTTTTGAAGCTCCCAATAAGCGTATCTCGTTTTCCACATGGGAGAGAGCATGTGGAAATACTTCCACCGGTATGGGGTATTTGCTCCCCAGTTTGCTGACAAGCTTGCTCTCATCGACAATGATGTAAGTCTTACCACTGCTTTTAATTAGGAGCTTCTCCTTAAACATGGCTCCACCACGTCCTTTGATGAGGTTATTATGCGGATCCACTTCGTCTGCACCGTCGAATGTCCAATCCGGACGCTTATTCCACAGAGTAGTTTGCGGCAGGCCAAGCTGTATACATGTCATCGAAATTTCGGCAGATGCCGGAATGATTTCTATATGCAAAGATTCTTGTTTAACTCGTTGAGCTAATGCAAACAAAGTGAGATAAACGGTAGAGCCGGAGCCTGCTCCTATGACATCACCGTCTTTGGCCAGTCCGGCAATCTCCTGGGCTACCAATTCCTTACTCGCCTTATTGCTGATTTTATTTGACCATTGCAATTCTTGTATCAACTGATTTTCCCATTCCATCTCTTTAAAATTTAGTTGTTATTACTCTTTCATTCATTTTCGGGTCAATGCTACTTTTCCTACTTGAATATTCCTCCATATTTTTACTTTTTATAATTAGTAACATTGATAATTTGCAAAATGTTTTAATACATCTGTATATAAATACCGTGTATCTTGTTTGTAAAGGTAACTAATCATTACTTTTTATGTAGCAAATGAGCCTTTTATACATAGGTAACGAAAAAAGGTGATACAAAAATTTGCAATATTCGTAAAAAAGCGTACCTTTGCACCGCAATTAAGGCTGGTTCCGTAGCTCA
>OHOL01000592.1_pt1 | contig 8791 bp, 4 predicted proteins | sample 1569921 | NCBI WGS metagenome assembly OHOL01 (sample SAMEA3879531, study PRJEB24766) | human gut metagenome | biome: human-associated habitat; feature: feces | place: USA | collected 1985/1987 | reverse complement strand
CACTACACCTTCCACCGTAAAATCAGAATTCTTCTTACAAGCCGTGAACAAAAGCAACATAACACACAGCACAGCTAGTAAATTCGTAGATATTTGTTTCATTATTCCAGTTTGTCTATATTACTAATCCGGTGCAAATATACATTATTTTACAATTGTGGCACTATTATTCCGTATTTCTTCAAGGCTTTTTTCAAAAAAAGTGCTTTAAGACTGTTATTTCTTTTCATTTTCATGCAATTACAGGTAAACTTTCATTACATTTGCACCAATTTTTGACAGATAGAAAAATAAGAAAAAAGATTATGCTTAATCCAATTAACAAGACGATCGAGTTAGGTGATGGAAGAACCATTACCATCGAAACCGGGAAATTGGCCAAACAGGCGGACGGAGCGGTTACCGTTCGTATGAACAACACCGTGTTGCTCGCCACTGTTTGTGCCGCTAAAGACGCGAACCCGGGTGTTGACTTCATGCCGTTGCAAGTAGAATACAAAGAGAAATACTCCGCTTTTGGACGTTTCCCCGGAGGTTTTACAAAAAGAGAAGGAAGAGCTTCTGATTATGAGATTCTTACTTGCCGTTTAGTAGACCGTGCTCTCCGCCCCCTATTCCCCGATAATTATCACGCAGAAGTTTATGTAAATATTATCCTGTTCTCAGCAGATGGTGTTGACATGCCCGATGCATTGGCAGGACTTGCCGCTTCAGCAGCACTTGCTGTATCAGATATTCCATTCAACGGACCGATTTCAGAAGTACGTGTAGCACGTATTGATGGTAAGTTCGTTATCAATCCTACTTTCGACCAGCTTGAACAAGCAGATATGGACCTCATGGTTGCCGCTACTTATGAAAATATCATGATGGTAGAAGGCGAAATGCACGAAGTATCAGAAGCTGAACTGCTGGAAGCAATGAAAGTAGCTCACGAAGCTATTAAGATTCATTGTAAAGCACAGATGGAACTAACTCAGGAAGTTGGTAAAACTGTAAAACGTGAATACTCACACGAAGAAAACGATGAAGAACTTCGGAAGGCTGTTCGCGAAGCTTGCTATGACAAATCATATGCAATTGCAGCTTCCGGCAACAGAAACAAGCACGAACGTCAGGAAGCTTTCGATGCTATCCGCGACGAATTCAAAGCTCAGTTTACTGAAGAAGAACTGGCTGAGAAAAGCGCATTGATTGACCGTTACTATCATGATGTAGAAAAAGAGGCTATGCGCCGTTGTATTCTGGACGAAGGTAAACGTCTGGACGGACGTAAAACAAACGAGATTCGCCCTATCTGGAGCGAAGTTAATCCATTGCCGGGACCTCACGGATCAGCTATCTTCACTCGTGGAGAAACTCAGTCACTGACATCTGTTACACTTGGAACCAAGCTCGATGAAAAGACTATAGACGATGTACTGGTTCACGGAAAAGAGCGTTTCTTATTGCATTATAATTTCCCTCCTTTCTCTACAGGAGAAGCAAAAGCACAGCGTGGTGTAGGACGTCGTGAAATTGGTCACGGACACTTGGCATGGCGTGCATTAAAAGGTATGATCCCGACAGATTATCCTTACGTAGTTCGTGTCGTTTCTGATATCCTCGAATCCAACGGTTCTTCTTCCATGGCTACTGTTTGTGCCGGAACATTGGCACTGATGGACGCTGGTGTAAAGATCAAAAAACCGGTATCTGGTATCGCTATGGGATTAATCAAGAATGCAGGTGAAGACAAATATGCAGTACTTTCGGATATCCTTGGTGATGAAGACCACTTGGGAGATATGGACTTCAAAGTAACCGGAACTGAAAACGGTATCACTGCTACACAGATGGATATTAAGGTAGACGGCTTGTCATTTGATATCCTTGAACGTGCATTGAATCAGGCAAAAGAAGGACGTATGCATATCCTCGGTAAGATGCTCGAAACAATTGACGAACCTCGTACTGAACTGAAAGACCATGCTCCACGTATTGAAACAATGACTATTCCGAAAGAATTCATCGGAGCTATCATTGGCCCGGGCGGAAAGATCATTCAGGGCATGCAGGAAGATACAGGTGCTACTATCACCATCGAAGAAACAGACGGAGTAGGTCGTATCGAAATAGCCGGAACCAACAAAAAAAGCATTGACGACGCTATGCGTATCATCAAAGGCATCGTTGCTGTACCCGAAGTTGGTGAAATATACAAAGGTAAAGTTCGTTCTATTATGCCTTATGGTGCATTCGTTGAATTCCTGCCAGGCAAAGACGGATTGCTCCACATCTCTGAAATCGACTGGAAACGTCTGGAAACAGTAGAAGAAGCCGGAATCAAAGAAGGTGACGAGATTGAAGTGAAACTAATGGATGTTGATCCTAAAACTGGAAAATTTAAGCTGTCCAGAAAAGTATTACTTCCAAAACCGGAAAAGAAATAACAAAGCATTGCTTTTTATAAGATAGAAGATGGCTGAACTACAATAAGTTCAGCCATTTTTTATCAATAAGTTTGTTTTTCTCGAAAAGAATGCGTTGTTTTGTCTGAAGAAAAAGAAAAAAACATTAAAGCAGATAATGCCTCAACCGAATAACCTTCATACTATGGATACCTTTACCCGATTTTTTCAGGAGAATCAGGAAAGGTTTTTATCATTTGCCTATTCCTATATAAGGAACAAAGTCGAGGCTGAGGATATTCTGATGGAGTCAATGATAGCTCTTTGGGAGAACCGTGAAAAATGGGAAAATGACTCTAATCTGCAAGCACTACTCCTGACAATCATCAAAAACAAAGCACTAAACCATCTTGCTCACGAACAAGTACGTCTGCGTGCCGAAGATGATATCAATACCCACAGACAAAGAGAACTTGATTTGCGAATCTCCACACTTGAAGCGTGTGAACCGGATATGATCTTCAATACCGAAATACAACATATCGTCCGTAAAGCACTTCTCAAAATGCCCGAACAAAGTCGGAATATATTTATACTAAGCCGCTATCAGAATACTCCCAACAGAATGATAGCTGAAAAGCTTGGTATATCAATCAAAAGCGTAGAGTTTCATATCACCAAAGCACTAAAAATATTACGTACTGAGCTAAAAGATTATTTAATTTCTATTCTTCTCTAAAAAAAATCATTTTTTCATTAGGGTAGTCCTGAGGTAACCTGTTATATATACAGAAGGGGGAGAAAAAGCTCCTCCAAACAATAGAAATAAAAACCTTATGAACCAGGATCTGCTATACAAATACTTTAAGGGAAACGCCACAATAGAGGAAGAAAAACAAATTCTCGATTGGGTGGATGCTTCTGATGAAAATAGAAAAACATTCCAAAAAGAGCGTATGCTTTATGACATCGCGCTTTTCTCCAATGAAAAACAATCCATCCATGCAAATAATAAAGCACGTATCATTCCAATGCTGAAATGGACTACCCGTATCGCAGCAATGATAGCAATCGTTTGGGGGTGTGGATTCTTGTTCAAAGACTATCAATACAGCAGACTGGCCCAACTACAAACTGTAACCGTTCCTGCTGGACAACGGGCACAAATCACATTGGCAGACGGTACCAAAGTATGGTTAAACTCCCAGTCTACACTGACTTATGCCAGTAACTTCGGACGGCAAGAGAGAAACGTTAGCTTGGATGGAGAAGCCTATTTTGAAGTAAGCAAAAACAAAAAGATTCCTTTCTTTGTAAATACTGAAACAAATAAAGTACGCGTAGTAGGTACTTGTTTCAATGTATGTGCTTACAAGGGAAGTAATGAATTTGAAACTACACTTGTAGAAGGTATCGTCGATATTTATACTTCTGAAGGAATAAAACCTGTTACCCGCCTCATTAAAGATGAATTTTTCGGATCGTACAATGGAAAAGCCCAAAAGAAAATTCTCCCTTCGTATGAATATTTAAGATGGAAAGAAGGATTGTATTGTTTTGACGATTCCCCCTTTACCTGCATACTCTCTAAACTCGAAAAATATTATAATGTAAAGATAACAGTCAAAAATCCCGAAGTATTGAATTACCGTTGTACAGGTAAGTTCAAAGAGCAAGACGGTGTTGAACACATACTCCGGGTTATTCAGAAAGACCACCGATTCACTTATCAGATCAACGAAGACAAAGACAGTATAACCATAGAATAGGAAAAAAAGAGCTCAATAAAACCTTTAATTTAGTACTAACCCTTTAAATACCAGAATGCACATGAAGTTATAGAAAATCCCCTATCCCCTCTGAAAAAGAGAATCGGAAAGTACCCCCATACTTTCCGATTCGAAACAGTCAAAAATCGACCTTAATCAATTTATTAACTTAACACATTACAAAGATATGAGAAAAATTTCTTTGAAAGGGCATTTATGCCCAAAAAGTTTAGCATTCAAGCAAATATTACTTACTATGAAGATTACTATTTTCCTTCTTCTGTTCGTAACATTTCAGGCTTACAGCGGAAACAGCTATTCACAAAGTGCAAAAATTAGCATTCCCCGCTCAGATCTGAAAGTGAGCGAATTACTCTCTCAGATAGAATCACAGACCGAGTATCTGTTTGTTTACAACAAAAAGAATGTAGACACCAGACGCACCGTAACCATTGATGCTGACAATAAAGCCGTATCAGAGGTGCTGGACGAAGCCTTCAAGGGTACAGGGATCAACTATGTAATGGAAGGAAACAATATCGTTCTCACTAAAAATAATGAGAATGTAGTATCCATACAACAAAACAACAATAACATTCCTATCAAAGGAACAGTTACCGACAGTAAAGGAGAACCTATCATTGGTGCCAATATCTTGGAAAAAGGTACGACTAATGGTACAATTACAGATATGGACGGTAATTTCACTCTCTCCGTCCCTGCCGATGCTACACTAACCATCACCTATGTAGGATATCAGCCACTGAGTATTGCAGTAAAAGGACAAAGAAACTTCAATATCAAGATGGAGGAAGAAGCACTGTCACTTGAAACCGTTGTTGTAACAGCAATGGGCATCAAACGTAAATCAGAAACATTGACCTATTCCGTACAACAGGTAAACGGAGATGATCTCACCCGCGTAAAAGATCCCAATATGATTAATGCACTGGAAGGAAAAATTGCCGGTGTAACTATAACCAAAAGTGCTTCCGGATTGGGTGGATCTGCCAAAGTATCTATCCGCGGTATCCGTTCGGCCTATGAAAATGGAAACAATCAACCACTTTATGTAATTGACGGTGTGCCCATGCTGAACTCTGCCAATGAAACTACTTCTACTATTATGGGAGGTAATAATGATGCTGGTAATCATGATACCGGTGATGGTATTTCGAACCTGAATCCCGAAGATATCCAATCTATTTCCGTCCTGAAAGGTGCCTCTGCCGCAGCGCTGTATGGCTCACAAGCCGCAAATGGTGTTATCATGATCACCACGAAAAAAGGACAGGCAGGTTCAACCCGCGTAACTTATTCAGCCAGCCTCACATTCGATCAGGCAATTAGTAAACCAGAGTTCCAGGACTCATACAATTCCAGCTGGAAACCAGATGCAAGTATCGGCAAACATGATAATTTGTCCGACTTCTTCTCAACCGGTATCACAGCCATCAACTCAATAAGTCTCTCTACCGGAAATGAGAAAGCTCAAACCTATTTCTCATATTCCAATACACGAGCCAAAGGAATCATTGACGTTAACAAACTATCAAAACACAACCTTACTTTCCGCCAGACAGGCAAGTTCTTCGATGATAAATTAACCCTTGACGGTAACGTTAACCTGATGCACCAAAATGGTAAAAACCGTCCTGTAACCGGTGGCCTATACCTGAATCCATTAATCGGCTTATATACTTTCCCACGTGAGAAAGATATGAACGAATACAAAGCCGGAGAGAAATGGGACGATGATCGTAGTATGCCCAGACAGTACTGGTATAAAGACTTCAACAACGGAATGGAAGGAAATCCCTACTGGATGCTAAACCGCGTAACCAACAGAGACACACGCACACGTACCATTGCTTCATTAACTGCTAATGTCAAGGCAACTGACTGGCTGACTATCCAGGCACGTGGTACAGGCGATTATATCGGTGATAAAACCGAACAAAAAATGTGGGCTTCCACTTCTACCAGTCTGACTGGCGGAGATTGGGATGCAAAAACAGATAACGGACGATACATGTATGGGACAAGTAGTGAGTTCATGGTATATGGTGACCTTATGGCTATGATAAATAAAACATGGGGTAAGTTCAGCCTGAACGCAGCACTTGGTGCAGCCATCAACTACCAGAGAAGTAACTCACTAAATATCGATTCATATAAAAGCGGACTTCATTACCCTAATGTATTTGACTTACGTAATGTCAAATACGATTCCGGTACGGGTATGGAAACTGAAAACAATGCTACCCGAGAAGTACAATCTGTGTTCGGTACCGCACAAATCGGATACGCTGATGCTCTTTATCTGGATCTGACAGCACGTAATGACTGGTCATCTACACTGTATGGAACCAATTCTTTGAAAAAAGGTTACTTCTATCCTTCCGTAGGTTTATCATGGTTGATTCACAAATCAATTAATCTGCCGGACTGGATTAATTTTGCCAAGATACGTGGTTCATTTGCCGAGGTAGGTAATGACCTGCCCAGATATCAGGCCCATCTCTATCCTCAACTGTCTATCGGAGGCAATATAGAACAAGTGACCAACTATAATGACGGAACTTTGAAACCCGAACTTACAGACTCTTGGGAAGTTGGTGGTGAATTCAAATTCTTACATAACCGAATCGACCTTGACTTCACATGGTATCAGACTATGACCAGAAACCAATTCCTTATTGTTCCGATGAAACCAGGTTCTACCTATACCAATCAGATGATCAATGCAGGCAAAATCAGTAATAAAGGTTTCGAACTGACAATAGGTGGCGTTCCTGTACAAAATGAAAACTTCTATTGGAGAACCCAGGTAAACTTTGCCACCAATAAGAATGAAGTAAAAGAATTGACCGACACATACAAAGAGTATAACTATGGACAGGATGGCTTGAACATGGCTTATCGTATGAAAGTAAAAGAAGGGGGATCATTGGGAGATCTTTACGGAAAAGGCTTCAGCCGTGACGATAACGGAAAGATTCAATATGACGACGACGGACTCCCTACTCTAACAGCAAACCGTGACGATGTTTACTTAGGAAACAGTAACCCCGACTGTACTTTGGGTTGGAGTAATACCTTCAGCTTCTATGGAGTAAACATCAGTTTCCTTATCGATGGCAGCTTTGGTGGGAAAGTATTGTCATTCACTCAAGGCCAACTGGATCAATATGGTGTCAGCAAAAACATAGGAGAAGCGATGGACCGCGGTTATGTCGAATTAGAAGGTAAACAAATTAAAGATGTACAAGGCTTCTATGGAAGAGTTGGTAACATTGATGGATGTTCTGAGTATTACGTTTACGACAGAACCAATATTCGCCTGCGTGAACTATCTATCGGTTACAATCTGCCACAGGCATGGATTGAAAAAACAAAGGTATTTAAAAGTATCAACTTGGCATTAGTTGCACGCAACCTGTTTTTTATTTACAAAGATGCACCATTCGATCCGGATGCTTTAATGTCTGTAGGTAACACAAATCAGGGAGTAGACGTATTTGGAATGCCAACTACACGCAGTATGGGATTTAACCTAAAATTTACATTCTAATAACTAATACACAGAACGATATGAAAAATCAAATCAAATATATAGCAGCATTATTATTCGGTATTCTGTTTGTTGTAACCGCCTGTACGGACAAGTTTGAATATATGAACACCGAATTGGGAGCCTATACACCCGACAAGCAAATAGCAGATAGTAAGTATGGTAACAAAATGTATTTCAATACCATTCAACGTTCCATCTACTTTAATGACCCGGCTCCAGGTGGTACAGACTGGACATTTCAGACCATGCAAAATCTGAATGTAGATATGTTTGCAGGCTACTTCCACGACATGGCTTCCAAGTTTACCGACATGAATTCCACTTACAATCTAAATGACGGATGGAATGGAACAAACTGGACTTATACTTATCAATACGGAGTATCTGCTCTGAATAAAAGTATGGATGCCAATGTTAATTGCAAACCTTACTTAGCCTTATGCAAAATATATAAAGTAGCTATGCTTCATCGATTAGCCGATCAGTATGGTGCAATTCTTTATTCAGATTTTGAAAATTACATTCCCGAATCTCAGGAAAAGGTATACACAGCCATGTTTGCAGATATCGATCAGGCTCTCTCCTGGATAGATGAGTCCACTCAAGAAGGTATTGCTCAAGAAATTATAGACAATATTACTAAATTCGATATTCTGATGAAAAACGATAAAACGTTGGCACATTATGCCAAATGGGCTAATTCACTTCGCCTGCGATTAGCCATGCGTATATCCAACGTAAATCCGAAACAGGCAGCAACTGAGGTTACCAAAGCATTACAAGACCCTCACGGACTCATTGAAACCAATGCCGAAAATGTAGCCGTCTTTGCTGATGGAAGTAACTACAAAAATCCATTGGGCACCATCGGGCTCAGTTGGTGGGAAGTGTATATGAATGCCTCAATGGAATCTTTCCTCGTAGGTTATAATGATCCTCGTACCAATAAGTATTTTACACCTTCTGTAGGCGGAACCGAAGGTTTGGACGCATCATTCAAACCACGCTTCGACTATAAGGGCATGCAAAAAGGTATTCCGCAAGGATTCAACTAC
>OHOL01000577.1_pt1 | contig 8934 bp, 7 predicted proteins | sample 1569921 | NCBI WGS metagenome assembly OHOL01 (sample SAMEA3879531, study PRJEB24766) | human gut metagenome | biome: human-associated habitat; feature: feces | place: USA | collected 1985/1987 | reverse complement strand
AACAACAACAACCAGCCTTATTTATCACATTTTTAAAAGTGCAGGACTAAATGTGGGACTGGCAGGAAATATAGGAAAAAGCCTGGCTTTACAAGTAGCAGAAGGCAAGCATGATTATTATGTAATCGAACTAAGTTCATTTCAACTGGACAACATGTACGAATTTCGTGCAAATATCGCTGTCCTGATGAATATAACGCCGGATCATCTGGATCGTTACGATCACTGTATGCAAAATTATATTGATGCCAAATTCCGTATTACCCAAAACCAAACTCAGGACGATGCTTTCGTTTTCTGGAATGACGATCCTATCATCAAACGAGAACTGGAAAAGCACGGCTTAAAGGCACACTTATACCCATTCGCAGCAGTAAAAGAGGATGGAGCAATTGCCTATGTAGAGGATAATGAGGTAAAAATCACAGAGCCAATTGCGTTCAACATGGAACAAGAGAAGTTGGCACTGACCGGACAACATAATCTCTATAATTCACTGGCAGCAGGTATCTCGGCCAATCTTGCCGGTATTACCAAAGAAGATATCCGCAAAGCATTGTCGGATTTTAAAGGAGTGGAACACCGTTTAGAGAAAGTAGCCCGCGTAGGTGGTATTGATTTTATCAATGACTCCAAAGCCACCAATGTAAACTCTTGTTGGTATGCACTGCAAAGTATGACCACCAAAACAGTGCTTATACTTGGTGGTAAGGATAAAGGAAATGACTATACAGAAATAGAAGATCTGGTACGCGAAAAATGTTCGGCATTGGTGTATCTGGGACTGCACAATGAAAAACTACATGCTTTTTTCGACCGGTTCGGATTACCGGTAGCCGATGTACAGACCGGCATGAAAGATGCAGTAGAAGCTGCATATAAACTGGCTAAAAAAGGTGAAACCGTACTGTTAAGTCCTTGTTGTGCCTCCTTCGATCTCTTCAAGAGTTACGAAGATCGTGGCGACCAATTCAAAGAGTACGTTCGCGCCCTCTAATTTTTAATCTTTAATTCTTAATTAAAACAGTGGATCTATTAAAGAACATATTCAAGGGCGATAAGGTAATCTGGATTATCTTTCTCTGCCTCTGCCTCATCTCAATCATTGAGGTATTTTCGGCAGCCAGCACCCTGACGTATAAGAGCGGGGACCACTGGGGACCGATCACACAGCATTCTATCATCCTGATGGTGGGGGCCGTTGTTGTAGTGTTGATGCACAATATTCCTTATAAATGGTTTCAGGTATTCCCTGTTTTCCTATACCCTGTCTCTGTTGTACTGCTGGCTTTTGTTACGCTCATGGGTGTTATCACAGGCGATCGCGTCAATGGTGCAGCACGTTGGATGTCGTTCATGGGATTACAGTTCCAGCCATCGGAGCTGGCAAAGATGGCTGTGGTTATTGCAGTTTCTTTTATTCTATCCAAAAGACAGGATGACGAAGGTGCCAATCCGAAGGCATTCAAATACATCATGATTATCACCGGGCTTGTTTGCCTGTTGATTGCTCCGGAAAACCTTTCAACAGCGATGTTACTATTCGGAGTTGTATTTCTGATGATGTTTATCGGCCGGGTAGCAGCACGGAAACTACTTCTTTTAATAGGCTCATTGGGATTGGTAGGTGTAATAGGTGTCGTATTTTTGTTGGCCATCCCAAAGGATTCGGATATTCCTTTCCTGCATCGTTTTGACACATGGAAAAGTCGTATCACCAATTTCACAGAAAAAGAGGAAGTACCGGCTGCAAAATTTGATATAGACAAAGATGCCCAGATAGCGCATGCCCGTATTGCTATTGCAACAAGTAATTTTGTTGGTAAAGCACCTGGCAACTCTATTCAACGTGACTTTTTGAGTCAGGCATTCTCTGATTTTATTTTTGCCATCATTATAGAAGAGCTTGGTCTGGTGGGAGGAGCTTTCGTTGTTTGCCTATATATCTGGCTACTGGTACGCGCCGGGCGCATAGCCCAAAAATGCGAACGAACGTTCCCTGCTTTTCTGGTAATGGGCATAGCACTCATGTTGGTATCGCAGGCAATTTTAAATATGATGGTAGCCGTTGGTTTATTCCCGGTAACAGGTCAACCTCTGCCACTCATCAGTAAAGGAGGAACTTCAACTTTAATAAACTGTGCCTATATCGGTATGATATTGAGTGTAAGTCGTTATACTGCGTATCTTGAAGAGCAGAAAGAACGTGACGCACAACTACAAATGCAGATAGCAGCAGAAACAACCGAGGCTCAGATAGTTGCAGAACCTACAGCACAGGTGTTGAATAGTGATGCAGAGTTTGAGAAAGAAAAATAGTTGAGAGTTACAGGTCGTTGCGTCCCGATATCCTATGATATCCGCGATCAGTAGTTCACTAAAATAATGTATAATGGAAAAAGAGCTTAGAATTATCATCAGTGGCGGTGGCACAGGAGGACATATCTTTCCGGCTGTATCCATCGCCAATGCCATAAAAGAGCAATGTCCTGATGCTAAAATATTATTCGTTGGTGCTGAAGGCCGAATGGAAATGCAACGTGTACCTGATGCTGGTTATGAGATTATCGGACTGCCGGTTGCCGGATTCGACCGCAAACGTCTGTGGAAGAACTTCGCTGTACTCATTAAACTGGCGCGTAGTCAATGGAAAGCAAAAAGTATCATTAAGAAGTTTCGCCCTCAGGTAGCAGTAGGCGTTGGTGGCTATGCCAGCGGACCAACTCTGAAGATGGCTGGTATGATGGGAGTTCCCACTCTGATACAAGAACAAAATTCTTATGCAGGAGTAACCAATAAGTTATTAGCAAAGAAAGCATGTAAAATATGCGTGGCGTATGATGGTATGGAAAAATTCTTTCCGGCAGATAAAATACTGATGACAGGAAACCCGGTTCGCCAAAACCTGTTCACCAATAATCAGAGCCGGGAAGAGGCCATACAGGCTTTCGGACTCAGTCCGGAAAAGAAAACAATACTGATCTTGGGAGGTAGCCTTGGCGCACGTACCATTAATAATACGTTGATAGCAGGGTTACAAACCATAAAAGAAACAAGCGGCATTCAATTCATCTGGCAAACAGGAAAAATATATTATCAACAAGTAATGGAAGCTATTAAGGCAGCAGGAGAAATTCCGAATCTGTATGTAGCAGACTTTATTAAAGACATGGCCACAGCTTATTCAGCAGCCGATTTAGTGATTTCCCGGGCTGGTGCGGGTTCTATATCAGAGTTCTGTCTGCTGAACAAACCGGTTATTCTGGTTCCTTCGCCTAATGTAGCTGAAGACCATCAGACTAAAAATGCATTGGCCCTAGTCAATAAGCAGGCTGCCATATATGTAAAAGATGTAGAAGCAGAAGAGAAACTGTTGTCCGTAGCATTAGAAACAATTACCAATGCTACGAAATTAAAAGATTTAAGTGAGAATATAGCAAAGTTAGCATTGCCGGACTCTGCTACTATCATAGCAAAAGAAGTGATAAAATTAGCACAACAATGAATATCGAAACTATAAAATCAGTCTATTTTGTTGGTGCCGGTGGCATCGGAATGAGTGCACTTGTACGTTACTTTCTTTCCAGAGGAAAATTCGTAGCCGGTTATGACCGTACTCCCAGCGAACTAACTGAGTGCCTTATTGCCGAAGGTGCACAAATACACTACGAAGAAGATACAGACCTGATTCCAGAAGAATGTAAAGACAAGGAACACCCGCCGTACCACAGGAACATGCCGAACTGGTTTATTTCCGTAACAACGGTTTTGAAATACAGAAACGCGCTCAAGTACTGGGAACCATTACGCACTCCAGTAAAGGGCTTTGCGTAGCCGGGACCCATGGAAAGACAACTACTTCGACGATGACTGCACATTTGTTACACCAGTCACATGTGGGGTGTACAGCTTTCTTAGGAGGAATTTCCAAGAATTATGGAACTAACCTGCTACTTTCGAAGACAAGCCCGTACACTGTAATCGAAGCGGATGAATTTGACCGTTCCTTCCACTGGCTATCTCCGTTTATGTCCGTCATCACATCTACGGATCCCGATCATCTGGATATCTACGGAACAGCAGAAGCATACCTTGAAAGTTTTGAACACTACACCACGCTTATTCAGCCAGGTGGTGCATTGATTATTCGCAAAGGTATTTCGCTGCAACCTCAGGTACAGCAAGGAGTGAAAGTATATACTTATTCGCGCGACGAAGGTGATTTCCATGCTGAAAATATCCGTATCGGAAACGGTGAGATCTTCATTGACTTTGTCGGACCGGAGGTACGTATCAACGATATCCAACTGGGGATACCCATAAGTATCAACATCGAAAATGGAGTAGCTGCCATGGCACTTGCTCACCTGAATGGTGTCACAAATGAGGAAATTAAACAAGGTATGGCGAGTTTCCATGGAGTGGACCGCCGTTTCGATTTTAAAATCAAAAATGATCGCGTAGTCTTTCTGAGTGATTATGCTCATCATCCGTCAGAGATCAAACAGAGTGTGCTGTCTATCCGCGAATTGTATAAAGACAAAAAGATTACAGCTATCTTCCAACCTCATCTATATACACGTACGCGTGATTTTTATAAAGATTTTGCAAGTAGTTTATCCCTCTTGGACGAAGTAATTCTGGTAGATATCTACCCGGCGCGTGAACAACCCATACCGGGAGTAACCAGCCAACTGATTTACGATAATCTCCGTCCCGGTATTGAGAAATGTATGTGTAAAAAAGAAGAAATTCTGAATATCCTGGAAAACAAGAATATAGAAGTATTAATCACTCTTGGAGCTGGTGACATAGACAACTATGTTCCATCTATTACAGAAAAATTAAATACAAGATTGAACAAACCTCAATCATAAATTGTAAATCGTATAATTATAAATGTCATTATGCTGAAACGGATTCTTTTATCCCTCGTCCTGTTGCTCGTCACTGCCTATCTGTGTATAGCCGTGACAGTATTCAACCGTAAACCGGCCAACCAGGTTTGTCGTGACATGGAATTAATTATCAAGGACACGGTTTATGCCGGTTTCGTAACCAAAGACGAAGTAGCCGGAATACTACAAAAGAAAGGAATCTACCCCGTAGGAAAGAAAATGGAACGCATCCAGACTAAGACCCTAGAACGGGAACTGGATAAACACCCGCTTATTGACGAAACAGAATGCTACAAAACTCCCAGTGGCAAACTCTGTGTAGAAGTTAAACAGCGTATTCCAATACTCCGTATCATGAGTAATAATGGCGAGAACTATTATGTCGATAACAAAGGAACCATCATGCCACCCGAAGCCAAATGCGTAGCTCGCCGGACAATTGTAACCGGAAATGTAGAAAAGTCGTTTGCAATGAGGGATTTATATAAGTTTGGTGTATTTTTGCAGAACAATCCGTTCTGGGATGCTCAGATAGAACAAATTCATGTACTACCCGGTAAGGATATTGAATTGGTACCACGGGTAGGTGATCATATTGTCTATCTTGGAAAACTGGAACACTTTGAAGATAAACTGGATCGCCTGAAAACATTCTATGGGAAAGCCTTGAACGAAGTGGGATGGAATAAATATTCACGCATCAGTCTGGAGTTCAGTAACCAGATTATCTGCACCAAGCATCAATGATGAATGCCTGCGCGCAGCCAATTGTAAATAGTAAATTGTAAAATCGTAAATAAGAAATATGGCAACAACAGAATTTATCGCCGCTATTGAACTGGGTTCATCAAAGGTTACCGGCATTGCCGGAAGAAAGAACAGTGACGGAAGTATGCAGGTGTTGGCTTATGCCAAAGAAGATTCTTCTTCGTTCATCCGAAAAGGAATTATCTATAATCTGGATAAGACAGCCCAAAGCCTTACGTCCATCATTAACAAGTTGGAAGGCGATCTGAAAAACTCAATCGCCAAGGTATATGTAGGTATCGGCGGACAATCACTCCGTACCGTACGGAATGTCGTAAGCCGTGACCTGAACGAAGAAACAATCATCTCGCAAGAGTTAGTGGATGCTATCTGCGATGAGAATCTGGAAATTCCGTTGGTAGACATGGATATATTGGATGTTGCCCCACAGGAATATAAGATCGGCAACAACCTGCAAGCAGATCCTGTAGGAGTGGCCGGTAGCCATATCGAAGGACGTTTCCTGAATATCGTAGCACGGGCTTCGATCAAAAAAAATCTGGAACGCTGTTTCGAACAGGCTAAAATAGAGATAGCCGACCTGCTTATCTCTCCATTAGTAACTGCCAATGCCGTACTAAGCGAAAGTGAACGCCGTTCGGGCTGTGCGCTTATCGACTTCGGAGCTGACACCACTACGATCTCTGTTTATAAAAATAATATTCTTCGTTTCCTCACTGTTTTGCCGTTAGGTGGAAACAGCATTACGCGCGACATCACCTCCATGCAGATGGAAGAGGAAGAAGCTGAACGCCTGAAAATAACTTTCGGGAATGTAATGTACGAGGAAGAAGAAAGTGAAGAAGCCGCTACTTGCCAACTCGAAGATGGAAGCCGTACAGTTGAGTTACAAGCATTAAACAACATTATCGAAGCGCGAGCAGAAGAAATCATCACCAATGTATGGAATCAAATCCAGTTATCAGGCTACGATGACAAATTATTGTCCGGTATTATCATCACCGGTGGAGCCGCTAATCTAAAAAATCTGGACACCATGCTTCGCAAAAGGAGTAAAATTGAAAAGATACGGACTGCCAGAAGTATCCGTAATACGATACAGACAGATAGTGATCTCATAAAGAAAGACGGCACTCAAAACACATTGTTCGGTTTGCTGTTTGAAGGAAAAGAGAACTGTTGTCTGATAGAAACACGTCCTGTAACTCATTCGCAACCTGTCATAACCGAACCGGTCAATATGTTCGAAGAAGATGAAGCACTGAAAGAACAGGAAGCTGCCGCCCGCGAAGCAAAGAAGAAGAAAGATGAAGAAGATAAACGACGCCGGGACGAAGACAGACGCCGTAAAGAAGAAGAAAAACGTAAGAAGGAAGAGGCACGAAAGAAGAAAAAAGAGGGTCCCAGTTGGTTTGAAAAGACTTTCAACAAGATTTCTAACGAGATCTTTTCGGATGACGATATGAAATAATAGTAAATTGTAAATAGAAAACGTACCTTAGTGTCAATATCAGATAATGGTCATGACCATAGGGAATAAATAATAAATATCATGACGGACGAGATAGTACAATTCGATTTCCCGACAGATTCGCCAAAGATCATCAAAGTAATTGGTGTAGGCGGTGGTGGCGGTAACGCCGTAAACCACATGTACAGGGAGGGTATACATGACGTAACATTCGTTCTCTGTAATACAGATAATCAGGCATTGGCAGAATCACCCGTGCCGGTGAAACTACAATTAGGTCGTAACATTACGGAAGGTCTGGGAGCCGGTAACCGCCCCGACCGGGCACGTGATGCAGCCGAAGAAAGTATCGAAGACATCAAGACCCTACTGAATGATGGTACCAAAATGGTATTTATCACTGCCGGAATGGGAGGGGGAACAGGAACCGGTGCTGCTCCTGTTATAGCCCGTATCGCCAAGGAGATGGATATCCTGACTGTAGGTATCGTAACTATCCCTTTCATCTTCGAAGGAGAAAAGAAAATCATCCAGGCATTGGATGGCGTAGAGCGTATCGCCCAGCATGTAGATGCTCTGTTAGTTATCAACAATGAACGCCTGAGAGAAATCTATTCAGACCTTACTTTTATGAATGCGTTTGGAAAAGCGGATGACACACTTTCTATCGCAGCCAAAAGTATAGCTGAAATTATCACCATGCGCGGTACGGTAAATCTGGACTTTGCAGATGTAAAAACGATCTTGAAAGACGGTGGCGTAGCCATTATGAGTACCGGTTTCGGAGAGGGTGAAAATCGTGTGACAAAGGCCATCGATGATGCCTTGCACTCACCGCTACTGAACAACAACGATATATTCAACGCAAAGAAGGTCATGCTGAATGTTTCTTTCTGTCCTAACTCAGAACTGATGATGGAAGAAATGAACGAAATTCACGAGTTCATGAGCAAATTCCGTGAAGGCGTAGAAGTTATCTGGGGTGTGGCTATGGACAATTCACTGGATAAGAAAGTAAAAATAACCGTGCTTGCTACCGGATTTGGTGTAGAAGACGTGCCAGGTATGGACAGTGTGCTCGAGAAACGCAGCCAGGAAGAAGAAGAACGCCAACTCCAACTGGAAGAAGAGAAGGAGAAAAACAAAGAGCGTATTCGCAAAGCATATGGCGAAAGTGCCAGCAGCATTGGAAGTAAAAATATTCGTAAACGCCGTCATATCTACATTTTCAGTGCTGAAGATCTGGATAATGACGATATCATTGCAATGGTAGAAGATTCACCAACCTACCAGCGTGATAAAACCACTCTTGGCAAAATCAGAGCAAAAGCAGCTTTGGAAGAAGAGATCGCAACGGAAGAAGCCGTGGACGAAAGCGGACTAATCACTTTTTGAGTTGAGAGTTGAAAATTAAAGAAATAAGAGTTTTTTTTAATTGTAAATTGTAAATCGCTAAATTGTAAATATAATTATGGATTTATTCGAAAGGGTCAGCGAAGACATTAAAAACGCAATGAAGGCTAAAGATAAAGTAGCCCTTGAAACACTGAGAAATGTAAAGAAATTCTTTCTGGAAGCCAAAACAGCTCCGGGAGCAAATGATATTCTGACAGATGATGCTGCTTTAAAGATCATCCAGAAACTGGTAAAACAGGGAAAAGACTCTGCAGAAATTTACATCGGACAAGGACGTCAGGACCTGGCAGACAGTGAATTGGCGCAAGTAAAGGTTATGGAGGTTTATCTACCTAAACAAATGACCCCGGAAGAACTGGAGTCAGCGCTAAAAGAAATCAT
>OHOL01000572.1_pt1 | contig 9019 bp, 7 predicted proteins | sample 1569921 | NCBI WGS metagenome assembly OHOL01 (sample SAMEA3879531, study PRJEB24766) | human gut metagenome | biome: human-associated habitat; feature: feces | place: USA | collected 1985/1987 | reverse complement strand
GAGAAAGGGCTGACCAAAGGTTTTAAAAGACTGAAGAAAGAGGTTCCCGATATCAAAATACCGAATGTTTATTCACAAATCTCGGCATTCAATGAATCGGTAGTTCTTTCGGATACTTTGCTCGGTATTAGTCTGGATAAGTATATGGGGGAGGATTATCCTTTATATAAGCGTTTTTATTACGATTATCAGTGTCGTTCTATGCGCCCTGACCGTATTGTGCCCGATTGTTTTGTGTTCTATCTGCTGAGCAAGTATGCTTTCCCCTTTCAGGAAGGGAGTTGCCTGCTCGATATGATGCTGCATTACGGTAAGATAAATTATGTAGTGCAAAAATTATTAGGATACCGTTCTACGGGTGAGGCAATGGGCTATGACGATGCAGAAGAAAAGTGGTGCCAGGAGAATGAGAGGAACGTATGGGAGTATATGCTGGCAAATCAGCATCTCTATGCCCGTGATCCGATGATAGTGCGTAAGTATATGAAACCTGCACCGTTTACTGCCTTCTTTGGTGAGAATGCTCCGGCATTGATTGGTACCTGGATGGGTACATGTATTGTTTCTTCGTATATGAAAAAGCATAAAGATGTCAGCTTACAGCAATTGCTGGAGACTACTGACTATCATCGTATGCTGCAAGAATCAGGTTATAAATAATAGCATATTGGCACATTATTTAACTCATTATTTCTCATGGAAACTGCTCTTTATCTCATTCCCGTAACTTTGGGTGATACAACTATCGAGTCCGTATTACCTTCTTATAATAAAGAAATCATTCTTGGTATCCGCCATTTTATCGTTGAAGATATTCGTTCGGCACGTCGTTTTCTAAAGAAAGTAGAACGGGAGATTGATATTGATGCTCTAACGTTTTATACGCTGAACAAGCATACTTCTTCTGAAGACATTTCCGGCTATCTGAAACCGTTGATCGGGGGAGCTTCTATGGGGGTGATTTCGGAAGCAGGTTGTCCGGCTGTCGCAGATCCGGGAGCAGATGTTGTTGCCATTGCCCAGCGCAAAAATCTGAAAGTGGTTCCGTTGGTAGGACCTTCTTCTATTATACTTTCTGTGATGGCTTCCGGTTTCAATGGACAAAGTTTTGCATTTCACGGTTATTTGCCTATCGAACCAGCCGAGCGCATCAAGAAGATAAAGATGCTTGAGCAGCGTGTCTATGCTGAACACCAGACACAGCTTTTTATTGAGACACCTTACCGTAATAACAAAATGGTTGAAGATATTTTGCAGAACTGCCGTCCACAGACCCGGCTTTGCATTGCTGCCAATATAACTTGTGAAGGAGAATACATTCGCACAAAAACGGTGAAAGAATGGAAAGGAAAGGTTCCTGAACTATCTAAAATTCCCTGTATTTTTCTCTTATACCAATAATATCCTTTAGGTGTTCGTACTCGTCCTCAAAGCATTCGCTAAAGAAGTTGTGCCCTAAATTATGTTCTATCTGCTGAAATTGCCAGAGCTTTCCGCCTTTAAATTGTGGATTGCAAAGGATGGAGTTATCTTCTACATCAAGAACAAAAAGATAGACGAGCCTGTTGGTCACAGCATTTTCAAAATGATACATGATGCTGAATGTAGGCTTTAACCCGTTAATACCGGGAAAAGTGTTGTGCATGATTCTCCGGCATCCTTCGGCAAGCGACTCTCCGAAGCCGGGGTAACATTCCATTGGAATATCCATTTTACCTCTATCCAAGGTGGCTGTTTGGGGGCGTTCGCAAAGAAATAGTTTTCCGTGTGAAGCCACTGCGATGCGTATAACCGGATTAATGTAACTGTTTTTGTTATTGAGAGCTTCCAGCGCCAGGCTTTTTCCAATTACATCTCCCTGGGTATTGACAATGGGGACATACTCGGTATGTGCCATCAACTTATTGAAGTAGTGAATACTGATTTGATTGAAGATGATGGCTAAAACAAAAATGGTGGGAGGAAGAAAGTTGAATATGATCCACTTTGCCGGATCTTCCAGAGGGTGTACAAAAAACATTGCCAGACTGATCGCAATAAAATGCAATATCCCTAATATTAGTACGATGTGTGCAGATACAATGGCTGATTCTGCACCTTGGGCAAACAGACGCTTGGAACAAACCTCCTTCTTCTTCAGGAAGTAATTGATAAACCTCTTTTTATGAAGATAGAGAATCAGCATTGGAATAAGAATACTTACCTCCACTGTAAGTGGTAGAGCACCGGGAGGAACGTAGTCACCCGGGATTAATGCTGCTATGGTTAGTAATACCAGGATGGCTGTGGAGATGTAAAGGATAAAATTTGGAATCCGCACTCCCTTACGATGCATTGAGTAATATGAATAAAGCAATCCGATACCTGTTCCGATATAGATTGCGGTGTCTTGCGTTATAAATTCGCATAAGACTATGGAAATGATAACGGGGATGTATCCCAATGACATGTTAAATGCGGAAGATAATATTCCTTTATGGCTCATTTTAGTATACATTTTGTCTGTTTCCTATAAAACAAACTAATACGGCTTAAAGTTGAGAGTTGAAAGTTAAAATTTGCTCACATGTTTCTCCGCATGATAGGAAGAACGTACGAGCGGAGCGCTTTCTACTTGCTCAAAGCCTTTCTCCAGTCCGATCTTCTTGTATGCGGCAAATTGTTCGGGAGTGACGTATTCTGTTACCGGATAATGCCGGTGGCTGGGTTGCAGGTATTGTCCGATGGTGAGAATTTTACATCCGGCCGCCAGAAGGTCATCCATGAGTTCTTCTACTTCTGCCGGGGTTTCTCCCAATCCTGCCATGATGCCACTTTTAGCGGTAATGTTATTACTGGCTATCCGGTGAATAACTTTAAGGCTGGTATCATAGTTGGCTGCACTGCGCACCAACGGACTGATACGTCGTACGGTTTCCATATTGTGTGAAATGATTTCCGGATGCGCCGAAATAATAGTATCTATTAATTCCATCCGTCCCTGAAAATCGGGTATCAGTACTTCAAGAGTTGTTTCCGGGTTTATTCTTTTTATTTCGGTGATGGTACGTACCCAGTGTGCAGCTCCAAGGTCGGGGAGGTCGTCACGATCCACGGAGGTTATTACGGCATGCGATAACTTCATTAGTGCGATGGACTCTGCCACATGCGTTGGTTCGTTGGCATCCAGTGGGAGCGGGCGCCCGGTTTGTGTATTGCAGAACTTACAACTGCGGGTGCAGATATCGCCGGCTATCATAAAGGTTGCTGTACCTTTTCCCCAGCATTCTCCCATGTTCGGACAACGACCGCTGCTGCAAATGGTATGCAAACAGTGACTTTCTACAATACGCTTTGTTTCTGTGTAACGTTCATTGGCGCCGATACTTATCTTCAGCCATTCGGGCTTTCTCATTGGATGTATGATTTATGGTTTGAGAGTTATGATTTATGAATTAGGAAGGTGTGTCAAAAGTAAAATCACTCATTATTAGAACACAGATTAACGCTAATTTAAATCTGCGCTGATTTGCGTTAATCTGTGTTTCTAAAGTTACATATTGATAATTTGATCCGGCTTTTGACACCCTCATAAATCATAACTCTATAGGTTATTCAAAAAGAAATTGGTCAGTTTCGTGTACAAATGCTGGCGGGTATTGCCACCATAAATACCATGATTACGATTGGTGTAAACCTGCATGTCGAATTGTTTATCCAGTTGTACCAGATGCTCGGCATATTCGGCACAATTCTGGAAATGAACATTATCATCTGCCATACCGTGTACCAACAGGAGGTTACCGTGTAGCTTATCGGCACGTGTGAAAGCAGATGCAGCTTTGTATCCTTCTGCATTTTCTTTTGGCGTGCGCATAAAGCGCTCCGTATAGATGGTATCATAGAATTTCCAGTCGGTTGGTGCAGCCACAGCTACACCTGCTTTGAATACCGGAGTGCCTTCGCTCATACTCATTATTGCCATATATCCGCCGTAGCTCCATCCCCAGATGCCAATACGATTTTTATCCACATAAGGTAATGTACCCAGATATTTGGCTGCTTCCACCTGATCTTTGGCTTCTTTTACACCCAGGTTCAGGTAAGTGCTTTTTTGAAATTCTGTACCCCGTCCGCCGGTACCCCGTCCATCTACACAGGCAACGATGTAACCTAAACTTGCCATATAGGTTTCCCAGCTGATGGCGAAGTTGTCCAACACTTGTTGTGATCCCGGACCGCTGTACTGATACATCAGTACCGGATACTTTTTGGATGCAGAGAAGTCTGCCGGTTTCATCATCCAGCCGTTTAACTCTACTCCCTGGGAAGTCTTAAACTTGAAGAATTCTTTTTGGGGAAGTGCTACTTGTGCCAACTTTTGTTTTAGTGCATTGTTGGCTTCCAATGTTTTCAGCGTCTTGCCTTCGTTGTCATTCAGGGTGATAACAGCCGGAGTGTCAAGGTTGGTGTATGTGTTGATGTAATACTTCATTGTGGGGCTGAACAAAGCACTGTTCATACCTGCTTTCTGAGACAGCTTGGTCTTTTTACCTTTACGGTCTATTTTGTAAACAGCTTGTCGCATAGGGCTTTCTTCGTTGCTGATGAAGTAGAAGCTGCCATCGGTCTCGTCATATCCTAAAAACGATTCTACTTCATGGGCACCTTTAGTCACTTGCTTTATCAGATTTCCTCCCATGCTGTACCAGTAGAGGTGCGGGTATCCGTCTTTGTCGCTAAGGAAACTGAAGTTTTCGGGGTAGAACTGAATATTGTCGAATACGTTTTCGCTGATATAATAAGGTGATTCATCGCGTAATGCCAACTTGCAAACTGTAGAACGCGGATCAGCAAAGTACATGTCGAAGCGATTCTGATGACGGTTTAGTGTCATGATGGCAAGCTTGTTAGGATCTTGCGTGAAACGGATGCGAGGGATGTATCCGTCGGCATCCAATGGCAACTTCATCGTGCGGGTAACTTTTGATTTGATGTCAAAAGTACGTACTTCTACTTTGGAGTTCGGATATCCGGCTTTCGGATATTTGTAAGTGTATTCTCCCGGATAATCTTCCAGTCCGTTGATGTGCGGTGATTCTCCGGCAAAGAGTGGGAACTGGTACGAAGGAACTTCCGTTTCATCAAAACGGATAAAAGCCAGCATTGAGTTGTCGGCACTGAATTCCAGTGCCCGGTTAAAGCCGAACTCTTCTTCATATACCCAATCGGGAATACCATTGAGTACTGCATTTTGTTTACCGTCTTCCGTCACCTGGCTCTCACTGTTGCCATAGAGTGTTTTTACCAGGAAGATGTTGTTATCCCGTACAAAAGCAACCATTGTTCCGTCCGGAGAAAAAACGGGGGCTTGTTGAGGGCCCCCGTCAGAAAGCCGTTCAATAATGTTGTTTGTCGTTACCCCTTTATCATTGCGTTTTAAGGGGTATAAGTAATGTACGGCTGTATATGAACGCCGGTAAATGGGCGTTGTTTTAGTTGCAATCAGCAGTTTGGACCCGTCCGGAGAAAACTGATAACTGTCAAAGTGTTTGAAATCACATTCGCGGGCTTTAGCCACATCGAAGATTACTTCCACAGGTTCTCCTGTTTTGAAAGAGTATTTGGTGATTTGGGTACCTTCGTCATTCATCTGAGTGTAGTGCTCACCGTCGGGCATTGGGACTACGTTCCGAATGCTTGTAGGGCGGTATTGACCGGAAGTTATATCCTTCAGGTCGAGTTTTTTACTACCTTGTGCCATGCCTGCCACGCAAGCAAGGAAAAGTAGAAGGGTAAGGGTTATCTTTTTCATTATTTCTCAGTTTTTGCTTCTTATTCCTGCAAAGTTAGTAATAAACTGAAATTCGTCAAAGAAAGGATACTTTTTTATCTGTCGTTCGCCAGTACTCGTTATCTTTATTAATTCCCTTTTACAGATTTTATTATAGTAAGGCATATTGGTGTTCTGTTAGGGGCTTCGTCCGGTTAGTCGTAATCTAATGTAAAGGTCGTAGTGCTTCTTTGTTTTAGATGTACATGTAAAGCAGTACGACATGTACATGTGGAGCAGTACGACATGTGCATGTGGAGCAGCTTTACATGTACATCTAAAACAATGTTCCCCGGTGAGAGAAGGAACCTTCCCCGGTGACCTAACCAACGAACGTCGGTGAGGGTATGCCGGAACGAGTGAATCTTGTCGCTCTCCCCTAACAGATTGGCTGAACGAGGAGCAGATTTCTTTCTTTATTTCCCTGTTTCGCCGGATATACTCCTGCATTCATCGATTTTTGCACGGAAATAAACGGTAAAGTGTTCCCGAAAGTCCTTGAACAGTTTATCTTTGCAACATCAAATAGTAAAACTCGAAACGTATCATCGAATTAAAATAGAAAATAGAATTATGGAAAAGAAATCTACATCTCCTTCGGGGTTGACGGGCAGGCAACTGGTGGCCAGCATTTTTATAGCTTGCGGAATTATGTTGTTGGGTCGTAATCTGGGATTTATTCCCAATGATTTATTTCGTATCGTTGTATCCTGGCCGATGCTTTTGATTGTGTTGGGTGCCTATTCGATTCTTCGCCGTCAGATGTTCACCGGATTGATCTTGTTTGTGGTTGGTCTTTGTTTCATTATGCCTCGTCTGGGGTGGTTGCCTTGGATGCCCGTCAATGCGGGTGCAGTGCTTTGGCCTGTTGTATTGGTATGCCTGGGCATCTTCTTCTTTTATCGTCCCAATCGTCATAAGGAGTGGAAAACGCGGGGCGAACAGACTTTCGGTAATAAGCAGACCAGCTCGGCCGATGGTTTTGTTAGTTCGGACAATGTATTCGGGGGCGTAAAGCAGGTGGTACTTGATGAGGTATTCAAGGGGGCAACAATCCGTAACACTTTTGGTGGAACTGTGCTCGACTTGCGGCGTACAAATATATCCGAAGGGGAAACCTACATTGAAGTAGAATGTAATTTTGGTGGGATAGAAATTTATGTGCCTCTCGACTGGCGGGTTGATTTGCAAGCCAATGCTTTTCTGGGAGGTTGCGAAGATAAACGTATTCCGGGAGTAAATATAGACCAAAGCCGCAGCCTTGTAGTAATGGGAAATGTCTCTTTCGGAGGAGTAGAAATTAAAGGTTGATAAACGAAGATGCAAGCACATCCTATAATGGAATCTTCCCGACGCTGGATACCTGTTTTGTTGATGGTATTAGTTGCCATAGGGGTACAGGCATGGCTGTTGACAGCTTATGCTGGTGTTGACTTATTGTCTGCACTTGTGGACGGAGCGGTTTCGATAGGACTGTTTTGTGGTTTGGCTTATTTATCATGGTTTGTTATCGGTTTTGTATCATCGGTGCAAACAGAAATAATAGTATCCGTATTGGCGATACTCTTTTGGCTGGCGGGCGGATTTGCCTTGCAAGGATGGATTGAGACGATGGCCGGAAGTTCTTATTTACCTTTTGCTGAAACCCTGCCGTTCCGGGCACTGGTTGGTGCATTGTGCTGGACGAATGTAATGATGTGGTACAAATATTACTCTTTGCAGGCACTTCGTCTTCCTGCCGAAGAAATAGCGGAAGTTGAAGACCGGCAAAATGAAGAAGAAGCCGTGGATGCTTCTTCTCAATCGGTGGAAGAATATCTGGATCGCATCACGGTAAAGGATGGAGCGCGTATTCATCTGGTGGCAACGAATGATTTAATTTATGTTCAGGCGTGTGGAGATTATGTTACATTATTTACTCCAGAAGGGCAATTCGTAAAGGAACTGACAATGAAGTATCTTGAAAAACATCTGCCTGTAACCCAATTCGTACGGGTACATCGATCTACCATCGTAAACGTGACGCAAATATTACGTGTAGAACTTTTCGGGAAAGAGACTTACAGATTGCTGCTAAAGAACGGAGACAAGCTCCGGGTGAGCCTTTCCGGCTATAAGCTGCTGAAAACACGATTAGACTTGTAGTATTCCCCGGATTTTCTTATGTTTGTTCTTTCTAAGCAACGAAGCATATGACTGAGCAACCTTTATACAACGAATTTCCGCAGTTTCTGAGGCGTTATTTCCCTTATAAAGTACAGAAAATATCCCTGAATGCCGGTTTTACCTGCCCCAATCGGGATGGAACCAAGGGGCAGGGAGGTTGCACGTATTGCAACAATCAAACGTTTAATCCGGAATACTGCCGGACCGAAAAAACGGTCTCTGTACAGTTGGAAGAAGGAAAACAGTTCTTTGCCCATAAATATCCTTCGATGAAATACCTTGCCTATTTCCAGGCATACACCAACACCTATGCGGAACTCGAAAGTTTAAAACGGAAATATGAAGAGGCGCTGAGTGTTGACGGGGTAGTAGGTCTTGTCATCGGCACTCGTCCGGATTGTATGCCGGAGGATCTTCTTCGTTATCTTGAAACACTCAACCGCCAGACTTTTCTTCTTGTGGAATACGGCATTGAAACTACTTGTGATGAAACGCTGAGGCGTATCAACCGGGGGCATACTTATGCCGCTACTGTGGAGGCGGTGCGACGTACAGCCGGTTGTGGTATTCTTACTGGCGGGCATGTGATTTTAGGACTCCCGGGAGAGTCTCATGAGGCTATTGTGGCGCAAGCCGACGTGCTTTCAGAATTGCCGCTTACCACTTTGAAAATGCATCAGCTACAGTTGATCCGCGGCACACGTATGGCTCACGAATATGAACAAAACCCTTCTGATTTCTACCTTTTTAATGATGTGAACGAATACATAGATCTTGTAATAGATTATGTGGAACATCTACGGCCCGATCTCGTCATAGAGCGTTTCGTCTCACAGTCTCCCCGTGAATTATTAATAGCCCCCGACTGGGGATTAAAAAATTATGAATTTACAGCCCGAGTTCAAAAAAGAATGAAAGAAAGGGGGGCATATCAAGGCAAGAGATACGGAGTTACGAAAAAAAAAGTATCTTTGCAGGACGGAATGAATAATGATCAATGATTAATGTTTAATGATCAATGGACTGTGCTATTGTACATGG
>OHOL01000566.1_pt1 | contig 9090 bp, 8 predicted proteins | sample 1569921 | NCBI WGS metagenome assembly OHOL01 (sample SAMEA3879531, study PRJEB24766) | human gut metagenome | biome: human-associated habitat; feature: feces | place: USA | collected 1985/1987 | reverse complement strand
TCCGCTTTTCTGGGCGAACAACAGCATCGTATGAAAACGTTGCACGAATTTCATGGCGGTGTTGTTGCTAACTTCACATTCCTGACGCAAGTAAAGGTAGAAGTTCTCGATGTGGGTGACGGTGATTTCCTTTACGGGAATGTCCGACAACTTGTATTCCTTTTGCAAGAACTCTATCATCCGCTGTTTGGTAAGTTCGTAGCGAGAGTAGGTCTTTTGCGTGGCAGTCTTGCCGACCTTCTTTGCATACTGTTCATTGTGCTGGGTGAAGTAACTGATGAGTGTTTTCTCCTTTTCCTCCAATCCCAGGAATGCGTTCCTGATTTTTTCCGGCAGGGCGTAACCGTCCACGTTCATCATGCGTGTGTAGTGCATGGTGATGGCCGAACGTATCTCGTCCAGTGTCTTGTTAAGTGAGGATACCCTGAGGTTTTCTTTTTTGTCCGCACTCTGTTTGTTGATGACGGCTCTTCCCGTTTTCGTGTCCCAGTTATCGGGGTGTATGTCCAGCTTGCTGCTGAATTGTACCTGATCACCATCCACCGTGATGCGTACCATTATTACTACATGACCGTTTTTCTTCGGTTCGTTCTTCTTTAAATAGAAGAGTGTCTTGAATGTCGATTTCATACCGTAACTCCTTTCTTGTTGCAAAGTTAATTTGTTCAATCCGTAACGGCTGTGAAAATCGAGTGCCAATATTCGACAAATGAGCGACTTACCTGTAAATTCGTTACGGTTTTTATCGTAACGGAAAACCGTAACGAATTAGTAACGATTCATCTTCACAGGGTGGCTTTTTGAGGTCTTTTTTCTGTCGTAGGCAGGTAAGAAAAAAGCCCCTTAAACCACTGGTTTAAAGAGCTTTGTCTTAGTTTGTCGGAGTATTTTAATTTCTCTTATGTGATCCGCCTGGGGCTCGAACCCAGGACCCCAACATTAAAAGTGTTGTGCTCTACCTGCTGAGCTAGCGAATCAATCCTTGTTGCAAATCAGTTATTTCCTGATTGCGGGTGCAAAGGTAGTGACTTTTTTTATATTTGCAAGCAAAAACTATAAAAAAGTTTGTACTATTTTTCAATTTCTTCTTCACGTTGCTGATCCTCAGTATATTCCAGATTTGATTCACTTATTCTTTCTCTGTTAATAATGAAACGTTGATAATAAGAGAGCATCAATGTTGTTAGTGGGAGTGCTATAATCATACCTAACATTCCCATCAATGATCCCCAAATAGAAAGTGAGAGTAGAATAATGGCAGGATTTAATCCGGTTATCTTTCCCATAATTTTGGGAACAATAAATGTATCCTGGATAATTTGAACAACTATAAATACAGCTGAGGCCGAAGCAATGATTATCCAGAAATTCTGTCCGGTATCGGCCGCTTTAAGAATGGCTAACATGATCGTAGGCAGGAAACCAATAATCTGAAGATAGGGGACCATGTTTAAAGCACCGATAAATAACCCTAATCCGATAGCCATTGGAAAATCTATAATGAGAAAACCGATACTGAATAATATACCTACACAGAGAGCCACGAGGGCTTGCCCACGGAAATAAGTATTCATACCATTCTGGACATCTTTAATGAGGTTGGTAGTGAAAGTACGATATTTAGCAGGTAGTAAGTGTATCCAGCCTTCGGCAATAGACTCGTAATCCAATAAGATGAACACTACATATAATAGGATGATAAAAGACGCCAGAATACTAAATAAGAAGTTTATAGATTCAGATAACAGCATCCAAAGCTTAGGCACTGTTTACAGCGTTGACTATATTTTCTTCGCTGAGAATACGGCTCAAGGCATTCATGTCTATATTTTCCTGAATAAAATCGGCAAGGCTTTTCGGCACATTTGAATTGTCGGCTATACCATGGGTGAAGTACATGACCAAAAGATCTTTCACTTTTCCAAATTCTTCTAACAGTGGAGGTACCAGAAAGTAAAAAGCGGTAACTCCAACTATTGTAATGGAGAATAATGCACAAAAGATAGAAAGTACCCGGCTTTTTAAACGTAACCTGTATTGGAAAAGTTTGACTAACGGATAAATTAAATAAGCAATGAGCCATGCCAGAAAGAAAGGTAACAATACTCCGCTCAGCCTTTCAACCAGCATTAATACTCCAACAATAAGAATACAACAGATTGAACCACGTATAAAGCTGTCGAATGTTATTTTCTTCCTTTCCATATTTATTGATTTTTTATCCTTTTTCTTTATCTTCTTCTAAAGCACGCAAATAGCATTCGCGGCACAAGGGTTCATACTCGGCTGTTTCTCCCAACATTACTTGCTTGTCGTTTTTTACAGTTCGATGTGAAAAGGAAGCCAATTGGCCGCACTTAACACAAATGGCGTGTACTTTTGAAACTTCATCGGCTATGGCACACAGTCCGGGCATTGGGCCAAAAGGATTACCCTTAAAATCCATATCCAGTCCGGCAATGATTACTCTTATCCCATTATTTGCCAGTTGATTACATACATCGATCAGACTGCTGTCGAAAAACTGTGCTTCATCTATACCTACTACATCAATCTCAGATGTGAATAATAATATACTGGCTGACGAATCAATAGGAGTAGAGGAGATTGCGTTACTGTCATGTGAAACGACATCGGCTTCAGAATAGCGCACATCAATAGAAGGTTTGAAAATTTCTACACGTTGGCGAGCAAACTTAGCACGTTTGAGACGACGTATCAACTCCTCTGTTTTTCCCGAAAACATGGAGCCGCAAATAACTTCTATTCTTCCTCTTCTTCTAGTTTCCTGTATGTGATCTTCTGAAAATAATACCATGATTTAGTGTGTTATATTTGGTTGCAAAAATAACACTTTTGTTCGCTTTCTGATGTTTTTTCATTATTTATTTCTACATTTGCGGCATCTACAAAAAGGTAAACAAGAAGGCTATGCAAGCACTATTGACCAACATAGAACTGGATATTCAGGAGTTAAAGTACCTGATGAAGGCTTTCGAACGTGAGCCTAATGGGACCTTACGTGAAGTGTTGAAGCGGAATATTCTGCAAATGCGTGACCGGTTGGACCAGATGTTGACAGAGCTGGATACTGTACAGAAACCTGTTGAAGGAGAGAGTATTCAACCCATTCTAACAGAAAAAGAGATAGAGGAAACTATTCTCGAAGAGGTGGAAGAAGAAAAAGAGACTTTACAAGTAGTAGAATCTCAATCACAAATAGAGGTGCAGGAGACAATAAAAAACGTTTCTGCAGGATCTATATTGGGAGAGCGTATCAGACCAGTGACGGACTTACGGCGATCTATTAGTTTGAATGATTCTTTCCGTTTTTCACGTGAATTATTTAATGGTGATAGTGAGCAGATGAATCGGGTTATAGAGCAGATCTCTGAGATGAGTTCTTTGGATACTGCCATTGCTTTTCTGTATTCAAAGGTAAATGTTGATGAAGAGAATGAGGCTATGATTGATTTCCAGGAACTTCTCAAAAAGTATTTTAATTAATCGGATAATGAATATGGGAAAATTATACGTAGTACCCACGCCGGTAGGAAATCTGGAGGATATGACTTTTCGGGCTATCCGGATACTGAAGGAGGTTGATCTCATTCTGGCTGAGGATACACGTACTTCCGGAATATTGCTGAAACATTTTGAAATAAAGAATGCAATGCAATCTCACCACAAGTTTAATGAACATAAAACGGTGGAGAGCGTTGTTAATAGAATAAAGGCTGGTGAAACGGTGGCTTTGATTTCGGATGCTGGTACGCCTGGTATCTCTGATCCGGGATTTCTTGTAGTACGCGAATGTGTGCGTAATGGCATTGAAGTACAATGTTTACCTGGTGCAACAGCTTTTGTTCCGGCATTGGTGGCTTCAGGATTGCCCAACGAGAAGTTTTGTTTTGAAGGCTTTCTTCCCCAGAAAAAGGGGCGTATGACGAAGCTGAAGTCTCTGGTAGAGGAACGCCGTACGATGGTATTTTATGAATCTCCCCATCGTTTGTTGAAAACATTGACGCAGTTTGCGGAATATTTTGGTCCGGAACGTCAGGCCAGTGTGTCCCGGGAGATTTCTAAAGTCCATGAAGAGACTGTTCGGGGTAATTTGACTGAACTAATCGAGCATTTTACCGAGACTGATCCTCGTGGCGAGATAGTAATTGTAATTGCAGGAATAGACGATTAAATAACTTCATTTAAAAAACGTAAAAACGTAAACGTATGAAAAAGTTAGCAGTTTTAATTGTATGCGCAGCCATGTTGGCTTCGTGTGATGGTTTTAAAGGTGGTAGTAAAGACCTTAAAGCTGAAAATGATTCTTTATTGATAGAACTGACACAGCGTAATGCCGAGTTGGACGAAATGATGGGAACATTCAATGAAATTCAGGAAGGTTTCCGCCAGATAAACGATGCTGAGAGCCGTGTAGACTTGCAACGTGGCACAATAACAGAAAATTCATCATCTGCAAAACAGCAGATTGCTTCTGATATTGAATTCATCACTAAACAAATGGAAGAGAACAAAGCTCAGATTGCTAAATTGCAGGCTATGTTGAAGAGTAGTAAGAACAATTCTGCTCAGCTGAAGAAAGCGGTTGAGTCTTTAACTCAGGAGTTGGTTGCTAAACAACAACGTATCGAAGAATTGCAGGCTGAACTTGCTTCTAAAAATATCCGTATTCAGGAATTGGATGCTGCTGTTAGTGGCCTTGCTGCTGATAAAGAGTCTCTTGCTGCTGAAAATGAAGCGAAAGCTAAGACTGTGGCAGAACAGGATAAAGCAATCAACGCTGCATGGTTTGTATTTGGAACGAAATCAGAATTGAAGTCTCAAAAGATTCTTCAAAGTGGTGATGTATTGAAAAATGCAGATTTCAATAAAGATTATTTTACTCAGATTGATATCCGTACTACTAAAGAAATTAAATTGTATTCAAAACGTGCAGAGTTATTAACTACTCATCCTGCCGGTTCTTATGAATTGGTAAAAGACGATAAGGGACAACTGACTTTGAAGATTACAAATCCAAAAGAGTTTTGGAGTGTATCCAGATATTTAGTTATCCAGGTTAAATAATGAAGTATAAAAATCTCTTTTTTGATTTAGACGATACACTTTGGGCATTTTCGGCAAATGCACGTGATACATTCGAAGAGATGTATTATAAGTATAAGCTGGATGCTTTCTTTGATTCCTTTGAGCATTTCTATTCGCTTTATCAACGGCGTAATATAGAATTGTGGATGGAATATGGTAACGGTCAGATCACCAAAGAGGAACTCAATCGTCAGCGCTTTCTGTATCCTCTTGCGGCAGTGGGCGCTGGCGATTTTGCTTTAGCGAAAGCATATTCGGATTACTTTTTTGCTGTTATCCCAACTAAAAGACGGTTGATGCCTCATGCGAAGGAGGTACTTGATAATTTGGCTTCGCGTTATAATCTTTATATTTTGTCCAATGGCTTTCGGGAGCTTCAATACCGTAAAATGTGTTCCGGGGGAATTGAATCTTATTTTAAAAAAGTAATTCTTTCAGATGACATTGGGCTTTTGAAACCAGCTTCGCAGATCTTTCATTTTGCACTTTCGGCTACTCAATCAGAGTTGCGTGAATCATTGATGATCGGGGATAGTTGGGAGGCCGATATCGTAGGAGCCAATGGGGTAGGGATGCACCAGGCCTTTTACAATGTTTCCGGTCGCACCGAATTTCCTTTCCAGCCCACTTATCAACTGAAAGACCTGAAAGATTTGTTGGAAATATTGTAGTATTTATAGATAAGTCGTACTTTTGCGTTGAAAAATAACGTATAAAGATACAACTGTTATGGAAACTCTTTTGCCTTTTGCTTTACTGTGTTTTACCTCCTTTTTTACGTTGACAAATCCTTTGGGTACGATGCCTGTATTTCTGACGATGACACATGGAATGACGGATAAAGAGCGGCGTGCAATTGTGCGGCGTGCCACGATTGTATCTTTTCTTACCCTTATGGTCTTTGTGTTTGCAGGGCAACTCCTTTTTAAATTTTTCGGTATCTCTACTAATGGATTCCGTATTGCTGGTGGGGTCATTATCTTTAAGATTGGTTTTGATATGTTGCAGGCGCGTTATACGCCTATGAAATTGAAAGACGAAGAGATTAAAACTTATGCCGATGATATTTCGATTACTCCTTTAGCTATTCCGATGTTGTGTGGACCGGGTGCCATTGCCAATGCCATTGTGCTGATGGAGGATTCTCACACTATCGAAATGAAAAGTGTCCTGATAGGGATGATTGCATTGATTTACTTTATTACTTTTCTCATTCTTCGTGCTTCAACCCGGCTGGTTAAAGTTTTAGGTGAAACGGGCAATAATGTAATGATGCGTTTAATGGGACTTATCCTGATGGTGATTGCTGTGGAGTGTTTTGTCAGTGGATTAAGACCTATTTTAGTCGGGATATTGAAAGAAGGGATGATGTAGCGAATTGCATTGTTGTTAAGATCATCCGATGGATGCATGATTGTCAAAAAAGTAATTACAAGATTTTTTTAAGAAGAGATGTGAGGCAGGATTAGAATGTTTTTCCTTATGTAATCTCTTGATTTATAGCGCATACAGACCTCTTGCTTAAAGGCAGGTAAGAGTGTACATTTATGCGAGTGTTAATTGTACACTTTTGCCACACTATATTGTACACTCTTGGTATGTTAAAGTGTACATTCTTGTAAAGTAAATCCTTACTGTTAAAAAAGTACATTAACGATATTAACAAACGTATTTGACGAACGAGACTATTTCTATTGTTCCGGATAATGTTTTTGGGATGAGTGGCAATGTTTAATATAGCTCGAAAGTCTGTACCTGTAGTAAGTACAGACTTTCGAGCATTTTACCAGTTAGTTGGAAATCAATATTAATGTTGTACGAAAGTGGGACGTATCATCTTTAGGAATATTTACTGAATATTCCATTATCAAATGCGTCCCACTCATTTTTTCAAATTATAAGTCGGTTATATATTGAACTACTTCAACTATATCCTGAGTACTGTTTTTTATTCGGTTCTCTTTTATGAATGATGTTATTTCCTTTTTTAAATCAGGGAATAACTTTATTAATTCTTTGGCTTTAGAGAACTTATTCAATTCATTAGCTATTTCAATATAATACCAAACATAAGGCTCTGCTTTATAGTTTTCGGGTAATTTCAATTGATATATTTCACCAGATGTATTTAGTGACGAGATATTATCAATAGCTGTGGTTGAAGAAGTACCATAACCGATATTTTGTGCCCGGACACTCATACGGCAACGATAGGAAGCATATAAAGTATATCTATCTTGTGTGAGAACCTCATAAAACCGATTATCCACCGGGATAAACTTTCGTTTATCAAAATATATGGTATCAATCTGATCTATCGGATACAGCGCCATATTTTTCCCTTCTTGCGAGGTGTAAATCATCTCTTCTGTAGCCTTGTTGTAGTTAAGAGTGGCATGTGTCCTTTTTTGATTCTTGTATAAGACGGTAGCCTTTCTGAACTGATCAAATATAAAATGATGATTTGTATTTTGCCCTTTAGTATTGATAGAAATACCTGACAATAAGATAATCAAGCCAATATAGGTTATTTTCATTCTATAAATATTTTTCGTTTGTATATGTCATTTCCGGATAAAACAGACACAATATAAGTACCTTTCGAGAGATGTTTTAATGAGAGCTGGGTAACGTTTTTAACATCTTCCAGAATTTTTCCAGAGATGTCTACTACTATGATATGGTCAACATTCGTATCCGCTGTTACATACAGTATTCCCTCATTAAACAATAACTGTATTTTTCTATTGTCTGAAAGACTTTCAAGACCTGTTGGAATGGAATTTATATCAAATGTTAATTTGTCATCTTCCATAATTACATTAGTTATTCTTAAACCACCATCAGAATCATCTGACAAGAAAGGTTTTGGAAAAGTTTTATCTGTCATAACGGCTCCTGAGTTAGTTTGATAGGCAGCTTCATCCAGGAAACCATTTTCTGTTAATGAACCAAATGGACGATAGATATATACTTCATCCGGTGGTCCGTTACGATTTCCATCTTTAACTGTTGTATTGATTCTATAGATAAGTAATCCGGAACGGATCAGATTTTTTTCATAACGTCCCTCTTTCTTCCTGTACTCCAATACATAATATTCATTGGGATTGGTGGAGTTCACTCTATAGCAACTGTTTTCTGCACTTTGTGACAACGGAAGTAAAGTGTAGGTACCAGGTTGTGTGATGGTTGGTATCTCTTTTATCCAACTTTGTCCTGCATATCTCCATTTCATATAGGCACCCATATGGCACCAACCACTGTTCATCAGGTCCCAACTGCCTACAGGATCCAGATTTTTGCTCTCTTCGCTATAATGATACAAATCCGGTGCTCCCAATGCATGAAACATTTCATGGCAAAGTGTATTTATAGTTACTTGATTTTCGGGTTGGAATACATAATCCATCACGCGTTTGCCATGAATATAACATTCTTTGGTGTATAATGACCAGCGATGTGCCCATAATAAGTCACTCCAGCCATCACTGTTTCCTTGAACAACAAAACATACATTATCTATATAACCGTCATTGTCATTATCCAATTCTTCCGGAGTGAAATCTTCTTCAATAGAAGCTTTTACAGCATCAATGGCATTTACAATTAAATTATGTTCTCTATTTGTTGATTCATCACTTGTTCTATACCCATCTGGATTGGTTGTTGCGTTATAAGGACGATAGAACCCTCTTTTATGAAAGTCAATATATCCGTCAGTTTTAGTTTCCAGATCAGCGGCTTTAGGATAGAAATGAGAAGTTATATCAAGGCTACTATATGAAACTTCTTGATAATAATCTTTTAAGGAACCACTGGAAGAGGTTGTACTGTTGAACCTGCTATCGTATACTGTTCTTTTTTTTGAAAATGTAGTGACATCCTGAAAAGAAACGAAAATAACAATATTATTTAATGGATTTTTATGAGATGCATATTGAGGCCTTGAAGCTCTTGTTATAGCTTGATTTCGCATTT
>OHOL01000555.1_pt1 | contig 9243 bp, 6 predicted proteins | sample 1569921 | NCBI WGS metagenome assembly OHOL01 (sample SAMEA3879531, study PRJEB24766) | human gut metagenome | biome: human-associated habitat; feature: feces | place: USA | collected 1985/1987 | reverse complement strand
TTGTTTCTACGCGAGAAAAATTCCGCCACCATGAAATATCCGTCAGTTACGGCTTCCTCCCCATTACCGACGCCAATAGTATAGCCGAAGAGTTTATTGCTCCGACAGCAAGTTTTGGAATCTATACACGCGAGAAGACCAGCTATTACGGCGCTCTGAATATCAGTTATATTTATAGAATCAACCGTAAAATCAGCCTAGGCGTAACCGGAGGAATAACCGGTAATAGAGGGACGGCCAGTAGCCTTTATGAAGTTTTGGATGAGAATAAGAACGATGACCGGCGCTATCTGTATATCCTCCCCACCTTCCGGTGGCATTGGTTCACCCGCCCCCAATTCTCCCTATATTCCTCTGCAGGGCTCGGCGCCTATTTCCTCCGGAACAGCTTTGGAGGAGACACTTATCACAAAAAGGAATTTGCCTATCAGTTCAGTTTTCTGGGTATCGAATATGGAAATCAGTTTGCCTTCTTCACCGAATTCGGCGTAGGATATACGGGAACAATCGTGGCACGAACCCGCCACTGCCAGCGTCAGGATACTAACATGTACGCCTCCCACATCTTTAAGCGCATCGGCACATGCAGTTGTAGTGGCTCCGGTGGTCAGTACATCATCCACAATAAGGATATGTTTCCCCACAAAGCGTTCCGGATAGCGGAGAAGGAAAATACCGTCTACATTTTCCCAACGCTCGTAAGCAGACTTTCGGGTCTGCGTTTCCGTATGTCTTCTGCGCAGCACGGAGGACACATCAATAGGAATACCCGTTACGGCAGAAACGCCGCGCGCTATACATTCACTCTGATTGTATCCGCGCAACTTTTGTTTGCGGGGATGTAGAGGAACGGGGATAATTACGTCTATACCACGGAAAAAACCGGTAGCCGCCAGCTCCGCTGCCATAAAACGCCCCATTATTTCTCCCAAATCTTTCCGGCCTCCATACTTCAGTTGATGCAGGATGTGGCGGAAATCACTTCCTTTGTGATAATAAAAGAAGGAAGTGCCGCGTTCCAGAGGTATCTTCCCCCAAAACATACGCTCCACGGAGTTGTCTTCGCGAAGATGATAGTTTGTCCGTGGCATATTCATATTACACCTGATGCAAATGCCCTCTTCTCCCTCTTGCAAAGAGCTCCCGCATACAGCACACTGACGCGGGAAGAAGAGATGGACAAAGGACAAGAACCAGGCTTTAAATGTGTTTTCCATAAAAAAGTGTAATAAGGCAATAAGAACCGTATCAGAATGGCAGCGCCTCCCGTACCAACCGCAAAAACAACGGATGCAGCGGCCCGTTGGTGGCTATGATATGATGCCCTTCTATAAAGTTCTCGTTTCCCAAAAAGTCTGTTACCTTACCGCCGGCTTCCAACACCATGAGTGCAGCCGCAGAGAAATCCCACTTACCGATAAAAGCTTCCAGCCAAGCGTCAAAACGTCCGGCAGCCACATAGCAGAGGGCAAGCGCCGCCGAACCATTCATGCGAATGCCTGCAACCTTACCGTAAAGTTCGTGTATCAAATGTTCGCCCGTACGGGCATACTGCTCGAAATTGTAGGGTAACTCTGTCACCACAAAAGCGTCTTTCAGTTCACTGACAAGCGAAACACGCAACCGTTCTCCGTTCACATAGGCTCCTCCTCCTTTCCAAGCATAAAAACACTCGTCTCGGCAGGGTTCATAAACCACACCCAGCAAAAGCGACTGCTTGTCACGCAAGGCAATACTTACACAATAGGGAGCATTGTCGTGAATATAGTTCGTTGTCCCATCCAAAGGATCCACTACCCAGCAATACGTTTCGTCACTATAGGCAGCAGACCCTTCTTCGGCAATGAATCCGGCTTCGGGAAGCAATTTCCTAAGGGCAGATACAACCTTTTTCTCGGAAGCCTTGTCCACATAAGATACATAATCGTGCGCATGTTTTTCCTGCACCACCTCCCGACGGAAACTTTTCCGCTCTTCCTTCAAAAAATGCCCGGCTTCACGGGCTACACAGCAGACAGCCTCTGTCAACGCCTTCAAATTTTCCATATTCTTATATTATTTACCATTCGCATCTTCCTGATAAATGAGCCTCCCCCGTTGGCTGACCGTCCACTCACCGTCTTCCAGACGTACGTTTTTCGTATCATCATCTTCCACATTCCAGGCATATCCACCGGCAGGCAGACCTCGACGGTCCAGAATTTCGTTCGAAACACCTTCCTCCGAGAAAAACAACTCCACTTGCGTAGAGTCCGGACTGAACACCAAGAACAAAGTCTTCCCGGCATCATCCACTGCATTCATGCGGACACCTTTCTCCCACAAACGGATGCAATCTTTCTGCACCTCGCTCCACGTATATCCGGCAGAAGCAATACAACCATGTTCGTCTTTATCACTACCAACCACGGCCTCTTTTTCCTTTCTCTCCGAAGTTTCCGCTTCCTTTTTACCGCCGTTTCCACAACCGGTCAACAAAGCTCCGGCACATATCAGGCACATAGATACAACCTTCATATTCATACGCTTGTTTTTATTAGTTTTCAATTGACAAAGTTAAAAACAAATCGGCAGTACTAAAAGTTTCTTCCCTTTTTATACGCACGGCTCTTTCGTTTAAAGGAGTTATCGGGAGTCAGAAGGAGTCATCAGCCGGCAAGTCGGCTTAGGAGTTAAAGCCGATAGTTCTGTGAATACATACACAAGAGTATCGGCTGTAACCCCTAGCGGAGCAAAGTGATAACTCCTCTAACTCTCTTGCTTGTCATGGCTTGAGATATACCACTGTTTTTCCACTACCATATTTGCGAATAATACCTTCTTCCAGAAATAGGTTCAAATCGGCCACCGCCTGATGTTTCGCCTTTCCGGTCAGCTGTTCATAATCAGTACGCGTAATGCAGCCATACTTATTCAAATGCTGCAACAGTTTTTTTCTCCGCTCCTCCAATGTCAATTTGGAATGAGAGATATAGGGAGATGCTTTCCGTTCCAGCTCCATTGTCTGAAAGCGGTTGCGGAATCTACTGCTGATACGTAAGTTCACATTCTGAAAATGTACGGACGGAGAGCGAATATCCTTTTTATTCGCCACGGCCTTGTCGCACTTCAATGACAACGAAAAGAATCCCAATTCGCCCACTTCAACTATCCATCCGTCTGCCAGCCAACTGTGCAACTCATCCGTTATAGCCTGCAACGTGCCATCGAGAATGGCAGGGCTGAAACCGGTAGCCTTGTGAACCAGTTCGCGGAATTTATCGGCAGGAATGGTTCCTTTGGGAAGAATACGGGCGTGAAGCAGCTTTTCTTCACCGTCCTCCGGAGAAGGATTGGGGGTCTGGTATAAATCGTAATAAGCACTCATATAATTTAGAATATCAGTTGGGCAATATTATTCATTCAATGCTGCAAGAACAAGTCCTGATGCACCGAGTTTAATTCGTTAGACAGTTGTTGCTGTTTCGTTAAACGTCCATCTTACGAAAGAACAACAATTGTCTAACGGAAAGAAGACATCTGTCTAACGAATTAAAAACAACGCCCAAAGGTATTAATAAAAAGGGAAGTAGGGATTAAAAAAGGGGAAAAATCGCTCTAATAATAGGTTCATTGGCGTAATAAAAGCTTTTATTCAGTTGGTTTTTAAACAGACTCTTAAATGAGCAAAGTTGAGAATAAAAAGTTGCCGTTCCAAACAAAGAAAGAATATTTATTTTGCTCCTGCTGGGCAACTCCATAACATCGCCATAGAACACCTTCCAAGCAGCGACTCTACTTTTATAGCGGAACAAATAAATTTCTATCGGTTGTCGTCTACGCGACAATTGGTTATGATAAAAGACAAAAGCCATATTAAAGAAGCTGTTCTCTATGGAGGTCTTAAATATGATGCTGATACAACAGCTTTAGTAGTCGAAAACAAAAAATATACTGATATTCCTCGAGACTTGAATATTCAACATACCTTCTATCCGGATTCCCTAAACCTGCGTGACGGAGCCAAATACCTTCCCGCCACTAAGATAGAAGCTGAACAAATTAAACAAGCACTAGAGAATACGAGACTTCAGCCAGCCTTATATATGGATTTACGAGGTACAGAAGAATCTTTTAAAGCTTTATCAGGTAAGAATATCAGTATGCTACATATCGCCACTCATGGTTTCTATTGGACAGAAACAGAAGCCAGACAGACAAAGGATCTTGATTTCTTGATGATGGGAGACAATAACCAATCACGCTACGTAGAAGACAAAGCATTGACTCGATCAGGACTGCTATTGTCAGGAGCAAATATTGCACTGAAAGGAAATCCTTTGCCGGAAGGATTAGAAGACGGCATACTCACCGCCAAAGAGCTTGCCGGTTTAGATTTACGAGGGTTAGACCTGGTAGTACTTTCTGCCTGCCAAACCGGACTGGGAGAAATAACCGGTGACGGAGTATTCGGCTTGCAACGCGGTTTCAAAAAAGCGGGAGCCAACACATTATTAATGAGTCTCTGGAAAGTGGACGATAATGCTACTCAACTCTTGATGACACAGTTTTACAAGAATCTGCTCGCAGGAAAGAGCAAATTTGAATCTTTGCGCGAGGCCCAGAAGTATGTACGTGACTACGAAGTTGAAATTGAAACAACTCCCGACAAGCGCTGGCAGTCAGAAGCCAGGCAAAAAGAAAAACAGAGCAAAAAGCCTATGCCCAAAGAGTTCAAGAAAATAAAAAAATATAAGGATCCCTTTTACTGGGCTGCATTCATTTTATTGGATGCAATTGATTAACTCTTAATTTATGAAAAACATGAAAAATTACTTATTGTGCATATTCCTTGCAGTATTTACCATCAGTATTTATGGGCAAAACCACAAGAATGCTGCGGACTATAGGACAGATGCAATAAATGGAAACGCGATTGCACAATTCTATCTCGGACAGAGCTACTTTAGGGGATGGGGTATAAAACCTGATACCATACAAGCCGTTTATTGGTGGCGAAAGTCGGCTGAGCAAGGAAATCCTGCTGCACAAAACAATATGGGTGCAGCCTATAGTAATGGCTGGGGGAATTTAACTCAAAATAAAGAAACGGCCATCTATTGGTATAAAAAAGCAGCTGAAAAAAATGGGGCTTTTCCACAAAAGAACCTTGGACGCATATATGAAGACAAAGAAAACTATGAAGAGGCTTTTATCTGGTATAAAAAAGCCGCCGAACACAATAATAGCCCGGAATCTTATTATGCACAAAGCCGCTTAGCCTATTTACTGAAAAACGGGTTAGGAGTCACAAAGAATTACCCCGCCGGAATGGCATGGACAAAACGAGCAGCTAAAAACGGGAATGCAAGCGGACAGATTTCGCTTGCAATCTCTTATGAATACGGCATAGACAACATCTTGAGAAAAGATGGGAATTCAGCGTTATATTGGTACAAAAAGGCTGCTCTCAACAAAGACATTGGAGAACTCCAGAAGTCTATAGCAGAAGCTGCCATAGAAAGATTGGAAGAAGCGGGATTCAACGGACAGAATACTCTCCTCAAAATGATACCGGACTATAAACCATTCTACACTGCACCTTCGGAAAGTGAACAGAAAAGCATGCATGAATCTGTTCGCAATAGCACGGTAGAGTGGGGAAAAACAATAGAAGGAGAGGCTTCTCTAGGACAAACCCAAAATGATGAAATAAATGGATTCAGGGTAGAATTCAAAGAAGATAATATTAAAATTGGCTTTACTAAAAACTCAGAATTCACTTTATTCATCCATATTCAAGAAGATGACATAATAGTTAAAAATGGCTCTGAAAATGGTGTAGAATACAACCGAAACACCGGAAAACCGTATATGCTGCTCCGCCCCTACAGTTATGAAATAGAAGCCAAAGAATATCCCGGACAAATATTTGAACGGACAAACTACACAAACGGGAATAAATATTGGGGAGAAACCTATAATGGACAACGCCACGGATACGGCATTCATATCTGGGAAAATGGGAATATGTGGTTCGGCCCTTGGAAGGATGGTGAAAGAAATGGATACGGCGCTTACTTTGATATTACGGCACACACCATTCAGTCAGGAAAATGGATTGGAAATGAATTGATAGCCGGTACTTCTTATATCTGTAAAGAAAAAGCGGAACCGGTTCTTCCAGCCAGAACCAGAACCGTTTCAAAACCATTTTCCTATAGCGGTACTGTTCGCTATATAAATTTACCGACCAGCTCATACATGTCATACATCACAGAAGCCATCAACAAATGGGGGAAATGCCGTACCGGAGCAATCACTATGTATGGAGCAGGAGTAGGAGTGTATGGGAATAGTGGATATGCCTACACCGGCAGTACTCCCAGCAAGCTTAAGAAACGTATAGAAGAAGCCAACAGCAGCAATGCTGAAATAACAGACATCAACATCACTGAAAATGGCAACTATGTAATTATCTTAGGCGGTTCAGGGTATTGGACTCTTGGTTATCCGGATGCATTCCTCAAAAAACTGGAACAATATCGTACAGGAGATTTAAGAGACGACAATATTCTTTCGGCCTGCTTCAATGATAGAGGAGAATGGGTAGTTATCACGGACAAGCATTACAGCTATTCAAATGAAACCATCAAAAATTTCATACTGAAAGCCGAAGAACTATACGAAGAGGTTTACTATGCCTATATTACCAATTACGGGATGATAGCTTGCTGCAAAAACGGAGTATATTACAAAAACATTCCATCCAATTTGGCAGAGGCATTGAAGAAACTCACATTCAAACCCAAAGTCATCAAGTTTACAGACAATGGATTGTACTTGATTACAGATGGAGAATCACAAAATTATTATTTTAGTTTATTTCCCTCTGTATGCAGCCATTTTACGGACACTTTCTCCTGTCAGCTCAATCCGGTGCGCCGTATGTATAATACGATCCATAATGGCATCTGCTACTGTAGGGTCTCCGATTGCATCATACCAATTGTCCGTTGGCAGTTGCGAGGTGATGATGATGGACTTGCGCCCATGTCGGTCCTCTATTATATCGAGCAGGATGGGTCGTTCCTTGGCATCAAGGTTCACAAGGAAGAGGTCATCCAATATGAGCAGCGTGCTCCGTTCGATTCTCTTGAGTTCCGATTCCAGTGTGCCTTTTACTTTTGCCACCTTAAGCGTACCCATAAGTTTCGGAGCATTCGCATAATATGTCCGTATGCCCTTCTTGCAGGCTTCATACCCCATTGCTGTGGCAAGGAAGCTCTTCCCGGTACCGGATGACCCTGTGATGAAGAGGTTCTGTCCCTTGCGGATGAACTCCAGCGATGCAAGCCGCTCCATCTGATTGCGGTCAAGGCCACGCGGGATTGCATAGTCTATCTGCTCGAGGCAGGCCTTGTAGCGGAACGCCGCCCCGCGTATAAGGCGTTGGATGGCTGCATTGGCACGGTAGTCCCATTCCCTGGCAAGTAACATGTGCAGGAAAGAGTCGATTGTCATTGTTTCTGCCATAGTGGAGGTTAGGCTTTCAGTGAAGGCGGCGGCCATGCCGTGCAGCTTCATACGGTTCATCAGTTCGATTGTCAACGTGTTGCGGTCTTTTTCGACAGCTATCGGTGCGGTAAGATTATTTGTTTCCATTGTTGTCTCTATTTAAATGTTTTAATTGTGCGAAGTAGGCTGCTCCGCGGATGTTTTTGTGGATAGATGTTACGGGGACCTCATCGTCAATGTCGTCTTTTGACAGGAAGTCTGCATCATCCCCGCGTTCAAGGATCCGCCTTATCTCCTGATATCCGTATAGGCGCAGTTGCGTGGCGCATGCGCTTGCCGCCACCAACCGTTCCAGCCCGAAGGTCTTCTCCAACGCCATGATGCCTCTGCATGAACGGAACGCCGCGGGAGGATACTTCTTGAGTTCCGCCACCTTGCGCAGATACAGCAGCAGGACGTTATCTGTCTGGCCGGCCCGTTCGTAAATCTGTTCCAGATCCTTTTCATAACTTCCATGACGTCCGGGCAGTCCGTGGGCATCCTTGGTCGTATAGGAGTATGGCGTGTCATCGCGCTGGTGTGTGGTCACCAGACGCAGGCCATGATATATTTCCAGCGTGTCCGCATCATAGACAATCTCGACACGTTTGCCTATATACTCTTTCGGTACGCTGTAATGGTGAAGCCTGAAGGTGACATAGCCGTTACGCATTACTGTTGCGGAGCGTCGCTCTTTCATCTGATGGCGTATGGCGGGAAGCGGGCGGAGGCAGTCGGACTCAATCTGCTCGAACTGTTCCCGTCTGGACTGGGGACGCCCGCTCATCCTGCGTCCGTTGAAGGCCGAGAGCGATTCGGATATGGCCGCATTCAGAGACTCCAGCGAGTGGAATACAAGACCCTCGATGTCAGCGTAGACGGATCGGTAAAGTAGCTTCACGGCATTCTCCACCAAGGCCTTGTCCTTTGGATGACGTACCCGTGTGGGGTATACGGTACATCCGTAGTGTTCGGCAAATGCCGCAAACTCCTCGTTGATTACCGGCTCGTTACGGTCGCTGCGGGTTACCGCCGATTTGAGGTTGTCTGGTACGATCGCCATCGGAACCCCGCCGTAAAAATGAAGCGCGTTCTCACACGCCTTAATCAAGTCCTGCCTTGACTGGGACCAGACCGCCTCACAATAGGTATAGTGGCTGCACGGAAGTATGGCCACGAACACTTCAACGCTGCGACATTCACCGCTTTCACTGTCAACGACTTCCAGTTTGTCACCGGCGAAGTCGATATACATCTGGTCTCCGGCATAATGCTCGACATGGCCTACGACATGTGTCACCATACGGTAACGCATGAGATAGTTGCCGAAACTGGCATGTCTGTATCCGTCAGGATGGGTCTCGCGGTACTCTTCGTACAGGGTTTTCACTGTTACGCCTCGGCGGCTAAGCCGGGCAGCATACTCAGGAAGGAGTGCCTCAAGCTCAAGCTGGCGTTGTGACGGTTCCCTGTTACGGCCAACACCTTCAGAGAACATTTCCTGGATGCGAGCGGAAGGCATGGCGGCCAACTCCTTTATCGGTATACCACACTCTTGAAACAGGCGCACATATCTGCGCACCGTGTTGCGGGAAAGCTCAAAGCTCCTGCTTATCTGCTTTATCCCCATCCCCAATGCGTAACATTGGAGGATGTTTGCTATCTTTGTTGTCATAGTAGAAATGATTTTATCCCACCGGTCAAGAC
>OHOL01000550.1_pt1 | contig 9318 bp, 8 predicted proteins | sample 1569921 | NCBI WGS metagenome assembly OHOL01 (sample SAMEA3879531, study PRJEB24766) | human gut metagenome | biome: human-associated habitat; feature: feces | place: USA | collected 1985/1987 | reverse complement strand
CCATCAGAAACTAGGTAAATTGGTAGGTATGCCCGTACCGGGAACCATGACCAGCGTTTCTTGGGAACGTCTGCAAGACCCGTCTCTGGTATTCGGTATTCCTGTCATAGGCTATCGACTTCCGGATGGGAGCTATCTGGAAAACACACAGTTGGAACCGGATATTAAAGTAGCCAACTCACCGGAAACAATCGTCAAAGGGGAAGATACACAATTGAAAACAGCGGTAGAAGAATTGCTGAAAGAACTCCCGGCAGGCAAAGGGAAAAAGCATTAACCTATCCACGCTATAAATAAAAAGGATGGATTCTTAGAATCCATCCTTTTTATTTATAGCGAAACTTCACTTCTTCCGTCGTCCTGACACAAAACGGTGGAGAAAGAAGTTCTTTATTTTGCAATAATCAAATAATAGTTTTTCTTACCACGCTGAACCAACAGATACTTTTCATCAAGCAAGTCGGCAGTAGTAATCACCTGATCAAAAGCAGCCAGTTTCTCTTTATTCAAAGAAACTCCCCCACCCTGCACCAGCTTACGCATTTCACCTTTGGATGCAAATACAGCAGCATCATCCACAAACAAATCAACTGCCTTTACACCTTCCACCAATGCATCACGGGATACTTCAAACTGAGGAACACCCTCAAAAACCGCCAATAGCGTGTCTTCATCAAGTTTTCTCAGCGCATCAGAGGTTGCATTACCAAACAAGATATTCGAGGCGTCTACAGCCGCATTATAATCCTCTTCAGAGTGAACCATGATTGTCACTTCTTTTGCCAGACGTTTTTGAAGTACACGCAAGTGCGGAGCCTGCTGATGTTCTGCAATCAACGAATCAATCTCTTCTTTCGACAAAGCAGTAAATATCTTGATATAACGTTCGGCATCCGAATCGCTCACATTCAACCAGAATTGGAAGAACTTATACGGAGAAGTATATTTTGCATCCAACCATACATTTCCCGATTCTGTCTTACCGAACTTACCACCATCGGCTTTTGTAATCAACGGACAAGTCAAGGCAAAAACCTCTCCCCCATTCGTACGGCGTATCAGTTCAGCACCAGTGGTGATATTACCCCATTGATCCGAACCACCCATCTGAAGCTTACAACCTCTCGTCTGGTTCAGATGCAGGAAGTCATATCCCTGAAGAAGCTGATAAGTAAACTCGGTGAATGACAAACCATCACGAGCTTCGCCATTCAGACGTCTCTTAACCGAATCTTTTGCCATCATATAATTTACAGTGATGTGCTTGCCCACCTCACGAACAAAATCAAGGAAAGTAAATTCTTTCATCCAGTCATAATTGTTGACCAGCTCAGCCCGATTCGGAACATCCGACTCAAAATCCAGAAACTTAGCCAACTGCTTCTTTATACAAGCCTGATTATGACGCAACGTCTCTTCGTTCAACAGATTACGCTCTGCCGATTTACCGGATGGATCGCCAATCATACCTGTTGCACCACCGATGAGTGCCAATGGTTTATGACCACAACGCTGAAGGTGGCGGAGCATCATTACGCCACACAAGTGACCAATATGCAGCGAATCAGCAGTCGGATCAATTCCGAGATAAGCCGTTACTTGCTCCTTAGCTAACAATTCTTCTGTGCCTGGCATCATATCCTGTAACATGCCACGCCATCTTAATTCTTCTACAAAATTCATCGAATGATATTAGTTTTTAAATATTTAGTCTGGGCAAAAGTACGACTCTTTCTTCGAAGAAACAACTCTTATTCATTAAAAAATACATTCTTAATGTTACGCTGTACCCGCTCTGTGAGTTCTCCCACAGACATATTCAGTGTATCAGCCACTTTCTTATAAATTTCATGAATATCCGTCTCTGCATCATCTGTTTCCAGAAACAATCGGTCAAGTGGTACAGCACGTAAAGTATCTTCGTTGTATCTGGCACCGAATGAGAGATAAAATCCATGTCGGATAAGTTGCAAAGCAAGAGGTTCTTTCCCTCGAAAACCATGCAATATCCAAGGAACAAGACCAGGGCTACGACCTTTCATCAAACTGATGATTTCCGTAGATTTCACATTATGAATTAAAACGGGCTTCAGCAGACGTTCTGCAATACCCAACTGCCGCAAGAAGATACGTTCCTGAGCCGGTAACAATTCTTTATGTACCAGTTTATCAATACCACACTCACCAACAGCCAATACCTGGGGATGCATAGCTAACTCCTCAAACAAACCCCAATCAATCTCATCCTCCAGTTCTACATCCCAGGGATGAATGCCTATTGAATAATATCGCCTCGGTTCCGGAGAAAATTCTTCATTGAGAAAACGAATATTCTTAATTGCAGAAAACGTACTTTCCGCCAAGTGATGGGTATGTATATCTAATAGTTCCATAAGCAATCAAGGCACAGGGTCATAGCCGGAACCACCCCATGGATGGCAACGCAGAATTCTTCTTACAGCCAGATAAAGCCCTTTGAATGGTCCGTGTTTCTTGATCGCCTCAATAGCATACTGCGAACAGGTAGGAGTAAAGCGACAAGAAGGAGGGGTCATAGGTGAAATACAAGCCCGGTAAAAGTAAATAGGAAGCAACAATATGTAAGACAAAAAGCGCCTCATTCCAGCTTCTCTGCTATGCGGGCAAGCAAAATCTTCACCTTATTCTCTATTTCAGCAGAGGAGAACAATTCATTCGACAGATAGATAAAAGCAACAGCCACCCCTTGTTCCTTCTCTTCCAAAGCCTGCCACAATCCACCCTTATTTTTACGGTAAGCTTCGCGTATCTGCCGCTTCACCCGATTGCGTTTCACAGCACGCTTAAACCGTTTTTTAGGAACACTGATAAGAATAGATGCAGGCACCTCCTGCCTGTCAACAGACATATACACTGCACGCAAAGGAAAGACAGAAAATGAACGCGAAGCCCCGCCTGCAAACATCTTCTCAATAACAATCTTACTATAGAGCCTTTCGGCCTTGCACAATGTATTCATCTTCTCTGGTTACAAGTTAAAAAAATTACGAGCTACAAGCACTAACACACGTACAATACGTAGCACCCGTAGCTCGTAGCCCGTAACTTATTCCTTTCTTTTATTTTCCCTTATTGTTTTCCTTAATAAACATATCCAGTGCAGCTGTCATAGAAGGAGCCTGCACAGTAGGAGCCTCCAGGTCTAAACGAAGGCCGGCATCACGAACAGCTTGTGCTGTAGTAGAGCCAAATGTTCCGATCTTAATATTCTTTTGATCAAAATCCGGAAAGTTCTTCTTTAATGAAGAAACGCCGGCAGGACTAAAGAACACCAACATATCATAGTCAAACTCTTCTCCCTCTCCAAAATCGTTGCTGACAGTACGATACATTACAACTTCCGTATGCTGAACATTATGCTTGTCCAGCAGGTTCTTAATGTCATCATTATGCACATCAGACATTGGCACAAGATACTTTTCAGTCTTATGCTTTACGATAGAAGGAATGAGATCCTCAATCTTACCCGTAGCTCCGAAAAAGATCTTACGCTTACGATATTGCACATACTTCTGTATGTATAGCGCGATTTGCTCCGTCACACAGAAATACTTCATCGTCTCCGGAATCGTCACACGAAGCTCCGTGCAAAGGTGGAAGAAATGATCAATCGCATGACGCGAAGTAAATATGACAGCTGTGTGGTCAAGTATTGACACCTTCTGTTGTCTAACCTCTTTAGCAGAAACACTTTCCACTTTGATAAAGGGGCGGAAATCTATTTTTACGCCATACTTCTCAGCAATGTCGTAATATGGAGATTTCTCCGAAGCAGGCTTAGGCTGCGACACAAGTACTTTCTTAATTTTCAACGTCCTAAAATTTTATTACCAATATATTGTTTAGCTCTCTCAAACCCTGATACAAAAGCAAACAGGGTATGATTTCAAGGGCACAAAAGTACAAAATTAAAAGGAAAATGCTGCTAATATTATCGAAAAAAAGCTTTAACCACTTATAGAACATCAATATTTTAGTAAAAATTATCAGAAACAATCCGATTGAAACTAAAAATATGATTTTCAGATCGAAGTAAACAAGGAACAATACGAATGGGAAAAGGGAAAATCCAAGATAATAGATCAATGTAGAATAAGATTCCAGCCAAAGGCTTGTCCGATTTTTGTCAAAAAACACCCATCCTAAAAAAGAATAGAGCATCCATTTAAACAATAGATAAAGCAAACAGGCAAGTATATAGACTCCAAGCAGCAGGCGGGGAGAGACTTCTTCCATCAAAGCCGGTTGCACATCATTGAAATAATTAAAAATACAGATTCCGCTCAAAATACAGGTTTGCAGTACTAACAACAACAGATACCGAACATCTGCTGCCGTAGAAACAGCAAAGATACTGGTACGTTCCCGATGCAGTACAAAATCCTTCGCCTGTTGAGAAAGAAACTTCTTACTACGTGCCAGTGCAAAAGAAGACAAAAAGAAACAAGTCAGCAATATCAATGCTACTACATCATCCGTGCGGGGAGAGTAGGGGAGGGGCATTCCCTCAAAGCCCGATGTCAGCATTAACCACATACTCATATCGCAGCAAACTTTCGAATAGACGCATCCCAGACAGGAACTGTATATATCAGCTCCACAGCCTCTTCCGGTGTAGTAGCCACATGCCAGATCTCTCCGTGCTGACGCCTCATAAAGTTTTCGTCAATAGCACGCGTAAGCATATCGAGCAACGGATCAAAGAAACCGTTCGTATTTAGTATAACAATCGGATTAAGATAAAGCCCCAACTGCTTCCAGGTAATAATTTCGAGTAACTCCTCCAATGTACCACAGCCACCGGGCAACGCAATAACGGCATCACTCAAATCAGCCATCAATTGCTTGCGCTCGTGCATACTTTCCACTTCTACCAGTTTACTTAATCCCGTGTGATGCCAACCCTGTTCTACCATAAACTTCGGAATCACTCCGGTCACCTCTCCACCATTTTCAAGAACAGCATCTGCCACCGAGCGCATCAGCCCGATACTACCTGCCCCATTAATGAGCCGAATACGGCGTTTGGCAAGCAATTGCCCCAACTGCCGGGCGGCATTAAAGTAAACCTCATCTATCTTGGTACTTGATGCGCTGTAGACGCATACTGAATTTATCTGGTTCATAAGTTGGCTCTCTCATTAGTTACGTTTGCAAAAGTACAGGATTTCATCAAGATAACCACAAAAGAGGCCAAGAATTAAAAACAGAAATATTGTATATCTCAAGCAAAAAGAAAAGATGTCTTAATACAAATAATTAAAAGAAACTTAAGTATCCCTCCTCCAGTTTTCCTTTAGCATCCATATTTCAGACATCTTTTTAAGTCCACTCTATAAATATCATTTAAGGTACATCAATCGCCCCACAAGGTAAATCCAGCACTGCGCCATTCTCCATCTCAAATCCGGCACCGCTTCGTAACTTAATCAGGCCGTTGTTTTTGACAACCACTGTACCCCCTTTCTGCACCATAAGCCTTGCATTCAGGATACTACCGCCATCCACTTCAAGTGTAGCTCCCGAACGAACTATCACCGATGAAGTATTATTCAGCGTCATCGTCTTACCACTCGGAACCATCAGGCGTCCCGATTGTAATACCACGTTTCCGCAAGGAGATTCTCCATCCCATGTTTCATTGGCATTGATCAGCATTGGTTTACAAACTGTCGGAAAATACTCTCCGGTATTTTGCGGGTTACCACGATAAACGCCCCATTCTATTGCTGTAGGAATACCTTCGGTCTTCCACACATACAAATCTTTTTCATTACCGGCAATTAGCTCATTTTTACCATCATTATCAATATCTGCCACACAAGGGGCCACCAGAAATCCTTCATCCGATATTATTGGAAACCCTACAATATCACTTCCGTCATTATGTAAAGCATAAATAAAGTTTTTACAACAAAAAACAACATCCGGTATAGCATCTCCATCCACATCGGCCAAAACAGGAGCATCTATATTGGCAGCATAATTCTCTTGTGGAAACAATCCATTAATAGGTTTACTAAAAAGAAAATCACCTGTATGCTTCCATGCCTTCACCATTTCATGACCTAATATAACCACTTCCAGGTGACCATCATTATTAATATCACCCACGGACAGAGTATGATCAAGAGTAGACCCTACAACATTAACCGTATATGGAATAGTCTGACTACCATCCCAGCCGGCAACCGTTTTATCGCCCTCCAGGCTAATGGCGAAAATATGACTTTCGGCCATTTGCCGCTGCGAGAACAAGATTTCTTTTTTTCCATCCTCATTCAAATCACATACTACTGGAGCAGATGCCAACCTAAGAATACCTGTTCCCCAAAATGGATTCGTTGTAAAAGGAGTTCCATCCTGCCGCCAGATATAAATACCCAAAGAATCATAAGAAGCTATGATTTCCATTTGGCCGTCGTTATCCAGATCAGCAACAGTTAAAGCAGAATAGTTATGATCATTTTCATCAGCAACATTCGGATTCAATCGTCTTAACTCATTTCCATTATGATCCAGAATAAAAATATCAGAAGTCTGATGCGACTTAATAATAACCTCCATTGTCCCATCCGAACTTCCATCCAGATTGGCTATTACCGGACTCTGAAACATTGAATAAGGAATCTTTTTTTCCCATAACAAGTCCGGTTTATGATCTCCATCCTTATCAAATGGAGAATAACAGCGAACAGCGTTTTTATCTCTGTATAGATCGTCCCACGTAGATACTACAATGTTTTGTTCCCCATTCCCTGCCAAGTCTCCAAAAGCCACTTGGCCTGTCAGCATTGTTGGTGTTTTAGCAAAACCGCTGACCGTAGTTACATTTCCATCAATATCAAACAATTCCTCACCCGTAGGCCGGAATCCCATCAAATAGCTGGTACGAGTTCCAGACCGATCTTCGTATATCCAAAATATTTCTTGTTTACCGTCATTATCAACATCTGCAATATTAGGGCTGGATACAGATGAATAAGTGCCAGTAGCAATTCTTCGTGGGAACGGACTTACCACCGGATACGAAGTCCATGTACGATAAGCCGAACTCCAGCTACTTTCATTCCCATTGTCAGAAACTGCCGCAACTTTATAATGGAACATTGTACATCCAGGAAGATTTTCATCTAAATAATATGCAGCAGTCAATGGAAATTTATTCAGTTTCCTGTATGTTCCATTTTCCCCATTATCACTGCGATATATATTGTAGCTTATCTTACTACCCATAGATGTCCAATATACATTGATCGACGAACTAAAAGTCTGGCTCTTAATCGTTGATATATTTACCGCAGCAGGTCTTGACAATGGGTTCACCGGAAAGTTCCAGGTCTTTCCATACTCATTACTAACTTGTAAGGTTAAGTTCAACATACCTGTATAGCTGGCTGATGTCTGAAATTGAAAAGCAGCCGTATTTGTTTTAGTCTCAGCAAAAGGAATAGCCGGATAAGCTATTTGTGCAGACGGACACGATACTTGTGCATTGTTTGAGATAAGTACAGCTTTTAATCCTGTTGCCGTAGCATTACCTACATTCATCAAATCGATATTCATCTTTACCGTTTCTCCTGCCTCAATCGTAGTATTTCCATTACTCGTCCAAGTTACTTTCTGATTACCCATTTCTATTTCAGGAGCACAAACACCTATCCGGAATTTCTCATTAACAGAATTTGCACCATCTGTTAAGGTCAGTACAAACTCTATTGAATCCCTGCCATTCTCAATGTGTCCTTGGCAATCTTTATCAATAGCAAATACAAACTTCGTATTCGATACCTGGCTGGCTCCGGCATTTATTTTACCAAATGAAGCTACATTATTTATTAAATTGATTTCCGGAGAATTACAGGTTAACCTTCCCGTTACAACACCAGAGACCGCACCTCCTTCATTTTTCAACGTCACAGAGAGTTCTATCTTTTCTCCTGCATCCAGTTGCTTATCATTATTTCCATTACTTCCTCCCGTCTTATCATCATCATACGTCAAATTGGAAACATGGAGAACAGCATTCGGACTAATACCAACCGGAATAGTCGTCTCAAAAGGACGAAAATTATGAGAAGTAATAGTTACGTCCACTACTCCTGTAGTTTTGGGAGAAATAGTAAATGCCTGAGTGCCATTCTGCACTGTCCGAACAGTATATACCTCGTCTCCTTTTTGAAGGCAGACCATAGCTGTTTGTGAATTGGGCAAATTATTAATTGTTACTGTTATGGTGGCACTTCCATTCTGTATCGAGCTTGGAGTTACACTAACATTCAAATTTTGAGGCACACCAGTCCATACTTGCATCTCCGGATCACCGAATAAGTGTAAAGAGCAATAATATTCAGAAAGAGAACCAGACGCCTTAGTATGCAATATTGATAAATCGTATCGTTTTGTTGCCGAAGAAGATGTCTTGTATAATTCATCACAAAAACGCTGAAATTGTGTATACTCTCCAGACCGCCCAATATCTGTATTCCCAATAAAAGCAACGGCTCCTCCATCAGGATTATTTAAAAAGTGCTCTGCTATGCAATCTTTAGTTATATCCGCAGGAGTACAACTTCCAGACATTACTATTTGGCTATAATATCCATTTGATAATTTATCAACATCAAATTTACTTATCGATTGATTTTTCATTTTAGATGATGCCCCCATACTATTCGGTGAAGAATGATCCATGTGATAAACAATATGAAAATGACCATAATTAGAGTTTCCACCATTATTTAGAGCATTTAAAAAATCCAAAACTTGTTTTAAATTTATTGCCTGATATTGAAAAAGAAGAATTTCAACACTATGGTTTGGAAGGATTCTTTCATGAAAAAATCGTTCAGGTTTTTAAAGAAAAAAATATTGATCCTCAACATATAGAAATAAAGATTCTTGATACCATGTCAATTGAAAAAGCACAAGTTTGTCATGGAGGCGTTTCTTTAAAAGAAGTAGATGAAAATTTACAACTTAAGAAATATCCAGGCATTTATGTTTGTGGAGAAGCTTTGGATGTTGATGGTGATTGTGGAGGTTACAATTTACATTTTGCTTTTGCAAGTGGTGTACATGTGGCAAAATCTTTTTGAGAAGATAAGTAGTTTAGTAATCTTAGGTGACTAATAGGGTGAACGATACAATGAATAAGATACTAGAATCCCTATATGATGATCCTGGATATACAATTACCGAACTTGCAAATATTATGAAAATGAGTAGAAAGAGTATTTCAAATAATATTAAAAAGTTAAAGGATTTAGGAATTATTGA
>OHOL01000549.1_pt1 | contig 9331 bp, 9 predicted proteins | sample 1569921 | NCBI WGS metagenome assembly OHOL01 (sample SAMEA3879531, study PRJEB24766) | human gut metagenome | biome: human-associated habitat; feature: feces | place: USA | collected 1985/1987 | reverse complement strand
AACACCCAGAGGAAGCTCCATAGAAAGAAGCGACCGGGCAATATCGTCCATAAGTATCAGATATCCGGCGCCTAACAGGGCGCTGGCGGGAATCAGCCGCTCATAATCAGCACCGACTAATGCCCGTGCCAGGTGGGGAATCATCAGACCGACCCATCCGATGAGACCGCCGAGACAGACTGCCGCAGCGCTTAAAAGTGTGGAGGCGGTAATAAACAAAAGCCGGTAATGGCGGATGTTGATGCCCAGGCTTTTTGCCTCCTCCTCATCCAGGGTCAGAAGATTGATTCTCCAGCGGAACAGAAAAATAAAGCACAGTCCGGCCAGCATGGGGAGAAAGCTCCACTGAAAGGCCTTCATGTTTGTTTTGGTAAGGCTTCCCATAAGCCAGAAGGTGATCTGCTGAAGCACGTCGTTGGGATCGGCAATATACTTGATCATGGTCACTCCGGCGTTGCAGAGGGACATGATCATAGAGCCTGTGAGAACCAGGATCAGCGTATGGGAATACATGGATTTCCGGCTGATCAGATAGGAAGCGGCAACAGCAGCGACACCTCCGGAAAAAGCGGCCAGCTGAATGACCCAGTCGGGAGCGCCGTTTAAAATTGCAAAAGCGGCTCCCAGGCTGGCTCCTGAGGAGACGCCCAGAATGTCCGGAGAAACAAGAGGGTTTCGGAACATTCCCTGATAGGTAGAACCGGCAACGGACAGGGAGGCGCCGATAAACAGGCCGGATGTTCCAGAAAATAGTAACAGCCTGGGGCAGAATTTCACCCTGATAGCCAAAACGTGACAGAAAGGCAGTCATAACCTGGGAAGGGGAAAGAGGATAATAGCCTATCCAGAAGGAAAAAAATACAATTGCAATCAGAATTCCGGACATGCCCAGAAGGAGAAGGCGGTAATGGCGCCGTTTTCTGGTGTCCTGCTGTACTTCATGATGAGATAGATTCATAGCAGCTGCTCCTTATATTTCTTCAGTCTTGACGAATGAATATTCAGGTGCTATACTTCAGATAGCCGATATGTTTTTAAAAACCATTCGCTTTTAAAAGTATATCGCAGGCGGGGGCAGATGTCAATTCGATCCTGCCTGCATGACGAAAAATTATGCATCATTTAGAAAATTCTTTAGTGGAGGTACTTATGAAAAAGTCAAAACGATTATTAGCCCTGTCTCTTGCGGCAGTAATGGTGGCCGGTATGCTTACCGGATGCGGAAATGCAAAAAAAACTGACGCGACCCTGCAGGAAACCACGGTTCAGGCTCAGGAGGAGACAACAGAGAAGGAAGAAACAAAGGAGGAGACTCTGGCGGAGGTTTCCAAAGAGCGTGAGATTACAGATATGGCAGGGAGAACGATGACGATTCCTGCGGAAATCAAATCTGTTTTTTCTGCCGGACCGGCCGCTGCAATTTATTTATATACCCTGGTTCCGGATCGGCTTCTCGGATGGAACTACGAATTGAACGAGGTAGAAAAAAGCGTAATTCTGGAACAGTATCACAGCATTCCCAACTTCGGTATGGGAGATGCAGTGAATTATGAGGCTGTGATAGCAGCTGATCCCACGATTGCTCTGAATGTAGGAACGATTAATGAGAAGATGGTTTCTGACTGTGATGCGCTGTCAAAAAGCCTTGGAATTCCCGTTGTGGCTGTAGATGGAGATTTGATGGCAGCTCCGGAGGCATACCGGTTTATGGGAGAACTTTTTGGTGAGGAGGAAACAGCAGAGAAGCTGGCGGCCTATGCGGAAAAGACCTTCCAGGATATTGAAAATATGAATATTCCGGACGAGGAAAAGGTTCGGATTTATTATGGAAACGGTGAGGATTCTCTGGAAACAGCGCCGGTCGGCTCTCCTCATGCCCAGATCATTGAAATGGTCAATGGAATCAACGTGGCAGAGCTGGAGATGGGAGAAGGAGGACGGATTCAGATTTCAGCAGAACAGCTTCTGGCATGGGATCCGGATGTGATTATTGTAAACGGAGAACCAAAGGCAGACATCACCGGAGCTTCGGCAGCAGAATCCATTCTCGGAAATCCGGATTATGCATCCTTAAAGGCAGTGAAGAACGAAGCTGTATACGGAACACCAAATGCTCCCTTCAGCTGGATTGACCGTCCCAACGGACCGAACCGTATTGTAGGAATTCGCTGGCTTTCCGGACTTATTTATCCGGAATATCTGAATTTTAATGTTGATGAAGAGGTGAAGGAATTCTTCCAGCTGTTCCGGCTCCTTTTCCTTCTGCATCAAAAGAGCTGCCAATGCTTTGGCCGCTTCATGCTCATACCGATAATACTTTTCGGCATATAACACTCCACTTTCAAAATGCAGCTTTCCTGCCTCAACCATCTTATAGACAGACTGGGCAATCTCCAGCTCTGTGACCGTCCCCTTTTCGTATCCATAATTCAGTTTTTCATAGACTTTTTCCTGAAATAGTAGTTTTTCCTGGAACAAATGTCCTTCCTGATTCTCCTGCTCCATACAGTATTCAATACATCCCTCAATCCTCATGGGATCTTTGGGACTGCAGCCGGTTTTCCTGGCAATCTCATCCACAGTCAAAAATCCGAATCCGGAAATCTGGCAAAGTGAAAAAGGCTGGTTCTGTACTATCTCCAATGCCTCATTGCCAAAAGTTTCATATATCTTCCGAATTTTCTTCGGTGTGATCTGAAATGGGGATAAGAATGCCGCAAGGTCACGGAGCATATGCTCTCCCTGATAAGATGTCAGGATTCCTTCCAGCTTTTTAGGCGTAATCCCCTTAATCTCCAGTAAACTGTCCGGATAATAATCCAAAATCTCAAAGGTTCTTATTCCAAACCGCCCTACAATCTGCTCCGCCATCTTCGGTCCAATTCCTCTTATCATTCCGGAAGACAGATAGGAACGGATTCCTTCTTCTGTCTGAGGTCTGATTTCTGTAAAGGATTCTACAGAAAGCTGAAGACCATATTTAGACTTTACCCATCTTCCATTCAATTCTACCTCCTGATCTTTCTTAGCAGGAAGTTCTGTACCAACTGCAGTAAAAATGAACCGGTCTTCTCCTCTGTATTTATTTCTGGCTCCTTCCGGAACCTCTGGGTCTTCGGTTGAATAACAAAGTACACAGTAGCCATCATTCTCATTCCGAAACCTTGTTTCCTCATATCTGCATCTCATTTTTTCTCTCCTGTTTCCGATATGTGCTGATATAGAATCCCCTCCGATTTTCTCTATAAAAATAAATCGGAATCTGCTTCTTTTCAGCTGCCTCTATTTCCTTTTTCATCCCGCTGCTGATCACATCCCCACACACAATCAAACCGTCACACCAGCTTAAAAGCACCTGACCGATTGCCAGTCCAAGGCTTCTTTCCCTCTGGCTCTGATCATCTAACAGTTCCGGAAGATATGCATGGGGTGCAATGGCTCTGCAGGAAAAGGACTGGCTGATGCTCTCCATGTAATGTCTCGCCTGCAGCATATTCTTCTGTATTTCTTCTTTTGTAGATGCTGACAGCGGAGAGCAGATATAGTACATTCCTTTTTTCAACATTTACGCTGCTCCTCTCTTCACTGAAAAGCGCCTGCTTTCCGAAACAGTCACATAATCATCATAGATATCCGGATGATGGAGCTTCAGCCGCTCCAGATTTTTCTTATCAATTCCTGTCCGGTAAACCGGATTATAAGAAATAATATAGGATTCTGCAGTACCCTGCAGATGGGCCTTGCAGTTTACACCCATTGCTTCCACCACCTTACAGTAGGCAGTTTTCATCTCTGTCTCCAGGCGCTTTGCCTCTGCATCAATCTCACTCTTTTTATCCTTCAGTTCCAGATAACGCTCTACAAAACTCAAATAGCTGCTTCCCAGCTTGATTGCATCATTATCAGGCTCTGCCGGCCCGCAGAATTTCCGGATGCTTTCCAGAACCAGATCCGGCTTTTCTATATAAGGCGGCTCTGTTCTCTTCAGGATATTCTCCATCCAGAAATTCTCCTCTTCTGCAATCAGATCTGCTTCACTGTCAAGATCCCTGTCCATTCTGCGGATAATGAATTCATCTTCATTGTTGCCGTAAAGGCAGGCAAAATACACTACATTCAGATTTACCACCGACATATAATGCCTTCCCTGATACTCATAATTGACCGGGACAGAATTGTTGGCCCATTTATCCTGGCAATGGTAATTCGTAGTCTTGCATTCCAAAATACCAAAGGTTCCATCCGGAAATTCAATAAAGAAATCCACATCTGCCACCATAAAGGGATATAACGGATGTCGGAACATCTTGCGGATCGGGAATACGGTAAGACCTGTTTTTGCCGAAAAAATCTGCGCCACCAGATCCTCCAGACGGTGTCCTACCTCTTTGGCTACCCAGTTGGATTCTTCCTCTTCCAAAACCGATTTGATTCCCAGCTTATCATAATACAAATCCCTCTTGGTACAGAACGGTGACTGCCCCATAATAGCAGCCGCATCCGATCCGCCGATTCCCTTGCGCCGATAATTCAGCCACTCTTCTTCCGTAAGTCCTTCTGTGCTTACCAGTACCTCCGGCTGATAATTTAAGTTCAAACTCATAAGCTTTATTCTCCTTTCCAAACGCAGAAAGACGGATATAACATCCGCCTTCCCGCTTTTTCCCTAAACTATAGCAACATTTTTATCATTCCACTCTCTGAATCTCTTTCTTTTTCCAGTCATACAGATATACACTGTCTGACAAAACATCTTCTTCTGGCACTTCATTTCGATTGATCTCCATAACCATCTCCCTCATATCTTTAAAATCCATCCCCTTCTCATGCTTTAACAAAAGAACTTCATGGATACTGGATGGAAGTATTACCACATTGCATCCCTGGCTCTTCGCAAAATCTTCCAGAGCGGAATCGTACAGCATACAGGAAGCTCCGAAGGTCTGACTACGATTTGTCATCACATACAGCGCAGGAGCATCCTTTGCCATCTCCTTGATTAAGAAGACATCTTCTTCATCTATTTCTTCTCCATGCTCCAGAATACCTTCCAAAAGAACATTCTTCAATGTATGCACACATACCGGAAACTGTCTCTCCATATTCTGTCTGGCAATTTTAAATAATTCCTCTTCTGTAATCTTCCAGTCTGCCAGATTGTAATTAAAGATTTTTGTTGTCATTACCCCATCCGGGTTACTGTCAATAACAATATAAAATACAATTGCCAAATCCAGATAACGGATATATGGTCTTTCAGCAAGTTCCTCTTTATTGGCATCATAATTTACCAGCTTAAACCGGATTAAATTCTTAAGATTTCCCAGATTATGGAGGTTAAAACTTTCTGCCCATTTCATCAAAGGCATTGGAATCGACTCCAACATACTTTCTGCAATCTGATGAGCCACCGTTTCTACATCTATATTTCTCTGAAAATACTCTTCCAGATAGAATGTGCGGCCAATTTTTTCATTTCTTTCTCTGACCGTAATTCCCAAACGCTCGCAATGATTGTTTTTCATCGTCTTCTGTATCTGCACCTCATAATCTTCACCCAGCAGTTTCTGAACCTCCTGGCAAGTCTTCATTACTCTGCAATCCATATTCTCGTTCATCATCTTTCCTCCTCTACCATTTCACTTCCTGAGCCAGATCATAATCCTTCCAGTTTATGCCCAGTGCTCTTGCTATTTTTTCTTCCATCTTCGTAATTCTGCTTCCTGATTCGCCCTCAGTCTCCAACATAAAAATCACCTCTGATATCCCATAATAAAGCTCATGGGCTGTACAGGGGTCTTCTCCATACTGTGATTTAAACATATCGGCAGCTTCCATCGCATATCTCTTTGGTACGTCCAGACGCTTCATAACCCCTACCATACAGTTAATCGGATGATAAATCGGAATCATCAGAAGCCTGGACAGCTTTCCTACTGCCAGCTGATACTTTCCATACGTCAGCTTCAACTGCTCCTCAAACTTCTGAAGCGTTGCTCCATTCTTGTGTTCCAATCGCAGCGGATCGCCCAGTGCAATGGATTTCTTACCTGCACCGAACATCAGCATCGGATAGATATTTACTCCACTGTCGCCTGTATTGGAAGTCGTTACCCGAATGACCGGCTTTAATTCCATATCCGTCGGATTCAGTCCATAAGCAGCCAGTTCCGCCTTGTAGACAGAAAGAAGTTTTTCTTCCCCACCGATTTCCCAGATTGCGGAAGCCCTTGTATGATCGTAAAATCCTCCCAGATAAGAACAGCCTGGAAATGTCTTCTGCAGATACTCTACCGACATGGCAAAAATCTGTTCCATATCAAGAACTGCATAATCATGACCATCACCGCCCAGCACCGCTGATACTTTCCCAGCTGAAAACCGGAGCAGTGCGTCCCCTTTTGCGACCTTCAGACAATCATTCAGGATTCTGGCATATACATTCTTATCCACCTTTCTAAGCGCTGGCCCGGATATTCCTGCCCGGTTTAAAATAGACTGGATTGCACAGCTTCTTACCGGATAATACTGCCGCTTTACCTTCAGCAGCATCCCTGTATTCTGCAGGGTGTCCTCCAAAATTCCAGGATCCTGCCCATTTCTGTCATACTGCTCCTGCAGCTCTCCTGCGATTTTACTGTCTGCCTCAAAAGCGATCAACCGCAGATCCTTTGACCTTCTTCTGTCCCAGGAAGATACGCGGCCTATCTGCTTTAAAAAGGCCATAAAATCTTCCTGCTTTGCAAACATGGTTTCAAACCCGTCTGCATACATTCTTGCTTCATTCATTTCTTCATGCCACCTTTCTTTTCATTTTTCCAGCGCTCTATGCGAACCCTTTCAGGTATTTCTGGCAACAAAAAAGGAAAGACACCCGATTTCTCTGTTCTGTCTTTCCCGACAACGTATGGAAGTATCCACAAAATCACCTGTCCAGACTACGGTTATCCACCTCCTGAACTAAAAAAAGTGCCAAAAGTATGCCATATCCATCTATGGCTCTCCTTTGACACTCATTTCCATCTTAAACAACGTGTGATGCCACATCAGGCATATCACAAAAATCAATTACAGCTTCATACTACCACAATATCTTGATTATTGTCAACGCAAATAAACTAAATATGGATTTTTAAAATATTTTCAAGTAAATAGAAACTCCCATATCCTTATTCATCAAATTGCTGTTTCAAAACGATGCAGACCGCGATTGAACGAACTTTGACAACTCAATAGCATACACTCACATGAATACAGGTTCCCCGGACAGCACCCACTGCCTTTGGATCAAATGTACACCGTACAGCCTTTACGCGGCCGGGAAGGGCGCAGGAAGCGGTGTGGGAAGGTATGTGGTTCTTTCACACAATAATAACCGCGGAGGTGATTCTTATAATAACAAAAAAACAACTGGATCTCTGCCAATATGACGATTTCAGGAAGTACAGCATAGAAGAAATTTCTCAGATGCTGGGAATTGGAAAAACAAAAACAAGAGAGTTGCTGCAGAGCCGATTGCTTCCTGTAACCAAGGTGGGACGTGATTACTTTACCTCTCCCCAGGCAATTCAGGAATTTCTGAAAAAAAACATTGGAAAAGAACTTTATTTTTAAAGTTGTCAACAGACCCTAACCATACTATAATAACTCTACAATAGTTGACAGCTCTGCGGATAAGGTATTTCTTATTCCGAAAGGAGCTTATATGACACAAGAGAAAAAAGCAAAACCCCGGCGTGGCAAAGGAGAAGGAACTGTTTTTAAAAATAAGCGGGGAACCTGGACTTCCAGATATAAAGGCAAAGAATTTACAGGAAAGACCAAGGCAGAAGCAGTCGCCAAACGTGATGAGTACAAACTATTGATCCTGACCGGTGCAGATGCTTCAGCAAAATTAACAGTTGCAGAATATGGTAAAAAGTATCTTTACTACAAAGAACAGCAGGTAAAAAGAAAAAAATTAAAGAATACCACCTATGACCGGCTGGAAAGAACTTTTACGAATCAAATTCTCAGCAGCGAAATTGCGAATACCTTGATGTCGAATCTGGAAGGCACAGCAATTCAGGATGCCATTGATGATATGTCGGAGGAATTAAGCTTTTCTACCATCAAAAAAGCATATCTCTTTCTTCAGGCAATGATTGGCTATGGAAAAAACATTAAGGATTTTCCTGATGATTATGACCCTCTTTCTATGGTTGAACTGCCTGACGAAACCGCTCTGAATGTAAAAACCAAGGAGATAGAGATTATTCCTGATGAATCACTGGACATTCTAAAAAAGGTTGCGATGGAACTCAAGCCCGACGGCTCACTTGCCTATCGCTACGGTCCTCTTATCATCTTCGGTTTGAATACCGGACTTAGAGAGGGAGAGTTACTGGCACTTTCCAAAAAGGAAATCAATATGTTAAACGGTCGGCGTTGTTACCATGTATCCGAAACTGTCAGTACAGTAAACAATCGGGACAAGGATCCAAAGACTAAAACAAAACGGATCTTAACACCGCCAAAGTACCCCCGCAGTGTGCGCAATGTTCCTTTAAACAAAGAGGCAGATGCCTGCCTGCAGATTATGTTAGATACTTACGGAGACCATAAGTTCCGGAATGATCTAATCGTAGCAACGCAAAACGGGAAGCTGCCAACATCCCGCAACATTCAGACAAGTTTCGACCGCATCCTGAAAAAAGCCGGATTGCCACATTATGGTACACATGCCCTGCGTCACACATTTGCTACACGCCTTCTCCGTAAAACGCAAAGTCACCAGGAAATCAAGGCTGTTGCGGAGTTACTGGGTGATGATTACCATGTTGTTGTCAAAACTTATCTGCATACCGAAGAGGAAGGAAAAAGTACATTGGTAGATTTGATTGCTTAAAAAATCTCCACCTTATCTCCACCTTATGGAACAAATTTATATGGTTTTAAACGATTTTAAACGACACTTGAAAAAATCAGAAAGATTGAGAAATGAATAAGAAAATGAGCATAAGGCAAGGGTCTAAAATTGCTCCCCTCAATTTTTGGCAAGAAAAAAACCTTGAAATATCAAGGTTTCTTGAGAGGCGCAGACCGGATTTGAACCGGTGGATCGAGGTGTTGCAGACCTATGCCTTACCACTTGGCTACTGCGCCGTATTTAATTTTTATGGCTTGAAATAACTGCTTAGTAAGGTGTTGCAGACCCACGCCTTACCGCTTGGCTACTGCGCCGTATTTATTTAACTATTAAAGTATAGCAAAATACATGCAGTACGTCAATGGTGTTTTCTTTGATTTTTAACTTCATTATTCAACTTCTACAGGAATGAATGAAAATGTT
>OHOL01000522.1_pt1 | contig 9804 bp, 6 predicted proteins | sample 1569921 | NCBI WGS metagenome assembly OHOL01 (sample SAMEA3879531, study PRJEB24766) | human gut metagenome | biome: human-associated habitat; feature: feces | place: USA | collected 1985/1987 | reverse complement strand
TTTATCTTCTGTGAAGTCGGAAGGATAAATAACCCGCGTGCCTGAATTGACATGGAGCTTCGTTCCATCCGAAAGAGTGAGTGTTTGATGCATACCGTGTGGTACGGTGATATCATTCCAGTGTGTATTTGCCTTCTTGTCAAGAAGTAAATATCCGGCTAAAAACAAAAGTGGTATAAAAAGGACGGCTGCTACACGCTGCATCCAGCGGATTGAGTGCTGAAGCCTTGGGCGTAGTATGCGAACCTGTTTGGGTTGAATAGCTTTTTGAAATTTCTGAAAGGCTTTTTGAGATAACTCACGGTCCTCTATTTGAATTTCAGAGATAATCTCACGGAAACTCTGGTCCATCAGGTTATTGTCATTTTCTGTCAACCACTTTTGGATTTCTATTTCTTCCTCGTGAGAACACTTATCGTAGAAATAATCTTTTAATATGTCGTTAGTTATCTTCATAGCGTATTTGTTTAAAGTACAAAAATGCATTTTTTTTCTTTATCTGTGAGTATATTATGTTGATTATTTCCGAATAAGATATTCTATTGGGGATAGATTCGTATTCTTAATCTGATCTCATATTCATAAGCACTTGTTTTTATTTAATATAGTGAAGTCAGAAGGAGCAATATAAAATTTCTCATGTTTCTTTATCTGATAAATAGAGTAATAACTTCGAGAGGCTAATCGTGGCGTCCGATTTTCTTCAGGTAGCTGATTAATAACTCTGGTCGGTCCGTTTGTATGATGGATGTACCGAAATCTAGCACCTTTTGGTAAACTTCTGCCCCGTGTTCAAAAGCGTAGTCATCGTATATACCAGCTTCTTCACCTCCGCAGAGCGAGGTCCAAAGGGTGTTTACCCAGATCTTGGAACCTTGGGCAAGGATATCCTTCATACATTTTCTTACTTCCGGAGTTTCTTGTTGCCAGCATACTTCATAAGCCAAAGGGACGATTTTTTTGTCCATATATTGGCGGAATAATTCCTGTCCGCTTGGTTTGTTAATATCAATAATGGGCATGTACATCATAGCGTGCTTATACTTCTTTGCCTGTGCATCTACAAAATCTACCGGTTTTTTGCCTTTAATCAGGATTTGTTCTGTGACTCCCAGTTCTTCTGTAATAGCCATCACTAAATCATAATATTGATACCCTTGGTCTATATTAACCACTATACGGTCTTTGCAAACAGCCAATGCTTCTTTTAAAGTCGGCATCTTGTATTTGGTAGGGCAGTTATGTCCAGTTTTCAGGAAACAGTTTTTGATATAATCGTAAGTTACGTCGCTGACTCTGCCTTTTCCTGTAGTAGTCCGGTCAATGGTACCGTCGTGGCAGAGGACAAGTACACTGTCGGCTGTTAGCTTCAGATCCAGTTCCATAACATCAACTCCCATTCGGATAATTGATTCAATGGCGGGGATCGAGTTTTCCGGGTAATCTCTCCAGTCTCCCCGGTGAGACACTACTACTACATAGTCTGTTTTCGGGTTGTGGATGGCTTCTATTATCTTTTGCGCATTTGTCTTGCCCGAAGTGACAGGAGTGGCTGCAAAAGTGCTTAGAGTCAGCAAGAGCAGAAGTCCGGCGAATAAAATTCTTTTTTTCATATTCATATCATTTTAAGGATTAATTCTTTTTGAATAAAAGAGGGCGAAGCACAAGATGTTGAAGATCGTAGGCTGTGATGATGACATGGCCTTCGTCAAAATCATTCTCGAATGTCACTGTAAGAGTATGAGTCTCTTTGTCGAGTGTTGCTTTAACGTTTACTGCCTGAGCAATAGTAATTATCGCGTCTCCTGCTGATGTTCCCGTCACTTCATATTCAATTTTCAGAGGACTGGCAAGGTCAGTCACCTTGGTAACCGCTTCAGCTTTCAACTTGAGATTCAGTGAATTGAACACTTCCAATGTAAGGGTTTCTCCGTTACCCAATGTGATATTGAGATATCCATCGTCAGTTTTGGATATATTCTTAAAAATGGCAGTCGCGTCGGTGGTAGCTGTAATAGGAGTGCCTTTGCTATCTTTAAGGACTTCACCGTTGACTGCCCAGTAACCGTCGGCGTTTACCCCCATTTCGGGGGTATAGCCGCAGACTGGGACTTTTTTCCCGGCATCATCAGTGAGCCAGTTTGTTTCATTGTCAATGGTTGTAGTCCAATAATACAATTGGTCATCATCGCTGAGGCGTACACCTAGTATCGGAGCTTCTATTACATCTTCCTGGGTTGCTACGACGACTGCTTTTTCTTCATTATTGCTATCTTTGTAGGTAATGACATATTGTCCATCCGAGTTCCGGGTAACGGAGGTGATAACATTTCCTTCCGTCAGATAGCTCAGCTTTGAAATATCTTCGTTGAGTTTATTCGCTTTTGTTTGAAGAGCAGTTATTCGCTCTTTGAAATCATTGAGCTTATTCTGAATCGCGGAGTCGTCATAATCCCCACAACTGGTTAGCAGGAGGGAAAGAAGCAACGAACAGAAAAAATATATTCTTTTCATATCTTGTGTCTTTTAGAAATTAATACTGGGATCGAAATTCTGGTTTGCATGGCAGAATGCATTCTCGTTGGTGGCATCCGGTGCAGAAGTGGGATCGTCCTTATACTTGCTGTAATCACCGACATAACCTCCGCATACACAAGCTTTGCAATTAGTCCAGGTTGCAGTAGAAGCACCCGAATAACCACATAACCACCCCGGACCATGTCTGTTGGTTCCATTTCCTTCGGTAAATACATCTCCCAGAACAGCCCCTTTGTTTACACAGCCGATAATCTGTATGTTGGAGTGACCGATGATACCTCCGGTGCGGACACTTAGGTGAGTCATGACATTTCCATAATTTGTGCAGGACTCTACTGTACATTCTGGTTTCGTTTTCAGGTCATCCGTACCTCCCACAATTCCACCCATACGTTTGTAATTGTAGGTTATGCTCGCTTCTTTACCTTCGAATTGTCCTACCTTATCATCTTCGATGGTTCCTCTATTGTCGCAGTTGTAAATGTTGCCATACATCAGTGTTGCTACAATTCCGCCTGTTCTTCCACTCGGACAACTAATATCACCATAGTTAGTACAGTAATTCAGTTTGCCACCTTCTGCTTTAGCCATGAAGGCGCAGATTCCGGCAGTCTGCATGCCCGTACCTCCATTGCCTGTATTACTGATGTGTCCTGTGCGGACAAATCCTCTGTTGGCACAACCTTGTGCTTTGGATTCTCCTCCGATCGTCGTATTTATAATAGCACCTATCAGACCGGAAAGTACGTTAAATTCTCCAGATTTATTATCGGCTGTGAAGTCGATATTATAATAGTTAGTACAGCCCTCTATTACTGAATTTTTGGCGAAGCAAACAAGAGGAGCGATAACAGTATATTTAGGTGCTGTTCCGCTCATGATCCAAATAGTAGTGGTACCAGCATCTCCTAAAGCCAAATTCTTGACCGTTGCGTTTTCTATTGAACCGAACAGGCCGTATGCCAGCCCTCCGTTCGTTATATCTGCACTGCAATTCAGATTCTTGATGGCGTAACCTTGTCCGTTGAAGGTTCCGGTAAACGGATGTACGGAAACGTAAGGTTCGGCAGTTGTATAGTTGGAAGCATCTATGTCGCCTATCGGTGTCCAGCTGGTCACGGATGACATATCAATGTCATTCAGCAAAACTACTTCTCCGGTATCATTCTGCCAACGGGAAGTACTTGTTCCATTATTAACGGCTTTCGCAAAGTTAACCAAATCAGTGGCCGTACTGATTCCTCCCTTAGCTTCCACTTCTTTTGCTTCCTGTATCACATCAATGCTTGAAGAAATATTATACAGCGAGTTGGAGAATGTTATTTTTCCGGTACGTTCGTCGCCTGTTTCATTGGCCAGAATGGTGAAAGCGTGTGTGGTTGTAACCAGTGCGCGGGTCCCTTTGTAAGTGATCCACTCATTTTCTGTATTGACCTGATAGGATATGTTCGCAGATATTTGCATCTCAATATTCATTTGTGTACCTTTAAGTTGGATAGGTCCTACATGACCTTGATATATTGGTTCGTCCAGAATAGCGGTACCGTATGTGAAGTATATCGGTTTCAATACGGTATTATTACCAGCACTTGCCAGTAACAGGATATTCCCTTCAGTTGCCCCTTCTTTCATGGTGGCGATAAGGGTGGAAGAGATCTTGTCTATTTTGACTTCCATATTGTAGGCAGTAAACAAGTCTACATATGCATTTTCCGACTGTGTACCATATATTTCGTATGGGATACTTACGGGAGTGGTATAGTCTGTTACTGCGTTGTATACCGGACTGTTGAATCGGATGCCGAGTGCTTCCTGCAAACTCATCCGCAATTCCTGGCCGTCTGCCAGAATAAATACGGCTTCTCCTGTTTTATCATCGATATAGGCTGATTTGAATAACATATTACTTAAATCATTAGCCAATACACCGGTACTATTACCGTTCACACTCCAGTAACCATTCTCGTTTATTTTAACGTCAGGCATCGTTCCGCCAATCGGGAATTTCTTTCCGTCACCATCAATGATGAATGTGTAAGTTTTACCCTTATCAGTAGTCTGTGCCCAGTAGAATTTACCGTCACTATCTTGCTTTGCTGTGATGATTGGGAATTTGATAACATCTCCTTGGGTGGCGATGGCAACGGTGTGGGTTTCCCCACCACCCTCGCTGTAAGATATTATGTAGTTACCATCAGCATCCTGACTGATTAAAGTGATAAACGAACTTCCGAGCACTTTGGACAGTGAGGCCATTTGTGCAGTCAATGTTTCGGTTTGAGCTTCATAATCTCCAATCGTTTTTTCTATTTCGTTGAGGTCCTGCCAAATTCGTTCGTCGTCGTAAGAACTACAACTTCCTAGAAAGCAGGCAGATATAAATAATGATATACTTATAAACTTTTTCATATATTCAGTGATTAACATTCGTTTGATTCATTATTCAAGTACTCTGACATGCAGATAGTTCATGCAGCTTCTTTCACCATTCGCATCCGACACATGATTGATTACTTTTCCGATACCATTTTCATAAGTCCACATTACCGTAGAACCTCCTCCATCGAAACGGATTACATCATATAACCCCAACTTTTTGCAGACACGATAAGCTTCATAAAAATCAAGTCCTCTGTCGTTATCTGTTCTTCCGTCTACACAGAATATAATTACCTTCGATTTATCTTGTGTCATTCCAAGATTAGTAGTCGGGTTGATTGTCTCTGCATCTTCTTTCTTGGGAGGAGCGGAGTATATACCATTGTATACGTAGCGATACATGCTGGAATTATGTACTTTAATCGGATCGGTAGAACTACCTATTTTAAGTTCGGCACTAATTTGTACTTTATCTCCTGTTTTCAGACTTTGAGCCAGTTCATTGGCTTTGTCACCTGTCACTTGCAATACCCATTCATTTTTATCTATTACGTATGGAGCTTCTACAGTAGTGCTTCGCCCGTCAATGATTTGGGTAATTGTAGCTTCAAAATCACCGGAATTAACCTTCAATGGTTGGTTATTTTTGCCTATGATAAACAAAGCTTTGGTTCCTATTGGGTTGCTCAACCCCGGATGAGGCTCTTTCACATATCTGAAAGTATATAAATTTGCATCGTATGATGGCTTGCCATTCAAGCGGACAATGGTGTCATTGACTGAATAATATTCATATTCTTTGGTTCCGACTTTCAATTTACCAGTAAAGTCTCTCTTTTCGAAACTGATGGAACGGTTATCAAAGAAGGTGAATCCCCAGACATGATTGGTCAAAGTGGAACGCACATACGGATTATTGACGAATACAGGTTCTCCTTTTTCAATATGCATTCCTCTGGGGAAGCCGTCGTGAGAATTGAAAAAGCCGGTATTGATACCTACGACGATATTTCTTCCTTCTCCTCTTCGTCTGACACAAGTCTCTGACAATGTTTCGCGAAGAATTTTACCATTATTAGAGTTGTTGTTACCATTAGGATTCGGGCAGATCTCATCTGCCATGACTGTTTCGAACGTCACTTTCGGATTGTTCATATCAATCTCGATAGCATAGATATTCTGATTGAAATTGGTGAAAGAATAGTGTTTGTATACGATACCCGATGCCAATTCGCGGTCTTCGGTCACCTGCCAGTCATAGTATGCTTCATCCTGATTAGAGAAGTTATTAGCTTCTTTGGAGAAAGCTCCGTGGCGGACGGCATTGCTGTAAGTGGCAACCGGAGCATCTTCCGGATTGTTCTTGTAAACACTGTAATCTCCGATTTTGCCTCCGATGTGGCAGTCTGTGATATAGTCTGTGCCAGTTTTTGTACCGCTATAGCCACAAGCCCATCCGGCTCCATGTTTGTTGGCTCCGTCTGCGGTTGCATCCGACAGAATGATTCCGTTGTTTGTACATGATTGCACAAATCCGGCGTTGTGTCCGACGAATCCGCCTGCACGACTTCCATTTTGAGAGTAGACGTTTCCGTTGTTAATACAATTCTTGAGGTATTTATCTGTGTTGATTCCCCCTGCAAGTCCTCCGATACGTTTCACATTATATCGTTTGGAGTTTGAGGCAAATACATCGTTCACGTCATCCTGAATAAGTCCTTCGTTAGTGCTGTTTTCAATCGTTCCTTCCTGTAAAGTTCCTACGATTCCTCCGCCACGTCCGGAAGGTGCACTGATATTTCCTTTGTTGATTGCATATCCGATATAGGCTTCATCAATTTCTATATATCCCGCAATTCCTCCCTGGTTGAAAGCGGAATAGGCCCCGGAGGCCGTGTTGACAATATTGCCGCAAGTCAGGTTGCCTTCATTTATACAGCCATTTGTTTGTGTAGTGTCGCCTATTTTATTTCCATACAGTACACCAGCCAAACCTCCCATTCGAACACCGATATTAGCAGCGTTTGTTCCTTCAAAGGATAAGTTTATTTTATTGGTGCATGCCAGTATGCTTCCTTCACAATAGCCTACCAATCCGCCAATAGCTGCCCCTTGCGGAGCTTTACCCGTAATGGTGGCATTACCGGAAACCACTAAATTTCTGATAATTCCCGAACTGCCGAGTGAATTAAATAATCCGTGGGCGATATTGCCGTCTTCAAGATTATACGTACAAGTTAGGTTGTTAATTGAATGTCCTTTACCGTCAAATACCCCGTTGAAGGTTTGCTCGCTGATTGTATAAACTACTTTTGTATTAGCACTGGTAGTATTACTTGTAACTTTACTTCCTGCACCGCTCGTCAGTGCAATATCTTTCATATCGATATCATTCAGTAGGATTACGTTTCCTTCTGTGTCTTTGAATTTACGTAAACTACCTCCATTCGTGACCGCATCTATAAATGCTTTAAAGTCTGTTGCAGTAGCAATGCCTCCGTTTTCGACGATTGGTAGAGTAAAGCGTATCGGTTTGATTAATACATTGTCTTCAGTATCATAGAGCATAATCATGGTTACTCCCTCTTCAAAATCATCGGTAAAAGTAACAGCCAGTGTTTTATTGCTGCTATTCAACTTGACTTCTACTCCATCGTCGCTACGTGTGATGAGCATCAGTGTTTGCGCTGCCTTTTTCCCGATAATATTATAATTTAAGGTAAGGCTTTTCGTTCCTTCCTCTATAATAATAGGAGAAATGGCAGGTTGACTTGCATTTTTAAATTCTACATTAAATAGCGTAAAGGTACTGACCGATAGAATTTCTCCGTTGCCTAGTGTTATTGAGGCAGTTCCGTTATCGTTCATTTCCACTTTAGTAATCAGTGAAGCCGTTTTACCTTCGGCCTTAATCGGCTTTTGGTTACTGTCGAGAATTTGCTGGCCATTGATAACCCAATATCCATTCTCATCCACTCGTATTTGAGGAGCGCTACCCGATACTGGGATTTTTTGTTTGTTGGTATCCAACAGGAAAGTTGTTTGTCCTTTGGTGGTAGTAGTCCAGTAATAAGTTCCGGCTTCTTCTTGTATTCCGATAATCGGACTGGAAACCATTTGATCGGTGGTAGCAATGTTGAAGCTATGCTCTACATTGTCACTTCCTTTATAAGAAATGACATAACCGCCATTAGCAGCTTCTGTGACAGAGGTGATTGCTCCTCCTTTCACAATTTGGCTCAACGCATTCGCTTGCAGTTGCAAACTGTTAGCTTCTCTTTCAGTTGATCGAGATCTTTGTAGATTCCATCAATGTCCTTCCAGGCAGCCGAGTCATCATAGTCATCGGTGCAACTGCCAATCACAGGCATGAGTAGCAAGAATAAAAGTAGAAAATTTCTCATGTTTTTTAAATAATTTGATTCAATGGTTAATAGCGCGCTATTTATAACTCGTTTCTATAATGAAGAACACATCACTTGGAGGGGGTACGTAATCGGATTTGAACTTTTTTTTAAATCATCACTATTTTCAATAAGACTTGAATTTTTCATATTAATTTCATAGTTTTGTCATCAGAAGCATACTATTTCCTGTTTACTTCTCCCTTACATATTACAATATGATGTGATTTTAAATAGGGTTTGGTATATCTTCTATATTATTTATAGCTTTGTTGCCTAGAAATCTTTTTCGGAATAAACGATGAATAAAACTGATTTATCTTCTGTTACTGAAGAACAACTGTTGTTACGGCAGTTGAGAGAAGGGGATATGGGGAGCTATGAGACCCTTTTTCATCGTTATTATCCCACTTTTTTTGCTTTTGCCAGAGGTATGCTGAAGGATGCAGGGGCAGCAGAAGATATTATCCAGAATGTATTTATGAAGATCTGGATACATCGTGAAGCTTTGGATGAAACGATGTCAATCAAGAACTATATTTATGTACTTTCCAAACGGGAGGTTTTCAATTATCTTCGGGCCAAATACAATACCCATGTTGTGTTAACGGAAGACATGATGACATTGGAGCAATCTTCTAGTACGGATGAGCCGACTACAGACTATCGTGAATTACGTGAAGCAGTACAAAGTGTGATTGATACGATGCCGCCTAAACGTAGGAGTGTGTTTTGTCTTAGCCGTTTCAAATCCCTGACTAACCAAGAGATTGCTGATAAACTCGGTATTTCTATTCGTACCGTTGAGAAGCATATAGAATTGGCTCTTCGCACTTTTAAAGAACAGTTGGGGAGTTTCTTTGCTCTTTTTGTGGGGTGGTTCCTTTGAATGAGGCTGTAGCGACTGCAGGGAGGCTACTTGTATAACAGAAAGAGATATGGTATTTGAACACCATATCTCTAAATAACTTATTAAAAGTGAGAGGGATAAACTGACTTAAACTCGTATTTCCCAGCCTTTTTCATACTCTCTTCCCCAAAGCTTATTAGCTTCCAAATCGTTGAGAATACGGCCGCTTCCCGGATCGATTTGTAATGAATGGCCGACGCGCTGAGCGATATTACCTAATTGTACTAACTGGGTACTGATGCAGGCATCTACAATTCCGGAGTTTAACTTAGTACCTTTGCGGATAGCATCAAACCAGTTCCGGAAGTGGAAAGAGTCCAGCTTTTCTGAAGGATTCAGGAGATTTCCAGTTTCAAACTTCAAATCACTCTTTACCTCCTTGATCGTTTTGCCTTTGATATCTGCTATCTTATATTCGTTACCGCCACCAATAAAAAGAGTGCCCGTATCTCCATAGAATGCAGTACCGACTCCATATCCGTCTACCGGCATCGTATTGCAACTACGTCCCTCCCAGGAAAAAGATGCTTCGTCGCCAAACTGGAAAGTGATAAGCTGTGTATCCGGCGTCTG
>OHOL01000513.1_pt1 | contig 10041 bp, 19 predicted proteins | sample 1569921 | NCBI WGS metagenome assembly OHOL01 (sample SAMEA3879531, study PRJEB24766) | human gut metagenome | biome: human-associated habitat; feature: feces | place: USA | collected 1985/1987 | reverse complement strand
TCAGAAATAGGACATGCAATATATTAAAATAAAGTAAAAATGAAAAAGATTAAAACTTATCCAAATCATTTAGAGATTATAACCTCAGTCTTTATAAAGATTTTGATTTCCTAGATGTCCCAACCGTTACAATCCAAGACATTATGAATGCCTGGGCTCCTGTATGCATGTGTCCTAGAACACCATAGAAAGGACATTATTAGTGTAAATGAGGATGCCGTAGAATTCAAAAAGGATAATGGAAGTATCCATATTCGTAGTTATAATTTGATAGAACAAACAATCACTAATTTCCAAAATGGAGATTTGAGTCTGAACAGTTACTGAAACATTTGAGAATGGAACATTAGCAAGAAAAAGATTTAACGAATTAAAAAAGAAACCATGAGAAAGAGATTTAAGATGAGCAGAATTGCTTCATCAGACAACTATGAGTTGTCAAGAAAGATTCACGCAATGTACCTCCAAAGATTTCACGAGGAGAACATAGAAGTGATTACAGAGATTTCATCTACATTAGTAATTAAAGAACAAAAGTATATTCGGGTATTTGGGAAGTTAATTCCTGTTTCCGAAGAAGAATTGAGAATACATAACACTTTAATATCTGTGAAATGATGGAAGATTTGTTAACAATAGTAAGATGGGCAATAACATTGCCTGTTTGGTTGCTAGAACATATACTTAAGGCTATGACCTTAATAGTTCTGGTATTGGTAATCATCGTCATGGCGGTATTATATCCGCTATTTCGGTCTATCTGGCGTAAGACAGGACAGTCTGTGATTTTTAAGTATGCAACAAAATGGAGAGGAAACTATCCGCTAACCAAAAAAGTATTTGACTTATGGCAATGATAAGAAGAATTACCGAAATAAACGGTGAGATAATTGTGGTAGAAACTATGATTATCGTAGGAGAGATAGTATTGATTACAGTACAAATAAATGGAGAACTAGTTCGCTATGAAATCTGTTAGACAGTTATGGGAAGGTCGTTAGGGCCTTCTCAAGCTGGTCTGAGGCTAACAAATTTCGTATAACTAGAAATAGACCAGATTGTATGACATACATCGTTGTATTTATAATATTAATCATCATGTGGGAAATGATTGAAGACGAATGAAAACAGTATTAACCCATACAGGAAAAATCTATGTTGATACAGAACATAGACTAGAGTTCTTAACTGTAGGAGACTATGGTAAGGAGAACAACATCAAGGCTGATTTCTTAGGTCTAACTAAGGAAATCAATGGAGTAGACCTAAGCAAGAAATGGGTAGCAACTATTTCAACTCAGAAAGGCTGTATGCATTGTAAATTCTGTGATGTTCCCAAGTTTGGATTCTATGGAAATGCTTCTATAGAAGATATGGATAGACAAATCCGAACTATTATAGAAGGCGAAAGTGTCAGGACAGGTTTAATGTACACTTTGCTAGAATGGGAGAACCAACATGGAATGATATTTGGACTTGCTCTCAGAGGTGTGGTTAAGTCTGCAGGGTTAATAGCTAAAACTGTTCATCCAGTAGTTTCCACGATGCTTCCGAAAGCAAATAATAAGCTTGGAAACTTCTTACAGGTTTGGTGTAGCATAAAAAATGAGTTCTACAATGGAGAAGCAGGCTTGCAGTTTTCAATCAATTCTACAGACGATGAACAGAGAAATGAGCTGTTTGACTCTAAGAGTTTGTCACTAGCACAAATTTCCCGGTTGGCTGACGAGTTACCAATGCCAGTAGGCAGAAAGTATACTCTAAATTTTCCAGTAACCTCACAAACTATTCTCGATGCGAAGGAATTGTCAAAGCTATTTGATAGGGAGAAATTTATTGTTAAAATCACTCCTATACATGAAACAGCTTCTGCTATAGAGAATGGTTTCCAGGTAACTGGATACTCTGATTATGACGTTTATCGTCGCTTTGAACAACCTTTATTGAAAGAAGGTTGGGATGTTATAGTGTTTGTTCCATCTAAGGAGGAAGATTCTGACCGAATTACTTGTGGGAACGCACTAATCTCTGAAGAGAAGATTTAACAATTCTTAACTAAGAGAAATCTAGATTATACTATATAATAGTAGGCAAACTCTTAGTTATCCTTTCCTTAGTTCAATGGATAGAACCTCTGTCTTCTAAACAGATAATTCCAGTTCGAATCTGGAAGGAAAGACTATTATTCTCCCTTAGCTCAACGGTAGAGCTTTCGACTTTTAATCGAAAGACAAGAGTTCGACTCTCTTAGGGAGAACCAACTTTAAATAATTAAGCTATGATAAATGTAGACGAATTAAGAAACAAAAAGTAGCTCGGAGAAATAGGAGAGCGTATAGCCATTGGTGAATTATCAAAATATGGATTAGATATTTTATTACCAATGTCTGACAATCTACCATTTGATTTTGTTATAATAACAAGTTTTACAGAACTTAGGTGAAAACTACTGCGAGTAAAACTGTAAATAACTCGTTGAACTTTAGTTTAACAAGTAATAATTATAACAAAGGGACCGTTCACAAATACAACGAGGATGAAATAGATATTATGATATGTTGTGACCTTCATAACATCTATATATTTCCAGAATGTGATGTTGCTAATAGAAATTCTATTAGGGAGGAACCCCCAGCTAATAATTAGACAAAAGGTATAAACTTTGCAAAAGATTGCATCATATCTATAGAAAGATTAAATTATACTTTCTCTAAGATAGAGAAATAATTCCCTATTAATAGGGAAGTCTTTTTCTTTTATTCCGCTAGTAAACATTTGTTGTGAAACACGTGTTTGCATCTGGGTATAGTCGAGTTGGTAAGATGCTACATTTGGGATGTAGAGACCGCAGGTTCGAGTCCTGCTATCCAGACAAGAAGTAATCAACATTCACTATTAGTACAGCAATTAGGACTGTAGGGTGCCTTTTAGATGAATCCCTGATTACTCCAATTAACAGAGGTGAGTTCCCTTAAAATTGTTACCACGCACTAGTGCGGCTATTAGCTACTAGAGGACTTGGGGTGCCAAGAGGAAGAATTGTAGTAGCTATGTTAATTAGAACAAATCTGTTAATTGCTTTATGGGATAGCGCCAACGATGGAGAGTTGGGACGGACTGTAAATCCGTTGCCTTTAGGCTTAGTAGGTTCGAATCCTACCTATCCCACAATTATGTAAAATAACTTACCAAAAGATGATAAGAATTTCTAGAATTGTAGCTAAGGATAGAATAGCAGATTTGCTAGACTTGAATTTCGTATCTAAGATAACTCTTAGACAAGGTAGACAAGGATTCAAAAATCCTGCAATTTGCAGAGTGGAAATCTATCTCCAAGTAGATAATGATACAGAATACTTTAATAGTGTTATGAGTAACATTGTTGACTGGGGAAAGGAGCGTAATTGTAATATTGCTGTTACCACAGCAAATATGGCTCTACATGATGGATTTATTAAAGAGTCTGCATTTGATGACTTTGATTATCCTATGCCAAAAAAGTATAAGGACTTATGCAGCGTATATTCTGACGAATATTTTAGACTATTTAATAGGAGAAAGATATAATGGAAGACAAATATGAAGGGCTATCTGATGAAGAACTCAAAGAAATCTTCGAAGATATGCAGGCAGACTATTGGATAGATTATTATCAATCTATCTATGAATAAAACCCTATTAGCGAGACCTAGGATATGGATTTTAGAAATATGTATACCCACTGCATATAGGTTAGTCATATTTAAATGAGGAAACCAGGGTTCTCTACTAGGTCGATTCGGGATTGTAATTGGTAGCCGCGCAGACTGTAAATCTGCTCTCTTTTGAGACTGGAGGTTCGAGTCCTCCCAATCCCACACTAATTTCAATATATTATGATGATATTTGTATATTCAGCATTTATATACATAATAAGCATGTACATAGTTGGCCTTTATATGGCAGTAAATGAACGATTTGTTACAGTTAGAAGACTCGCAATAATGGCATTACCAGTAATAAATACTATATTTGTTATTGTAATACTATTATTTGGTATTAAACCATTTATAAAAACAGTTATAAACGAATTTAAAGAAATTACAAAATGACAAATTATGAGTACGGAGAAGGATACTTACCAGAAATCTGGTACTAGTGTAGTATTTCAAAAAGAAATTAAGCAGTGTAGACGCACTGCTTAATTGTTCCTGACCCAGATCCTAATGACTGGTTCAATGATGACGACGAGAAAGCGCTCTGTAAGGAGTCTGAGAATAAACTAATTGAAGGAATGTTAAGACCTTACGAAAGGGTATTAATTCCAGATTGGTGTCCATTAAAAACTAATAAATAAAACAAAAGCTTGCCTTGAAATAACTTTAGACGTAAATGGTATGAGAGTGGCAATGAAGACTTGAAAAAATTAGCTCTTACCGCTTTTAGTGAAGAAGTTCTAGTCCCTTCTCTTGGAGAAATATTAGAATCTGAAAAGGATTGGGATGTGCTATTTTTACCTTTAGGATATCAGAGCAAACTAAGTCTCTAATTTGTCTACAAATAGTAGCTAATTACTTAAACAATGGTTGGAATAAAACAGAGAGTAACAGCGGTTATTTCCTTGGAAGGGGTTCTTCTCTATCTGGAAAGACGGAAACTGATATAAAAGGAGTGTACGTCGCCATGCATCAAAATGTAAAGTATCCAGGTGTTGTTTATTTCAGAACTGTAGCTGATGCACAGAAAGCAGTAAAGATTCTTGGTAAAAAGTTATTGCCATTACTTAAATAATTTGATGGTGTTATTAGTTCAGTTGGCAGAACGCTACATTGTGGCTGTAGAGGTCAGCGGTTCGAGTCCGCTATAACACCCTAATCATGTTTTATTAAATATTATAACGAATGAAAAAGACAATTGAAATTGAATGTCCAGATGGTTATAAACCCATCTATAATGCCGAAACTGGCAATGTTGAAATCGTTCCAGAAAACATTATGGGACGGATAAGAACCTATGAGGATGCTGTAAACTATCTAGGGTGTGTTACTAGAGATACTATTTACTATAATAGATCTGTAAATTCTCTAGCTAAGTTGCAGACAGTCTTGGATGCGCTAAATGAAGGTCACAAGTTTAATCTGTTAACTGGTACTATATGGTATCCCTGGGTTCGCTTCTTTAGAATGAAATCAGTTCCGAAGGATGCAGAGGTCATTGGTCACTTCCGTTATCAGGGCGAGAAATTCGCGTTGGTGGGCGGCTGCGCGGTTCATGGCGGCTTTGTGGGTCTCGGCGATTTCTCTTCTTACTATGGCGTCGGCGGTGCCGCTTCCGATGTCGGGATGCTAGCGTGCAAATCTGAAGAAATTGCAAAATATGTGTCAACTCAGTTTGGAGAGCTAGTGTTTGATGCTTGTTTTGCAAGACATTTTGAAGGTAGAGAATTTGAATGGCTTGACTAATGAAAAAGTTCCTTGTATTTATGCTTGCTATGCTCTGGATGAGCGTAGCAGCTTTTTCTCAGATAACTATATCACAAGAAGACTATGATAAGTTGCCAAGCGATACTAGAACTCAAATTGAGAAGATAACAACAGAGAAAGCTATAAAGGGTGAAATCAAGGAAGTTTCTGAGTATGCAAATCTTGGTAAGGAGCCTTGACATTAACCAGTGATTGGGATAAATATAAGGTTTCATTATAATGGAGGTATAAGCCTAATTGCTAAGGCAGCAGTCTTGAAAACTGCCAGTAATCGTGTAACAGCGATGTGTGGGTTGGAGTCCCACTGCCTCCTCAATCTATAGGATTAGTGTTAATGGTTAGCACGTCAGTCTCCAAAACTGAAAGTAAGAGTTCGACCCTTTTATCCTATGCAAATATCAATAACTAAAAACTTATGAAGAGAATTAGATTAATTTGTATGATGGCTGTTGTAGCAATAGTTACGGCAGTCTGTTGTTCGTTTACTTCTAGGGAAGACCGAAATCATTTTCGGTTCCTTCGCAATTTGGAGGTATGGGTGAGTGGCTTAAACCACCGTCCTGCTAAGACGGAGGGCCTTCGGGTCCCGCTGGTTCGAATCCAGCTGCCTCCGCTTAATAAAATTTGTTATGGAAGAAAGAATTGAAATATTTAAGTCCCTTCATAAGCCGTTTCTTGACTTACTTATGGATGATACTTGGTTAATGGAAGAGCCTATTGACGTAGCTGAAACAGAAGCTTGCTGGAGATGGGCAATAGAATTAGGAGATGAAACTGTTCCGGTAGAAAAATTTGAGGAAGAATTTAAGTTTTCTTTACAAGATTTAACTAACTGGTGGAACAAAAAAGTATTAGATTTAAGTATCTAATTACATGGGACGATAGCTCAGTAGGTAGAGCGCTGGACTGAAAATCCAGGACGATAGCGGCAGTTCGATCCTGCCTCGTCCCACGCATTGTGTGTTTTTCATGGTAAATATGGGCTTAACGGTTCGAGAGAATAGTTAAGCTAAACTGGGCTATGGTGTAATGGTAGTCACATCAGATTTTGGTTCTGAGAGTCCAGGTTCGAGTCCTGGTAGCCCAACTAAATACAGCTTCGCTAGGGAGACCTAGCCTTGCATACCAAGAGGTGGTAAAGTCAGCTGAATAAATCTGTTGAGGTATTACCTAGTAATAATCTAAAGCCTGATGATATTATTGGTAAAACTATAATATTTAAATGTCAATCAATAAGTGCTTATGCTTAACGTAACTTCTTTCAATATTGGGGAGATAACTAGTAAAGTATCTCTAAATACTCCCAGTAGCGGAATAATCCAGAGGTCTCATCCTAGAAGTAAATTCGTAAGATTTCATTCTAGGTCTCCTATGTCAGAATATGCATTCTCTAGTAGACCAAGACTAAGTAAGGATGGGCCGGAAATTGTGGTATTGCAGATTATGGTATTTGGTAATGATGAATTGCTAGTTGAATATGTCTGCGAACAGGAACTAACAGTAGAATAGGTTATTAGACCGGTAAATAACCTTCCGTAGCCAGTCGGACGTTGGGAGCTTATAGTCCTACGATAGTGAGACTAAATCGGACCTATAGCTCAGCCAGGTCAGAGCAACTGACTCATAATCAGGAGGTCGGGGGTTCAAAGCCCTCTAGGTCCACTAGAGAATTAAAAATTGGAATTTATGAATTATCAGTATTTCGGATTGTTTTTAAATGAACATAATAGGAATGAGCTTATGAAAATCATTTTTGCTAATCCTATTATAGCTAATCTGGTCCTTCAAAGAGGAAGTACTTTATATCTAGACCATTGTACTCTGCTCCACAGAAATCAAAACGACAAAGAGATATATGACTCTCTTGTAAAGAAGATTGATGAATGGTAGAAGTAAATGGAATAGGTTTCTCTAACAAAGCAATAGCTTTTAGAGTTACTATACCAGACTTGCCTTGTGCAAATGCTAAACCACATATTACTATTTGCACAATCAATGGAGGAAAACCAGTTGATAGCAATGGAATATGCGAGTGGATTTCTATTCCCAAACTCAATATTTGTTGTGAAATAAAATTAGTGAAATAATGTGGTCAAGAGAAAGTCCAATGAAAGAATATGCCAGGAAACATCCTGGCTGTTCTCTTCAAGAGTATTGTGAATACTTAGATAATATTGCTAGAGAGGAAGCAGAAAGAAGGAGACTAAAAGAAGAAGAAAATAATCAACTTCTAAAAAGTTTTGAGGGAAAATGCTTTCAAATAAACTTCAATAGACAATCATTTGGTTATTTCAAGATAACTAAAGATATTACTGCCCTTAGAGAAGATGTTAAAGAAGATTTCTATGAAGTTTTCATAGATAGCAATACAACTAGAATAAGTCTTGAAAAGAAGAGAATGATAAATCGTCAATGGCTTCCTGGGCAGGAAAGTGTACAATAGTTCCTGAAGAATTGTTCAATAAGGTAGTCAAGTATTATCAAGAGATGTGTACTATGGCTGAGAAAATAAGAGACGGGGAATTGTAACCTTGGGGTAGTGGCGGAATTGGTAGACGCGCTAGACTTAGGATCTAGTACAGAAATGTGTGAGGGTTCGAGTCCCTCCTACCCTACAACTTTTATTCGATTATAGATTATGAAAGAGTTAAGTGAAATTATCCAAGAATTGGTAGACAGTAGCAATTCCATGAATCAAATTGATTCAAAAACTGCTATACAGTATGTTGTGGAGGCTTACGAAGCTGGAATGGATAAGGCTAAAGAACTTATCAAAGACAGTGGAGAACTTTAATTAACTGAATGTTCTGAAACATTCATATTAAATAACAATTAAAAATAAAGAAATGAACAAAGTTTGGATGTGTTCCGGATCTACATACACCCAAGTAGGCTCAGGTTACAAGGTTTTGGAATCTCTTCCGGTTGGTATTTACAGTATTAGTCTGACAATGACAGGTTATCACCTGGATAAGTATGCAGACAAGTTCGTATTTCCGTACAAGATGTATGGACTGCAGGAAGATTTCATAGACCATGTAATCAAAACTTATAATAACACAGAAGGAAACTTGGGAATCATGTTTACTGGTACAAAAGGTACTGGAAAGACTGTCACAGCTAAAGAATTAGCTAATAAGTTGAACCTTCCTGTTATTATCGTAAAGGATATGGGAGACCATAATCAATCTATGATTGAGTTTCTCTCTGGTATTGAGGGAGACTGTGTTCTCTTCCTAGATGAGTTTGAAAAGAACTTCAGCGAGTCGGATTCTACAATCCTCCAAATTATGGATGGAGTTTATAACTCTAAGTATCGTAAGGTATTCTTGTTGACTACTAATGCAATGTCTATCAACGAGAATATGGTAGGACGTCCGTCTAGAATCCGCTACGTCAAGAAGTTTGAAAATCTTGATTTGAAGGTTGTAAACGAATATCTAGACGATGCCCTGGAGGTTCCAGAAGCACGTCAAGATTTACTTGACTTCATTGATTCTTTGACTATATCAACTATTGATATTCTCAAAACTATAGTTAATGAAGTTAACATTCATGGAATTGAAGGTTTGAAAAAGGCTAAGAGTTTCTTCAACGTAGTAACTAATGAGTATGAGTATTCTTGTATCAGAGGTTACGCTTACACTGGAGAAATTGAACAAGACAAGAATAAGTTCTCTATTAAAAACTTCTCCAAGGCTGTTGAGAGATTTAATAATCCTATACCTAAGCCTATTGTTGATGACGAGGATAACTGTACTATAGAGGAAAGAAAAGCCCTCAACGAATACTATGAGTATCGTCGTCATAACTTCCACAGCCTGTCGTATAACTTTATCTATTCTTCTACCAAGTTCAGCAATCTTAAGGTAGGAGACGACTTCTACAATGACGAGATTATCGCTATTGACAAGAAGTTGAATGTTATTGTTACTAAGGACGGTGGCGAAATTAACTACTGGTGGATTAAAGATCCTAACAGTAAACCATCTCTGTATCGTACAGGAAGATACGATTCTTTGGTACTTTAAAAACTGGGGAGCTAGTCTCCCCTTTATGTCTGGATGCCTGAGTGGTCTAAGGGAACGGTCCGCAAAACCGTGTTTCGTGGGTTCGAATCCCACTCCAGATTCTACACCAATTTATTTGCCTATGGACAGAAAATTAAGAAGAGAGCTTTCTAAAAGAAAGTGGATTTCTAGAGCTAAAAAAATCTACAATTCTTATAAGGAATTTTATGTTCCAATAAAAGGAATTAAGGATTATAGAACACGATTTACTTTCGGTTCGGTTAGAGTTTGTGAATCAATTACGGATTTTCTTAATGATTCCAAGTATGCCAAAATGCTTAAGAATTGCACTTCTCCCTACAGAAGTAAGATGATGCAGTACGAATATAAGAAAGAGAATAGAAAAGATAGATATAAGGCTAAGAAAGATATCCAGGAAGGTATTCAGGAATATGAGTCCAGGGACAATCTTTCATGCTCATCATGTATATTCTATGATGGAGGTCTATGCGAGAAAGGATTATTAACGACAGATGATTGTCCAGAATATTGGGATTAATTATGGATAA
>OHOL01000507.1_pt1 | contig 10139 bp, 7 predicted proteins | sample 1569921 | NCBI WGS metagenome assembly OHOL01 (sample SAMEA3879531, study PRJEB24766) | human gut metagenome | biome: human-associated habitat; feature: feces | place: USA | collected 1985/1987 | reverse complement strand
CGCACTCCTTGAAAGTGCAAAATCAAAAACAAGAATCAAAAAGTATTAATATTTAATTTTATAGATTATGAAACTAAGAAGTTTATTTTTAGCAGGATTAGCAGTAATGGCTATGGCATCTTGTAGCAATGAAGATGATGCAATCGTTAATGGTGGTGAAAATGCAGCAAAAGATGCAGCATTACAATTCTCAATTGGTTTTCCTCAAACCACAAGAGCTACAACAGCATCAGGAGACAAGTCAGATGAGGGTTTAAGTTGCGAGCAAAAAGTAAACACAATCTCCTTTGTGTTAAAATACAACGATAACACCCCTACAGCTGTTTATGACTTTGACAATAACACTGAAGCAGCTCCTGGCTTTACTCAAGAAGGCCTAATTATTAAGACCGAAAAAGTTGAAGTAAATTCAGGTATTGCAAAAATATTTGTATTCATTAATCCTGTAACAAAGATTACTACTGAAAATTACGCAAATCTTCAAGAAACTGCTACATATAGCAATATGGATGATTTAGGTGATATTGCTAATCCAAAAGATTCAAAATTCTTAATGTTTGGAGAAGGTTCATGTACAATCAAAGGTGGTCAAGACAATGAAGCCGATGTTACTGTATCCCGTATTGCTGCAAAACTTGCAGAACAAACAGCAAAAGATAAAGAGTTTACTATTGAAAATAGTACAGATAAATTCGGTTCTGCAATCAAAGTAAAATTATCAGAATATTCATATGTAAATTTGAACAAAACTACTAACGTCACAAATAGTACTACCATTTTTACTCCGGCAAATACAGGATATTTCCAATATTTTAAAGAAGAACAAGCTTATCAAACATTTGATGGACTTACTACGATCAAAGAAATGAATGTTGAGGAAGCTAATAAAGTAACTTATTGCTTAGAGAACAATAATGCAGCAGCTCCTACTATGATACTTTACAAAGCTCAAATTACAGAATTCCCCAACTATACAGAGGGTAACAACTTCTACATAGATGCTGACGGTATATTGTATCCAAGTTTTGATGTTATGAATGCTAAAGACGGCAAATTCTTTGGTCAATTAACAAATAAAGAAATATATACCGGAATAGATAATCAAACAGCATTAAGCGATAACAGTTCTTACGAAGATTTCAATAAATATGGTATTCAAAAATACACAAAAGGAATTTGTTACTACAGAGCAGAAATAAAAACAGGTGCTGAAACTAAGATTGTTCATAATAACTATTACAAATTATCAGTATCAAAAATTACAGAGTTAGGTGATCCAGGTACTAATATCCCGACTCCAGGTAATCCACTTACTTATCTGAAACTTAACATAACAGTTGCACCTTGGACTGTTTGGAATAACGATATTATTCTCTAATTGCATCACACATAAACAAACTCCAAGCGGGGGAACAAGAAGTTCCCTCCTCCTTCTTTCCCCCGCTTCTCTTTTTTCTCTCAAGGTTTGATACCTAAAGATCCCAAACAAGACAATAAGCTCATAGCAAAAAATAAAGAAAGCATGAAACGAATACTCACTACCATACAAAAAGAAGCAAACAAAATACTGCTACTAACAGTATTGGCTGGTGCAATGGCATCCTGTGATTCTATCCTGGACTTCGAAGAAGGCGATTGCAGCATCGAATACCGCGTAAAGTTTGTGTATGACAGAAACATGGCTTTTGAAGATGCTTTCGCAAAAGAAGTAAAAACTGTAACACTATATGCCTTCGACGACGAAGGAAAATTCGTCTATCAGAAGACAGAAGAAGGTGAAGACAGATTAGGAACCGGAGAATACACAATGTCTGTAGACATCGAGCCGGGCGACTATCACCTCGTAACCTGGGCCGGACTGGATGACCAGTCTTTCGCCGTCCCTTTGATGACTGCCAACTCCAGAATTGAAGACCTCACCGCATTGACTTTACGTAATAAAGAATCTCAAACTCGTGCTAACGGCGAAGAAGGAAAATACATCGTAAAAGATCCGCTCTCACCCCTCTGGCACGGAGAAGTTACCAAGCAATCATTCACTCGCAGCGGCAGACAGAATATCGTTACCGTTCCTTTGACAAAAAATACCAATACCATACGTGTTGTAATTGCACAAGTCAATCAAAATCCCGATAAACCTATCACCCGTGCCAACGCTATCAGTAAAGAGCGGTTTTCATATACCCTCTATGATGACAACGGCTGGATGAACTACGATAATACACTGCTGAAAGACAACCTGCTTACCTATCTTCCCTATGTCACAGAAGATACAAGCATTAGCACACGTGCTTTCAGTGCAGATGGTACTACAGAAAGTGAATATCCTGCAGCTGTAGCCGAAATTAGTGTAGGACGTCTGCTCAAAACCCAAAAGCCGGAACTGAGAATTGTAGACCAGCAAACAAACAAGAATTTACTTGCCAATGGTTCACTGATCGGATATCTGAGCCTACTGCAACCAAGCCAACTCAATATGCCCCTCGAAGAATATCTGGATCGCGAAGATAATTTCGGAATGATTTTCTTCGTCGACGAGAACATGACACTGATCAGTACCAAAATTCAGATCAATGACTGGATCGTGAACATAAACGACTTCGAACTCTAAAAAGAACAAAGCAATGAGATATTCAAAACTAACATATTGTCTGTTGGCATTCCTCTGCCTGGCTACTACATCCTGTATACAGAATGAGCTGATAGAAGAGTACCCTATAGAACAAGAGAATCCGGTTCAGGTTCATCTCACGTTGAATATGCCACAGGCTACTTCAACAGACATTCAAGCCGGTACAGCAGGCGAACAGTATATAAATGATGTACATGTATATGTTTTCAGTCAAAATGGTTCTTTTATAGAAAAAGCCAGCAAAGTATATATCAGCGGAACAGATGGAGATGCTACCCGTACCATCATTGGAGTACTGGAAAGTGATTACCAACATCAGAGTAACGGTATAGAAATAGTAGTACTTACTAATTTGACGGCAAGAAGTATAACGGCTCCGATTTCGGTAGTAAACAAAAAAGCCCTATACAACCAATTGGAATATGCATATACCTCTGGTCAAGGTGATTGGGTATTTCCAACACAGGGCACTAATAAGAAGTATATCCCGATGTGGGGCACTTGTTCTCTTGATGCCATTCAAGAAAAGGATATCAATCAAGCAAGCTTATCACTCATAAGAGCCATCGCAAAAGTAGACGTAACACTGAATAGTGGAACCGGGTTTGATCACTTTAAATTAGAAACAGTCAAAGTATGCAATTACAATACAAAAGGATATTGTATACCTGTCAGTAATGAAACAATGACTACTCCTTCCATACCTCAGAGTGCTTTAATGCAAGGAAATATAACATTCACAGCAACCACCAGTGAGCAAAAAGCTGGTATACAAAATAAAATCTACATCCCCGAGTATAAGAATAAAGATGTAAGTGACAACCAGATTTCCTATCTTGAGATAACAGGTGAACTGACTACATCACTCTCGGAAAAAATACAGAAAGTATACAGGATAGATTTCAAGGTAAACGGCAAAGGAGATACCTTTGACATACTTCGAAACAATTGGTATAAATTCAACATCACAAGTATAAGCCAGGATGTCAATGTAACTACTCAATGTAGCTACGAAGTAGAAAGATGGGACTATATTAATGTAGATGTACCACCATTTAATTAATTAAAGGAGAATTTACGCATGAAAAAGCAAAACAATATATTTGCATACGCAAAACAGACATTCAGCCTTATACTGGCAATTCTTTTCTGTACAGCCTGTACAGACGAAACCTATCAGGACGAAAACCAGGTAGAAGAAGGGATACCTGTAGAAGTTGACTTCCAATTCAACACATCGGAGATGCAGAAAGTCAATACACGGCTCAGCGATGCCGGAGAATTTCAGGTAAATGATTTATATCTGTTTATTTTCAATTCTCAAGGTGAACAGTGATGCGCTAACCGGTTTTGGGCATACCAATGGAGATCAATCCTCTCCAACCAAGGGTACAATAACAGGTATACAAACCACCAGTGGAAAAAGTTATATTTATGGCATAGCCAATGTTGAAGGTAATGAGTTGGATAAAAAAGGAGAATTAAAAGCTAAACTGGATCGAGTTAATTCAGTCAATGAATTAAAAGCTATTTTTACAACATTAAATAACGATGGAAATATAAACCGCGAGACTCCCCGCTTACTAATGAGCGGAACATTTGAAAGTGCGGATAACACTATAACAAACGAAGCAAAGGCAGAAGGTACCTGCTATATACCTGTTCGTGGTGGTGCTATAAATGGAACTTTACGCCTATGCCGTTTGGACTCTCATATCCAATTTAAAATTAATTTAGGAGACAAGATAGAGAAATTTGAATTGACAAGTTGGCAAGTTTACAACATTCCTACCAGCTCTTACCTTATAGCTCATACTGACAATTATCCTGAAACAACTTATTCAAACAGTGGAGAACAGAACAGTGGCATTACTATAGACAACAATGTATATTCTTTTGGTTTCTACATGCAGGAAAATCTAAAAGAAGCCATAACACAAGATAGAGAGGGAAATGTTCTCTCTAAATATACAGATAGAGAAAAAGAATATAAAAACGAAAACGGAGGAAATACAGGAGAATACAGACATGTAGAAGAAAATGCTACCTATGTAGAGATAAAAGCCAAAATGAATATAACAAATGCATCAAATCCGGATGGAATTAGAACTGCAGACGTTAAATATATCATACATTTAGGAGGAGGAGCAAATGACATTGAGAACTTCAAAAGCAAGCGTAACAAAAAATACACTTACAATGTTACAATCAACGACGTAGAGAGTATTATTGTTGAAGTACAAGGTGGTGAAGATGAAGAAGGTGCCAATCCGGGAGTTGAAGGCGATGTAGTAGATGCTAAGACCATTGTATACTCTTTGGATGCCCACTACAATTGTATCAATTTAGGATTTACTTACGAAGAAATCAAAGAGTTGTCATTCATCATACAATCTCCATTTGCTGATGATGCAAAATACAGAGAAAAGGGAACAACTCCTATCTATTTGTATGATTTAAAAAAAGACATGGAATCCCGTGGAGCAGATTTAGGATATAATCAAAAGAAGACTTATTATTACACAATCTTCATAGATGAATATTATTATGATACTCCCCCCACAGACAAAGCTGCCAAAAAATGGACGGACAAAAGTCATTACTGGAAGTATTTTGTGAATAAAGTGAACCGTAAACTACTATTATTCCTCTCACCCCAATACAGTGCAGACAAAGAAAGTAGTTATTCGGAAGCCAAATATATGTTTACCCAAAGATCAATTCAGACTTATTACAGTACTACCGACCTAAACGACGATGGAAATGCTTTGGGTATGGAACATGTGAATGAAACGGGGGCACCATCCTGGAAGTTAACAAGCAGTAACAGGCCATATGGCGACCAGGCCAGTAATACTTTTGGACACGATACATATGGTTCATGGTCTGTGGATAATGGATTTTACAATACATATAGTTACATAAAAAACAGTACGTGGGATTCATATATAACATATACTGCTGATGCCAAAGGATATACATATACCATGAAGGATATTGCAGCTATAGCCGAATGCCTCTCCAGAAATAGAGACGAAAATGGAAATGGAACTATTGACATGGATGAAGTGAAATGGTATTTGCCAGCCAGTGCACAATTAATGAGTATGTTTTTAGGTGCAAAAAGTTTACCATCTCCATTATTTGACGATAGTTCTATCACAAGTGGAGTAACCGGTGACGACACCCGCTATCATTACATTACAAGTGACGGATTAAAAATCTGGTCAGAAGAAGGATGCTCTTTTAGTGGTTTTTTAGGAGGTACCGAAGGAAATACCAAATTCTATTCTCCGCAGCAACTAAGATGTGTCCGTAATTTGGGTTTAACCAATGCAAATGCAGATCAAAAGGCTAAGACAGTATCACCTGCCTATACAAAGAGTAACAATAATTTCAGAATGAGTTATATGACCCCTCAAAACATACGACCGGGAAAAGTGGAAGCAGAATTAGAGCGTCATGATAATTTTAGTGATACTAACAGGCCCTACAAAGCATTTCAAATGGCAAACAGTTTTGTAGATCAAAGAGAGGGGAGTAACGTTGTATGGAAAAGTATTTTTGATATTGACACCTATCATAATAGTAAATGCAAAAACTACACAGAAAGTGGTTATAAATGGAGAGCTCCTAATCAGCGCGAGTTAATGATCATGTTTCTCAATGATAAAACGAACGTTATTCATTCATATGATTATGATTATTATAGCGGAGGATATAAATATACTGACAGATCCTTTTCCCGTACCCATTGGAGATTCGGAGATACTAATATAGATAAAAAGAGACACTTTGGTATAGATGGAGAAGTTTTATTCTTAGACAACTATAATAAGTCTTATCAGATGACTATACGTTGTGTACGCGATATAGATTAACAATCAATAAAATACAATATTATGGAAATACTCGATATCTTAACTCGCGAATCAGAAAATACACAGCAAGTGTATCTGTACGAAGAAGAAGGTCACTGGTATGCCTATGAACGTTCTGCACAACTTATAAAACAGTTATTTAAAGGACTTGTAAAAATCAAACAATTTGTGAACACAACGTATGATATTATACTTGACCGCGTAGAAATTGACTTAGGTACACTTATTGAGAAATGTCCTATCACCTTGTGCTCCGATTCGGAAATGATGATAGAATATCCCAGATCATGATAAATTAAAAAAGAGAGATCATCCCTTTTTAACAAGAATATATTGTTTGTTTTGTTTGTGTTCCTCACCCCACTTACCAATACCGTCTGAGAAGATAGTGGTAAGTGGGTGGGGATTTTTTTATTTCTGCAACAGAGGAATAATCAAACAAACAGAATTGGTTTCCAAACTCACTTCATAACATCCACCAAAATGTTCTGCCAACAACCGGTTTACTTCATTAGCAATGCTTATTTCCTGCAACTGCTGCCCGGAAGAAAGTATAGAGCCTGTGATGCATATCTGCATATAGCTTCCATCTTTTATCGGCTCAATAATCAAAGATAACTCACCGGGAGATGTCAGAACTACATTATTGAAAATCTCCTGTAGACGCACAACATCCATATAAACCGGAAAGGAAATATGCTGAGGAAGTGAAACCGTCAAACGCTCCCGGATATTATCGGGCAAAGTGTCGATCCAACTGCGGATAACCATTAAAAGATCAACATTTTCTTCTCTGTACTTCATCATTCCAGCCTCAAGTCTCGAGAGATCAAGTATATTGTTAATCAGCTCCATCAATTTAGTAGAAGTCTTATCGATAGATCCGGAGATTCTCTTTCTGTCTTCCATGTCTATTACATTATCAGTAGCCAATGCCATAGAGCCATCCACCACCTCATTCAACGGACGGCTGATAGCCGTACTGATAGTGGATAGAAAAAGCTCTTTAGCCACATTGGCCTGCTCTGTTTCTTCTGCCATCCGCCTCATCTCTCTTTCTGATTTATGGAGATGCTTTCTGATGCAATAAGTATGAATAATGAAAACAATGAGAATGATAAAAACAACGCCTGTCAAAATAAGAAATACCAACTGGGTAGTATGCTCGATTTTCTCTTTTTCAAGTAAGAGCAAATCAGCGTTATAATCTTTTTTTAATTGCTCCGTCTGTTTATTGAGTGTAGCTATATTGATAGAATCGCGAATCATGAAAGCCTGTTTATAAATAGCCAAAGCCTCATCCAAACGATTTAACTTACTAAGTATCATCGCTTTTCTAAAGTTCATAGCACTATACATACTTGGAGAAGATTCCTTAAAAATCTTCCTCAATGACTCTAACTCTACCAACGCATTTTCCAGTTGCCCGGATGCCTGAAAATAGCCATAACGAGCCTGAGAATAATAAAAATTAAAGGTTCCATAACCGGCCATATTATATTTCTCGGCCAAATGCAAGTATTTTTCGGCTTGTGATAAATCAACTTCTGTATAATAAGATAAATAAGAAATGTAAGTCATCATCAACCAACCTCTCAACCTCGCTTCGGCACCAGGTTCTTTACGAATAATCTGATTCAGATAATTGTCTTGTACCTTAATCCATTTAATCCAGTTAGGATAATCATCCAACTCTTTATAGGTAGCAATAAGAGATCTGGTTATCTCAATAACATATCCTTCATCTGTTTTCAAAGACTCTTTGTATGCTTTCTTTAAAACATCTGTTGCTTCTTCAGTTCTGTATATCATACGATAAACGTTAGCTAAACATTGATAAGCAAGAGTAATGCCAACAGAATTATTTAGTTTTTTGGCCTCTTGCAACATCTTGTTTGCTTCTTTTTCTTCCAGTTCATACTCTGACTTGACCATTAACATATCAATTACACAACGCTTCCCTTCAAACAGTTCGGTATACAGCTTTGCTTTCCGGGCAATCGGCTCCATCAACTTCATCCAACGATTGACACCCTCCGGATTATAATCATTATAATCCACAGACATATATGCAAGATAAGCTTTACAAATATACCGGTCATTTTTCATCGTTTCTGCTTCCTTCAAAAGCTTATGGATATAATACAATTCAACCAAAGGACTACTTGCTGTCCGTCTCAATTTATTAAGAATTTCAAGTCGGGTGGTATCATTAGCCGGAGTTTTACTCAACTTGTGAAGTAATATCATTTTCTCTTTTTCAGGATTGCTTTCAGCATATGACTTCATACAAAAGCCGGCAAACAGCAAGACTAAAAAAGTAATAATCATTGTTTTCATATCAGATACTTATTGGCGTTCATTATGGAGAGGATGGGTAAAAACAAAACGGGTGCCATTGGTATACGAAGAATCAATCCAGATTTTTCCTCCTATATTTTCAATAATCAACTGACAAATAGAAAGCCCCAACCCGGCACCCTGTACACCTTCGTGCAATTTTTCAAAACGTTCGAATATATGTGGCTGCTTTTCCAATGGAATACCACACCCTGTATCCTCAATAGCGAATATAGCTTCCTGACGTTCTTCATTTATATCAAGCTTTAACACAATCCGGCCTTCCTGCGTAAATTTGGTAGCATTAATAAGAAGATTAATGAGCACCTGTTGTAAACGTCCGGAATCTGTATTAATATCCAAACTCGTCAGAGAGGTTTCAAAACTAATAGCAGCCGAAGTACGTTTCACTTTTTCTACTGTGTCAATCACATTTGCACACAGAATCAATACGTCACAATGTTCAAACGTAAAACGAATATTATCTTCCTTTAATGCAGATAAATCGGCCACATCATGAAACAATTTCAGCAATAATTCGGAATTTTGTTTAATCAGATCACCGCATTGTTGGCGGGTTTCATCATCTAACGCACTCTCGGAAGCCAGCAAGTTAGCAAAGCCCACAATAGCATTCAGAGGAGTACGCAATTCATGACTCATATTCGAAAGAAAAAGATTCTTTGACTGAATGGAATAGGCTGTTTCCTGCCGGGTTTTCTCTAACTTCTCCCGTGATAGTTCCAGTCGTTTATTCTTTTTAAGGGATATGTAAACCAGAAAAGCAGCAACTATTAAAATGAAAAATGAAAATAAAAGAATCCAGGTCAGCATTTTATTATGCATAGCTACATTTTCCAGCTCCATCTGGTCAACCCAATAAGTAACATGCAAAGAATCTATTTGCTGCGAATAATATACCATATTCAATGAATCAGATAAATAGAAGGCCTTATCATACATATTGCAAGCCTCTTTCTTGGCTCCTAATTTCTCCAGCAAACCGGCCTTATCAATAATTACATATTTATATTCATTCATATTCCCGTTCTTCAATACCACTGTCACAGTGGAATCGCAATATGTAAGTGCCTCTGCATAATCACCTGATAACTCATAAAAACGAAAAGCAACATTATAATACCATCGGTCAAAAGTTCCATCAGTAAGTCTCAACTCCTTTACTTGCTTCAAACTTAAACGAGATTGCTCCAAATCTTTTATACCAAGATAATAAAAAGCCTGATAACATTTAAAATAAAATATATAATCACTCTTACTTTGCA
>OHOL01000500.1_pt1 | contig 10295 bp, 4 predicted proteins | sample 1569921 | NCBI WGS metagenome assembly OHOL01 (sample SAMEA3879531, study PRJEB24766) | human gut metagenome | biome: human-associated habitat; feature: feces | place: USA | collected 1985/1987 | reverse complement strand
GAAAATAATACTCTTTTCATGATTGTTGTTTGATTAATTATTAATATTATGTCTATTCCTCAATTTCGTTATTGCTTTCGTTTTCATTTACGTCCGCTGCATCATCAATATCAGGAACATCAGCATTCGGATCACTCACGATTGTACCCTCTGCCTCTTCTGCCGGAATTTCATCTTCAAGACTTTCTGTCATAACCTTACATACCGAACCAATCTGGTCGTTACGTTTTTCAAGATTTATCAGACGAACGCCTTGAGTAGCACGGCCCATTATACGAACATCCGCTACCTTCAAACGAATAGTGATACCAGACTTATTGATAATCATCAAGTCATTTTCATCAGTTACCGACTTGATTGTTACCAACTTACCTGTCTTTTCGGTAATATTCATGGTCTTCACACCCTTACCTCCACGGTTCGTTTTACGATAGTCTTCAATTTCAGAACGTTTACCATATCCTTGTTCGGAAACTACCATTACAGATTCTGTCTCCAAATCTTTGATACAAATCATTCCTACTACTTCATCCTGACCATCATTATCCAACGTAATACCACGTACACCTGTTGCTGTACGTCCCATTACACGAACTGCTGCCTCATGGAAACGAATTGCACGACCATTGCGGTTTGCAATGATGATTTCATTATTTCCATTCGTCATACGAACTTCAATTACGCTATCATCTTCGCGGATAGTTATAGCATTTACACCATTCTGACGAGGACGAGAATACTGTTCAAGCAATGTCTTCTTTATTACACCTTTCTTAGTACAGAATAATACATAGTGGCTATTGATAAACTCGGAATCCTCTAAACTCTTCACACGCAAGTATGCAGTTACATTATCATCCGAATCAATATTCAACAAGTTCTGAATAGCACGGCCCTTAGAATTCTTCGTTCCTTCAGGTATTTCATATACTTTCAGCCAATAACACTTACCCTTTTGTGTAAAGAACATCATGGTATTGTGCATGGTAGCAGGATAAATATGCTCTACAAAGTCTTCATCACGGGTTTCCGTACCTTTCGAACCTACTCCACCACGATTTTGGGCACGGAATTCGGTCAACGGTGTACGTTTAATATAACCCATATGAGAAATTGTAATAATCATCTGATCATCTGCATAGAAGTCTTCCGGATTAAATTCTTCTGAAGAATAAACAATTTCAGAGCGACGTACATCTCCATATTTCGCTTTGACTTCTAACAATTCCTCTTTCATTACCCGACGACATACTTCATCATCAGCCAGAATACTTTCCAAATAAGCTATCTGCTTCATTATTTCTTCGTATTCCGCATGAAGCTGATCCTGCATCAGACCGGTTAACTGACGCAAACGCATTTCTACAATTGCACGAGCCTGAATTTCTGTCAGGTTAAATCGCTCAATCAAGCCTGTTATTGCGTCATTCGGAGTTTTTGCAGCACGAATGATACGAATTACTTCATCAATATTATCTGAAGCAATAATCAAACCTTCAAGAATGTGCGCACGCTCTTTCGCCTTACGAAGATCGAACTGAGTACGACGAATAACAACTTCGTGTCTATGCTCTATGAAATATTTAATTAAATCTCTTAGATTCAACGTTTTTGGACGTCCATGAACCAAAGCCACATTGTTAACACCAAAAGAGGTCTGCAAAGCTGTCATTTTATAGAGTTTATTCAACACTACACTTGCATTTGCATCACGTTTTATGTCAATAACAATACGCATACCATCACGGTCAGACTCATCGTTGGCATTTGAGATACCTTCTATCTTCTTATCATTTACAAGATCAGCAATATATTTAATCAGTTCGGCCTTATTTACATTATAAGGAATCTCTGTTATTACGATCTTGTCATGTGTTTGTCCGCTTTCAATTTCAGCTTTCGCACGCATAATTACACGTCCGCGACCTGTCAAATATGCTTCGCGTACACCACTCACACCATATATATATCCGCCAGTAGGGAAATCCGGTGCTTTAACAAATTCCATCAGTTCCTCTACCGTAATTTCCGGATTATCAATATATGCATCACATGCTTCAATCACTTCCGAAAGATTATGAGGAGGCATATTGGTAGCCATACCAACAGCAATACCGGATGCTCCGTTCACCAGAAGGTTCGGGATACGCGTCGGCATCACCTTAGGTTCCACCAGCGTATTATCAAAGTTTGGCTCAAAATCAACGGTTTCCTTATACAGGTCATCCATCATTGCTTCACCCAACTTATTGAGACGAGCTTCTGTATAACGCATAGCAGCAGGGCTATCACCATCCACAGAACCAAAGTTTCCCTGTCCATCTACCAAAGGATAACGCATTGCCCATTCCTGCGCCATACGTACCATTGCAAAATAAACAGAAGAATCCCCATGAGGATGATACTTACCAAGTACCTCACCCACGATTCTCGCTGACTTTTTATAAGGTTTGTCTGAAGTATTGCCTAATTCCATCATTCCGTATAAAATTCTACGGTGAACAGGCTTAAATCCATCTCTAACATCCGGAAGGGCACGCGAAACGATGACCGACATGGAGTAGTCAATGTACGATGACTTCATTTCCTCCTCGATGTTAATCTTTATAATTCTGTCTTGTTCAAGCATTTAAAATGATTATTAATTATACATTCTACGGTTTGTGAAAAACCACGCTAAAGTACTACTTTTCCCCGATATACGAAAGTTTTTAGAAAGAAAGTTTTATCATGACCGAGACGATAACCCGCCAAACTTTAAAATACAAAAATAAAAAGATAAAAACGATAAATATAATATGGAAAGATAAATAACATCGGTAAAAAAGAGCCTATTATTTGTTATACCTTATATATATAATACAAATACACTGTTTTTATGGCACGCCATTTGTAGATATAAGAAATAAAGCAAATATTGCAATACAAACTTGATTAAATGCGTATATTTGCCAGTGAATAACCCTTAGAAGAAAAGGAAAAAAGTATGAATAATCAATTCTCACAAAGAGTTTCCGACATTATCGTCTATAGTAAGGAAGAAGCGAACCGGTTGAGAAGTAGGTATATAGGTCCCGAACACCTGCTTCTGGGAATACTCCGTGACGGTGAAGGAAAAGCTATCGAGATATTGTCTAAACTCAACACCAATCTGGCTGCTATAAAGCAACAGATTGAAGCTCAGCTGAAGGCAGAAGCTGATGAAATGTTATTGCCTGATGCAGAGGTGCCGTTATCTAATGATGCGGCAAAGATATTAAAAATGTGTATTTTAGAAGCTCGTGGAATGAAAAGTAACATCGCTGATACAGAACATGTATTATTGGCTATTTTAAGAGAAAAAAACAATATGGCGGCTTCCGTACTTGAAGCAAACGATATAAACTACGTGAAAGTACTGGAGCAAGCTACATTGCAGCCGGATGTCAATTCCGGCATGGGCTTTTCGGAAGACGATGAGGATGACGAAGAAATGTCTTCTCCTCGTTCCGGCAGAGGTGGTTCGGATGAACGCCAACAGGCACAAACCGCTTCCAAGAAGCCGTCTAATGATACGCCGGTACTTGACAATTTCGGTACTGACATGACAAAAGCGGCAGAAGAAGGACGGTTGGATCCTGTTGTGGGCAGAGAAAGAGAAATCGAACGTTTAGCGCAGATATTAAGTCGACGCAAAAAGAATAACCCAATTCTGATTGGTGAACCCGGTGTAGGAAAATCAGCGATTGTTGAAGGTCTTGCATTGAGAATCATTCAGAAAAAGGTTTCGCGTATCCTGTTTGATAAACGAGTCGTTGCTCTTGACATGACTGCTGTTGTGGCAGGAACAAAGTACCGTGGACAATTTGAAGAACGTATCCGTTCCATTCTCAATGAATTGCAGAAGAATCCGAATGTTATATTATTCATTGATGAAATTCACATGATTGTAGGCGCAGGCTCTGCAGCAGGCTCTATGGATGCCGCCAATATGCTAAAGCCAGCATTGGCAAGAGGAGAAATACAATGTATCGGTGCCACCACTCTTGATGAATATCGTAAGAATATTGAGAAAGATGGCGCATTGGAACGTCGTTTCCAAAAAGTAATCGTAGAACCGACTACTGCTGCCGAAACTCTGCAGATTTTGCGTAATATCAAGGATAAGTATGAAGATCATCACAATGTGTATTATACAGATGAAGCATTGGAAGCATGTGTCAAGCTGACAGACCGCTATATCACAGATCGTAATTTCCCTGATAAAGCCATTGATGCTTTAGATGAAGCCGGCTCACGTGTACATCTTACTAATGTCAATGTACCCAAAGAGATAGAAGAACAGGAAAAGCTGATCGAAGAAGCTAAAAACAAGAAAAATGAAGCCGTAAAATCGCAGAATTTTGAACTTGCAGCCAGCTTCCGTGATAAGGAGAAAGAACTTTCTATCCAATTGGATGAGATGAAAAAAGAATGGGAAGCCAATCTAAAAGAAAACAGGCAAACTGTTGATGCAGAAGAAATTGCCAATGTTATCTCAATGATGTCAGGCATTCCAGTACAACGAATGGCACAGGCCGAAGGCATCAAGCTAGCAGGTATGAAAGAAGATTTGCAAGCTAAAGTCATCGCACAAGACACAGCGATAGAAAAGCTGGTCAAAGCCATTTTGCGAAGCCGTGTAGGACTCAAAGATCCTAATAAGCCCATTGGCACGTTTATGTTCTTAGGTCCGACAGGAGTTGGTAAAACTCACCTAGCAAAAGAGTTGGCCAAGTATATGTTCGGTTCTGCCGATGCACTGATTCGTATCGATATGAGTGAATATATGGAAAAGTTCACTGTTTCACGCTTGGTTGGGGCACCTCCGGGATACGTAGGATATGAAGAAGGTGGCCAGCTGACAGAAAAAGTGCGCCGTAAACCATACTCTATTGTATTGCTTGATGAAATAGAAAAAGCACATCCGGATGTATTCAATATCCTGCTTCAGGTAATGGATGAGGGTCGTCTGACTGACAGTTATGGCAGAATGGTAGATTTCAAAAATACCGTTATTATCATGACTTCCAATATCGGAACCCGCCAGCTGAAAGAATTTGGACGTGGTGTTGGTTTTGCGACACAAAGCCGCCTGGATGATAAAGAATTCTCGCGAAGTGTTATACAAAAAGCTCTAAATAAATCATTCGCGCCTGAATTCATCAATCGTGTAGATGAGATTATCACGTTTGATCAACTTTCTCTGGAAGCGATAACAAAGATTATAGACATAGAGCTAAAAGGATTGTACGATAGAATAGAATCTATTGGTTACAAGCTTGTTATTGAAGATAAGGCGAAAGAATTCATCGCTAGCAAGGGATATGACATACAATATGGCGCCCGTCCTTTGAAGCGCGCAATTCAAACCTATCTGGAGGATGGTTTATCCGAGCTCATCATTTCCTCGTCTTTAAAAGAGGGAGATACTATTCAAGTAACCCTTAATGAAGAAAAAGGCGAATTGGAGATGAAAGTTGTTTCTCCGGAATAGAGTTATTTCCTGAATAAGAAAATAATTTAATATGCCATAATGTCAGACCTTCGGGTCTGGCATTTTTTTTGTCTCTGTATGGACAAATATCAATTAAAATTAATCAATAGATAAACTAAAAAAATATACGTATTATGCAAAAAGGTAATATTGGGGTTACAACAGAAAACATTTTCCCTATCATTAAAAAGTTTTTGTACAGTGACCATGAGATTTTTCTGCGCGAGTTAGTATCCAATGCGGTAGATGCCACTCAGAAGCTGAATACGCTTGCTTCTATTGGCGAATTCAAAGGTGAACTGGGTGACTTAACTGTTCACGTTGAATTAGGCAAAGATACTATTACCATTTCTGACCGTGGTATCGGTTTGACTGCAGAAGAAATAGAGAAGTACATCAATCAAATAGCTTTCTCTGGAGCTAATGACTTCCTGGAGAAGTATAAGAACGATGCAAATGCCATTATCGGACATTTCGGACTTGGCTTCTACTCTGCCTTTATGGTTGCAAAGAAAGTGGAGATTATCACTAAATCATACAGAGACGATGCAAAAGCCGTAAAATGGACTTGTGATGGCAGCCCTGAATTCACTATTGAAGAAATAGAAAAAGCCGACCGTGGATCAGATATCATCTTATACATTGATGACGACTGCAAAGAATTCCTCGAAGAAGCACGTATCTCCGAACTTCTGAAGAAATATTGCAGCTTCCTTCCTGTTCCTATTGCATTTGGAAAAAAGAAAGAATGGAAAGACGGCAAACAGGTAGAAACGGCTGAAGATAATATAATCAATGACACCACTCCTTTGTGGACACGCAAACCTAGCGAACTTTCGGATGAAGATTACAAATCATTCTATAGCAAGCTATATCCGATGTCTGATGAACCACTCTTCTGGATTCACCTGAATGTGGATTATCCATTCCATCTGACTGGTATCCTCTACTTCCCGAAGGTAAAGAGCAATATTGAATTAAATAAGAACAAGATTCAGTTATATTGCAATCAAGTATATGTAACAGACTCTGTTGAAGGCATTGTGCCGGACTTCCTGACTTTGTTACATGGAGTAATAGATTCTCCGGATATTCCGTTGAACGTTTCCCGTTCATACTTGCAAAGCGACTCAAACGTGAAGAAGATTTCAACTTATATCACCAAGAAAGTTTCCGACCGTTTACAGTCTATATTCAAGAATGATCGTAAGCAGTTTGAAGAAAAGTGGAACGACTTGAAAATATTTATCAATTATGGAATGCTCACACAAGAGGATTTCTATGATAAAGCGCAAAAATTCGCCCTTTTCACCGATACAAATGACAAACATTACACATTCGAGGAATATCAGACCCTTATTAAAGATAACCAGACAGACAAAGATGGAAATCTAATCTATCTGTATGCAAATAACAAGGACGAACAATACAGCTATATTGAGGCTGCAACCAATAAAGGCTATAATGTCTTGCTCATGGATGGCCAGTTAGATGTAGCTATGGTAAGTATGTTGGAGCAAAAGCTTGAGAAATCCCGTTTCACCCGTGTAGACAGTGATGTTGTTGACAATCTGATTGTAAAAGAAGACAAGAAAGGTGAAACTCTGGAAGCCAACAAACAAGATGCAATCACAACAGCCTTCAAGAGCCAATTGCCTAAAATGGATAAGGTTGAATTCAATGTGATGACGCAAGCGTTGGGAGAAAATTCGGCTCCGGTCATGATTACTCAAAGCGAATATATGCGTCGTATGAAAGAAATGGCAAATATTCAAGCCGGAATGAGCTTCTACGGCGAAATGCCTGACATGTTCAATCTGATCCTGAATTCAGACCACAAGTTGATAAAACAAGTATTGAATGAAGAAGAGAATGCCTGTCAAGCAGAAGTAGCTCCGATACTCTCCGAAATGGATAACGTCAACAAACAACGTAATGAGTTGAAAGACAAACAGAAGGATAAAAAGGAAGAAGACATCCCAACAGCTGAAAAAGATGAATTAAACGATCTCGACAAGAAGTGGGATGATCTGAAAAGCAAGAAAGAAGCTATCTTTATCGGCTATGCAAGCAATAACAAAGTTATCCGCCAGCTTATCGATCTGGCCTTACTTCAAAACAATATGTTAAGAGGTGAAGCTTTGAATAACTTCGTAAAACGTAGCATTGAGCTGATTTAATATCGCCCCTTTAAACATTACACATACTTCAAGAAAGAGCATTCAACGTTAAATACACGTTGTAATGCTCTTTTTCAATTTAAAACGATCGGCAAAATATCGATTAATTGAAAAGTATTGTATATATTTGAACACTTAATAGACAAAAAATTCAATTGTTTGATTTGGGTTATGAGAAAGATTTTTTTAGTGTTCATTACTTTATGGCTGATTATCCCGGCTATCCATGCCCAAAAAGTAGGACTTGTATTAAGCGGTGGTGGCGCCAAAGGAATGACGCACATCGGCATCATTCGCGCATTGGAAGAAAACAACATCCCTATTGACTACATTGCTGGTACTTCCATGGGAGCCATTATCGGCTCCTTGTATGCCATGGGATACTCTCCTGACGACATGGTAGAACTGCTCAAATCGGAGGACTTTAAACGATGGTATTCCGGAGAAGTGGAAGAGAAATACGTATATCATTTCAAAAAGAATCTTCCCACTCCCGAATTTTTCAATATTCGTTTTTCATTCAAAGATTCACTGAAGAGTTTAAAACCTCAATTCCTGCCTACCAGTGTTGTCAACCCGATTCAAATGAATCTCGTGTTTGTTGACCTATATGCACGTGCTACGGCCGCTTGTAAGGGAGATTTTGATAAACTTTTTGTTCCTTTCCGTTGCATTGCGTCCGATGTGTACAATAAAAAACAGTTAGTCATGAAGGAAGGAGATTTAGGAGATGCCGTCAGAGCTTCCATGAGCTTCCCTTTCATGTTTAAACCCATTGAAATAGACAATGTACTGGCCTACGATGGAGGTATCTATAATAACTTTCCCACGGACGTCATGAGAGATGATTTTCATCCGGATGTCATTATAGGAAGCGTTGTATCCACCAATCCCACTAAACCCAAGGAAAATGACCTCATGAGTCAAATTGAGAATATGGTGATGCAGAAAACCGACTATTCTATTCCGGACTCTATGGGGATTTTAATGACGTTCAAATATGACAACGTCAATCTGATGGATTTTCAACGCATCGACGAATTACATGATATAGGATATAATCGAACCATCAGCATGATGGATTCTATCAAAAGCCGTATCCATCGGCGTGTGAATCTGGACAATATTCGTTTAAGGAGAATGGTATACCGTAGTAATTTCCCGGAACTACGTTTTAAAAATATCATCATTGATGGAGCTAATCCACAACAACAGGCATATATGAAGAAAGAATTTCATAAGTCGGATAACAAAGAATTCACCTATGAAGATTTAAAGCAAGGTTATTTTCGATTGCTATCAGATAAAATGATTTCAGAAATCATACCGCATGCAATTTATAATCCAGAAGATGACACCTATGATCTGCATTTAAAAGTCAAACTGGAAAACAACTTTGCTGTACGGCTGGGAGGTAACATATCCACCTCCAATTCGAATCAGATCTACCTGGGACTTAGTTATCAGGACTTAAACTACTATGCCAAAGAGTTTATTCTTGACGGGCAACTTGGAAAGGTATATAACAACGTGCAATTTATGGCAAAAATAGACTTTGCCACTGCCATTCCTACCTCGTATCGTCTTATAGGTTCGATCAGTACTTTCGACTATTTTAAGAAGGACAAACTTTTTTCGCGAAATAACAAACCGGCCTTTAACCAGAAAGACGAACGTTTCTTGAAATTACAGGTTGGATTACCTTTCCTTTCGAGCAAGCGAGCAGAGTTTGGAGTAGGAATTGCAAGAATAGAGGATAAATATTTTCAAAAAAGTGTCATTGACTTCGGAAATGACAAATTTGATAAAAGCCGCTATGATTTATTTGGTGGATCAATTAGTTTTAATGGAAGTACTCTTAATTCCAAACAATATCCTACACGTGGATACAGAGAAGCCCTTGTAGCCCAGATTTTCGTTGGAAAAGAACGATTCTATCCGGGCGAAGGAAGTACGACCAGTAACAACAAAGATCATCACTCCTGGCTGCAATTATCTTATATGAAAGAGAAATATCATAATATGAGTGAACATTGGGTTTTAGGATGGTATTTGAAAGCCCTGTATGCCTCCAAAAACTTCTCCGAGAACTATACGGCCACAATGATGCAAGCTGGAGAGTTTTCTCCTACATTACATAGCAAATTGACTTACAACGAAGCCTTTCGTGCCAATCAATTTGTCGGAGCCGGCATTCGGCCTATTTACCGTTTAAGCCAGATGTTCCATCTTCGGGGAGAATTTTATGGTTTTATGCCTATTTATCCAATCGAAAAAAACTCGTTGAATAAAGCATATTACGGAAAAGCTTTCTCCAAGTTTGAATATTTAGGAGAAATTTCTGTTGTATGTCAATTGCCTTTTGGAGATATCTCTGCATATGTAAATCATTATAGCTCACCGAAAAGGGAGTGGAATGTCGGACTAAGTATAGGTTTACAACTATTCAATTATCGGTTCATAGAATAATTTTCTACAAAAAAAGTCGGTGAAAAGCTTGCTAATTCGGGAAAAGTCCGTATCTTTGCACCCGTTAAAACAAAATAACGGTCGCGTAGCTCAACTGAATAGAGTAGCTGACTACGGATCAGCCGGTTACA
>OHOL01000464.1_pt1 | contig 11104 bp, 9 predicted proteins | sample 1569921 | NCBI WGS metagenome assembly OHOL01 (sample SAMEA3879531, study PRJEB24766) | human gut metagenome | biome: human-associated habitat; feature: feces | place: USA | collected 1985/1987 | reverse complement strand
GTTATAAATACATCAATAAAGGAATGGCGCAAAGGTATGTATCCACCTCTATATATGCAACTATATTGCATATCTTTTCATAAAACAGGTCTTATTTTACCAATAGATAGGTATATTAATACATCTGCTACCCTGATAGTTGAATTATGCAAAAATAAATCCTTATTTTTGCAGCTATATTAATCACTATTCGAATTATGACCATGCGTTACAAACTATCAGCTCCCTCTGTAGTGAAGTCCACTATACAACTCCCCGCTTCCAAAAGTATCAGTAACCGTGCACTCATCATTAATGCACTGGCCCGGGGGACAACTCCTCCATGCAATCTGTCCGACTGCGATGATACATTAGTAATGATCAAAGCACTGGCAGAAAATAACGAAACCATAGACATCATGGCTGCCGGAACAGCGATGCGTTTTCTTACCGCATACCTAAGCACTGTACAAGGCACACATATTCTCACCGGAACGGAGCGGATGCAACAACGTCCGATACAAATACTGGTCAATGCACTCCGTGAACTGGGTGCACAAATAGAATATGCCGGTAAGGAAGGTTTTCCTCCTTTACGTATTCATGGAACTGAACTAAAAGGCAACGAACTAACCCTGAAAGGCAATGTCAGTTCACAGTATATTTCCGCCTTGCTGATGATCGGTCCGGTTCTGAAAAATGGATTACGCCTGCATCTTACCGGTGAAATCATCTCTCTCCCGTACATCAACCTTACATTACAACTGATGAAAGAGTTTGGTGCAAAAGCCGCCTGGACTTCGGAAAACAGTATCGAGGTAGCTCCGAAACCTTATACTCCGGTATCCTTTATGGTAGAGAGTGACTGGAGTGCCGCTTCCTACTGGTATCAGATAGCTGCCTTATCCGAGCAGGCAGAAATAGAACTCATGGGGTTGTTCCGTAACAGTTATCAGGGAGACAGTCGCGGAGCCGAAGTATTTTCACGCCTGGGCATAACAACTGAATTTACTCATGAAGGTGTACTTCTCAAAAAGAGCAACAGACTTGTCGAACAGCTAAACGAAGACTTCGTTGATATCCCCGACCTGGCGCAAACCTTTGCTGTGACCTGTTGCCTGCTGGGCATTCCGTTCCGATTCACAGGATTGCAAAGCCTCAAGATAAAAGAAACTGACCGCATTTTTGCGTTAAAAGCAGAACTCCGGAAATTAGGATATCTACTTCAGGATGCACAAGACAGCATATTGATTTGGGACGGTAAACGCTGTCAGCCCGAAGCACAGCCCGTAATACAAACGTACGAGGACCATCGGATGGCAATGGCTTTTGCTCCGGCAGCACTCCGCTTTCCGGAAATGCGCATTGCAGAGCCACAGGTTGTTTCCAAATCTTATCCCGCTTATTGGGAGCATCTACAACAGGCAGGTTTCCAAATAGACAATAAAGAATGAAACCTTATAAGGTTATCCCATATTTTCATTTCTCTATAATCTGTGTTAATCTGTATACTCTGTGGTAAATAAATCAGTACCTTTGCACAAAATGAGAGATTTAGAATTATGTGGATACTGATCGTAAGTCTGTTGCTACTCACCCTCGTAGCATTAATTGCCGGACACATCCGCAACAAAAGGTTGCAGAAAAAGATAGAAAACGGAGAGTTGGAAAGCTTTCCCGAAGTGAAAGAAGCAGACATAGAATGTTGCGGACAACATGAAGTCTGCGAAAAAGACAGTTTGCTGGCTGCCGTCAGTAAAGAGATAGAGTATTATGATGATGAGGAACTGGATCAATTCATTGGCCGGGCACCGGAAACATACACGGAGGAAGAAATGGAAATGTTTCGTGATGTGTTCTATACGATGCAGGAAACAGATGTAGCCGGTTGGGTTCGTAGCCTGCAACTAAGGGGTATCAACCTGCCCGATAATCTGAAAGACGAGGTATTCCTCATCATCGGAGAACGGAGAATGCATCCCTGATTATAATAAGTAGTACCTTTCTGCCGTTATTAATAATTAGTAAGTTAAGTATCTGAATGGATCTGTTACAATATACCTTTTTTCAACATGCCCTCCTGGGTAGCCTGTTGGCCAGCATAGCCTGCGGTATTATCGGCACTTACATAGTGACGCGCCGACTGGTGTTTATCAGCGGAGGAATTACACATGCCTCATTCGGTGGTATCGGCCTGGGGTTATTTGCAGGTATATCGCCCATTCTTTCGGCTGCCGTGTTTTCGGTATTATCGGCTTTCGGAGTTGAGTGGCTCAGTAAGCGAAAAGATATGCGTGAAGATTCTGCCATTGCAGTATTCTGGACACTCGGAATGGCATTGGGCATTATGTTCAGTTTTCTTTCACCCGGATTTGCACCGGATTTATCAGCCTATTTGTTTGGCAATATCCTGACCATCACAAGAGGGGACTTGCTAATGCTGGGATTACTGGCTATAGTACTTATCATCTTCTTCTGCTTGTTCATCCATCCTATTATCTATGTAGCATTCGACCGCGAATTTGCCCGCTCTCAGGGAATTCCCGTAGCAGTATTTGAATATTTGCTGATGATGTTCATAGCACTGACAATTGTTTCTTGCCTGCGCATGGTTGGTATTGTATTGGCTATCTCATTACTTACCATTCCGCAAATGACCGCCAATCTGTTCACTTATAGCTTTAAACGGATCATCTGGTTGTCTATCGGCATCGGTTTTTTAGGATGCCTGGGTGGATTGTTCGTTTCTTATCACTGGAAAGTACCTTCGGGAGCCTCCATCATATTTGTATCCATCCTAATTTATGCCGTATGCAAAGTGATAAAAAGATGAATAATGTGAATAATGTGCCAATGTGCCGATGTGACAATGTGACAATTGGCTGCGCTATGATCCGCAAGGCAATGGGTCGTACTATGATCCGCAAGGCAATTAGCACATTAACACATTGGCACATTGGCACATTATTTATCATTGGTATATTATTTACCGGCTGTTCTACCAAGAAGAACACAGCGGGAAGCCGTTTTTATCATGCAATGACTACCCGGTATAACGTGTACTTTAACGGAAATGAAGCATACAAATCGGGATGCAAAGCCATTGAACAGGGCAACAAGGACAACTATATGGAGATGATCCCACTCTATCCTATTGGCAATAAATCAACTATAGGAACCGGCAGTGGTGATTTTGAACGGGCTATAGAAAAATCCCAGAAGGCTATCGCAGTACATTCCATCAAACGGAAACCTCAACGCAAACAGGGTAAACGTTACACAGAAGAGTACAAACAATGGCTGGCACGCCGGGAATTCAACCCTTTTCTGCACAAGGCCTGGATGTTAATGGGGAAAGCACAGTTTCAGAAAGGAGACTTTCCCGAAGCGGCTGCAACTTTCTCATACATTGCGCGCCTATATACCGGTCAGCCTAAAATTACAGCAGAAGCGCGTATCTGGCTTGCCCAGTGTTATACACAGATGGGATGGTATTATGATGCAGAAGATGTTCTTCTAAAAGTAAATAATGACAGCCTGCCCTATACCCTCGCTCCTGCCTATTCACGAACTTACGGGCATTATCTGCTGGGTAGCCAACGCTACCGGGAAGCAATCCCGCATCTGCTTACTACTATCAAAAATGAAAAGAATAAGCGGCAGAAGGCGCGCCAATACTATCTCCTGGGACAAGTATACCAGCTTCTGCAAGATCCCGCCAAAGCCTATCAGGCTTACGGAAAGGTTATCAAAATGAGCCCTCCCTACGAAATGGAGCTAAATGCACGTATCCGTCAAACAGAGGCCTTCCCAGCCGGGGAGGTGCGTCAGGCGGCGGAAATAAAGAAGGCGACGGATAAGCTGCGACGCATGACGCGGAGTGATAAGAATAAGGATTACCTGGATCAGATTTATTATGCACTGGGGAATATTTACCTGGCGGCGGGGGATACGGTGCAGGCGATTAAGGAATATGACCTGGGAGTAGAGAAGAGTACACGCGGAGGGGTGGAGAAAGGGATTCTGCAACTCACGCTGGGCAACCTCTGCTGGGAGATGGGGCGGTATGTGGAAGCACAAACGGCTTACTCCGACGCTATCGGGTTGCTGGAGAAGACGCATGCGCAATATGAAGAGATCACAAAGCGTTCTGAAATACTGGATGAATTGGTACCCTACTCTACGGCTGTGGAGTTGCAGGACAGCCTGCAACATCTGGCATCACTGGATAGCGCCGCACGAATGGTGGTGATCGACACATTGATAGCCCGTGTCATCCGTAAAGAAGAGGAGGCGAAACGGCTGGCAAAAGAGGCCGAACGGGATGCACTGCGTGAGTCTATTGCTGCCGAAAATGCCGCCAATGCCCCACAACAACCTACTACAACGCAACCTACAATACCTACGGGAGATGACTCCTGGTATTTCTATAATTCGCAAGCAGTAACACAAGGTAAAGCTGACTTCCAACGGCTGTGGGGACGACGCAAACTGGAAGATAACTGGCGGCGGAGAAACAAAACAGTGGTTGCCCTGGACGATTTCGAGCCGGTCAACTACGATGAAGCGCTTCCCGTGCAGGAAGGTACGACAAGCGATGAAGAGGGCTCTCAGATATCCACGGAGGGAGATGCGGCAGGCAATAAAGAGAATGATTCTCAGCTTCCTGCCGATACGACTTCTACCGCTGCCATCGACGAAAAGAATCCGATCTTCTACCTGCAACAGATTCCGTTGACGGAGGAAGCAATGGCTGCCTCTAACGAGATCTTGTCAGACGGTCTGTTCAACATGGGAATGATATTCAAAGACAGAATGGAGAACTTCCCTCGCGCTGAGCATTCCCTCGGACGGTTGGTTCATAACTTCCCGGACTTCGGCCAACTGGATGTGGCATACTATAATCTTTACCTCATGCTGGGACGTATGGATCGCATGGCAGATGCCAACATTTACAAGCAGGAACTTATAGACCGTTTCCCGGATAGTAAGTATGCCAAGATGCTCGCCGATCCTGACTTTGCCTACATCGCCGTACATGGCAAGCACCTGGAAGATTCGCTTTATGCCAATACTTATAAGGAATACATGGCAGGCAATTACAAACAGGTAGTGGCCAATGCGGAATACTCTTTCAACAAATATCCAATGGGACAGCATCGTCCGAAATTTATGTTCCTGCATGCTGTAAGTGCCTTGCAGGCAGGAGATCAGAAGCAATTCCTGGCCGAGCTGAAAGAGCTTGTGCAACAGTACCCGGAAAATGAGATCACCGATCTTGCCGCCCACATACTGAAAGGGGTACAGGAAGGGCGCCTGCTGGCAGAAGGCAGTATCTCCTTTGGTAGTATCTGGTCGCGCAGAAATGCGGAAGATCGGACAGACAGTACGCGTATAGCCGGAATGGACAGTACGCACGTCTTTACTGCCGAACGGAATACGCCTTACTTATTCATACTGGCCTACGAAGAAGGAAAAGTAAATGAGAACCAACTGCTTTACGAAGTAGCCCGTTACAACTTCTCATCCTTCATGGTGAAGAACTTTGACCTCTCCTTCTCCCACGACCGGGGTATCGGACGACTCGTCATCCGTTCATTTGCCAACTATGAGGAGGCACAGTATTACCAACGCCAACTTTACGCTGACCCACATATGAACGAACGTCTCAGCGGAATGCGGGCTGTCCTTATCTCAGAAACCAATTATGAACTGCTGAACCAATTCTATAGCTTCGACGATTATGATGTGTTCTATAAGAAGACGTTCGATCCTTATCCGACTGAGGAAGAAGTACCCATCGATGGAAGTACACTGGATGAACCCTTACTGAACCTTCCACCCGTCGATGAAACCACCCCGGCAGAAGAGGACGAAGGCGAAGAGATACAACAATCCCCCGGCACCAACTACTTTTAGGCGGCGCTTCCCGCGCGGGGAGGTTCGACAGGCGGTGCTTCCCGCACGGGGAGGTGCGACAGGCGATGGTGGCTGTATGATAGTGTTTATGGTTTGATGTGCCTCTTTGTGTGGGAAGAGATGGGAAGAACCGACAGGCGGTGGTGGCCGTATGATAGTGTTTATCGCTTGACGTATCTCCCCGTGCGGGAAGCGCTTTATTCCTTATATAAGTTATCTCAGCAGTATTGGGCGCATACCACACCGGACCTATTCCGTTGATAGATTTTTCTACTTTTTCATTCTCTAAAGCTAAGAGGGTATCTGGTATTTTACCTTCCATAAATCCGGGTAGCCCGATTGGCTCTTTATTTTCAAAATAATAAGTATTATCCAGGAAAGTAATACCCGGCATAACCTCTTCCGGTTGAAAGACTCTCACATTCGGAGTTGAGTTGTAGATGGTATTGTTGGCAAAACGTAGGTTACGGGGTGCTTTATCTCCTTTGCCCGAACCGAATTCCAATACCCGGCAGTTGATAAAATGGTTATAGGCGATATCTACATTTTCTACCCGGTGGTAGGAGGTCAGCGGTTCTTTTTTTATGTCTGTATCAGCAGTAGGTTTTTCAAAGACGCCAATACGTACCAACAGGCCGAAACCATTCAGTTTACTCATATAGTTATCATATACAGTATGTCCCTGGTTGATAATGCGGATTCCTACTGTACCTTTTATATTGTTACCGATAAAGGTGTTGGATTCGAGCACATTGTAATGACCATGCCGGCATACCAGACCTCCTCTTGACTCGTAAAACAGATTTCGGCGAAGTACATTATGACACGATTTTACCGAAATGATTTCACTTTCTCCGTCACAGTGCAGAAATACATTGTTTTCGACAACGGTGCGTGATTCCAGTTGAGAAGACCATGAATGCCCGATGCGAATGATCTCGGCGCCGTTTCCACCATAGGGTTTACGCGTGCCGAACAGATTGTGATCTATCTGGTGGTTATTCAGGTGATTGTCTTTGTCGAGCCATACTTGCAGTACCAATCCGCCAATTCGTTTGTTGGCAAAGTAACAATGGTCTACCCGGTTATTCTCACCTCGGAGTCCGAGCCAGTATTCGCTCACGGAGGCGGGTTGCTGTCCGTTCGTTGCAGGCTGTTCGCTCTTGTTGGGGTCGTTACAGTCATCAATCACGCAATTGGTGAAACGGCAGTGTGAAGCATACTTCCCTGTTTCTTTCTGAAAATCAATCATATTGAAAGACAATGCCCATGCTTTCAGAAAACACAAACCTTCTATTTGCAGATATTCGCCATAGACTTTAAAATCCAATGCACCCGATATGATTGTTTTTCCGGGGTGCTCGGCTTTCAGTTTTATTGAATCCTGTACAGTTCCTTTTGCCTGAAAGAGCACTTTCTGCAGATTTTTGAAAACTCCGTCTTTAAGAATGACTTCGTCACCAGGGAGTAATTTCCCTTCACTTAATATTCTTTTTAAAGATTCACTCTCCCCGGGGGTGAAATAGTACTTTTTTGCCAGAAGAGGGTTACAACTCAGAATTACTAGCAGTAACAATAATTTTCTCATAATAATCAATCTATAATTTTAGGATGCTAAGGTACAAAACTCTCTGGCTGCAAGCTTGCAATATTATATCGCTTTCTGTAAGATATAACTCAATATTTGTTTGTTATACATATGAGGTAAGGAGTTATCGCGGAATTTAGAAAAAATATTCCGAATATACATTGAAATAACAGAATATGCATTGTGGGTATATGCAAATCTGAAATTAGGGGGACTTACTCCGGTATCCGATTTATAAGGATTATACAAATAAAGTTTGTCTATAAAGAAAGATATTCTTATTTTTGTCTTTCGATAAACATTGAATAAAGTAGAGTCTTTATTTAAAGATAAAAAAACAAGATACGGAGTGTTTGCATTGTCATTCTTTCTATAGTGAAACGACCAAATTTAACAGACCGAAAGAATATGCTTTGTGGATGCGCCCTGAAACAGGGTGTGTTCCATCGATATATTCAGTCGGTCATAGGTTACTTGGTCGTACCTAACTATAGTCTGGATAGTGTCGGGAACACACTTTTTTTATTAACCTCTCTTTAAAACACATAGCCTATGGTATAGATCAGATAGAGTGACATATAACAGTTAGAAATAACTCATTAGCATTTCTCTTATAGAAAAAACGACCAAGAATTTTTATATGACCGGGGGAATGCAATGGGGCGGATCTTGTTTTGCTTTCCTCTTTTTGAAGTTGTAAAGGCCGAAGCGGATGTGACCTGTTGTGTTTCTGAGACAGAAATGCAAAGCGACAGTTAACATTCAGTATTCATTTTATTTACAACAATAAAAGATGAAAATCAAATTGTTTTTTCTTCTTATGATATTACTATACCCGTTTCAGTTGTGGGCACAAACGGCTTCGACAGACTCTCTGAAAATCACTGAACGGGGCTATTCTTTCCGTCCTTCACAATTAATACTACCTGCTTCACTCATCACTGTAGGAGCACTTGGGGTGGCCAATCCCTGGTTGAGATCTCTGAATAGGGAAGTGCGTGATGATATTGCCGGATGGCGCAATGGACGCTATTTTCATGCCGATGATTATATACAATATGTACCCGTTATTGCAAACTTCGGATTAAGTCTGCTGGGAGCAAAGGCTAAGCATAGTTATGTGGATCGTGTATTGATTACTGCCACTTCTTATGCAGCTATGGGGATTATGGTCAATGCGGTGAAGTGGGCGGTAGATGAACAACGTCCGGACGGAACAGCTTTTAATTCCTTTCCTTCGGGGCATACAGCCACTGTTTTTATGGGAGCTGAGTTGGTACGGATGGAGTATAAAGATTCCTCTCCGCTTTATGGTATAGGTGCATATACTATTGCCTGTGGGGTAGCCTTCCTGCGACTTTATAATGAACGACATTGGTGCAATGATGTTCTGGCTGGTGCGGGAATTGGTATATTAAGTGCACGGATCGGATACTGGCTCCTGCCTTTTGAAAAGAAATTGTTTGGATTGGATAAGAAAAAGAGCAGAGTTAATCTGGCTGCTTCTCCTTATTACAATCATTTTTCAAAGGAATACGGTGGTATGATCGTTGTACGTTTTTAAATCCGGTCAGCCTCTACATAGCCGTTCATTACGGCATAAATTGTTAGCCCGGAGACGGATTTGATACCCAATTTCTCTGTAATGTTTTTCCGATGGGTGATAACAGTGGTCAGACTGATATTTAGTTTATCGGCTATCTCTTTATTGATGAACCCTTTGGTTATCAATACAAGTACCTCGATCTCCCGTGCAGACAATTCATGCTCAATAACCGGCATTGGTGGTATGGCTTCAGCCGGATGTCCGTCGTGGTGAGCATGTTGGTGAAGTTTCAGAATGTCTTTCACCAGCTGCTCTTCCGATTGATAAATGTTCAGTACGCGTACGGCAGATAGTTGGAGAGAGTGGCTTTCTCCTGCCAGAACAATTGTTTTCTTTTTCCGGGGCAGAAAAAAGGCATTGTGCTCCACATATACTTGTGCGCCTATAAAATAGTGCGCATACATGTCGGGTGTGTCATCCGTTAGCTCACCAAAACTATGGAAAGTTCGTATAATTGCCATTGGAATAATCTCTTCCAATATCATTTTCAGACCGAGTGCTGTAAGTGTATTCGCTTCAACGATAGCGATTTCTGGTTTGTGGTTCATAGGTTTAATGAGATAAAATAAGGTTTGGAAAATCTATGGAATCAAAATCAAATTCACTATCTAAGTCTTGGCAGTCACAAACGATTAAATCGAAATGCTGTGCTGATTTCCTCGGTATTAGCAGTTCATAGGTTGACTCACCTTGATAACTTTTATATTCCCAAATAGAAATTTTTCTTTTCTTATCAATGATGTGGATTTGTAATTCATCCAAAGCCTGACTGTTATCCGGATGTTGAATGACATTCCATAATTTTATATCATATAGATTATCAGATTTCTTTTCCACTGATTTAATGATTACAGGAAAAGGACCGTCCAGGTATTTATAGTAAAGGCAAGAATCCGTCAACCAACGGTTTGTAGGAGTATCTATTTGGCATGGAGAATAAACATAGTATTTCCCTTTGTAAGAATGGAGAGCGATCCAATCTTCCGGTAGTTCATATAAATTATGTTTTGTAATAGTTTGTGGATGAGCCTGCTTTAATATCTTCTCGCTTTCTTTCAGTTCTTCCAGTCCGTATTGTCTTAGTTCCGGATAGGCTTTTTCTTGAATTGTAGGGTCGAGTAATTTTTGAAAAACTTCTGATTTTCTGTTGTTTTCGATATATACCTTTCTGTTTTCATTTTTAGATAGAAAGGTGGTATCGGATTGAGCATAACAATTAAATGACAATGATTTAAATAGGAGAATTGCTCCTATAGTAAGAGAAAAAATAATGTTCTTCATAACTCTCAATTATTGAATTAATGATTTAAATAGTTTGCAACAGCTTCTGCGCACCGTTCTCCGTCAACTCCCGCAGATACAATTCCTCCCGCATATCCTGCTCCTTCACCACAAGGGAATAAGCCGCGGACTGTTACATGCTGCAGCGTATCTTTGTCACGTACAATACGCACAGGGGAAGAAGTACGTGTTTCTACTCCGATCATCACTGCCTCGTTGGTAAGAAAACCGTGACTCATCCGTCCGAATTGCTGAAAGCCTTGTGACAAACGTTTACTGATAAATTCCGGCATCCAGAAGTGTAAGGGTGAAGATATCAATCCCGGACTATAAGAGGAGTCCGGTAAATCATAGCTCAGTTTCTTCCGCGTAAAGTCCATCATGCGTTGTGCCGGAGCCGTTTGCTTCATTCCTCCCTGTAACCAGGCTTGCCGTTCCAGTTCTTCCTGAAAATGCAACACTTTTAGGAGTTGACAATTGACAGTTGACAATTGACAGTTGGATTGTGTAGCTGACTGTCCATTGTCCATTGTCCACTGTCCATTGTCTAAATCTTCCGGTTGTACCTCTATCACCATTCCTGAATTGCTCCATCGTGAACCACGGTTGGAAGGAGACATTCCGTTGACTACCACCTGTTCGGGTCCGCTGGCAGCAGGAACGATAAAACCACCGGGACACATACAGAAACTGTATACTCCTCGTCCTTCGACCTGTGTTACGAAGCTGTA
>OHOL01000458.1_pt1 | contig 11279 bp, 9 predicted proteins | sample 1569921 | NCBI WGS metagenome assembly OHOL01 (sample SAMEA3879531, study PRJEB24766) | human gut metagenome | biome: human-associated habitat; feature: feces | place: USA | collected 1985/1987 | reverse complement strand
GTTGAATGCCAAACTGCGTTGATTCATTATTCAGAATTTATAATTCATAATTTAAAATACAGTTCCAATGGGAAGAGCGTTTGAATATAGAAAAGCTGCCAAATTGAAAAGATGGGGTCACATGGCAAAGACCTTTACAAGACTGGGTAAACAAATTGCTATTGCGGTGAAGGCCGGTGGTCCGGAGCCGGAAAACAACCCGACACTGCGTTCGGTTATCGCTACTTGTAAGCGTGAAAACATGCCGAAGGATAATATTGAACGTGCTATCAAAAATGCGATGGGTAAGGACCAGAGCGACTATAAGGGTATGACTTATGAAGGATACGGTCCTCACGGTGTAGCTGTTTTTGTGGATACACTGACCGATAACACTACCCGTACAGTAGCCGATGTGCGTTCCGTATTCAATAAGTTCGGCGGTAACTTGGGAACAATGGGTTCACTGGCTTTCTTGTTTGACCACAAGTGTGTGTTCACTTTCAAGAAGAAAGACGGTATCGATATGGAGGAACTCATTCTTGACTTGATAGACTATGACGTAGAGGAAGACTACGAAGAGGATGAAGAAGAAGGTACTATCACTATTTATGGTGATCCGAAAAGCTATGCAGCTATCCAGAAACATTTGGAAGAGTGCGGTTTTGAAGATGTCGGTGGAGAGTTTACCTATATCCCGAACGATATGAAGGATGTGACTCCCGAGCAACGCGAAACCATCGACAAGATGATAGAGCGTCTCGAAGAGTTTGATGATGTACAGACGGTTTATACTAACATGAAACCGGAAGAAGGCGGAGAATAATGACATATACATACAAGACGCAAGGTACGTGTAGTAGTAACATCGAACTGGATGTGGAAGATGGTATTGTGAAAGAAGTGGCATTTTGGGGTGGATGTAATGGAAACCTGCAAGGACTTTCACGTTTGGTGAAAGGCATGCCGGTAGATGCGGTGATTGCCCGTTTGGAAGGAATTCGCTGCGGAAGACGTTCCACTTCCTGCCCCGACCAATTGTGCAAGGCATTGCACGAGATGGGGTATTGAGCCTACTGCCTGAAAGAATGGATGAGAGCCCTTGACATTGAAAGATGCCAGGGGCTTTTTTTGAACCTAACATGGAGGTATTTGTTATTATTTAAGTATTTTTACGCTCTTAATTGAACAGACACAATGAAGAATATTTTTAAAGACTTGAAACGGAGAGACCACAAACGCTATCTGGGCGGTCTGGACGTTTTTAAATATATAGGTCCCGGACTGTTGGTGACTGTGGGCTTTATTGACCCGGGAAACTGGGCATCTAATTTTGCGGCAGGGTCTGAATTTGGCTATTCATTGCTGTGGGTCGTGACTTTATCCACTATCATGCTGATTGTATTGCAGCATAATGTGGCGCATCTGGGAATTGTAACCGGCTTGTGCTTGTCCGAAGCCGCTACCAAATATACTCCTTCCTGGGTGTCGCGTCCCATATTGGGTACAGCGGTATTGGCTTCCATCTCGACTTCGCTGGCAGAGATATTGGGAGGTGCCATCGCTTTGCAGATGCTGTTTGACATTCCCATCATATGGGGCTCTATCTTGACTACCGTATTTGTAGTCGTCATGCTTTTCACTAATTCCTACAAGAAGATAGAACGTTCCATCATTGCTTTTGTTTCGGTCATCGGGCTCTCCTTTATCTATGAGCTGTTTCTGGTGAAGATAGATTGGTCGCTGGCTGCACAAGGGTGGGTGACACCTTCGTTCCCGCATGGGAGCATGCTGATTATCATGAGTGTGCTCGGTGCGGTGGTGATGCCGCATAATCTGTTTCTGCACTCGGAAGTGATACAGAGCCATGAATATAATAAGAAAGATGATGCATCCATCCGTAAGGTGTTGAAATATGAATTGTTCGACACGCTGTTCTCTATGATTGTGGGATGGGCCATCAACAGTGCCATGATACTGCTGGCTGCGGCAACTTTCTTTAAAAGCGGTATTCAGGTGGAAGAGTTGCAGCAGGCCAAATCCTTGCTGGAGCCGTTGCTGGGGAACAGTGCTGCCGTGGTTTTTGCATTGGCATTACTGATGGCGGGTATATCTTCTACGATAACCAGCGGTATGGCGGCAGGTTCTATCTTTGCCGGTATTTTCGGAGAATCCTATCATATCAAAGACAGTCACTCGCAGGTGGGTGTGATTCTGTCGCTGGGCATTGCACTGCTGCTGATTTTCTTTATCGGAGACCCGTTCAAAGGACTGCTGATTTCACAGATGATACTGAGCATCCAGCTGCCGTTCACGGTTTTCCTGCAAGTAGGACTGACTTCTTCGCGCAAAGTGATGGGGCAGTATGTAAACAGCAAATGGAGTACATTTGTACTTTATGCCATTGCTGCGGTGGTCACTGTGCTGAATATCATGCTGCTGGTATCCGAGTTGACATCTTGAATAATTCATTTTTAAGAAATCAAATAAGTAGTATGAAGATTATTACATATAACGTAAATGGGCTGAGGGCTGCCGTGACAAAAGGTTTTCCCGAGTGGCTGGCACAAGAGCAGCCGGATGTGCTTTGTTTGCAGGAAACAAAGCTGCAACCGGAACAGTATCCGGCAGAAGCGCTGGATGCTTTGGGGTATAAGCATTATCTATATTCTGCACAGAAGAAGGGGTATAGTGGAGTCGCTATTCTGAGCAAGCAAGAACCGGACCATGTGGAGTACGGCATGGGCATTGAAGAATATGATAACGAAGGGCGCTTTATCCGTGCCGACTTCGGTGATGTGTCCGTTGTGAGTGTTTATCATCCTTCCGGTACCAGCGGTGATGAACGCCAGGCCTTTAAGATGGTCTGGTTGGAGAAATTCCAGGAATATGTATTGGAGCTGGAACGTACGCGTCCTAAACTCATTCTTTGCGGTGATTATAATATCTGCCATGAGGCAATGGATATTCACGACCCTATCAGGAATGCCACTAACAGTGGCTTCCTGCCTGAAGAGCGGGAGTGGATGACGCGCTTTCTCAATGCGGGATTCATAGATTCCTTCCGTTGGCTTCATCCCGACAAGCAGGAATACACGTGGTGGAGCTATCGCTTTAACTCACGTGCCAAGAACAAAGGGTGGCGTATTGATTATTGCATGGTGAGTGAGTCGGTGCGTCCGATGTTGAAGGAGGCGAGAATATTGGGTGACGTTGTCCACTCGGACCATTGCCCGATGTTGTTGGAAATTACAGAATGATTATGGAAACAAAAGACAGAATCGAAAAAGCTGTGGAGCTTTTCAAGAGTGGCTATAACTGTTCGCAATCGGTAGTGGGAGCTTTTGCAGATATGTATGGTTTTACAGAAGAGCAGGCTTTCCGGATGTCCGCTTCTTTTGGTGGTGGCATAGGTCGTATGAGGCAGACATGCGGTGCTGCATGCGGCATGTTCCTATTGGCCGGATTGGAAAAAGGAGCTGTGGAAGGCAAGGACCGTGAAGGTAAGGCGGCAAACTATGCGTTGGTGCAGGAGCTGGCTACTGAATTCAAGAAACGAAATGGCTCTTTGATATGTGCTGAATTGTTGGGGTTGAGAAAACCGGAAGGTTCGTCCGTTCCGGAAGCCCGTACCGAGCAGTATTATGCTAAACGCCCGTGTGCCAGGATGGTAGAGGTAGCTGCCCAAATTTGGACCGAATACCTGGAAAAAACGTCCTCAAAGTAAGAAAAAAGAACTTTTTTACTCCTTAGTAAGAAAAAAAGTGCCTAATAACGTGTTGTATAACATAAATATACCTATCTTTGCAGCGATATAAAAACACCGACATCTCTATCTTTGGAGATGAGGATAACGTTTAACTAAAAGCAAATAGAAATGTTAAAAGAAAAAGCTGGTAATGTTGCAGGACAGATTTGGACTGCACTGAATGGCACAGATGGCTTGACTCACAAGCAAATCAAGAAAGCAACTAAACTGATCGACAAGGACTTCTTCCTGGGATTGGGCTGGTTGTTAAGAGAAGACAAGGTTTCTACTTCTGAAGTGGAAGGCGAATTGTTTGTAAAGCTGAACTAAGCGAGGAATTGATTGGAATGTTATAAAAAGATGCGTTGGTACATGAATATGTTATCAACGCATTTTTTTTATTTGCTCTGTTTTCATTATCTTTGCGCACCCAATTAATAGATAGTTATTGACAATGAAGAATATACGAAATTTTTGCATTATTGCCCATATCGACCACGGTAAATCAACCTTGGCAGACCGTCTGCTGGAATTTACCAATACTATACAAGTAACTAACGGACAGATGCTGGATGACATGGACCTTGAGAAGGAAAGAGGTATCACCATCAAGAGCCATGCCATACAAATGGAGTATACCTATAAAGGTGAAAAGTATATTCTGAACTTGATAGACACTCCGGGACACGTGGACTTCTCGTACGAGGTGTCACGTTCCATCGCCGCTTGTGAAGGAGCCTTGCTTATTGTAGATGCTTCGCAAGGAGTGCAGGCGCAGACCATTTCAAACCTCTATATGGCGATTGAGCATGATTTGGAGATTATCCCCGTCATCAACAAATGTGACATGGCAAGCGCCATGCCCGAGGAAGTGGAGGACGAAATCGTTGAACTGTTGGGCTGCAAGCGTGATGAGATTATCCGTGCTTCCGGCAAAACAGGCATGGGAGTGGAAGAGATTCTGACTGCGGTCATTGAGCGTATCCCTCATCCGGAGGGTGACGAGGAAGCTCCGTTGCAGGCGTTGATTTTCGATTCTGTCTTCAATTCTTTCCGTGGTATCATTGCATATTTCAAGATAGTGAACGGTGTGATTCGTAAAGGGGATAAAGTGAAATTCTTCAATACAGGCAAGGAATATGATGCGGATGAAATCGGAGTGCTCAAAATGGAAATGATGCCACGTCCGGAGTTGCGTACGGGGGATGTGGGCTATATCATCTCGGGTATCAAAACCTCTAAGGAAGTGAAAGTAGGTGATACGATTACGCATATTGCCCGTCCTTGCGAAGTGGCCATCGCCGGTTTTGAGGAAGTGAAGCCGATGGTTTTTGCCGGTGTGTACCCCATCGAGGCGGAAGATTTCGAGGACCTGCGTTCTTCTTTGGAGAAGCTGCAGTTGAATGATGCTTCGCTGACTTTCCAGCCTGAGTCTTCATTGGCTTTGGGCTTTGGTTTCCGTTGCGGTTTCCTTGGGCTGCTCCATATGGAGATTGTGCAGGAACGCCTTGACCGTGAATTTGACATGAACGTTATCACCACCGTGCCCAACGTTTCCTACAATATCTATGACAAGCAGGGAAATATGACCGAAGTGCATAACCCCGGCAGCATGCCCGACCCTACCATGATAGACCGTATTGAGGAGCCCTATATCCGTGCTTCGGTGATTACCACCACTGATTACATCGGTCCTATCATGACTCTTTGCCTGGGCAAGCGTGGCGAGCTGGTGAAGCAGGAATATATTTCAGGTAACCGCGTAGAAATATACTATGACATGCCTCTTGGCGAAATAGTCATCGATTTTTATGATAAATTGAAGAGTATCTCCAAGGGATATGCCTCTTTTGACTATCATCCCCACGGTTTCCGCCCTTCCAAACTGGTGAAGCTGGATATTTTGCTGAACGGTGAGCCGGTGGATGCTCTTTCTACCTTGACACACTTTGACAATGCCTACGAGTTGGGACGCCGGATGTGCGAGAAGTTGAAAGACCTGATTCCGAGACAGCAGTTCGATATCGCCATTCAGGCTGCTATCGGTGCCAAGATTATTTCCCGGGAAACGATTAAGGCTGTGCGTAAGGACGTAACGGCCAAATGTTATGGAGGTGACGTGAGCCGTAAACGAAAATTGCTTGAGAAACAGAAGAGAGGTAAGAAGCGTATGAAACAGATTGGTAATGTGGAGGTACCTCAGAAAGCGTTCCTGGCAGTCTTGAAGCTGGATTGATGTCGAAAGGATGAAATCTTAAATCAAATATACTTCTTTATGATTATTTTACGTACTGTGAAAAACTTCTCGTCGCTGAATATAGCGGCGAGCATCTTGCTGTTTTTGATGGCTATTTTGGCGGCCGTTATTGCTAATTCACCAATGGCTCCGTTGTATCAGGGCTTTCTTTTGCAGGAACTGCATCTGCGCATCGGAGACTTCAACTTGTTCTCCCATGGCGGTCATCCATTGAAAATGATTGAGTTTATAAACGACTGCCTGATGACTGTTTTCTTTCTGGCTGTGGGGTTGGAGATAAAGCGGGAACTGCTGGTGGGTGAACTTTCTTCCTTTCGTAAGGCCTCTTTACCCTTTGTAGCGGCATGTGGCGGTATGCTGGTGCCGGTCATTGTCTATTCACTTTTGGTCGTTCAGGGTACTCCGGAAACGCGCGGTATGGCTATACCGATGGCTACGGATATTGCTTTTTCATTGGGTGTACTCAGTCTGCTGGGTAAACGGGTGCCTTTGAGCCTGAAAATTTTCCTGACGGCATTTGCAGTGGTCGATGATATTGGCGGTATTCTGGTTATTGCCATTTTCTATAGTTCCGAAGTGGCATACGGATATCTTATTGTAGCTGCTGTCCTTTATTTCTTCCTTTACTATATGGGGAAATTCGGTATGACACAGAAGATATTCTTCCTGCTTATCGGGGTAATTATTTGGTATTTGTTCCTTCAGTCGGGCATTCACAGCACTATTTCCGGAGTGATACTGGCCTTTGTAATACCGGCCCGTCCCCGTTTGGATGCCGGGAAATACATTAAACGCATCCGCGACATTATCGGTGATTTTCCGGTTACCAAATCAGATAATATTATATTGACCAATGAGCAGATTGCCACTCTAAAACAAGTGGAGCGCGCTTCTGATCATGTAATTAGTCCTTTGCAATCCCTGGAAGACAATTTGCATGGTGCGGTAAACTTTGTGATACTGCCGCTCTTTGCCTTTGCCAATGCCGGTGTGGTGTTCAGTGGAGGCGGTGGCGTTGTTGGAGCTGTTAGTATAGCGGTGGCTGCAGGATTGCTTCTTGGCAAGTTTATCGGTATTTTTCTGTTTACCTGGCTGGCGGTCAAGAGTGGTTTGTCCTCAATGCCTCCGGGAATGAATTGGAGAAGTGTTGCCGGAGTATCCTTGTTGGGGGGTATTGGCTTTACGGTATCTTTATTTATTGCCAACCTTTCTTTTGCAGGAGAATATCCGGATCTGCTGAACCAGGCGAAGTTTGGTGTATTGCTGGGAACGATTGTTGCCGGTATGTTGGGATATATGGTACTGAATGCGGTGTTGCCGAAGGTTAAGAACAAATAGATCTCCACTTTGGAATACTGGACGAAGAATCGGTTCTTTAGGGATATTCGGTAAATCCTCTGAAAGATAAGTTGGGATGTGTCAATGATTTAAGAAAACGTATTCTTTGTTACAGAAACAGAAGAAATAGTCCATTATTCTTAAAAAACATTCGTATCTTTGCTGATACAAGTCGAAAAGGACCTTCCGGATATGAAGCACATAAAGGCAGTTGCCGGATACATATTGATTCTTTCTCTCTGCCTCGTGTGTGCACACCCTGCCCATGCGGAGACACGGCGTATTGCGCTGATACACTCTTTCGAGCCGGGCTATCCGCCTGCTGCGAAGGCTCTGGAACTGTTGCAAAAAGAGTTCAGCCTTCTCGGCTTGGACTGCGATGTACGCGAATACTATCTGGACTGCGACCGCTACATGGAGGAGGCAGAAAACCTCCGTATGGCCGGTTTCGTGGACGACCTCTCTGCCTGGGGAGCCGAGTTGATAGCCGTGCTCGACGACCAGGCTGCCTATGCGCTGATGGCATGCAGACACCCGTTGGCGCATGAAATACCCGTTGTGTTCAGCGGTGTGAACTATCCCAACATATCTCTGCTCCTGCAATACCCCAACATCACGGGCTATGCCGACACGCCCGATTACTTGCGTACCATACGCATGATAGAGAGTATCATGGGAAAGTCGCGCATCTGCCTGATGAAGGGACAAGTGTTTCTGGACCGCAAGATATGGCATGCGTTGAATGAGCAGTGTCGTGGGCAGGGGTTCGCCATCGTGACCTCTACCGAGGGTGCTTACTTTGCCGGTTCCTCCTATCACCGTGTGCGCGAGAGGGAGACTATCAGCCCTATACTGAAACGGCAGAACATAGACGTGTTGCTGGACACCACGAAGATTGTGCGCATGACAAGCGACTCCATAGCGATACGCCATCTGATGTGGCTGGGACGCGGCGACAATACGTTGCTGCTCTACACCAAGCGAGACTATACCACCAAGCGTGTGGGCATGCTCTTCGACAATCCCACGTTTCAGACCATCAACGAGGGCTTCGGCTTTGCCGACTACTTGCTGGGAGGATATTTCACTCCACTGGAAAGCCAGATAAGATACATGGCGACCGGTATCAAGGAACGCCTCGAAGGGCGGATGCCCCGGCAGCAGGTGACGGAATGCGCCAAGCAGTACGTGCTGAACTGGCATGTGCTGCAGAAGTATGGCATCCCGCTCGAGAGCATTCCGGCAGAGTACACTGTGATGTATATCCCTTTTTCGGAGCGCTACCGCTATCCTATACTTATCGGTTCCATCTTGGGCGCAGTCTTCGTGCTGACGGTGATAGTCTTGCTCTCCTTCAGCCTGCTGCGCGAACGCAGGCGCAAGCGTGAGGCATTGCGAAACCTCCTCTACGAGCATGAGACCCTCTGCCTGGCCATCGAAGGAAATTCTACCTACGCCTGGCGACTGGAGGGAGATTCCGTGTCCTGCGACTCGCAGTTTTGCGAGCTTATTCATCATCGCCCCGGCCGTCTTCTGCTCGATGAAATCACTCCCTACATCCATCCCGACGACTTACCCGCCTTCCGCAAGAACATAGCGGCAAGGCATGAACGCACGCACCACAAGGGGCAGTATCGCTGTAACTTCACCGGTGAGTTCCAGTGGTGGGAGTTCAGCTACAATACCATCCACACCCCCGGACACGCACCCATCATAGCCGGATTGCTGCAGAATATCCAGGAACTGAAAGACCACGAGCAGGAGCTGATAGAATCCCGCGAGCTGGCGGAGCAGGCCGAACTGAAACAGTCGTTCCTCAACAACATGAGCCACGAGATCCGCACTCCGCTCAATGCCATTGTCGGCTTCTCGGACATGCTGGCCAATGAGCCGGAGTTTTCAAACGAAGAGCGGCAGGAGTTTGTGGACATTATCAACACCAATACCAAACTGCTGCTGAAGCTGGTGGGCGATGTGCTGGAACTGTCGCGCATCGAGTCGGGTAACCTCTCGTTCACCTTTCAGCGGGAGAGCGTGTGCCGGTTGCTCGATGACGTCTATCAGACGCATAGCCTGCTTATCCGGCCGCCGTTGCAGTTCCTCAAGGATTTCCCTCCCGAAGATGTGCAGGTGAATGTAGATCCCATGCGACTGACACAGGTACTCACCAACTTCCTGAACAATGCCAACAAGTTTACGAAAGAAGGCAGCATCCGGCTGGGGTATTGCTGTCCGTCCGGCATGAGCGAGGTACATCTCTATGTGGAAGATACCGGCATAGGTATTCCGCACAGCGAGCAGAAGATGATTTTCGAGCGTTTCTACAAGCGCAGCGAGTTTTCCCAAGGCGTCGGGCTAGGCTTGTCCATCTGTGTGCTCATCGTCGAAAAGATGGGAGGACGCATCGAACTCCGCTCCGAGGAAGGTCGTGGAAGCCGTTTCACGGTGGTGCTGCCTTGTATTGAATAAATCCTGATAACTCCCTCTGCCTCCCTTCATCTTCCTTCTCCCTCATTTCAATGAAAAAGACCATGCAAGTTCTTAAAATTTGTAATCGCAATGTAATGGCTTTATATATAATTTTGCATACTATTGCCTTTATTTTGAGAAATATAACGTTTTAAGGTGCTAAATTAAAAGAGGTTATGTTAAAGAAAGTGGGAGCATACTGACGATGCTGCTGGTACGGGATTTCCGGGACAGCCCTTATTGTTTTTGGCTTTCTTTACTTTATTGTATTTCAACCTCCATAATCACTGGATTGTGGTCGCTGCACAAATCCAGGTCCGGAGAGTAGTATTCGATACCCTTCAGGCTAGGGGAGTGGAAGATGTAATCAATACGCAACATGCGTTTGGCATAGCGGTAGGTGTACATGTATCCGTTTCCGGCAGTGCGGAATCCGTCTTTGAGGGTTTTCCTCAAATGATGGTAGGTGTAGGAGGAAGGTATTGAGTTGAAGTCGCCGCATAGCAGCACGGGATAGGGGCTGGTCTTAGCGTAGTGGCTGATGACGTAAGTCTGCGTGGCCCGCTTCATGAAGTTTTCGTGCAGGGTGCCTGCGGCATCTTTGGTGGCCAGCTCGCGTTCCCACTTCCTGCGCTTCTGGCTAACGCTGGTGGTCTGCAGGTGGTTGTTTATCAGACGTATGGTATCCGTACCCATCACTACATCGCACATCATGCTACAGTTGGAGCTGTGCTGGTAAGTGATGAAACGGTGGTTCGCCAATGGATAGCGGCTGAATACGGCGATAGGCAGTACGCCCTTGACGGAGTCTTCAGAAGGGATGAGCGCGTGTGACCAATGCGAGAGTACGCGCCGTATGCTGTCTGTGGGGAAGTCACTGTTATCTCCGAACTCCTGGAAGCACAGCACATCCACGCCCTCCTGCTGCATGTACCGGGCTATCTCCTTGCAGGAATAACCGGTAATCTCACCTCCAAAGTTGTGTATGTTGTAGGTGGCTATCTTCAGATACTTGCCTGCCGGGGTCTTGTCTTTCGGCAGGTGGAGCTGGAAGACAGACGTCAGATATCCCCAGTTGCAGAAGAATGCCACCAGCGGAATCAGTGCCCAGCGCTTACGGGCCAATGCCCAGCAGAGTGCCGTTATCAGATTGACAATCAGGAGTACGGGCACTGCCAGCCCCAGTAATGGCATGATGACGGAATCGACCGGAGCCATGTTTCCTGAGAAGGCTGCCACTATGGTGATGGCGCCCAAGATAAATGTCGCTGCTATCAGGCAGATGTAGAACAGACCTTTTACGGCAGACTTTCCCATGTTGTTTGCTTATTTATTCACTACGTTCACCGGCTTGCCGTCTTGGTAGGCCTTGATGTTCTCGAGCATAATCTGCATGAGGCGTTCGCGCGCGGCGGTGCTTGCCCAGGCAATGTGCGGAGTGATGTAGCAGTTGCGGGCAGAGAGCAACGGATTGTCGGCACGGGGAGG
>OHOL01000457.1_pt1 | contig 11289 bp, 4 predicted proteins | sample 1569921 | NCBI WGS metagenome assembly OHOL01 (sample SAMEA3879531, study PRJEB24766) | human gut metagenome | biome: human-associated habitat; feature: feces | place: USA | collected 1985/1987 | reverse complement strand
AAAGCCTGACCACCCGCAGCGGTTGTACCATAACGCTTGATGATGAAAAAGGAAGTGTTACCATTGCAGATCCGACCGGAAGCACAATCATCTTGAACGGTGACAATACCATCACCATTGATGCAAAGGACAAAATAACCATCCATTCCAAAGAATTGGAGATACTTGCTGATGAAAAGATAAGAATTGAAGCCGATTCAGAGGTTGAGGTACTTGGTAAGACATCCACTTTTGAAGGTAAGTCCGAGGCAAAAATAAAAAGTGATACGTCCATTAAGGAAGAGGCAGCTACGATAGATATAAAAGCATCTGCAACACTGAAAGCAACGGGAGCAACCGTTGATGTGGATGGTTCTGCGATGACAAATATAAAAGGCGGTTTACTTAATTTTAATCCATGATAAACAACGAACATAATCCGATAGCCATAAGAATCAGCAACGTACAGGACTTATGGATTGAAAATCGGGAGAAATTTCCCGATGCAAAGATTTATTGTCTCGTTTGCGAACCGACTGATTATCAAATTGTAGAAGGATTCATACGGCTTGAAGCCTCCGAACATGGCTGCACGTCGGATATAATTGTCGGTTTCAAAGCTGACTATGATGATAAAACAGACTTTTATAAGTTCTTGATAAAAGCATGGATAGATTCGTTTTCCATGGATGTAGAGAAAAATCCCGATTGGGATTGGGCGGATTTTTCTTCATTTAAGTCAGAGTTGACATCTGTCAGTTCTCTAAGTGCAGATAAACTACGAGACTTGTATATTCGTCTTGTTACAAGTTTCAAGACATTTGTCGGAAACGACAATCTACTCGGCATAACCCTCTTCATATCCCGCATTGGCGATGTGGAAGCTCTGAATGAAGTAATAAAGGACATTGCCGAGCGACTGCCCGCAGGGGTTGCACTTATTCTAATTGACTATAAAAAGAGAGAAGTCTATGATATCCTGCTGTCTGAAATGAAAGGCAAGATATGCTTAATAGACATCCCCAATCAGAATATGACCGGTGCATACAAAGAAATTGCGACCCAAGGTAATCCACAAGATCCGAACGTAAAATATCGGAAATGCCTGTTTGAACTTGGAGAAGCGGCATCGAAAGGAAACAAGGATGAAGCAAAGAAGCTGGGACATGAACTGATAAGGCTAAGTCGTGAAATTGGCGGAACGGCATTTATGGCTTCGTCCTACCTTATGTTTGGGGGATTCATGGTAAAGTTTCATCGCGAAGCCGGATTCTGCCATGATTTGTTTGACAAAGGGATAGCTTTGGTCCTTCCCAAATACCATGATGAGCAGGATTGCGCACAAATCCTGTTACAACTCTATAATTACAAAGGAACTGTACACAGTTACAATAAAGATATAACAGAAGCCATCAAACAATTTATGACAGCCGTCAGAATAGCCAAGGAGGTCAATATGAAAACCGAGGTTGTAAATGAATACAACTATGCACTACTTATGGCATTGAAAAAAGACAGGCTTACATACGAACCGATCTTAAATGAGGCATTTGAGTATGGATACTCATTTTCTGACGAAGACTTAAAGATTATCAATCTCTCATTTATTGCCTCCACCTATCTTGACAAAACATACAGCCTTGATTCGTCAAAAAGAGACGAAATCTCAAAACGTATGTCTGACTTATATGGCGAGGACTGGCAGCTTTCCACAAAGGAACTGGCAGCCAAACTCGATGCGGAATACTCACTGAGAAACCCAAAATAACAGAATCATGTTACTCGCGGACAGTCATATCACTATGGTAGTCGGGGTTGACGTCCATGTGACGACAGCTCCCCCCTTCAATCCCATCCACCCTTACATAGGTATGGTGATGGACCCCGCCGACTACATACCGTTCCTTGGCACGAACGTAAGCGTGAACGGGCTGAAGCGCGGCGTTTCGGACACCGGTGGCATGATTATCCCCCTGATGCACATCCCGCTTGCCGGACCTTTCGCCATGGCTTCGATGATCGGGCACGAGAGCATGAACTTCTTCGCCTCGCAGACCGTGTTCTGCGACGGCAGCCGCATGAGTCCGAAGGGTCACATGGTGATGACGTGCAACGACGTGGGCATACCGCTGTCTGCATCATTCAGTAAAAAAGGGAAAAAGACCAAACTTATACCGAGCCTTTTCGCCCCGACCTCCTTTTCCCTTCCTGTTCCCACAGGCAAGCCCGTCATGGTAGGCGGTCCCTATGTCCCCGACTGGGGCGGAATGCTGACGGGACTTGCGGCGAGCATAGGGTTCAGTTCCCTGATGAAATGCGCACGGAACAAGATAAGAAAATTCAACCTGAAAAGACAAATAACCAAAGGGCCTAACAAGCTAAGTCGATTCTTGTGTAAATTAGGCTTTGAGCCGGTGAACCTTGTCAACGGCGCAGTGGTTTACGAGGGTACGGACTTCGGCTTCCCGTCACCGCTTCCGCTGGAATGGGGCCGGGCATGGTACTCCGATTCGGAATACGAGGGCTGGCTGGGCCATGGCGTACACTGCTGCTATGACCGCACGGTGGAAAGTTTCGAGGACGAGGGCGTGACGATGCTCCGCATGGAGGACGGACGTGCCGTCGCTTTCCCGCCGATAGCACCGGGCGGCGAGTTCTACATGCGCACGGAACGCACGACGCTGCGCCGCACCGAAAAAGGCTACGAGGCATACAGCCATGACAGCCTGCTCACATACCGCTTCGACATGCGGGACGGCGGCGCGTGGCGCATGACGCGCATAGAAAACCCCGACGGGCTTCATATACAGCTCCGTTTCAGCAACGGCAGGTTCTCCGGAGTGAGCGACCCCGCCGGACGCACGGTACACGCCGCCACCGACACGAAGGGACGCGTCACGAGCCTGTCGTTCGTCACCGGCAAGGGAGAAGAGCGTCTGGTGTCGTACACCTACGACGAATCCGGCAACATGACGGGCATCACCGACGCCATGGACAAGACCACGGAGATGTCGTATAGCGGCCACCTGATGACGGAGAAGACCGACCGCAACGGCGGCACCTACCGCTGGGAATACGACAGCAAGGGACGGTGCGTCCATACCTATGGCACGGACGGCATGATGGAGGGGCGTATCGAGTACCACCCGTCCGAAGGCTACAACCTCGTGACCGACTCCACGGGCGGCACGACCACCTACCGATATACACCCGACCAGCTTGTGACCTCCGAGATTGACCCGCTCGGCAACGAGACGCGCCACAGCTACACGGACTTCATGGAGCCTTATCGCACCATCGACCCCGAGGGCGGCGTCACGGGCTACAGTTACGACAATGACGGCAACCTCACCGGTGTCACGTACCCCGACGGCAGCGGCGAGATGTACATATACGACGACAAGGGACGGCTGAGCATCCACGTGGACCGTGAGGGCAACAAGACCGTCCGCCTGTACGACATGGAGCGTCCGCACCTTGTCAGCCGCTTCATAGACCGTGACGGCGGCGTCACGGAGTTCACCTACGACAGCCACGGCCAGCCCGTGGGCGTCGGCAAGGGAGACCGCCGCTCCGAACTGTCCTACGACGGCTCGCTGAACCTCGTGTCATGGCACGAGGACGGAAGGCTGCTCGGCGGCTGGAAGCATGACGCCAGGGGCAGGCTCATCGAGCGAAGCTCTCCCGGCAACCGCACGGAGTTCTACGTGTATGACGCCCTGGACCGCCTGCGGCGCATAGACGCCCGTGACGGTAACGTCATACACCTCGGCTACGACAGCTATGACAACATCACGGAGGCGCGTGACGCGCGACGCCATGTCCGCATGGGCTACAACTCCGTGGGAAGCATGACATGGCGCGAGGAAGGCGGGAACAGGGTGAGCTTCCGCTACGACGGGATGGACCGCCTGCGCGAGGTGGTCAACGAGGCCGGTGCCGGGTATGTCTTCAGGCGCGACCTTGCGGGCAACATATCGTCGGAAAAGGACTACGGCGGCATAGAGCGCATATACCACAGGGACGGTTGCGGACGTGTGACACGCATAGATCGTCCCGGGGGGCGCAGCACCGCCTACACATACGACACCATGGGACGCGTGCTCGCAGCCGAGTACCACGACGGCACGAAAGAGGAATACGGCTACGACAGGAACGGGCTGATGGCCACCGCCGACAACGGTGAGGCGCGCATGGTGTTCGAACGCGACCCGATGGGGCGTGTGACAAAGGAGACGATGGGGCTTCCCGGAGGCGACAGGTTCATGGAGGTCATGTCGGTGGAGTCGGAATACAACGCATACGGCGAGCGTATCCGTGTGGGAAGCTCACTCGGAGCCGACACGGAGCTGTCATATGACAGGCTCGGACTTGTCGAAAGGATAAAGGCCACCGTCGGGAAACCGGAAGCGGATGAAGCGTCCGCATACGGCGACGCCGGAGGGGATGTCCGGTCATGGGAAAGCACCATAGGCAGGGACGACGCCGGACGTGAGGTGGAGCGTTTCGCAACAGGAGGGATAAGGATCACCACGGACTACAACGACATGGGGCTTGTCCGCTCGCGCCACGTGCGTTCGGGCAACCGCCACACGGGTTGGAGAAGCTACCGCTGGGACGTGGGCGCGAGGCTGATGTCGATGCGCGGCAACCTGTCACCGGAGCCGGTCATCTTCGACTACGACTCGATGTGCAACCTCGTCAGGGGCGACTACTCCATGCACGAGAGCGTCTTCCGTACCCCCGACAAGGTGGGCAACCTGTACCGGGAGGACGGATGCAAGGGGCGCGAGTATGACCGTGGCGGACGTCTGCTGTGGGACGGAGAGTACCATTACCGCTACGACTGCGAGGGCAACCTCGTACACAAGAGCCGCAGGGATGTGTCCGTTCCGGAAAACGGGAATACCGGAAAGAAGGGATGGCTCGGTATGCTGTTCTCTGCGGATGATGCCGACAACAAGGACAACAGCCGTGAGACCGACCCGTTCGCCTGCTGGCAGCCGGGTGACACCTGCTACGAGTGGCAGGCCAACGGTATGCTTGCCGGGGTGAGGACTCCCGACGGCAGGACGGTAACGTTCGGCTATGACGCCCTCGGCAGACGGGTGTCAAAAAGGACTGGCGACACCGTGCACCGTTTCGGATGGGACGGCAACGTGGTGCTGCACGAATGGGACACCGACGAAGCCCTGAGACCGAGGCTCGTCACGGACGAGACCGGACGCGAGGAATACGACGGCACGGAGAAGCCGGACAACCTCGTTACATGGGTGTATGACGGAACATCGTTCACGCCTGTGGCGAAGGTCACGGGCGGGGAACGCTACACGATAGTGCATGACTACCTGGGTACACCGACGCAGGCATACGACAGCAAGGGAGAGCTTGTCTGGGAGATGCTGCTGGATGTGTACGGCAAGGTGAAGGAATGCCATGGGGACCGAACGCTCGTACCGTTCCGCTATCAGGGACAGTACGAGGATGGAGAAACAGGACTGTATTACAACAGGTTCAGGTACTACTCTCCGGGTATGGGGATGTATATTTCTTCTGATCCCATTGGATTGGCAGGAAATAATCCTACTCTCTATGGGTATGTCGAAGATGTCAATATATGGCTTGATTCGTGGGGATTAACAAAATATGTTGTATATCAAGCACCAGAGTTAGATAGTGTGGGAAATCCAACGGGGAATATATATACAGGAAGAACAAGAGGTTCTGATGAAATGTCCACACAACAAATTTTAAATAAAAGAAAATCTAATCATCATAGAAATTTGGGAGAACTGGTACCTGTTTTTGAAACTAATAGTTATGAAGCCGTAAGAGGTGGAGAACATTATTATATAACTGAAACTCGTAAATCAGGAAAAGCGGCGGATCAAATTAATGGTATTGCAAATAGGAACTTTGGTAAGAATGGTAAGAAGCTTAAAGGTGATATATATATGGATGCCTTTTATTCTGAAAATCCATCTTTAAGACCTAATTCTTGTAATTAAATATTGTAGTAATTAAAATGTTATAATATAATATGATGAAAAAGTCAGAATACGGAAATATATATGAGATATTATTGTCTAATAATACTTATGTGTACGTATGTTTAATCGAAGAAAACAGCTTTGGTATTTTTAATTATATTTCAAAAGAACCTGCTCAATTAAATCATCTATTATCTTTAGGATTTAAAACATATAAAGCATGTAAAGAGACTGCTATTAGAAGAAAAATATGGAGATTGGTAGGTCACATTGATTTGGATAAAGAAAATATCAAATTACCAGATTTAGTTATATTTCAAAGTTGGAATAAATCACTTAGTTTACAACAGTCGAAAATTATGAGACATGGTAATTTGACAACAATTTCTAATGATGAATATTTATCTTTACTACGCCAAGGATACATCTATGGTTTTTTCGAAAATAACAATAAGTTTGAACAATGGATATTAGATAATATTAATGAATATCCAAACAATCAGGACATATTGCCAATATAAATATTTGCTGTTCAAAGGAAATTCTTTTTTTGTAAAATCATGTTACTCGCGGACAGTCATATCACTATGGTAGTCGGGGTTGACGTCCATGTGACGACAGCTCCCCCCTTCAATCCCATCCACCCTTACATAGGTATGGTGATGGACCCCGCCGACTACATACCGTTCCTTGGCACGAACGTAAGCGTGAACGGGCTGAAGCGCGGCGTTTCGGACACCGGTGGCATGATTATCCCCCTGATGCACATCCCGCTTGCCGGACCTTTCGCCATGGCTTCGATGATCGGGCACGAGAGCATGAACTTCTTCGCCTCGCAGACCGTGTTCTGCGACGGCAGCCGCATGAGTCCGAAGGGTCACATGGTGATGACGTGCAACGACGTGGGCATACCGCTGTCTGCATCATTCAGTAAAAAAGGGAAAAAGACCAAACTTATACCGAGCCTTTTCGCCCCGACCTCCTTTTCCCTTCCTGTTCCCACAGGCAAGCCCGTCATGGTAGGCGGTCCCTATGTCCCCGACTGGGGCGGAATGCTGACGGGACTTGCGGCGAGCATAGGGTTCAGTTCCCTGATGAAATGCGCACGGAACAAGATAAGAAAATTCAACCTGAAAAGACAAATAACCAAAGGGCCTAACAAGCTAAGTCGATTCTTGTGTAAATTAGGCTTTGAGCCGGTGAACCTTGTCAACGGCGCAGTGGTTTACGAGGGTACGGACTTCGGCTTCCCGTCACCGCTTCCGCTGGAATGGGGCCGGGCATGGTACTCCGATTCGGAATACGAGGGCTGGCTGGGCCATGGCGTACACTGCTGCTATGACCGCACGGTGGAAAGTTTCGAGGACGAGGGCGTGACGATGCTCCGCATGGAGGACGGACGTGCCGTCGCTTTCCCGCCGATAGCACCGGGCGGCGAGTTCTACATGCGCACGGAACGCACGACGCTGCGCCGCACCGAAAAAGGCTACGAGGCATACAGCCATGACAGCCTGCTCACATACCGCTTCGACATGCGGGACGGCGGCGCGTGGCGCATGACGCGCATAGAAAACCCCGACGGGCTTCATATACAGCTCCGTTTCAGCAACGGCAGGTTCTCCGGAGTGAGCGACCCCGCCGGACGCACGGTACACGCCGCCACCGACACGAAGGGACGCGTCACGAGCCTGTCGTTCGTCACCGGCAAGGGAGAAGAGCGTCTGGTGTCGTACACCTACGACGAATCCGGCAACATGACGGGCATCACCGACGCCATGGACAAGACCACGGAGATGTCGTATAGCGGCCACCTGATGACGGAGAAGACCGACCGCAACGGCGGCACCTACCGCTGGGAATACGACAGCAAGGGACGGTGCGTCCATACCTATGGCACGGACGGCATGATGGAGGGGCGTATCGAGTACCACCCGTCCGAAGGCTACAACCTCGTGACCGACTCCACGGGCGGCACGACCACCTACCGATATACACCCGACCAGCTTGTGACCTCCGAGATTGACCCGCTCGGCAACGAGACGCGCCACAGCTACACGGACTTCATGGAGCCTTATCGCACCATCGACCCCGAGGGCGGCGTCACGGGCTACAGTTACGACAATGACGGCAACCTCACCGGTGTCACGTACCCCGACGGCAGCGGCGAGATGTACATATACGACGACAAGGGACGGCTGAGCATCCACGTGGACCGTGAGGGCAACAAGACCGTCCGCCTGTACGACATGGAGCGTCCGCACCTTGTCAGCCGCTTCATAGACCGTGACGGCGGCGTCACGGAGTTCACCTACGACAGCCACGGCCAGCCCGTGGGCGTCGGCAAGGGAGACCGCCGCTCCGAACTGTCCTACGACGGCTCGCTGAACCTCGTGTCATGGCACGAGGACGGAAGGCTGCTCGGCGGCTGGAAGCATGACGCCAGGGGCAGGCTCATCGAGCGAAGCTCTCCCGGCAACCGCACGGAGTTCTACGTGTATGACGCCCTGGACCGCCTGCGGCGCATAGACGCCCGTGACGGTAACGTCATACACCTCGGCTACGACAGCTATGACAACATCACGGAGGCGCGTGACGCGCGACGCCATGTCCGCATGGGCTACAACTCCGTGGGAAGCATGACATGGCGCGAGGAAGGCGGGAACAGGGTGAGCTTCCGCTACGACGGGATGGACCGCCTGCGCGAGGTGGTCAACGAGGCCGGTGCCGGGTATGTCTTCAGGCGCGACCTTGCGGGCAACATATCGTCGGAAAAGGACTACGGCGGCATAGAGCGCATATACCACAGGGACGGTTGCGGACGTGTGACACGCATAGATCGTCCCGGGGGGCGCAGCACCGCCTACACATACGACACCATGGGACGCGTGCTCGCAGCCGAGTACCACGACGGCACGAAAGAGGAATACGGCTACGACAGGAACGGGCTGATGGCCACCGCCGACAACGGTGAGGCGCGCATGGTGTTCGAACGCGACCCGATGGGGCGTGTGACAAAGGAGACGATGGGGCTTCCCGGAGGCGACAGGTTCATGGAGGTCATGTCGGTGGAGTCGGAATACAACGCATACGGCGAGCGTATCCGTGTGGGAAGCTCACTCGGAGCCGACACGGAGCTGTCATATGACAGGCTCGGACTTGTCGAAAGGATAAAGGCCACCGTCGGGAAACCGGAAGCGGATGAAGCGTCCGCATACGGCGACGCCGGAGGGGATGTCCGGTCATGGGAAAGCACCATAGGCAGGGACGACGCCGGACGTGAGGTGGAGCGTTTCGCAACAGGAGGGATAAGGATCACCACGGACTACAACGACATGGGGCTTGTCCGCTCGCGCCACGTGCGTTCGGGCAACCGCCACACGGGTTGGAGAAGCTACCGCTGGGACGTGGGCGCGAGGCTGATGTCGATGCGCGGCAACCTGTCACCGGAGCCGGTCATCTTCGACTACGACTCGATGTGCAACCTCGTCAGGGGCGACTACTCCATGCACGAGAGCGTCTTCCGTACCCCCGACAAGGTGGGCAACCTGTACCGGGAGGACGGATGCAAGGGGCGCGAGTATGACCGTGGCGGACGTCTGCTGTGGGACGGAGAGTACCATTACCGCTACGACTGCGAGGGCAACCTCGTACACAAGAGCCGCAGGGATGTGTCCGTTCCGGAAAACGGGAATACCGGAAAGAAGGGATGGCTCGGTATGCTGTTCTCTGCGGATGATGCCGACAACAAGGACAACAGCCGTGAGACCGACCCGTTCGCCTGCTGGCAGCCGGGTGACACCTGCTACGAGTGGCAGGCCAACGGTATGCTTGCCGGGGTGAGGACTCCCGACGGCAGGACGGTAACGTTCGGCTATGACGCCCTCGGCAGACGGGTGTCAAAAAGGACTGGCGACACCGTGCACCGTTTCGGATGGGACGGCAACGTGGTGCTGCACGAATGGGACACCGACGAAGCCCTGAGACCGAGGCTCGTCACGGACGAGACCGGACGCGAGGAATACGACGGCACGGAGAAGCCGGACAACCTCGTTACATGGGTGTATGACGGAACATCGTTCACGCCTGTGGCGAAGGTCACGGACGGGGAACGCTACACGATAGTGCATGACTACCTGGGTACGCCGACGCAGGCATACAACAGCAAGGGAGAGCTTGTCTGGGAGATGCTGCTGGATGTGTACGGCAAGGTGGCGGAATGCCATGGGGATCGAACGCTCGTGCCGTTCCGCTATCAGGGACAGTACGAGGATGAAGAAACGGGACTGTATTACAACAGGTTCAGGTACTACTCACCGGATATGGGGATGTATATTTCTTCTGACCCGATTGGATTGGCGGGAAACAATCCGACTCTCTATGGGTATGTCTTTGATAACAATACACAGATAGACTCGTTTGGCTTAGATTGTGGAAGAGCTAAACAGATACACCATTATGCAACAAATAAAAACAGAAGGTGGACTGGAAGAATGGATGCTATTGCCCGCAAATATGGTTTAGATTTAGACGGAAGTTGGAACAAAGAACTGTTGGAGCATCAAGGAAGACATCCTAATAACTATCACAGATTTGTTCTTGAGGAAATGCAAAATGCTGATGCAATTGCAAGTAAAGCACCAAAAGGAACAGAGCAAAAAGTTTTTTTAGAGGAATTTGAAAAAAGAGTAAAAGCACCTGTCAGAGCCAACACAGATTTGTTGCGAAAAATAGGATGGGAATAAATAATAGAAGACAATGAAAAAATATTGGTATTTGCAAAATAAAGATGATGACAATGAGAATGTCGCAATCGCAAAATCCCCTGGAGATAAGACTCTGGTAGATTGGGCAATGGACATTATCTCTTTAGGGGAAATTCCTTTTGAGTTTTCAGTAAATCCAAACGAGTCTTTAGAAGATTATTTGGCTGATAACTTAGGGATTCCGTTAATGTCTGAAAAACTTATGAAGATTATAAGTAAACATCTAACAGGAAAAGAAGGATTACGATGGTATAATGTCATTGTGAATTATGGAAATGAAAAAATAATTTATTATGCTCCAAATTTCAGAGAGGATTTAGATGTGTTAAATAACCAAATGTCTATATTTAATCAAAGTACAGGAAGTCTTATAAAAGCAAGTTTTTCTATAGAAAAAATCCAACGATTAGCTTTTTTCCCTCTACCGCAATTAGATATAAAACTGCCGTTTCGTTTAGGATTGATAGTTTCAGATGATATTAAAAAAGATATTATAAAAGAAAAATTAACAGGGATGGATTTTTCAAAAGCTTATGTTATTTAGATGGAAATATTCA
>OHOL01000439.1_pt1 | contig 11589 bp, 10 predicted proteins | sample 1569921 | NCBI WGS metagenome assembly OHOL01 (sample SAMEA3879531, study PRJEB24766) | human gut metagenome | biome: human-associated habitat; feature: feces | place: USA | collected 1985/1987 | reverse complement strand
GCCGCCGGTCACGGTGACACGGGCAGAGGGGGTCAGGGTCATAAAGCGTTCGGCGGTCTGCTGCGCTATGGGGAGCGCGGTGTCGCTGCCTTTGATGCGTTGCGCCTGCATGCCAGTGGTGGCAGCTGCCAGGGCGAGGAGTAGGAGTAATTTTCTTGTCTTCATAAACACATGGTGCAAATAGGGTAAACACATGATGCAAATTAAGGCAATGGATATTACAAATGTGTTACATGGAATGTGCTTTGAGTCGTTGTAATAGTTTTGTAACACCTTTGAAACATTTCTTTCAAACGTTAGTCACACTGCCTTAACATCCGGCTCGTTCCTTTGCATACAGAAATCAATAGGCAACATGAAAAAGATTTTTGAGAAGATTGTAGAAGGTATACTGGCTTGTAGCGGCTTTGTGACGAGTCTTACCATCGTACTTATCGTCGTGTTCCTCTTTTCCGAAGCGCTGGGCTTGTTCAGCAGCAAGGTGATAGAAGAAGGGTATGTATTGGCCTTGAATAAGGAGAACCGGGTGGGCGAACTGACTCCGGCACAGATAAAGAATGTCTTTGATGAAGAGCTGACAAACTGGAACGAAGTGGGAGGGGAGGACCTTCCTATCCGCCTTTTCCGTTTGGAGGACATCACACTGTATTATACGGAAGAGCAGTTGGGCGCTTCCTACGAAAATGCAGGTGCCTGCATTACGGAGCTGGTGGAGCGTACGCCTGGCATTATAGCCTTTGTACCGCAGCAGTTCATTGTCCGTCCGGATTCGGTGCATCTGCTGAAAGACAACACCATTTCGGTGAAGGACGTCTTTGCCGGTGCCGAATGGTTTCCCACGGCAATACCTGCTGCGCAGTTCGGCTTTTTGCCGCTCATTACGGGGACGCTGTGGGTCAGTCTGTTTGCCATCCTCTTTGCATTGCCGTTTGGTCTGTCGGTGGCAATCTATATGTCGGAGGTAGCCAATTCCCGGGTAAGGAATCTGCTGAAGCCCATCATTGAGTTGCTGAGTGGCATACCGTCGGTGGTCTACGGCTTTTTCGGCTTGATTGTCATTGTGCCGTTTTTGCAGCAGGTGTTCAACTTGCCGGTAGGCGAGAGCGGGCTGGCGGGCAGCATTGTGCTTGCCATTATGGCGTTGCCCACCATCATTACGGTGACGGAAGATGCGATGAGAAATTGCCCTCGTGCCATGCGCGAAGCCAGTCTGGCGCTGGGAGCGTCGCAATGGCAGACTATATATAAGGTGGTGATTCCTTACTCCATTTCGGGCATCACCTCCGGAGTGGTGTTGGGCATCGGCCGTGCGGTGGGCGAGACGATGGCTGTGCTGATGGTGACGGGCAACGCCGCCGTCCTGGAACCGCTGCGCACCATTCCGGCAACGATTGCCGCCGAACTAGGCGAAGCGCCTGCCGGCGGAGCTCACTACGAAGCATTGTTCCTGCTGGGTGTCGTGCTGTTCTTCATCAGTTTATTGATAAACTTCACGGTGGAAGCAGTTTCGCCAAGACGAAAATAAAAGAAGGTAGATATGGTCAATAGAAAGCATCTTTCGCAAAACGTGGCATTCGGCTTGTTCCGTCTGTTGAGCCTAAGTGTGGTGGGGATTCTTTTTGCAATCCTCGGCTTCATTATATATAAAGGTATAGGAGTTATCGATTGGGAGTTCCTCACTACGGCTCCTACCAACGGTATGACTGCCGGTGGAATCCTTCCTGCCATTGTAGGTACGTTCTGCTTGATGGCGGGCAGTGCTTTATTTGCCTTTCCGGTGGGAGTGATGAGCGGTATTTATATGAATGAGTATGTGCCGAAAGGCTGGGTGGTACGCTTCATACGGATGATGACGAATAATCTGAGCGGCATCCCTTCCATCGTGTTCGGTCTGTTTGGCATGGCGCTGTTTGTCAACTATATGGATTTTGGAGACAGCATTCTGGCAGGTTCGTTGACGCTGGGTCTGCTAAGTCTGCCTTTGGTTATCCGCACCACGGAAGAAGCGTTGAAAGCCATCCCCGACAGCATGCGCGAGGGAAGCCGCGCGTTGGGAGCTACCAAGCTTCAGACCATCTGGCATGTCATCCTGCCGATGGGGATGCCCAATATCATTACTGGACTGATTCTGGCGCTGGGGCGTGTTTCGGGCGAGACGGCACCCATCCTTTTCACCTGTGCCGCCTACTTCCTGCCACAGCTGCCTACAAGTATCTTCGACCAGTGCATGGCGCTTCCTTATCACCTCTACGTCATCTCTACCAGCGGCACCGATATGGAAGCGCAGCTTCCCATTGCTTATGGCACAGCATTGGTGCTGATACTGATTATCCTCCTGGTGAATCTGTTGGCAAACGCCCTGCGGAAATACTTTGAGAAGAAGATTAAGACGAATTGAAAACATATACAATAGGTATGAAGAACAAGATAGAAACCCGTGACGTGAACTTCTGGTATGGCGATTTCCATGCCCTGAAAGGCATCAGCATGGACATTGAGGAGAAGTCTGTGATAGCCTTTATCGGCCCCTCGGGCTGTGGAAAGTCTACCTTCCTGCGCCTGCTGAACCGCATGAACGATTTGATTCCCGACATCCGTCTGACCGGCGAGATACGCATTGACGGACAAGACATCTATGGAAAAGGAGTGCAAGTGGACGAACTCCGCAAGAACGTGGGCATGGTGTTCCAGCGGCCCAATCCTTTCCCCAAAAGCATCTTCGAGAACGTTGCCTACGGACTCCGTGTGAATGGCATCACCGATAACGCCTTCATCCGTCAGCGGGTGGAAGAAACCCTGAAAGGCGCTGCCCTTTGGGACGAGGTGAAGGACAAGCTGAAAGTCTCTGCCTACGCCCTCTCCGGCGGTCAGCAGCAACGTCTCTGCATAGCCCGTGCCATGGCGGTGTCTCCTTCAGTCCTGCTGATGGATGAGCCGGCATCCGCCCTCGACCCCATCTCCACTGCCAAGGTGGAAGAGCTTATCCACGAGTTGAAGAAGCAGTACACTATCGTCATCGTCACCCATAACATGCAACAGGCAGCGCGTGTCAGTGATAATACGGCTTTCTTCTATATGGGGCAGATGGTGGAGTTTGGAGATACCCGGAAGATATTTACGAATCCCGACAAGGTGGAGACGCAGAACTACATCACGGGACGTTTCGGGTAGCGGATTGTTCCATGCAGGTCAAAATAAGTTGTACAAAAGTAATCTTAAAATAGAAACATTATGGTGAAGTTTATCGAATCTGAACTCGTCTTGCTGAAAAAGGAAATAGACGAAATGTGGACCCTGGTATATAATCAGCTCGACCGTGCAGGTGATGCCGTGCTTACGCTGGACCGGGAACTGGCCCAGCAGGTATTGGTGCGCGAACGTCGCGTCAATGCTTTCGAACTGAAAATAGACAGCGACGTGGAGGACATCATTGCCCTTTACAACCCCGTTGCCATCGACCTGCGCTTTGTGCTTGCCATGCTCAAAATCAATACGAACCTGGAGCGTCTGGGCGACTTTGCAGAGGGCATTGCCCGCTTTGCCCTCAACTGCCATGAACCGGCATTGGATACTGAGCTGGTCAAGCAACTCCGTCTCGAAGAGATGATAGCCCAGGTGCTCTCCATGCTCGAACAGGCAAAACAGGCGCTTCAGGAGGAGAGCCAGGAACTGGCTACCGCCGTGTTTGCCAAGGACAATATGCTGGATGAAATCAATGCTGAGGCCACTGCCATTCTTGCCGACTACATCAGCCGGCATCCGGAGAGTGCACTCTCTTGTCTGAACCTGGTGAGCGTGTTCCGCAAGTTGGAGCGTTCCGGCGACCACATCACGAATATTGCCGAAGAAATAGTGTTCTTTATCGACGCAAAAGTGTTAAAACATAGTGGGCGGACAGACGAACACTACTTAAATGATAAGAAATAAACAAAATTTTAGGATAATTTCAGTGTTTCATGGAAAATAGCCTTATATTTGTCCATTGAAAACGATTGCAGGTGTAGAAAAATGCTTTGAAATGATAATAAACTTAAATGATTTTTCAAAAAGATGTTATAAGACATGTTTTTTAATTTGGTTAGTATCACGAAAAGCGCCTATATTTGCATCGTTATCCTGAAAACAATCTTTTTACCTTAAAAAAAAACTAATACCTATTGAAAACTGAAAAAGGAGGCTTTGTGAAAAGCTTCCTTTTTTTTGTACCTATACGAAGGGCTTTTTGTATCTTTGCGCATATTAATAATAAATCGCGTATAACCTAAAAGTATATAGAACCATGTTTTCCGGAATAGTAGAAGAATGTGCCACATTGGTGGCGATGGTCAAAGACCAGGAGAATGTACATTTTACTTTCAAGTGTTCATTCGTCAGTGAATTAAAAATAGACCAGAGTGTGTCTCACAATGGTGTTTGCCTGACGGTAGTCAGTCTGACAGATGATACCTATACCGTGACGGCCATGAAGGAAACGCTGGACCGTTCCAATCTTGGCTTGTTGCAGGTGGGAGATGAAGTGAATGTGGAGCGTAGTATGATGATGAACGGCCGGCTGGATGGCCATATCGTTCAAGGACATGTGGACCAGACTGCCACTTGCATCGATATAAAGGATGCGGAAGGAAGCTATTACTTTACTTTCCGGTATGCTTTTGACAAGGAGATGGCAAAGCGCGGCTACATCACGGTAGACAAAGGCTCGGTAACGGTCAATGGTGTCAGCCTGACCGTGTGCAATCCCACCGACGATACTTTCCAGGTGGCCATTATTCCTTACACCTTTGAGCATACCAATTTCCATGCTTTCAAAGTGGGCAGTGTGGTGAATCTGGAGTTCGATATCATTGGTAAGTACATCAGCCGCATGATACAATATAAATAAGGTAACGGCACTATGGACGATTTCCTGCAATTAGTGGCATCCCGTCAGAGTGACCGTGCCTATGATATGACTCGTGCCGTGGAGCCTGAGAAATATCGGTGATTTACTTTTTAGACACAGATGACGCAGATGACGCGGATTTTTTTAATATTCCAATCCGCGTCATCCGCGTCTAAAAAATAATCAAAAAGAAAGCAGATACGGAGTTTCCGGAAAGACTTCCGCGTGCTTACAAATCCTTCAGCAGCACCTTGCTTGCATTCTTGTAGTATTCCTCCCGTGCCTTCAGCAATGCTCCCCATTGGTTGTTGAATTCATTTTCCTTATCAATTTTGAAATCTTCTGAGCCGTGCGTGTCCAGTTTGTCCAGTAGGAGGGCCACATTCATTTTGTTGATATCCATGGAAGGCTGGTAAGCGATGTCTTCACTCTTTTCATCGGTCACCACTTCATGTAGGAGGTTGATTTCCTGCAATTCATAAAGGGTTTCGTGTGTCAGCCGGATGGGAATCTGGCACTCTTCGGATATCTCTTCGGCTGTATAGGGCTGGACGTCTTGTTCAAAGCGCTTGGCTATGAGAGACATTATCAGGATGGAGATAAAATCGCGGTAGCGCCGGCTGATATTGCGTGCATCCTTGTCGAAGCTGAAGTTCCGGATATTCTGTCCGGCGTAGGTCAGTTCGGCACCGAATAGGCAGATGGTCCAGGATACCTGCAACCATAGCAGAAACATCGGAAGGGCGGCAAAACTACCATAGATGGCATTGTAACGGGAAACCCACAACTGGCTGCTGATGTAAAGGAATTGGAATGCCTGGTGTGCCGTACCTGCCAGAATACCGGATATGAGTGCGTGTTTCAGCTTGACCTTTGTATTCGGCATAAAGACGTACAGTGCTGTAAACATGAACCAGGTCAGCACGAAGGGGATGAGGCGCACCATAAACTTGCCGACGGGAGCCAGCAGGGTAAAGTCTTCGAGGTTCTTCACCATCGTACTCATGAAGATGGAAAGACCACCGGACACCACCAGCAGAATGGGCATCAGCAGAAGCATAGAGAAGTAATCCGTTATTTTGCGGTACATGCTGCGCGCCTTTTTCACCTGCCAGATGCGGTTGAAGGTGATTTCCATATTGTTGATTAGATTCAGGACTGTCCACAGCAACATAATCAGACCCACTCCGATGAATATTCCACTCTTGGTCTGAGACAAATACGAATTCACGAATTGCAGGATGACTTCCGTGGTTTCCGTAGGACCGCCGAAACCGTTGACAATCTGGCTTTCCATCAGATTATCGAATCCGAAACCGCGGGCTATGGCAAACAAAATGGCAAGAATAGGCACGATGGCAAGCAGCGTACTGTAAGTCAGCGCCGAGGCTTTGTTTACTATCCGGTCTTTGGTGAAGCGGTTGATGCAAAGATAAATCGTCTTGATGATATTGTATACGGAAAAGGTCGTTCGCGTGACTTCATCTTCCGTAATACGCCAGATGTCGTAGGTGAGGAATTTCCAAAGGGCAGCAATACGCTTGTTCATGCTATTATCTCGATTATCCATTGTCAATAAAAAAGCAGTCAGTCTGTAAGCCGGGTTCTGTTCTTCTGTTTCTGAAAAAGCCTAATTAGGAATTATCCATTCTTCATTATCCATTCTCCATTAAAGAAGTGTCTGTCATTTATCTGAGCCGCATGTCACCATACAAGCTTTAGCGGTCTACCCTCCGACATGGAGCGAGCAACTCTCATAACGTCGGTTTACATGACCTTACAACTCCCAAGACGCACAGCCCTTGTGTCGCCACAAGACTGGTAGGCTCTTACCCCACCTTCTCACCCTTACCGTAGCCCAAGGGCGACGGCGGTTATTTTCTTCTACGTTACTCTACCCTCACGGACAGCTTTCTGTTAGGAAGTGGGACGCTCTGTGTTGCCCGGACTTTCCTCATACGCACGAGGCGCAAGCGACAGACCGACCAACTGCTTTATAGGGTACAAAGATACGGAATATTAATGAAGAATGAAGAATGAAGGATGAAGAATTTGTTGTGCAGTGTGCGGATGCAGTACGGATGAATCCTTCATTCTTCATTCTTTACCCTTAATTATCTTAAAAACATGTATCTATTTCGGAATAAATTCGTAGCTTTGCTATTAGTAATAACCCCCAAATCCTTTTGGCCAATGAAAAAGTTATCCTCTCTTTTTTCTTTATTTCTGTTAATCCCGCTTTTTGCTGTCGCTTCGGAAGTGGGTGACCGTACAATACCTGCAGAAGTGGCGCAACTCGCTGACAGTTTGAAACAAAAGTTTGCACCGGACAAGCGCGTGGCTTTGTTCGATGTGGATTACTCTTTCTCCGGAAAGAATGTGATGTTGCGTGGTGTCACCACTTCGGCAGAGGCAAAGACGGCTTTGCTGGATGGTTTGGCAAAGAAAGGATATGCGGTGATGGATTGTCTGCAAGTGCTTCCGGATGAGGCCGGACTTGAAGGCAAGACGTATGGCATTGTCAATGTGTCTGTGTGCAATCTTCGGGTAGCCCCGGATTTCTCTTCAGAAATGATGACGCAAGGCTTGATGGGTATGCCGGTGCGGGTGTTGCAGCGCGACGGCTGGTACCGTATCCAGACACCGGACAACTACATTGCATGGGTACACCGAGTAGGCATACATCCCGTCACGCGGGAAGAGCTGACCGCTTGGAACAATGCAGAGAAAATAGTGGTGACTTCGCATTATGGCTTTGTCTACTCACAGCCCAGCCAGGCATCGCAGACCGTCTCTGATGTTGCTGCAGGAAACCGCCTGAAGTGGGAGGGGACAAAAGGTGCCTTTTATAAGGTGGCTTATCCCGACGGCCGTCAGGGATATATCTCCAAATCCATCTCCATGCCTGAGAAGAAATGGCGTGCCACCTTGAAGCAGGATGCCGCCAGCATTATAGCCACGGCGCATAGCATGATGGGCATCCCTTATCTTTGGGCTGGCACTTCCTCCAAAGGGGTGGATTGTAGCGGCTTCATGCGCACCGTTCTTTTCATGCACGACATCATCATTCCGCGGGATGCTTCCCAGCAGGCATACGTGGGCGAGCATATCGATATCGCTCCTGATTTCAGTAACCTCCAGCCGGGCGATTTGATTTTCTTCGGGCGCAAGGCGACGCCGGAACGCAAGGAACGTGTGGTACATGTCGGCATGTATATCGGCAACAAGCGTTTCATCCATTCGCAAGGCGATGTGCGCGTCAATAGCTTCAGCCCCGACGACGAGCTGTTCGATGAATACAACCTCGGTAGACTGTTGTTCGCTACGCGCGTGTTACCTTATATAAATAAGGAGGCGTCGCTCAATACAACGGAAACGAATCCATTTTATTCAATGTAATAATGTGCTAATGTGCCAATATGCCAATGACCTCGGCGTGACGGTGCAAACATGACGTAGTATATATATAGCGCAGCCCATTGGCATATTGGCACATTAGCATATTGGCACATTTAATACACACACAATTATGTCAAACAGAAGAGATTTCCTGAAAACCGCCGCTTTTGCCGCACTCGGCTCAGGCATGGCAATCAATCATGTATTTGCCGGAGGAAATGACGCTCCTTCCTTGTTCAACGTGAACAGTAGGGCAGGTGTAACCCCCAAAATGAAACTGCGTTTCTTCCCCTATGAACTGAAATTGCGCCATGTCTTTACAGTGGCCACCTACTCGCGTACTACCACTCCCGACGTTCAGGTCGAGATAGAATATGATGGCATTATCGGTTATGGTGAAGCCTCCATGCCCCCGTACCTGCAACACGAACTGGGCACGATGGACAGTGTATTGGCTTTTCTGAAGAAGGTGCAGGATGTCATCGGCCAATTCTCAGACCCCTTTCAGCTGGAAGATATACTGGCTTATATAGACAGCCTCTCGGCAGGGGATTCCGCTGCTAAAACTGCTGTGGACATCGCCTTGCACGACCTTGTGGGCAAACTGTTGCAAGCCCCTTGGTATAAGATATGGGGTTTGGACAAGGAGAAGACTCCCTCTACAACTTTCACCATCGGCATTGATACGGCCGACGTGGTGCGTGAAAAGACGAAAGAGTGTGCCGACCGGTTCAATATCCTTAAAGTGAAGCTGGGGCGGGAGAACGACAAAGAAATGATAGAGACCATCCGTTCGGTGACAGACCTTCCGATTGCCATTGATGCCAACCAGGGCTGGAAAGACAAACATCATGCGCTCGATATGATACATTGGCTGCACGAAAAAGGAATTGTCATGATAGAGCAACCGATGCCCAAGGAACAATTGGACGATATCGCATGGGTCGCCCAGCAAAGCCCGTTACCCATATTTGCCGATGAGTCCATTCAGCGTCTGAAGGATGTGGCAGGCTTGAAGGGCGCCTTTACGGGCATCAACATCAAGCTGATGAAGTGTACCGGTATGCGCGAAGCCTGGAAGATGGTGACTTTGGCACGTGCATTGGACATGAAAGTGATGGTAGGCTGTATGACCGAGACCTCTTGTGCCATTACCGCTGCCTCTCAATTCTCTCCGGCAGTGGACTTTGCCGACTTAGACGGTAGTCTGCTGATTGCGAACGACCGTTTCAAGGGTATGGAGGTTGTGAAAGGTAAGATAACGTTGCCCGATTTGCCGGGTATTGGAGTGGTGAAGTTATGAGAAAGCTATTGTATACCGTCGCTCTGTTTGTGATAGCTTCTGCATGCAGCACGAAGTCCGAGAGCAAGCCCTATAATTGGGAGGACGACCTGCACCAACGTCTGCTTACGGATTTCTGTATGACGGAATCCCAGGTGAAGGACTATATCCGCAAGTATATTCCCGACGTGACCGATGAGCAGATGCGCCAGTGGGAAGCTTCCAAAGCTTTGGAGTGCATGATGCTGGATGGAGAGAAACGCTATTTCCGTAATGCCGGACCTAATCTGTTTCGTGTGGACTCCACTTGCTATGACATCAAGATAGCCAAGGAAGGTTCTTCGCCGAGTGGCAGCGAGAAAGTGAATATGGAGAACCTGCCCGAAATCATTTCTGCTGTGAAGAAGGAGGGCAAGGCCATTGTTGCGCCGAAGCGCATGCGCGTCACCTACACGTTGACCGTGGATACCAATGCCGTGCCTGCCGGGAAAATCATCCGTTGCTGGTTGCCCTATCCCCGTCAGGACCAGGCTCGGCAGCAGGATGTCGAGTTCATTTCGGCCAGTGAACCGCAATACACCTTTTCGTCGCCCGAGTGCCGTCACAGTACATTGTACATGGAGAAACGTGCTGTCGAAGGCGAACCGACCGTATTCTCCGAAACCTTTGAGTTTACCGCCAACGGCGAATGGCATAATCTGAAGCCGGAAGACGTGCAGCCCTATGATACGACGACCGCCCTTTATAAGGAATATACTGCCGAGCGTGAGAAGCATATCGTCTTTTCCCCACGCTTGCGCGAACTTGCTGCCAAATTGACAGCCGGTGAAACCAACCCCTACTTGAAAGCCAAACGTATCTTCCGTTGGGTGAATGACAACTTCCCGTGGGCTTCTGCACGCGAATATTCCACCATTGAGAATATCCCGGAATATGTGTTGGACAACCGTCACGGAGACTGTGGCCAAGTCAGCCTGCTGTTCATTACGCTTTGCCGCATCAGTGGAATTCCCGCACATTTCCAGAGCGGCTTCATGATGCATCCCCGTGCATGGAATCTGCACGATTGGGCAGAAGTCTATTTTGAGGGTGTGGGTTGGGTGCCTGCCGACCAGTCATTCGGCATTCCTGCCTTTGCTCGCAATGCCGACGAAGAATATTTCTTCCTGGGTGGTATAGACTCTTGGCGCATGATTGTGAACACTGATTACGGCATGCCGCTACAGCCCGAAAAGCAGTATCCCCGCAGCGAGACCGTCGACTTCCAGCGTGGCGAGGTGGAGTGGGAGGGAGGTAACCTCTACTTCCCGCAGTGGGACTACCACATGGACATTGATTACTTGAATTATTAAGGTACTATCTGCCCTCTAAAAACAGATGATGCGTTCAGCCCGAACACATCATCTGTTTGGTATAAACGCATCATCTGTTTACCCCAAATGCATCATCCGTTTCGGCCGCAACGGGTGATGCGTCTTTTTATGCCCTATCTGTCAGTTCTTTAACAGTCAGCAATCGTACATAAATGCTAATTTGTCAGTCTTTGCCGTTAACCGCTGTTAAGCCCTAAATATCCTCTGTTAAAAGAGAACAAAAAAGAGTGACAAGCGGAATAACTGAACGTTTTTTGTCGTTATTTTAACGTCGTAATGTTAAACGAAACTTGAATATTAACAATTTAAAGAATAGGAAGAATAGTATGAAACAGACAACAAAAAACATCCTTGGAGTTGCGGCTATCGTGCTCCTGAGCTCTGGAGTGGCTGGATTGACCACTTATAAGATGCTGAATAAGGAAAAGCCTGCCGCATTCAGCGAGTTGTTCCAACAGAACCCGAATAATCTGCTGCCGGCAGCTTTCCATGCAACGGATGCCCAGCCTGTGGATTTGACACAAGCAGCGGAGAGCTCGCTCCATGCTGTAGTGCATATACGTGCCACTCAGTTGAGCAAGACTCAGACGGTGCAAGAACAGCCGGATATTTTTGACTTCTTCTTTGGAGACGGTCGTGGACGCCAGCGCCAG
>OHOL01000435.1_pt1 | contig 11811 bp, 9 predicted proteins | sample 1569921 | NCBI WGS metagenome assembly OHOL01 (sample SAMEA3879531, study PRJEB24766) | human gut metagenome | biome: human-associated habitat; feature: feces | place: USA | collected 1985/1987 | reverse complement strand
GGCAAGCCGGTACGCCACAACAAGCCGATACCCGCAACAAGGGCAACTGCCAGCAATGCCATCGACAAGCGGTATATCTCACGCGGGGTAAACATCCCATCAGTCAGTGTCTTGGCGCCAAAGGTATCCCTTGCATCGACCTTATGCTTATAGTCAAAATAATCACTCCAGGTATTCCCGGCAGCGTGAAACACAATGATGTTCAACAATGCCCAGATACCGTTCACCCAGTTTATGTCCTGCCGCATCCAATACAGATATGCCAACGTCACCACCACCGGCATCGAAGAGGCGGGGAATGACCACGGACGCACCGCTATCATCCAATCTTTCAAAGAATGTTTCTTCATTTGTTATTTATCATTTATTTGTGCACAAAAGTACGAAATATCTTCGCTTTTTTAAGTAATTTCGCGCACAAGATAAAAGAACCCCTTATGATAAAAGCTCTGTTTTTTGACATCGACGGAACCTTGGTCAGCTTCAAGACCCACGAAATTCCCGTTTCCACTATTGAAGCGTTGACTGCCGCCAAAGCCAAAGGCATACATATCTTCATTTCTACCGGACGTCCACGCGTCATCATCAACAACTTGTCTGCCTTGCAGGAACGGAATCTGATAGACGGCTACATCACGATGAACGGCGCCTATTGCTTTGTAGAAGACACCGTTATCTACAAAAGCCCCATACCGACAGCGGAAGTGGATGCCTTGACAGCTTTCTGCCACGAACGCAACATCCCATGCATCCTGGTGGGAGAGCACGACATCTGCGTGAACCAGCCCGGCGAAGTAGTGGAGGAAATCTTCCACCGCCAACTCAAAGTGGACCCCATCGAAGCAAAGCCCTATACCGACAGCCATGCCGACAAAGCCTTCTTCCAGCTGACTCCCTTTATCAACGCCGAGGAAGAAGCAATCATCCTGCCCGCCGTCCCCCACTGCGAGATGGGCCGCTGGCATCCTGCCTTCGTAGACGTGACAGCCAAAGGAAACACCAAGCAGAACGGTATCGACCAGATTATCCGCCACTTCGGCATCAAGCTGGAAGAAACCATGGCCTTCGGCGACGGAGGAAATGACATCAGCATGTTGCGCCATGCCGGTATCGGTGTAGCCATGGGCAATGCCAATGATGACGTGAAAGCTGCCAGTAACTACACAACCACTTCTGTTGATGAAGACGGTATCGCCAACGCCCTGAAATATTTCGGCATAGTCGGGAATCCATCATAAATCTGAAATCTTTTGAGCTTCGTTCCCGACACCCAAAACAAAGAGTTTCAAGACGCCTTGAACCTCATCCAGTATACCCGTCAGTCCGTATTCCTGACGGGCAAAGCAGGTACGGGCAAATCGACCTTCCTGAAGTACATCTGCGCGAATACAAAGAAAAAGCACGTGGTGCTTGCACCGACCGGCATAGCCGCCATCAATGCCGGAGGCAGTACCCTGCACAGCTTCTTCAAACTGCCCTTCTACCCCCTGCTGCCCGACGACCCGAACTTCAGTCTGCAACGGGGACGCATCCACGAATTTTTCAAATACACCAAACCCCACCGCAAACTGCTGGAAGAGCTGGAATTGGTCATCATCGACGAGATTTCCATGGTACGCGCCGACATCATCGACGCCGTAGACCGCATCCTGCGCGTCTATTCCCGCAACCTGCGCGAACCCTTCGGTGGCAAACAGATATTATTGGTGGGCGATGTGTTCCAGTTGGAACCCGTCGTCAAAGGAGATGAACGGGAGATACTGAACCGATTCTACCCTACCCCTTATTTCTTCTCTGCCAGGGTATTCGGCCAGATAGACCTTGTCTCCATCGAACTGCAGAAAGTATACCGGCAAACAGACAGCAAGTTCATCCATGTGCTGGATCACATCCGCAACAATACCGTCGGCTCTACCGAACTTCAGCTGCTCAACACCCGCTATGGCACCCAAATAGAGCAATCGGAAGCCGACATGTACATCACCCTCGCCACCCGCCGTGATAATGTGGACTACATCAACGACAAGAAACTGGCGGAACTTCCCGGTGACCCGGTCACCTTCTACGGCGAAATCATGGGAGACTTTCCCGAAAGCAGCCTCCCCACCTCGCAGGAACTGGTACTGAAACCGGGCGCACAAATCATCTTCATCAAGAATGACTTCGACCGCCGCTGGGTGAACGGCACCATCGGCGTCATCAGCGGCTTCGACCCTATTGAAGAGACCCTCTACGTCATCACCGACGACGGCAAGGAATGTGACGTCAAACGAGAGTCGTGGCGAAACATCCGCTACAAATACAACGAAGAAAAGAAACAGATTGAAGAGGAAGAGCTGGGTACCTTTACACAATATCCCGTGCGCCTGGCATGGGCCATCACCGTCCACAAGAGCCAAGGGCTGACCTTCAGCCGGGTAGTCATCGACTTTACCGGCGGCGTGTTTGCCGGTGGGCAGGCATACGTAGCCCTCAGCCGCTGCACCTCGCTGGAAGGCATCCAGCTGAAAAAGCCCATCAGCCGTGCCGATGTATTCGTGCGTCCGGAGATTGTCAGTTTCTCCGAACGCTTCAACAACCGCACCGCCATCGACCGTGCCTTGAAGCAAGCACAGGCAGACGTTCAATACGTTGCCGCCGCCAAAGCCTTCGACAAAGGGGATTTCGGCACTTTCCTGGATGAGTTTTTCAAAGCCATCCATTCCCGCTACGACATCGAGAAGCCCAACGTGCAGCGCCTCATCCGCCGGAAGCTGAACATCATCAACCGTCTGAAAGAGGAAAACCGTGCACTGAAACAAGCAGCATTGGAGAAAGAGAAAGCCCTTGTAAAGTATGCCCGCGAATACATCCTTATGGGTGACGAATGCCTGAAGCATGACATGAAGGAGGCAGCCATGAAAAACTATGAGAAAGCCGTCACCCTCTGTCCCAAATTCAAAGAGGCCTGGAAGAAGATAAAGAAACTGGAGAAAGAGATGCTAAAAAGGTGAATCGCTTGTTTATAAGCCGATTATTATCTATTTTTGCATGTAATATAAAACTCAAATCCATTTCCGCCATGCTTCTGAAACTTTATGAAAAAAATAACAATCCCGCCGACCTGCAGCAGGTGATCGACCTACTGAATGACGGAGGTATCCTTATCTACCCTACCGACACCATGTATGCCATCGGCTGCCACGGACTGAAGGAGCGCGCCATCGAGCGCATCTGCCGCCTCAAGGACATCGACCCCAAGAAGAACAATCTTTCCATCATCTGCTACGACTTGAGCAAGGTCAGCGAATACGCCAAAGTGGACAACAGCACCTTCAAGTTGATGAAGCGTAATCTGCCCGGAGCTTTCACCTTCATTCTGAACGGCACCACCCGCCTGCCCAAGATATTCCGTAACCGTAAGGAGGTCGGCATCCGTATGCCGGACAATTCCATCATTCAGGAAATAGCCCGCCTGCTGGATGCTCCCATCATGACAACTACATTGCCGCATGATGACAATGAGGACATTGAATACTGCACAGACCCGGAACTGATTGACGAGAAATTCGGTGATATTGTCGATTTGGTAATAGACGGCGGTATCGGCGGTACGGAAGGCTCTACCGTAGTGGATTGCACCAATGGGGAGCCGGAAATCATACGCCAGGGGTTAGGCTGGCTGGACGAAGGATAAATATTGAATTCCGGCCACAATTTCCAAACCTTTTCAACTTCTTTTATGTTTCTTTACTAAGAAATACAGGAACTTTATGAGCACAAAAGAACAATACTGGAAATATTCATTGATAGCTATCATTATCGGGCTGGGAATCATTCTTTTCAGACAAATAGCCCCATTCATGGGCGGTCTGCTGGGAGCCTTGACTATCTATATCCTGGTAAGAAAGCAGATGATGTATCTTTCCGACAAGCGGAAAATGAAGCGCAGCATAGCTGCCACCCTCATTACAGCAGAGGCAATTCTCTGCTTTCTGGTTCCGCTTGGGCTGGTGGTATGGCTGGCTGTGGTCAATCTTCAAAACATCAATCTGGACCCGCAAGCCATTATAGCTCCTTTCGAAGAAGCGGCCAACATCATTAAAGCCAAAACCGGCTACTATATCTTGGGGAAAGACACGGTGGCATACGTCATTTCAATTCTTCCCCGCATCGGGCAAGCCATCATGGGAGGTATCAGCAGTTTTGCCGTCAACATCTTCGTACTGGTCTTTGTACTCTACTTCATGCTGATAGGGGGCAAAAAGATGGAACAGTACGTCAACGACCTACTGCCGTTCAATGATGACAATACACAAAACGTCATCCACGAAATCAACATGATTGTCCGCTCCAATGCCATCGGCATCCCCTTACTCGCCGTCATACAAGGAGGAGTAGCCATGATAGGCTACTGGATTTTCGGTGCTCCCAACATCTTGTTCACCGGTTTCCTGACCTGCTTCGCCAGCATCATCCCAATGGTAGGAACAGCGCTGGTATGGTTTCCGATAGCTGTCTACATGGCATTGATAGGCAACTGGGTTCAAGCTATCGGGCTGGCCATCTATGGCGGTGCAGTCATTTCACAGCTCGACAACCTGATACGCTTCATCATCCAGAAGAAAATGGCAGACATTCATCCGCTTATCACTGTCTTCGGAGTTGTAATTGGCTTGTCCCTTTTCGGATTCATGGGTGTCATCTTCGGGCCACTGCTCTTATCACTATTCTTTCTGTTCGTGGATATGTTTAAAAGAGGGTATTTGGATGCAAGGGGGAAGACGACGGAATAAGTACTTAATAAAGCATGACCATAATAGGGTTACCTTCCTCTTCTACTCCCATTCTCCGTTGATTATCATCACTGAGTTCATCCGGTTGTAACAAAGCAAAAAAATGTCCATCCGAAGTGACTCCCCTGATTTGGATATGCTGATTATTCATTTTATCAAATAAGCTATCACCCTTTTGGCAAACAACAGTTTTCTTTTCCTTATGGTAAAATCCACAATATGACTGGCTTTCTTCTAAATATAAGCTTGTATGAAAATGGAAATAGATGTATTCTGCATTCTCCAGAATATAGTCTATGGCTATTTTCTTATCACATCCTTCTACATCCAATTGCTGCTACTCACTCCAGTGCCACTCACCCAGTTCAAAAACCAGATATGGAGTAAGTCCCTGCTCTGAAATAGTATAGATAGTATCATTAAAAGCTTGTTTCACTCGGATGGCATCCTTAGATTTCCATAACGAAGGGCTATTGATTGCCGTATAATATTTCCGGTCACCAACAAATTCTGCCATTGCCAAGTCACCTCCATAAGCAACATTGCCCCCCAACAAATTTGAAACCGACAAAACCTCATCCATGGGAAGCAGGGCTGAATTCCATGTAGCAATACCGGTCAATGACATCGTATTTCTATCCATATAAAAGACTGATGGCGTCTCCGGAGAGAGTTTCATTTTATTATGTCCCCAAATTCTGTCCGCATCCATCAAATAGTAATTTTGGGACAGAATACAATTGACTGTATCTTGCAATCGAATTCTATCCTTATATTTCCCATCAAATCCATATAGTAGGAAATCATTATTCCATCCCAATAGATAAACGGTTCTCCGAACCGCATCAGCCCAAAAGCTCACTTTCCCCCATGAATCCTTTGCATATCCTTCCGGATCAGTACCTACGTGTCCAATATCCCGAATATACTTCCCGTTAGTACGGTCAAAAAGTTTCAGATTCTGATGGACAGAAGATACCAATATCGCACTATCCATAATTATGCACTCCGGATATTTTCCTATAATAGCCTGCTCATTAGTCTCCAAAGGAATATAACTTATGCTGGAAAACAAATTTTGTACAGATTGTCCTTCTGACAATCTACTCATTGCTTCCGCAACATTAATTACATTGCCATCAATCTGCTTTTCGGAACACGAAGTTACAACCAACATCAATAATAAAAAGAATTTCCACATATATCTCATACCATTTCTATTCATTACTCTGAAAGTAGTAAAATATCACTTATCATCATTAATTACATTATTTAATCGATTCCGGCTCCATCACAAGGCGAAAACCTCCATACTCGTCACTATAATTCTCAATGTCGTAATCAATGTACGACACCCGACACCCCTCTGCTGTTCCTCCCCAACTTCCACCTCGCAATATCCGGCGAAAGAAAAGATAGGTGCCCTCAAAAGGCCATCCCGGATAGACAGACTTACCACCTTGCTTGTATTCTTTAGTGTACAAATCACCGCACCACTCCCAAACATTGCCACTCATATCATACAATCCCAATTCATTGCTTTTTTTCAGACTTACCGGACGGGTAGTTCCAGCTTCTCCATATTGTCCGCCAGAGGAATTCCCAACATACCAAGCCACCTCACTTACCTGATTGCTGCCACTGTATTTATAGTGCTTACTTTTGTGTCCACCACGCGCTGCGTATTCCCATTCGGCCTCAGTCGGAAGACGAAATGTTTTACCGGTCATAGCATTTAATCTACCGATAAACTCCTGCGCATTTTTCCAGCTTACATTTTCCATCGGGCAATCTCCGCATCCCCCATTAAACGGCAAAATGGAATCAGTATCCATAACCGCCCTCCACAGCCTTTGAGTAACTTCATATTTTCCTATGTAAAAATCAGATACCGACTCCTTACGTGCAGGTTTCTCGTTATCCTCACAATCACATCCCTGCTCATCTGTACATCCCATCATAAATGTACCTCCTTTCACAAAAACCATCTCAATAGAATCCCCATTCACAACAACTATAAGTTGCTGAATAGGAGTTTCATTCGACTGACATCGAATAAAAACAGTTATAAGACATATTGCCAAAACAACAGTCAATGCTTTAACTCTTCTTTTCATACTTTCATTAAGAACATTCTCTTCCTTAGTATTTCATACTATATATACGAATAGCACAAACATACTAAAAACAAATGAATTACGAAATTTACATAGAACTATTTTTCATATTCCACCACTTTCCTCAACGGAGCCAACAACCTTTCCAATACATTCTTGTCAGCAAGGATAATGTCTGCCGTACCTTTCAACTCACGCGAAACAGGTAGCTGTTTGCCGTAGTTGGTCTGCATGCCGTCAGGCAAAGTTATTTCCACTATATACATTCCCTCTTCCGTTGGAGCAGGAGAGATACTTGCGACCTGCCCTTTTACATAGCCAAACTCCTGGTCGGGATAATTATTCAGACGTATATGCACCCGCTGTCCCACATGTACCTTACCCGAACCCTGCAAAGGAAGTAGAGCCTTACCTAACACCCTTGAACTGTCGGATGGCTGAATCGTGAAAACCGTTTCACCGGCTTTCACATTCTGGTTACGACTCCAAACCGTCATAAAAGTAACCTTCCCCCTGACCGGACTTTTCAATAAATAAGAGTGCTCCCATGCACTCAATTGCGCGGCTAACTGCTCTATGGCATTCTTTAAATCAGTCCGGCGACTCTGTTCCTCATCGTATGCTTGCTTACGTATATCCAACATATTTTCCTCATGTTGTACCAACTGCATTTCTGCCTGAAGCAAACTCATACGTACCTCTTCTTTAGAACGCAAACTTTGCAAATATCTGCTTCCAGACTCCTCAAATTCCGCAGCAATCATAGCCTTACGCACATATAGAATAGAATCACGGGTATACATACTTTCGGCAAGCTTTATATCCTTATCAATCAACTCATACTCCCGCTCTGCCAACCGAAGATAGGAGCGTTGTCCACCCAGTTGTTTTTCCTGAAAACGAAGTTTCCGAGCGTAATAGTCCAACTCCATAAAACGTGCATATTCTGTAAGTGAAGTAATGAAAGCTGCAAAAGCCGATTGCAGTTCCCCCAACTGCCAGCGCCTACCGGCAAAAAACTCCACCCCTTCCCGCCAGTCATAATCTTGCGCTTCCCAGGCTTTCATCCTCTCCTTAAGAAAACGCACATCTTCAGAAGACGCAGCATTGCCAATCACTCCTAAATCCGCATCCGTACTCACCAGACTCCCATTCTTCACATAAAGTGTATCCAGCTTCCCCGTAGCATGTGACAGCACAAAGGCGGGAGGCTCTTCCGTAGCCAGAGTCACCTCTGCCGCCAAGGTGTCCGGATACCTGAATATCCAACAACCAACCAGTATCATCAGCAAAATCAACGCCAAGACAGTGATTCCACACCTCACTACCCAGGGAGAGATATGGTTCATCACCTCCTGCACTTCTTCACTGCGGAGTTCTATATCTTTATATTTCTTTTCTTCCTCCATTCATTAACTACCCAATTCCAACTGGTTCTTAACCAGCCGGTAATATAGTCCTTTCCGCTCCGTCAGTTCCCGATGGGTACCTTCCTCCACAATGCATCCCTTATCCAGTACCACAATCTTATCGGCATCCTTCACCGTGCTAAGCCTATGCGCCACTACCACCACGGTTTTTCCTTTATAGAATTCATGCAGATGTTCCATAATCTCTTTTTCATTATTTGCATCCAAGGCATTGGTGGCTTCGTCGAAGAAAAGAAATTCCGGATTTTTATACACAGCACGTGCTATCAGCAAACGTTGTTTCTGCCCTTGGCTGATACCATTCCCCTCCATACCGATTTTGGTGTTATATCCCAATGGAAGAGAATCTATAAGATCACGGATATTGGCCACCGTCACGGCGTGACGTAGCCGCTCCACATCAACCTGCTCCTCTCCCACAACAATATTCTGCGCAATGGTTTCCGAAAAGATAAAACCATCTTGCATCACGGCTCCCGTCTTGGCACGCCACAAATGAGGATTTATGTTCTCCAACGAAGCATCACCCACCTTCACAGCCCCCTTATTGGGCGAATAGAAACCAAGCATCAGTTTCACCAGAGTAGTCTTTCCACTCCCGCTCGCACCTACAATAGCTGTCACTTTATGTTCGGGAATCACCAAAGAGACATTATCCAGCACATAGTCTCTATCCGCTCCATCGTAACTGAAGCACACATTTTCCATTCTCAGCTCCCGCTTCTCAGGCAAAACAGACAATTTTGAAGCAATATCCTGCTCCTCGTCCGGCTTCCCATGTACCTCATTCAGCCGTTCCAGACTTATCTTGGCGTCCTGAAACTGCTGCGCAAATCCTATAAAAGAAGAGACCGGCGCACTGAGCTGACCGATGATATAAGTCAGAGACATCATCATACCCAGTGTCATCTCCCCTTCCACCACCGCCTTTGCCGCAATAAACGAAATTATAATATTCGTGGTCTGATTGAAAAACACAGAACCTACTTGCTGTACCTGCCCTAGCGTCAACCCTTTTACGCTGATTTTAAATAGTTTCACCTGAATACGCTCCCACTGCCAGCGCTTCTGTGTCTCGCAGTTATTCAACTTTATTTCCTGCATAGCGGTCACCATCTGCACAAGGTTACTCTGCTCTCCGGCTGCTTGTGCAAACCGACGGATATCCAATTCACGGCGATATTTCATAAAAGCAAGTATCCAGGCAATATACAAGCTGTTACCTAAAAGAAAGATTCCCAATACCACCAAATTGTAGTAAGCAAGTACAATAGCAAAGATGAAAAAACTGACAAAGGAAAAGAGCGTACTAATAGAAGAACCTGTCAGAAAATTCTTTATACGGTCATGGTCACCAATGCGCTGTATAATGTCTCCCACCATCTTCGTATCAAAAAAATGAAGCGGCAACTTCATCAACTTTGCCAAAAAGTCCGAAATAAGGGAGATGGATATACGCGTATTCACATGCAACAATATCCAGCTACGGATAAACTCTACCGATAGTTGTGATACCGAGATTATAATCTGCGCAACCAGCACTAAGGTAATAAAGCTCAAATTTCCGTCACTGATACCCACATCCACCAAGGCTTGCGTAAGAAAAGGTAGGATAAGCTGAAGTAAGCTCACCACCAACATGCCCAATATCAGCTGAAACAACTCTTTCCTATAGGGAGTCAGATAACGGAAGAAAAAACGCAACCCTCTTTCTTTCAGTTCCGGTTCTCCCTCACCATTATAAAAGTCAGGAGTGGGTTCCAGTGCAAGCGCAGTCCCCTTCTCTTCTCCGTCCGATTTGGTAGCTAACCAGCATCGCTTCAATTCCAGTTCATTATACGTAACCAACTGAGTTGCAGGGTCTGCTATCCTAAACGTGTATTGCCCTTTCTTTTTCTTAACATCATAGCAAACCACAAAATGACTCTGATTCCAATGCAAAATGCAAGGCAGAGGAACATCTTCCGCCAATTGTTCAAAAGAGACACGAACTCCGGACGTTCTGAAACCAATAGACTCAGCAGCATCGCTGATGCCTAACATGGAAACGCCATTGCGAGAAATAAAAGAACGGGCACGCAAAGTCTGCAAAGAATAACTCTTTCCGTAATATTTGGCTATCATACGTAGGCAAGTAGGTCCACAATCCATAGCATCAAGCTGACGATAATATGGGAATATCTGCTTCATATCTTTAATGAACCGCTCTTACCAATTATGAAAATTCAGTCAACACTCTTATATTTATATAATAAGACAACGGGATTTGACTCCTCATTCAATCCTGCAGCAATTTCTTTAGCTCTCCCTTTCAGCTCATTATTTTCATAAGTTTCCACCAATTGATTGGCTGCCAAGGTCTGGAAAGCAGCTATTTCATCATTATTCATCGGATGGGATACCAAATCTACACCTTGCAGTTTAGCAAAGTCACCATTACGCACAATAGCATCGAATACTGCATTTTCTAGCTTGTCATACACCACACCGATAGTAGGGAATCCACTTCTTTTGTCAAAATCGAATACCTTTTGTATCGTTTGCATAAAATAATAACGTTCTGTAACCGCCCCTATGGTAAGAAGAATTTCAGGATTCTCGGAAGGAGTTTTCACCAAAAACGGACATAATTTATTTTCCTTCGATACATAGTTGTACACCGTATCAGTAGATGTTTCCACAAGCAACCAATCACCTTTATACGGTATTATCGGACGTACAGAAGCTACTGCAATACCGTCCCCTTTTTGTACAAAAGGTGCTTTGACAATATCAAATGGAACTGGAATCCCTTTCACCACGCTTCCGTCTTTCTTTGATATTATCATATGATAAAACGGCTTTTCTTTCAACTTTCCCTCATTGTAATATACAGACATATCATAGCAAATCAAACTATTCTCATCATAATTGAACACATCCATAAATTCAGCACCTTGTACATAGTTTAAACTACGTTTGAAATTGCCAAACAAATCGTAAACAAGTATCTTTTTTGAAGGAGTACTGTTGACATACAACTCATTCTTACCTTCATCTAATACTATGCCATTAATAAAAGTATACTCCTCAGCGCCCTGCCCCCGACGATTCCACTTCCTCACTCCCTTACCAGTTTTTCTGTCAAAAAGGAAGATGTCACCATCATTATTCCAGTTTTTCACTACAATATATTTATTGTCAATAGCCATCACATCACCCTGCGTAATGAATTCATCATTCGTTTCCAACGGAATGTATTCCACATCCATAAAATCCTGAAGCACCAGTTCCTTTTTCGGATAATTTTGGGAAATATCTACTGTTACTATATCTACAGTCCCGCTATTTTCTCTACATCCACTCCATCCCAGCATTAAGAACAATACTACAACTACATTTATTCTTTTCATAACTTACGCATTTTTAATTACATTATTTACTAAAATTCAACTCCATCACAAGGCGGAAGCCTCCATACTCGTCACTATAATTCTCAATGTCGTAATC
>OHOL01000410.1_pt1 | contig 12511 bp, 8 predicted proteins | sample 1569921 | NCBI WGS metagenome assembly OHOL01 (sample SAMEA3879531, study PRJEB24766) | human gut metagenome | biome: human-associated habitat; feature: feces | place: USA | collected 1985/1987 | reverse complement strand
TTCGGGTAAGATGTCTATATGTTTTGCCTCCTCACATATATTGTTATGTGCAGAACCCCGCACCGGTGCTTTTTTTTCTCCGGTTGCCCCGCAGAAGCATACGGAGAGAATATAGCAAAAGCATCGGGACAGAGACAGAACGAAAGCAAATTCATCGGATTCCGCCCCAAGTCCGTCCATTTGCACACATATACCATAAATCTGCGACACAGGAGAAAAGTCTGTTGGCAAATGCAGGCGTTTTTCCGGCCAACCTTCAGGACGGCACGAAACGAAAGCATTCTGAGGCCATCGGATTATCAGATTGTCAAATGGTCAAAAAGGAACTTTCCTCCCGTTAAATAAAAGAGAATATCTACCCTACAGGGTTGTTTACTAACACGAAAACCTTACTTTTGCAATTTGAAACGCAAAAATAACTCAGACCATCATGGCAGGCATATACATACACGTCCCCTTCTGTAAGACACGCTGTATCTATTGCGATTTTTACTCAACGACGCGAAGCGAATGGAAAGGACGCTACATCGAAGCACTCTGCAAAGAGCTGGAAATGAGATATACTTACCTGAAAGGAAAGCCTATTGAGACGCTCTACTTTGGTGGAGGTACTCCTTCGCAGCTCGACGAAAAGGATTTCCGGAAAGTATTCGACACCGTCCGCCGGGTTTATGGGATGGAGAATTGCCATGAAATAACACTTGAAGCCAATCCGGATGACCTCTGTCCGGAATACCTGCAAATGCTCTCCGAATTGCCGTTCAACCGCATCAGCATGGGCATCCAGACATTTGACGACACTACGCTCAAGTTGCTGAAACGCCGCCACAATGCGGCTCAAGCCATTCGTGCGGTAGAGTTGTGCCGTGCCCACGGTTTCCGCAACATCAGCATCGACCTGATCTACGGGCTCCCCGGTGAAACAACGGAACGCTGGGAAAAAGACTTGCAACAGGCTATTGCCCTAGACGTGGAACATATATCGGCTTATCACTTGATTTACGAAGAAGGTACTCCCATTTATAAAATGTTGCAAAAGCATCAGGTCGAAGAGGTGGACGAGGACAGCAGTGTCCGGTTCTTCACCTTATTAATAGACCGGTTGCGTGAAGCCGGATACGAGCATTATGAAATATCCAACTTCTGCAAGCCCGGCATGTACTCACGCCACAACACTGCTTACTGGAAAGGCATTCCGTATTTGGGGTGCGGCCCTTCCGCCCACTCCTTCAATGCGGAGACAAGGGAATGGAACACAGCTTCTCTGGAAGGATACATAAAGTCCATTGAAGAGGGACAGCGTTCCTCCGAAACAGAAATCCTGGATAAAGTGACCCGTTACAATGAATACATCATGACTTCCCTGCGTACCATGTGGGGAGTCTCCCTGACATATACGGAAGAAGCCTTCGGCACAGAGTTGCGCCAATATTGCACGAAGATGGCAGCCCCCTACCTCCAAAGCCACAAACTGGAGATGCAGGCAGACCGCCTGCACCTGACCCGGGAAGGCATCTTTGTTTCGGACGGTATAATAAGTGACCTGATGTTCATTGAATAACAACAAAACCGGGAGACTGCATGACCGAACAAGAAGTCAGACGCTACTTGCGCCAAATGAAGGAAGAAGACTCGGAACGGGCTTTTCACAGTTTCTACAATCTGTGCTACGACCGCTTGTTCCGTATTGCCTGCTATTTCGTGAAGCACGAAGAGTGGGCGCAAGAAATTGTGCTCGACGTCTTCATGAAGCTTTGGGAACAACGCGCCCGGTTGCCGGAAGTGAACAACATAGAGGATTACTGCTTTATCCTTACCAAAAACGCCTCCCTCAATTACCTGGAAAAAGAGAACCGACACCCTACACTCTCGTCCGAACAGCTTCCCGAACTTTCCGGCCAGGCCGATTCTCCCGAAGACACTCTTATCAGCGAAGAACTGTTTGCCCGATATGTCAAGGCGCTCGACCGCCTGCCGGAGCGTTGCCGTGAAGTATTCATCCGCCTGCGCGAAGAGAAACAAAGCTATGCACAAGTGGCGGAGGAGCTGAACATCAGCACAAAGACAGTAGACGCGCAACTGCAAAAAGCACTCACAAGACTCAAGGAAGCATTGCTGACGGAGTGAACTCTGCTTCATCTTCCTCGCAAGAAGCCCCGTATGCATATATGAGATGCACATCTCGAACCGCATGAGATGCACATCTCGAACAACATGAGATGCACATCTCATGCAGACTTTCCCTATTGATTGAAACAGAGAAGCAAGGAAGTCATACGTAGGCAGGACGGACTTTCACGGACAAAGAGCTTCAGATTAACATTATTTCAGGATATAGGCATAGGGAATTCCTGAAAAGCAGCTGTCTTTACATACGGAAAAGGAGTCATAGGCTCTTAATAAATTGCCAAAAATGAAAGTGAATAACGAGAATTTCGACAAGGTACTGAACAAACTGGTTGCTTCTACCCGTTCCCCACGAGGACGCTTTACGGCAGAGAACAGCTGGAGGCTGCTGGAAAGCCGTTTGCTAAAGCGCCGCAGCATGAAGCGGTTCTGGATGCGTACAGCCAGTGCCGCAGCCGTAGTCCTGCTCTGTGTAACGAGCTGGGCAGCCTATCAGTTCTTATACGTAGCACCACCACGGGAAGCCATTCCCACAGAAGCCATACATACTACCGAGGAAACCCAAGTAATTCATAGCGTACTGACATTCGATCAGCAACCCTTGCAGGAAATCGTCCGTCAACTTTCCGAAACGTTCCGTACCGATATACGTATCGAAGGAGACAGCCTGAAGAACTATCATATGACAGCTACCTTCCGCGAAGGGGAGAGTCTTACAGAAATCCTCGACCTACTGAAGGACGCCGGCAACTTTACCTATAAAAAAGAAAACAACACTATTATCCTTACTACTAAACTTAACTGACAATGACCAGCTCTACTATCTGTTCGCACCACCGCATCAGAACCGTACTTCTGATGTGTGTGGTTCTTTTAAGCGCCTCACTCCATGCACAGGCACAAAACAAGGAAACACGTATAAACCTGAATATCCGTAACGCAACTTTAGAGAGTTTCGTGAAGCAACTGGAAAATGCAACCGGATTCTCCTTCATCTATGGGGAAGAAGTAAAGCTCACGCACCGCATCACACTGGAGATGAAACAAAAGAACATCAGTGAGATATTGCAACGTGCCTTTGAAAACGAACCCATAACGTTCGAAATATCCGGAAAGCACATTCTACTCCATAAGCGGCCCGTGCCGCAGAAACCCGTTAGCCGTAAGTTCACCATCAGCGGATACGTGACCGACGGAGCGTCTTCCGAGACGCTGATTGGTGCCAATATCCTTGAGAGTCGTCGTTCCACAGGTACTGCCACCAATCCTTTCGGTTTCTATTCCCTCACCCTGCCGGAAGGGGAAACGGAACTGGTTTTCTCCTACCTGGGCTACGAAAGCCGGCATAGCCGGTTCGAACTGACGAAAGACACCTTGCTCAACGTCAGGCTGGACAGCAATAACCAGCTGGCAGAGGTCGTGGTGCTCTCGGACAAGCGGGAGGCCGGCATAGAAAGCACAGCCATGGGAGCGCATGAGATACCGATGACACAAATCAGGCATACCCCGTCCATATTGGGAGAAGCCGACCTGCTGAAGACCATTCAGCTGATGCCGGGTGTGCAAGCCGGTATGGAAGGTTTTGCAGGCATGTATGTGCGAGGGGGAGGTCCCGACCAAAACCTGGTTATGCTGGACGGGATTCCAGTTTACAACGCAGACCACCTGCTGGGAGTATTCTCCATCTTTACGCCCGAAGCGGTAAAGAACACCACACTCTTCAAAAGTTCTTTTCCTGCCCGCTACGGCGGGCGTCTTTCGTCTATAGTAGATGTACGGACCAACGACGGGGACATGCATAAATACCACGGCGCATTCAGCATAGGCCTGCTGACGGACAAACTGCATATCGAAGGCCCTATCTGGAAAGAACGGACCTCCTTCAGTTTCAGCGCACGAGCCATCCCCACCCTATTCTTCAAAAATCTCATTGTAGACAAAGACGACACCTATTCCGACAAATACAACTACTATTTTTACGACGTCAATGCAAAGGTCAACCATAAGTTCAGCGACCGTAGCCGCATCTTCCTCAGTTTCTACAAGGGGAAAGACCACTATCATTATGACAGTTACTACCACGGTGACAATTACGACAACAGCATTAAGAATTATTCCAAGGACAACAGCCATCTGAATTGGGGAAACACCATCGCCTACGGCCGCTGGAACTATGTATTCAACAGCAAGCTGTTTTGCAACACCACCGTCTCATACAACAAATATGAGATGGGGCTGGACGGAAACATGGAAGATACCTATACTGTCGCCAATAAAGTACAAGACAGATACTATTACTCCTCCAAGTTCAACTCCGGTATCCGTGACTGGAGTGCGCGTATGGACTTTGACTACACCCCCATGCCGCAGCACCACATCAAGTTCGGTGCAGAGTACATCCACCATACGTTCCGTCCGGGAATAGCTACCTCGAAAATACAAGATATAGATAATGGCGCCCTCCAGGAAGATACGGTTTACAATACCAGCAACAGCCATGCCATGCGCGGACAAGAAATCTCCCTTTACGCCGAAGACAATTTCAATGTAAACGCCAGGTTCAGTCTGAATGCAGGTGTACGCACATCGCTGTTCCACACACAAGGGAAAAGCTACTATTCGCTGCAGCCCCGCCTTTCCGCCCGCTATGACCTCGGACAAGGATATTCCGCCAAAGCATCCTATACGTGCATGGCACAGTATGTGCATATGCTGTCCTCCACTCCGCTGTCTATGCCTACCGACCTCTGGGTGCCCATTACCAAAGACATCAGTCCGATGTATGCCAACCAGTTCTCCATAGGAGGCTACTATTCCGGACTGCCGGGTTGGGAGTTCTCCGTCGAGGGATATTATAAACAGATGAAACACATACTTGAATATCAAGACGGTGTATCCTTCTTCGGCACCTCTACCAACTGGGAAGAAAAAGTGGAAATGGGCGAAGGCCGCTCCTTCGGTCTGGAACTGATGGTACAGAAAACATTGGGCAAGACTACCGGCTGGCTGGCATATACCCTATCCAAGACCGATCACCGTTTTAAGAACGGTACCATCAACCAAGGCCGATGGTTCCCCTACAAATATGACCGCCGCCACAGCATCAGCCTCAATCTCAGCCATAAGTTCAGTGACCGCATTGATGCAGGAGCTTCCTGGATATTCAATACCGGTGGATGTATCACTATCCCCGAAAAGGCAACAATCATCATCCGGCCCGATGGCTCTATTGAGGAAACCGGTTACATCTCCCGGCGTAACAATTACCGCCTTCCCGCCAGCCATCGTTTGAATCTCGGCGTCAACTTCAACAAGAAGACCAAACATGGTATGCGTACCTGGAATATCAGTATCTACAATGCATACAATGCCATGAATCCGAACATCGTTTACAGCAAATACAAAAATGGATACAACGTATACTACGATGATTTCTACGAAAGTATTTATCATGGAAATACCGGGCAGAAGAAAGCTCAAACTGTCATCAAGAAAATAACAATACTGCCTTGTATTCCTTCTGTTACCTATACTTATAGATTTTAAAAACAAATCCGGCATATGAAAACAAAAATGAAATTACACCTTATTATATACATAACTATTGTAGGCTTCCTAACAGCCTGCGAAAACGAGATTCCTTACAATCCCGGACAACAAGATCCGCAAATCATCATGAACGCCTTGCTCGAAACCGGACAAGCTGAGAATGATGTCTATCTCCATTTAGGCGAGGGCTATAGTATTGAACATTTGAACGAAGCAACTCTTTTCCTCTACATCAATGGCAAAATAGCAGAAACTCCGAAAGCGGTTTCCCCGGAAGAAATTTATGGGCATCTGGAAGGAGAACTTGATAAGGACATTTATGAATCATTACTGAAAAGTATACGTTTCAAGAAATATCGTCTGACCAGCACACTGCATCCCGGTGACAACATACGTCTGGAAGCCACTGCCGAAAACGGAAAATACCATGCCAGTGCCGAAGTCACCGTGCCACAACCGATAGAGAGCCTGCACGTGGATACTTGCCTGGCCTACCTGCGCGAGTACAGCGGGAAAACCCTTTACCGCCAATACAAAATTACATTGCAAGACCGCCCCAACGAGAAGAACTACTACCGGCTGGACATTTGGAATGACCGTAGTTACTATTGCAAATGGAAAGAATATCTGGAGGATGAAAACGGCAGCCTCATCAAAGTGGAAGACGAGGACGGCTCTTGGCATTGGGCCTCCATACCTAGAGACACTACCATCCTTGCTCCCCGGCAGAACGAAATCATCAACCGGGAAGATGTTATACTGACTGACGGCCACCCCAGCAACTATGATGATGAAGAAAATGAATTGTTTCCCACCATAAATAACAAATACAACATATTCAATGATAACACTTTCCGTAACTCTTATGCCACATTGAAAGTATACACCCCTCTCTACCAAGATTATTATCCGATAGAGGGACACTACTACGACCATATATCCCGCAAACAAACCATCACCGTACGGTTGCTTAGCATCACTGAAGCCGAATACCGCTATCTAAAAGCCTTAAACTGCCTGGATGATGGGGATTACGACGATGCTTTAATGGAACCTATCAGTCTGCCTTGCAACGTCATAGGCGGATTAGGCTTTGTGGGAGTCTGCTCTGAAAGCAGAGTAATCATAGAATTACCCGAAACTATTTGGCAATAACATTTTGACTAATAAAAATCCTTTTATCCATTACTACAAATATAAATTCAGTTAGTCCACATTACATTCGTATTACAAAAAGCATCTAAACAAAGCATTTTCACACTATAAAATTGATTTAAGTCAAGAAATGAAGGTATAAACTACACTTTTTCCCTTATTCATTTTTGTGTTATAAAACATATACCTACATTTGCATAGGTAAAAGAAAAAGCTAAGCGCTTAGAGAGTTTTCAATAGGTATTAGATTGAAATTAGTTTTTAGGAATAACAATTAAAAAGTAGGTATTATGAAACGTTTAGGATTAACATTAGTGGCAGCAGTCTGCCTGACTGCTACAACATTTGCAGCAGAAAACCAGCCTACAACTGCAAAATGGGAAGGTAACATCAACATAACAAAGTTGAGCAAGTATTTGAATCTGGATTCCAACCAGCATGAAGAAGTGGCAAACATCTGCGAATATTTTACAGAACAGATGGAACGCGCTACAAATTCCAAGAAGAATCAGGAGAAGTTACTCCGTAATGCAGTTTATGGTAATCTGAAGTTGATGAAAAAGACTCTGAATGAAAAGCAGTATGCCGATTATGCCAGAGTATTAAATGTCACACTGCAGAACAAAGGTATCGAAGTGAAATAAGCTTCGCTTCTGATGAATACGAAAATTGTATTTGATAAATAAAAAGGCATTGGACTTTAAAGGTTCAATGCCTTTTCTTTACGTCAACGCCACCAAAGTCTGCGGCGTCAACTCCCTAACCAAATAATTCTTATCACTTTACAAGCAGAATCTGTCTTGCAGTTCTTTTTTATACTTTCTGGAAACCAGCAGTTCCGTAACTTTGTCAAATGGTGGATAAAGCATGCATTTGCTATCCTTTATAATCATCAGATAATCAATATTGATAATATACGATTGATGTATCTGCACGAAACTGGATGAATATTGAGTAATCTGCTCAGCAGTCATTCCGCGACGCAGCACCAATGGCGGCTGGTTGTTTAGTATCACCTCCCACTGTTTACGCTCGGAGCAATAGCGAAAAAAACCGATTTCAGCCGGACGCAATGCACGCATATCATTGGTTGGCGTAAATACGATAAATGTCTGTCCGGTATGCAACGGCGCACCAATGGGATATGACATTCTCTGCCCAGCTTCTGCCTGCTCTACAAAACGTGCAAGAATATCCCGAAACTCCTGCTCTTCAAAAGGTTTCAACAGATAGTCGAACGCAGCCTCCCGGATAGCCTGAACCATATACTTATCATAAGCCGTATAGAAAACAATCCGCATGTTCCATGAAACACTGCCACGTATTTCCTGCAGTAGTTCCATTCCTGTCATATCCGGCATTTCCACATCCAAGAACAACAAATCCGGCTGTACCTTGGCAATGAGTTTTTTCCCTTGCTTGCCATTACGGGCAGTTCCCTTCAAAGAAAAGCGTGCATCCTTTCCCAATTCAAAACTCAGATTCTCAAGAGCCACCTCATCGTCGTCAACTATTGCAACCTTATATTTATCCATGTTTCTTTTATGTTTTTCTTTTCGCGAATATATACATAATCCTGCTCCCATACAAAGCAACAAGAAGCCATTTACGGACTATTTATCCGTAAATATGCCTATCCTTGCAAAAAACGAGATTAAACGGTTCTTTTAAATCCTGTAATCGTAGTTGTCTGGCAACCAGAAAGTCACCTCACATCCCATCTCACCACTCTGTAGAGAGACATTGTGCACTGAAACATCAATGGCCTCCTTATTCTTATTGTTGAGAATCTGAATGGTCTGCATAATGACTTTCATTCCCGTCCCCGTGCCCCGGTTCCGACTGTCTGGACGATAACCGCCACCATTATCCGTTATCTTTATACAGATACCGTTTCCCCGGCGGCAGACCGAAACCCAAAGATTACGTTCACCTTCCTTCTCGCGCAATGCATGCTTCACTGCATTTTCAACCGGAATTTGAATCATCATAGACGGAATCCTTATTTGCTCCGGCTGCACATCCTTTTCTATCTTCAGTTCCGAATGAAAATCCGGACCTAAAGAACGGCGTTCCAGATTAATATATGTTTTCACAAAATCCAGCTCCTCTGCCAAGGTTACACACAGTTGTTCCGCCAATTCCAGATTGCGACGCATCAGTTTTACCAGCGACGAAAGCTCTTGCTTTTCTTCTACATTCCGCTCCGCCATCTCCCTGTTCAGCACATTGAAGATGAAATGAGGGGACAAGCGGTTACGGATATTCTCCAGACGAAGTGTAGAGACTGTGCGATGATTCCGTGCAAGCAACAAAGCACGTTTCTTTTTGCTGTACAGATAAAGGAAAACCGCCGTCAATATAGATACAACAGCTACAGCAAACACGACAAACTGTGTCTGCCTCAGCACCAGCACCTCGTTTTTCTGCTCCTGAAGCAAAACCCGATGTGCCATCAAGGTAGAATCCTGCTGATAACGCAAAGTCAAGTCTGCCGTACGCATCCGGACACGCTCATTCCTGATAGAATCATCAAGCAGGTTGTTCCTCTGCAGATAGTGATAAGCCCTCTTGTAGTTGCCGGTTTCCTCGTAAAACTGCTGAAGGTATTTATTACGGATATGTACCATATCAGGGTCGATGCCCGGAGGGACTACACTCTCGGACAATAAACGACGCGCCTCTTGAAAGTCTTTCTGAAGCAGAGCCAATTCTATTTTCTGCGTATCGATATAATATAGTGCAGTACTTACCCCCATTTCCTCAAAAAAAAGTTGGCATTCATTTATATATTTAACAGCCAAATCAACCATATTCAGTTGAAGATAACAGTCTCCTAAATTCAACCTCCCCAGATTAAGTTCAAAACTCATATCATCATATCCTTCGACTAAATCAATAACCTTTTGGAAATATTTTATCGCTGTCTGGTAATCCTCCCTATAATAGTAAGAAGTCCCTCTATTATTCAAATAAATATATTTTTCATAAGGTAGCATACTGTCATAGCTTTCTCCTGCTAGATTATAATAGTAATCACACTGTTCAAAATCACGCATGGTAACATATACTTGTGCCAAACCATAATAAATGGGAGGTTTCTTGGTAGAAGCTATATGCAAAGAGTCGCACATCAACAAAGCTCTCCTATACCAAGCTGCCCCTATATCCAATTTTCCTAAACGGTTATTCGCATCTGCAAGATTCATCAAAATATCCGGCACCACTTCAATCCTAGTCCCTCTCATCCGTAATTCATAAGCCTTCCGGAAACAAATTTCGGCAGAATCCATATTCCCAACACGTGCAAAGATATTTCCCTTCATATTGAAACATTCAGACTCCAAATCTGCCATTTGAGAAGAACTATGCTGCCTTTCTATAAAGTCATGTATCTGCTGGATTACGATTTGTGCCGAATCAAGCTGTGAAGTAATCAAATATGTTTTCAGTGTCATTGCCAGATAATTATACTTGACCAAGCTATCCTTTGCCTCTTCCATCTTTTGAAAAGCCTTCAACCTTACCTTTCGGGGCACAATGGCCACAGAATCTCCATTTATATGGGAAAAATCCTCAAAAGCTCTCATTTCTGTGTATACGTCCTCTTTATCTCCGGGCGCACAAGCTCCTAGAAGCACAAACCCTAATATCCAATAAATATAAAATCGAATTCGCTTATCCATCCTCTCTCTCCCATGTTTCTCGTAATTAGATTATTTATTCAATACATCTGCAAACTTAAAATATTTTTGCGAAATACCGTCAAGCATAAGGCGTATTTCTCAACCACAAAAGAGCATACGCTACCGCTTTATTAAAACGAAACAAAAAATCACATCATAGTACAATATTTAGCTACATAAACCATTGAAACAACATTTTAGTAGATTTCAAACTTTTTCTCATTTTCTTATTTACATTTTTATTAATTACTTTGTGGATAAAGAATTGCGAATATACTCAATCAAACAAAATAATACAATCACACAAAGAAAGACTATTTCCAAAAGAAAACAGTTCTTTTACATAATTTATAAGTTCTATGTTAGACAGTGGACAAATCATAGCAGATAGATACGAGCTACTCAAACAACTAGGAAGAGGAGGATTTTCTGAAGTTTGGCTGGCACAAGACAAACTTACGGATGTTAAGGTCGCCATAAAAATATATGCTCCAGGGATGGGGCTTGACGATGCGGGGATATCCCTTTTCACACAAGAGTTCTCCCTCGTATTTGATATGAATCATACAAATTTACTGCATCCTACTTATTATGACTGCTGGGAACGGATGCCATACCTGATTTTGCCTTTTTGCAAAAACGGTTCGGCCTTCCAATACCTTACTGACAACAACCGGATAACAGAAACGGAAAGCTGGCATTTGCTCCATGATGTTGCAGAGGGACTGGCTTATCTTCATGCAAAAACTCCCCCGGTTATCCATCAGGATATAAAACCCGATAATATTCTGATTAATGATGAGAATAGGTATATGATTACGGATTTCGGAATCAGCGCACGGATTAGAAGTACATTACGCAGGAACCAAGGACAAGAATCCAGTGGAGGAACTTTGGCCTATATGGGACCAGAACGTTTTGGTCCATCTCCCGCCCCTATTATGGCTAGTGACATTTGGTCATTGGGAGCAACAATGTATGAGCTTCTAACCGGTATGCCGCCCTATGGCGATCATGGAGGCGTATTGCAAAAAAACGGTGCAGACATTCCACTTATCAACGAAGACTTTTCTCAAGAATTAAAGGATATCATTTACAAGTGCCTTGCCTTAAATCCATGGGACAGACCCACAGCCAGACAAATTGCAGACTACACTTCCCAACATATCAATGGAAGTCCCGTCCCCTTTAGCCTGTCAAACAACAGCCATGATACTTTGCAAGAGGAAGAGGACAAAACCCATGAGGATTCCATTAGCGCACACTCTTCTGACATAAATAAGATGTCACCCTATCAAGACAAAGGGAAACGCAAAAAAGTTATAGTCGTAGCAGCAATCACAGCTATATTCGCAACAATTGTCATCATCTTTTCGCTAATAAGCGGCAAAGAACCAGTAGTGGAATCCATACCGGAACCGACTCCAACGATTGATTACGACAAAATGTGTCTGTCAATCATTCAAGAAGGCGAAAACTCTAAAATACAAGGAGATGTTTCCCGATTTGACATTGACACTTTAAAGCAAAACAATGATTCCGTATTTGAGGATTTTTACATAAATGCCATTGGCAAATACCGCCAAATAAATTACTACAAAGATTCCATCTCCGCGAAAATATACTTAAATGCAACAGAACTGAAACAGCAAGTAGAGGCCATACTGGATTCTGCCTATCATGTTTTTAAAGAAAAGGCAAATATCATGAAAGACCTTGACCAAGCCGTAGCAGCCCAGGCTTTTGAAGACCGTGCAAAAAAAATAGAACCATATATAAACATAGACAACAATGAAAATGAATAAACTTATCAGACTGATTGTTTTAGCGTTCGCTCTCTCTATGCCAATAAGTATATGGGGGCAATGCGCCTCCATCTATCAAAAGGGAGAGACATACATGAAAAGAGGAAGATACAGAGACGCTATTAAAAGTTTTAAAGCAGCCATGAAATGCGACAGCAATCTGGAGCAAGCATGCAAAAATAAAATCAA
>OHOL01000378.1_pt1 | contig 13641 bp, 10 predicted proteins | sample 1569921 | NCBI WGS metagenome assembly OHOL01 (sample SAMEA3879531, study PRJEB24766) | human gut metagenome | biome: human-associated habitat; feature: feces | place: USA | collected 1985/1987 | reverse complement strand
GCTGTATTCCGCCTCTTGTAGCTCCGCCTGATATTCCTCCATGTTATTCAGCTTCTCGTTCACAGCTTGCAAATTGGCGTCCAGCGTCGCGTTGTGGTCGTAGGAGAAACGATGCCGTACAGCAAGCCCTGCGTTAGTCATCATCCCGACATCGAGCGTATCGGCCTCCTTGTTATAATCAACATAAAGTACATCACCGTTCGGCATCTCGAATGCAGGAATTTTTTGCCGTGTCATGGCAGCGAACTGCTCCGCCGCCATCTCTCTGGCAACCCCTTTCAAGGTATCCCCGGCATGGTCAATGCCGTAACGTCGGACATGGTCGTGTACTTCCTGCTCCGTGAATTTCAACATCACCTCGTAAGTACCTCCGACGTTCCCGTTGTACACCACGGCGAAATCCTTATCCTCAATCAGCAGGTCATCGCCCCGGTTCTGTATGGGGGAGGGATAGGTATGTTCCTCGTTGATGCCGTTGCCGTCGTAATACTCCTTGGCTAACGTCAGCAGCCCCTCGTAGTCCCTTTTGTCCTTGAAGGCGTCCAAGCGCATCGTGTCATCGGTGGACTGGAGATAAGCCACGGAAGAATAGTACACTTTCTCTTTCGGGGCTGTCGCTTGCTGTTCGCTGACGTTCTGTTCCAACTCCTGTGCGATCTTGTCCACCTTTTGGGTAACCAGCGAAGACGCCCGCTTCACGTCCAGCAGCGTCGTCTTGATGAACTGCGGCGACTCCTTCAACTCGTCGAGCCACCCTTTGAGATAGGGACAACTGTCCTCCTTGATGTACTTCATCATGCCGTAGCGCTGGGCGACCAGTGCGCTGCCCAGTTCGGCCACCAGTTCCTCGCGTATATACTCCGAGGACCCGAACGAAGCCGGTTTGAAACGGTCGAGTACCCCCTCCGTACCGGTAGAGTGTATCATCTCGTGGAAGAGCGTCCCGTAGAACGATTCCCCGGACTTGAACTGCCCCTTTTCTGGAACGACAATCACGTTCTTCGATATGGAATAATAGGCATCGTTCTGGTACAGCGGTTTGATGGGGCAAATCCACAGGTTGTCCCGAATCATCGTATCGACGGGAGCGAAGCTGAAATGTTCCCCGTTTCCGATTTTCGGTCGCGAGTTCTCAGCTTCCAGCTTTTTCCACAGTTCCGGGCGTGCCTCCTGTAAATTCGTCTGTAGGCTCGGTATGCAGCGCCTTACCGCCTTACGGCGGCAGGTTTCCGCATACCTGCCCCTAAACCGTACGTACACGTCTCCGTGTATACGGCTTGCCATTAGTAAGCTCACATTATTTTCCCATTAAGCTGAATTTTAGTATAACAAGATTCACACATTACAAGCGTCTTACGATGTTTCGATAACATCAACTTGCCCCATGGTGTATCTCCTTTTAACCCAACAAGAGTACGTATATGATGCATTACGGCATTAGTGTCCGTTGCACCACACATTTCACAGGTTTGTTGTTTCAACCTCTCTGCGAGGCTCGGTTTGGGAACATGCATAGTGCATGGGGTACGGTCGAGAAAATCGTCCGTTAATGCGCTTTTACGTTTGAATCCCTCTTTATAGAGTATTCTGAACCGTTCTTTGCCTTTTGCATCCTTATATGGAATTACAAAGTCTTTGCCTTTGCGGTACTTGTCTCTGATTTGCCCTACATGTCTTCTTAATTTCTGACCAAGAGTCATATAGAGACTATACTCCATAATGTAGCCAAAATCGGCACATGTTGACGAAACATTGTTGGCTATGCAGTAATACACAATGTGAACGATGGCGACCTTGTGGCTTGTTTCGATGGTAATGTGACGGAAGCGGTGATTGATGCTATTGCCGACTTGTCACCTTTACGTGTGGTATTCCGTGACAGCAGTTTCAACGAAGCGGCACAGAAGATGAACCTCTTTGAACTCTTCAAGCAGAAGTGTGACTGGACGGACGAGGAAGTGAAGAACAATGTGCGTGTCATCTAAAAACATTCAGTGAACTATGGCAAAAAAACTGACACTGAAATTCAAGAATCAACAGTTCCAGACGGATGCGGCTCGGGCTGTGACCGATGTGTTCCGTGGGCAGCGCAACCAGTCGATGGTGGAGTTTACCCATGACATGGGACGTTCGTCAGACGGTTCACAAGACCTCTTTGATGTAGTGGGCTTCCGCAATCAACCGCTTACTGTCCCCGCAGGACAGATATTGGAAAACATCCGACAGATACAAATGGCGGCACAACTGCGGCCATCGGAAACAATAGATACTGCAGACCTACGCCTGACCATCGAAATGGAGACGGGAACGGGCAAAACCTATACTTACATCAAGACCATGTATGAGTTGAACAAGCTCTATGGTTGGAGCAAGTTCATCATTGTGGTGCCAAGTATTGCCATTCGTGAAGGTGTATGCCGCTCCTTTGAGATAATGAGCGAACACTTTGCAGCAGAGTACGGCAAGCGCATACAGTCGTTCATATATGACTCGAAACAACTGACTAAGATTGACCAGTTTGCCAGCGACTCGAATATGCACGTGATGATAATCAACACGCAGGCGTTTGCCGCCCGTGGGGAGGATGCCCGTCGCATCTATATGAAGTTGGATGCCTTCCGCTCACGCAAGCCTATTGATGTGATAGCCGCCACAAAGCCTATCCTGATTATTGACGAACCGCAATCGGTATTGGGAGCCGACAAGAAGAACGCTACACGTGAAAAGCTGAAAGAGTTTAAGCCGCTCTTCACCTTATTATATAGTGCCACGCACAGAGCTGACGACATAGTAAATATGGTTTATCGTCTGGATGCAATGGATGCCTACAACAAGAAATTAGTGAAGAAAATCTCGGTGAAGGGTATCAATCAGCATGGTTCTACAGCCACCAACGGTTATCTCTATCTGGAGAGTATCGAACTGTCGAAAGGCAATCCGCGTGCCCGTATAGGTTTCGACAAGAAGGGGGTAAGTGGAGTAAAGCAAGTGACGCAGTTGGTGAGTGACGGATTTGACATCTATCAGCAGTCGGGCGGACTGGAGGAATACGCCAACGATTATCGTATAGAAAGCATAGACGGCTACAACCGTTGCATACGCTTGTTGAACAACACTGTTCTATACGAGGGTGATATGATTGGACGTGTGAACGACATTTATGTGCGCCGCCACCAGATACGTGAGACCATCCTATCACATATCAACAAGGAGCGTCAGCTGTTCAAGATGGGCATCAAGTGTCTCTCGCTCTTCTTTATAGACCATGTGGATAACTACCGTATCTACAACCAGGGAGGCGGCACAAGCAAGGGGCAGTTTGCAGAAATCTTTGAAGAGGAATACCACAACATTATGGGTGCATTGCAACTGCAAACTGATGATTCGCAAGAATATATAGACTACTTGAAACGATGGAAAGCGGAAGAGGTACACAACGGCTATTTCTCCCGTGACAAGAAAGGGCACTTTGTGCAACCTTCAAAGACAGAGCTAAAGAACGAGAGCAGCAATGACACCTCTGCGTATGACCTCATCATGAAAGACAAGGAGAAGCTACTGTCGTTTGATGAACCAACACGCTTTATCTTTTCGCACTCTGCCTTGAAAGAAGGTTGGGATAATCCGAATGTGTTCCAGATATGTACACTGAAGGACAGCGACAACCAGACAAAGAAACGGCAAGAAGTGGGGCGTGGTATGCGCTTGTGCGTAAACAGCCAAGGTGAACGGCAGGATGAGACCGTGTTGCACGGACGAGTGTTTGAAGTAAACGAACTGACTGTCATTGCCAGCGAAAGCTATGATGATTTTGCCAAGAAATTGCAAACAGAAATTGCCGATGCTGTTGGCGACCGTCCTATTAAGGTACAGCCTACTTTATTTGTGGATATGGTTGTCACCAATGCAAATGGAGAGCAGAAAAGACTGGATGAACTGGAAGCAAGTTTCTTGTTTTCAGCATTGGTTACTCATGGCTATGTTAACCGGCAAGGACAACTCACCCAACAGTTCCACGACCACAAGCAGCAGGGAACGCTTGATTTCGGTGAGGATTACAACGAATATAAGGCAGACATCGTAAAACGGTTGGATGCTGTATTCAATCCCAATGCTGTCAAGCCAGACAATGCCAGACAGACACGTGAAGCAAAGTTTGACTCGCAGAAGTTTGAGCGCAAAGAGTTTCAAGAACTATGGCGGAAGATTAACCATCAAACTTACTACACTGTTAACTTCAAGACAGAAGACCTAATCCAACGTGCCGTCATTGAACTGGACAACCACCTGAGAGTGTCGGAAATAAACATTCAAGTAACGACTGGCACGCTCAATGAAATAAAGAACAAACAGGAACTTACGGAAGGCATTGCCATGAAAGTGACAGGCACAGACACACACGCTGTCAAGGAACTGGTAAATGAGAATGTAAAGTATGACCTAATCGGGAAATTAGTGGAAGCCACCGGACTGACACGCCGTGTCATTGTGACCATCTTGCAAAAGATAAGCCCTAACACCTTCTATATGTTCAAGGCTAATCCCGAAGAGTTTATCATCAAGGCAGGTAACATCATCAATCAATGCAAGGCCATTGCCGTAATCGAACACGTTGCATATCATAAACTTGACAAGACCTTTAATTCTGACATATTCAGCACATCAGCCTTAAAGGGCAAACTGGGCGTCAATGCCATGGAGTCGCAAAAATCCCTTTACGACCTTGTAGTGGTAGATTCACAAGGCATCGAGATGAACTTCGCTCAAGCACTGGAGCATCAGAATGAAGTCATAGTCTATACAAAACTGCCCGGCGGCTTCTATATTAACACTCCTGCCGGACACTATAATCCCGACTGGGCAATAGTGTTCAAAGAAGGCACCGACATCAAACACGTCTATTTCGTTGCTGAAACCAAAGGCTATAGTGATGACGAAGTACTGGACTATCGCAGTGCTGAAAGCGTAAAGATAGAATGTGCCCGTCGTCACTTCGCCACAATCTCGAATTCTACTGTCACATACAAAGTGGTGAATAGCTATGCCGATTTGAGGAATGTGATAACGAAGTAGGAAAGACTACCTTCTATATAATCGGACGGAATTTTGTAACTTATAAACTTCCGCCCGATTGTGGTTTCGTTTTTGCCCACACTTGTTTTACACAATCTTAGGTACTACCTCTACAAATTTCTTACCATTATATACACAAATATGGAAAGTTTGTGTTCCAACTATAATCATCAATAATAATGGTACAACAAGCAATGCTGTATGATAATTGTTCTTAATAGAATTATAATCAACAGCAGATGGCTTTGGTTTGTCCTCTGGATGTGTATGCCATTCACCAATATAAAAACGGGTATGCTCTGACCGTTCGTAATCGGCTTCAATAAATTTATTCGCTATTGTTGCATCACGTTCACACCCACAACGAGTGTGTGCTTTAACACATGGTGGCGAAATTTTACAAATTCTGTAACAATTCTTACCAACTTGCGTACCTGTTAACACTCCACACATTTCGTTGCCTTCATGTTGGACATAACTCTTAAGGGTCTCTATTACTTCTTCTTTTATCTCGAAGTGACAATCGGCAATATTTATACAGGAAGTTCTTGCAAATCGTTTTTTAAGAATTCTGATGTTGGATGCAGGTTGATGTTTTTCTTTGTTGCTATTCCTATATTTCCTACCCATCGGTAACATTTTGACTCTGAAGGTTGTTCTAATAATTGGTCTATAATGGGGAACATTGTAGAAAGAAACATAGTTACATCATTGGCAGAATACTGTGCATAACTACCATTGCATCCTGCATCGCGTTTCGTAAGTTTCTCTTCATTTGTATATTCTTCCCTCTTTATCAAGCAAAAATCTATGAAACTATCATTTGCTTTATCTCTTAGCCGTTTAACAGACTCCATATCTTCTGGATTTACATATATCATGATGCCAGATATGCCATAAGGTTCCAACCAAAGTATAAAAGCCGGTTTTCTTACAAATCCTTCTAACATTTGGTTAATCAGCCATTTCTCAGACATAACATCACCTGTACAAATAAACATCGCACTAGCTTCGTTGATTGCTTCTTTTTTAAGTTGTTGTAAGTTCATTTGTAAGGTTTGTATTTTTCTATCTGGTCTGTATTGCTGTAGGTAGTGTGCTATGGCATATGACTTATATTGGTTGATGTATTCAAAACCAAGTAGATGCCGCCCGATATTATCTACCGTTAGCCAATCCCTATCTGTTAAGACAAACGCAGCATTGTTGTAACCGTTAAGATAGTAACATAAGTTACTACCTACACTACCAAGTCCAGCTATTAAAAAACGTCTATCCTTCATTATCTCACCTGCAGTTCGTTCTGCAATTCGCTGGTCTGAATATATTGAGACATGGAGTCTATCAAGTTTTTTATTCTTATTTTCAAAAGATGTCAAAACTTTGAACGAAGTCAGTGCTCCCTTCCGATAGCCATTCCTATTCACTTTCAGGTCGTGTATATATATGCCACCTACAGCATAATTCAATCCTATAGAAAAGAATACATTCACATTCCCGAAATGATTAAGGTATTTCTTGAACGTCTTCCTGTCTTCATTGTCACTTATCCTATCTATCACCTCTTGCCCCGTCATGCTAAATGGTGGCTCATTGGGGATTTTTAAAGAAGCAATATAGAGAACAGTAATCTCTCTTGTCTTATGCCTGAGTTTGATACTTGCTAATGCCTTGTCGTTCTCATCAGATGCAACAACATTCATCACATGCATACTACCATCTTTAAGGTTTTTACCAACATATGCAACACCTGTCATTTCACAAGTTTCTGTCGGTATATTACCTAACAAAATCCAATGGTCATCTACACTATTCTCTCCGTCATATTGTTCATTCCAATAATTTCTGATTTCTTTAGCATATTCATTGGAGTTGTCTCGACCGTAATAATTCTCAATCCACCTTCTTGTTCTGTCGATATTGTCACGTATTAGTCCTTCAATATTTTTCGCGTCATAAACCTCGCCATCCTCATATAAACACAACTTGCGTGTTTTTACAGATATATGGGGCAGGTATCTGAACCTATCATCTGGTATAATCACACATGGCATTGAGTAGGGAAAGTCTTTTGGAAATAGAATGTAAACTTCTACATCTTCGGCTTTATCCAATACCAATGCAGGTATCTGAACTTTCCAAATGTGAGTTCGTATTTTTTTCTCAAATCGCGGAATGCTATCAACCTCTTCTATATCGTATTCTTTTGAAAGTTCAATAAAACAGGTCTCCAATACGGTTTCAACATCAGGCATACTGGCTGTTTTTATTTATTGTACCTGAGAATCTCTGCTGTGAGGCATCTTCGTCAACATCTTTGGCCGTAGAACAACTGAACCTATCACCGAAATGTTTTTGCCATCTAACACATCCGTCATGTTGATTCTTGCTGGCTATAGCCTTCTCTGCGTCCTCTTTAAATGATTTCAATTCTTTTAAGAAGGCATCTTTCTTGCTTTTTGTATAATTGTCAAACAAGTCTTCATAAGGAGCTACAGGTCTCCAGCAATGGAAGTTTCCTTCAATACTAAGTTCGTCATATATATTCTTCAGTATATCTCGCATAGCAACATCATAACGATTTTCATCATTCCACTGATAATGTTTAGATACAAGCATTGACATGATGCAACCACTCGGCATCTTTGTACCTTCATTGCGCTTGTTTTCACACCATGCCTTCATGAAACGAACGAGTTCTCGTAATTTTGTTTTATCGTTACATTCTTTGCTAAACCAATCTATCATTTCATCAGGATTGGATTCATGCCACGGTTCAGCTCTGTGTGCAAGCATAGTCTTGTCATTAGCAGTGTCTAAAAAATAGATAGCTAAATCTATATGATGCCCATCCGCATATTGTACCCTAACACAAGGATTTATGTCATCTGCCCCGTTGGTTGTATGGTCCTTAACGGCCTCATATACTTCCCTATGATACCAGTTGATAGATTTACGGTCATTGATGTTGTCACTTTCGAAATATATTCCATCATCAAGGTCGTAAGCTCCTAAACCATTTTCATCTTTAATGGGATTTAGTAATGTGTGCATAGCGTAAGACCCCTGCCAATAAAAAGTAGGTTGGATATAATCGCTATGATTATCTTTGAAGTACTTTCTTATTTTAGCTCTCAATGCATCTCGATTCGTCTTGAGAGTCTTACGGCGCGTTGAAGTAGCTTTTATAACATCGTGAAACGCCTTAAATTGTTCATGATTATTTGCCATATTAATATTCTTTTGGATTTAAAGTCTTTTTTGTTTGAAAAAAATGAGCTATCTCTGGACGCATTTTTTCGTTCATAGCCGTGTTGTCCGCAATCTTTATAAGAAGTCTCAGAGAATCCTCACTTGCATTGTCCATGTCAATTATTTTATCCTGTTCTGGAGATAAAGGCATGTTTTCAATTCTGTGAAAGTCGAAGGGAAATGACAAATACCCCTTCAAGTTTGACATCAAAAACATTGCCGATTTTGATTGGCTAATAGAATAAGCATCAAAGAGCGTATCCTTCCAACTGACAAAAGCCCTATTCAGCTTATGATGTTTCTCTCCTTTTGTTTTCTGACAACTACTTATCGAAAGGATTTCAAGACCACAAAAACGTTGGTCTTGTGCGAACTTATATAAAAACTCTGTCAAAGCTACAAGAATTGGATTATTTGCCCACAAACCTCCGTCAACAAATTGATCATCTTCTATTTCCATAACGGGTAAATATGTAGGAGCTGCAGAAGTAGCCAATGCAACATCTACATAGGTCTTCCGATCATCCTCTGTGAATTTGTCAAAATCCTTTTTAAAGACTCTCGGATTAGAGGTTAATGTATTATAGGCAGGAATGCAAAGAAAATTATTACTTTCTGCAATTGTTCGATTTCCAAAGACACTTTCAAGAGCAGAACGCAATTTTTTTGCAGAATATTTCCCGCCAAATGCCACTTGTTTCGCACCTAGATAAATACGACCACCTGGCATACATTTAACTCTCTCGTTGAAAATAGACGGTCCCTTCTCTCTATAGAATTTTACAACACTGCTCATAGGAATTTTGAGCGATGCTGCAAGGGCTATAATACCTCCCGTAGAAGTACCACAAAGCATATCAAAACAGTCAGAAACAACACATCCGAAAACTTCTTCGAATTTTGCTAAAAGTTCAGCTGAATAGATGCCCTTTATGCCACCACCATCAATACATAGGATTTTAAAATGTCTAGCTTCCATGCAATTAACTTTTTATGGATATTAGTAATGTTTTATGTCGATTTTTCTAATTAGTTTTATTCATCACACTCTCAGCCAACAGGTACACTCGTGTCCCGATTGTTTGTGGCCAGCGGTCTGCAGGATTCTTGTCTAACGCTTTTGCTCGTGCTATTGCATCCTCAACATAGGCTATCAACATTTGCGCATCGTAGGCAGACTCGTGATAGGAACCCATCTCTTGACGCAACTGTACCTTCAGATATGGGTCAGCATTCTTTGACTTTCTACGGTTCTCCATCCATTGTTGTTGCTCTTCCGGCGTCAGCAAAGTTGCATCTACCAAATGCAGCAATAACCAAAGTTCGAAGCAAGGATTACTTAGAGCCACGTGCAGATAATCATCTTGTGCACATTCTTTAGCCACATGCGACAACATCGCATCGGTCCAACGGTCTCTGTCTATAACCAACCAAAGTTCGTCATCAGATTCCAGGTCATATTGTCCTTTGTAATCGTTCAGCTGTTTTAATACATGCTCGGGACTTGAGTTATTCTGCTCGTTCTCGTGCCTTTCTAATATATGTACGTGCACACGTGGATTGGTATATTCTTTGGCTAATGCCTTGAAATATATCCGCTCCGTATCTTTGCCCTCAGAGGCTATGACTATCAGGCGAGCATCGCGAAATGCCTCACGGCGCTCACGTATCAAACTATTCCTGTTTCGCATCCCAATGAATATTATCTAATTCTCCAAAGAAAGGAATTGCACCATAGCGGCCGTTTAGATAACCTTTCTGAACATTCTCTCTTGGTTTGTATTCACAGAGTGAGGATAAATGACTTTCCCCTTTTTTGTCTTTCTCCACAAACCATATCTCATCTTGACGGACTGGTGCAGTGGAAAGTAGATTTGATTCATGGGTGGTGCATATCAACTGCATTTGCGAATCACTCCTAAGCAGACTGTTGTACATCTCCAACAACTTCAATGTCAGCATAGGGTGCAAACTTCTATCGACTTCGTCAATCACATAGACGGCGTCGTTGGCACGCATATCAATAAGCATGGGTATGAAGTCGAAAAGGCGTGATGTTCCATCAGACTCTTCGAACATTTCGAATATATAATCTGAGTTAGAACCGTCCTTTTTGTGGATTGTTTTCAACTCATACCACTTCAAATTCTTAGACTCGTCTTTTTCGGCAAAGATAAAACGACTCTCATTGTGGATTACCACACCCATCTTCTCATCTTTTCCTTCAAGATTTTCCTCGATTTTTTGTCTGATTTCATCCGGAATGTTCAGCTCTTCGGGCTTCGCTTCCACACGACAAAGATCTGAAATACCTGTACCAAAATATCCCAGCAGATCACGCATCACAGTCCTGAACTGATTGTCGCTCACTACTCGGAACGGGAAGTCCGTCCGATGGGTTTCCGGGAAGATGATATTTAGATTCTCGAACCACTTTCTCGCTAACTTGATAACATCGATACCTTTTCCGTTACGTTCAATATACTCACTCAGGAAAGTGCCCTTTGTAGGTGTACCGTCAATCAAGTATTTAAGGAATTGCCCGTTCTCATCCTTTAGGAACTGAGGTGCAATCACATTCCCCCAATCATTACCAGAACGTTTGCGCTCAAAAATCATAGTATCATTCCGACTACCGGTCTTGTATAACCATTCCTCCAGCAAACCACCCTTCGAGAACGCCACGCCGTAAGCAAGAAATTGGTCATTCACTTTAAACTCCAATTCAATACTTGAACGCTCCTGCGGATTGTCCGTCATCTTGAAATAGTTGTACTTACGGTTGCTCCAGCCATTCAAAGCAAATGCTTTGATGATAGCCAAACATTTTATAATGTTGGACTTTCCAGAAGCATTGGCTCCATATATAAGTCCCATGCGAAGCACTGAGATGTCATCACGTTTCTCTGCGCGTGACACATGCAGCGGCAACAAATCGCTCTTGCTGGCCGTAAACAAGATACGTGTTTCCTCGTTAAATGAGTAGATGTTTTCAAATTTTGCAGATACCAACATAATATCACATCGAATATTTAGTAAATAATCGGTGCAAAGGTAATAAAAATATTTCTATTATGTCACATTTATACGAAAAGATTGTAACCAACTGACATAATTTTAACTTTAATTTACTAAATAGTCAAATTTTTGCGACAAATTGTCGTATATCTGACTTTGGCGTAAATTTTGCAAGAACAGAAGTGTGCTATGGCATATATGTCAAAACTGAGCACAGAAAGGAGGTGTAATAGATGAGTAAGAATCAACATGTAGTTCCGGTAGGAGATAAGTGGGGAATCAAGGGCGAAGGTAATTCGAGATTAACTTCCACATTCGATAGGCAGTCTGACGCAATTGCCGCTGCTCGTCAAATTTCCAGAAATCAGCATTCCGAGCTGTTCATTCATGGTCACAATGGTCAAATTCGAGAAAGAGATTCCCATGGAAACGATCCATTTCCTCCAAGAGGTTGAGAGCCTCAGCATTCTTTCCGCTTAGTGAAGAGTCCTAATACTACAGGGGCAGGTTGTAGTAGAGTAAGTAACCTTCAAATTAGAATCGAATGGGAATTTATAGAGTTCATAATTTGAAAGAAGGTGGTAGAAGTGGCAATTGGTTGGAATACTGGAAAAGAGCAACTGGGAAGAATGCCTATTTGTGCCATAAAGTTGATTGTTACCAACTTGCAACAGATGGGGCACATGTTCAATTGGACGCTCCTAATGACAACCGATGGTATATCGTACCACTTTGCCATAGATGTAACTGCCAATTTGGTGAGCATTTTATGGTTGAAGGACCGCTGGTATCTGTGACAGACCCAAGCGTAATCCTTTGGTAAAACAGGGATGTGCCATAGCGGGTAATCTCGCTATGGCTTTTTCTTACTTCTCACAGTTTTACGGACAATCATCCTTCTTATTGTATCATTTCCCTCATTTCGCAACCTCAAACTCGCATTTTTCCTGTAAAATCAAGTTAAATACGTTAAATCTTGGTTTTCTTCCATATGCAAGTAAAAAGCACATCCACTTTTCTACCGTATTAACTACAAATAACTGATAACCAATAATATCCACATACAATAACTGTATATCGATGGCACTTGTCTTTGATCGGATTATATATAAATAATCCTCCATCATCTGTCCCGATGAATATATCACCATTTTTATCTTCATGAAATTTACTGATAATTCTTCCTCTTGCTGATTCAGTTGCGCAATGTCTAATAGTGAAGTTTGAACTATTGGGATTTGAATAGTTTATACCACCAAAATATGTAGTGATCCATAGCCCACCTTCATTGTCTTTTAGGATATCATAGACAAAGTCATCAGATAAACTACTGCTATTGTTTCGGTTGTAAGAAGTGGTAATGTATTTTTGCGTAGATGGATCAAACAATGTCAACCCTTGATCTGAACCAATGTATATCTTGTTAGGCTCGAACGCCTTAATTGTATGGATACGCCCCTGTAATATTGGTCGGCCCCTGTCCGTCAGATAATTTTTAAAACAGGATTCTTCGATAGAATAATGAAATATCCCACAGTCCCAACCACTAATCCAAAGATCTCCTTTCCAGTCTAAACACATAGTGAATGCATTTGTTTCAACCATACCATTTTTTTTATCTTTTATAAGAATTTTCTCGAAAGTATCGCTATCGTGATTGTATCTATGTAAATAACTCCCGGATGTGAGACACCAAATATTGCCTAATGAGTCAGATAATATCTTTGTTGAATAATCTGAATTAAGTCCAACATTCTGTGATTGTCTATAGTTTCTAAGTTCTTTATTATTTGGATTATATTTGAAGATACCATGTCCCAGTGACGCTGCCCATATTTTACCATGTGAATCCTCTGAGATTGATCTTATATGTGATTTTTCGATGTTTAATCCATTTATTTGTTGGAATTTATCCAAATCTTTGTTGAAAAGATATAATCCCTTTTCGGTGCCTATCCATAGTCGATTATTGCGGTCCTCGTATATGCAGTAGATTCCATTATTACCAATAGAATAAGGGTTATTGGAGTCTGTTCTCCAAGTTTTAAATGTATATGTATCATATGTTGTTAATCCATCATTGGTTCCAAACCACATTTGACCATTACTATCTTGAAATGTACAATAAACCGTGTTTGAATTTAAACCTGTTGAGATATCCATATGCTCAAACTTTAAATTTGTATCTATTGCAAATGTTGGTTTAGTGCACAAAATAAATACGGAAATCCAAAAGATAAATGTAAAAAAACTATTGCTACTCATATTTGTATTAAATATAAATTTCGTCCAAATATA
>OHOL01000338.1_pt1 | contig 15247 bp, 11 predicted proteins | sample 1569921 | NCBI WGS metagenome assembly OHOL01 (sample SAMEA3879531, study PRJEB24766) | human gut metagenome | biome: human-associated habitat; feature: feces | place: USA | collected 1985/1987 | reverse complement strand
AGCGGCAGGCGGCTCTTCGTTAGGGGCATCTTCCGGGTGAAGCGGCTGCCGGCGGTATGCCTTGCGCAGTTCTTCTTTCTGTGCCAGAAGCTCTTCTATCTGGCGGGCGGCTATCTGGTTGCGTTCGCGGGTGCGGCGCAGGTGGAGGTGCTTTTCCCATAGCAGGATGGCGAGCAGGATGGCGATGAAGCTGGTGGTGATGAACAGTACGCGTTGCCGTGCCAGCTTGTGTTGGGCTTCGCGTATCTGCGCATCCTTTTCCTGGGTTTGGTAGATGATGGCGAATTCGTGTGCCTGGCCGGCCTTTTCGCGGGCATAGATGCTGTCGGTCAGCATGGTGATGCGCTGTTGGTAGCTGTCGGCCAGTTCCGGACGTTTCAGTCCGCGGTAGGTGCGGGCATAGCGGTCCAGCAGAATCAGGTGGCCGTAGTTGAAGGTATCGGCCGGTTCGGCCAGGGCGGAAGAGGCGTCAAGAAGTTGCAGCACTTTATGGTACTGACGCGTACCCAGCAGGTAGGGGACGATTTCTGTTTGTCCTGCCTGCGATTGTGCAAAGCCGGTGCTTTGGTATTTCCGGGCGGTTTCGGCGGCTTTTTCGCTTTGTCCGTTTTGCAGGTAGTACCAGGCAAGTTTGGAGTAGAGGTAACCGTATTGCTGGTCTATGTATCCGGGCGGCGGTCCGGGCAGCAGGCTCATGCGGCTGATAACGTCGAGACGCTTCTCGCAGAGGGCAATGGCTTCGTCCAAACGCTCGTTTTCGGCCAGATAGGCGGACAAGTCGCCGTAGGAGGTGGATAGTTGGGCCAGTTCGCGCACATTGTCCGTGCCTTGCAGCAGTTCGATGGAACGGTACATGTACCGGAACGCTTTGTCGTCGAGCTTCATGCCTTGATACATGCGGCCCAAAGTGAACAGCAGTTCGCTTTCTTTGGCCTTCTGTCCTTGCTCCTGTGCCAGCTCGATGGCTTCGGTACAGATGCGGATGCCTTCTTCGTATTTGTTCAGGCGGTCGAGGGCGGTGGCGAGCTGCGTGAGGACTTGCAGTTTCCGGAGAGGAGTGTGCTGCACGGAGTCGCTTTGCAGGGCGCGGCGGATGTACCGCTCCTTGAGGTGGTACATACCTTGACGTTCGTAGACTGTGCCGCGCAGCATGTCGATGCGGAATTGCGGCAGGTGGGGAAGACGGCGGGCTTCGGCTTCGTCCAGCAGTGACAGAGCGCTGTCGGGCAGGGTGTAATAGATGCTGCGGATATGCTGTTCGGTCAGCAGGCTGTCGGGCAGGGAAGCGGAGGTTTTGTATCGGTTAGGGGTGCTTGCGGTGGAAAATAGGCTTATGGTGAGTGCCAGAGCAAGATAGAGGGGACGGAAGTAATGTATTTTCTCCATTGTTTATTTTCTCTTTTGTATGGCAAAGATAGGGAAACTCGCCCGATTATGGATGGATTCAGGAAAAATAATGTAAACTATTGGGTTTTCAGTAAGATACGCAGCATTATTCCGCATTTGTAAACATGTGCTTTGAAGCCGTTTTTTGAATAGTTAAGCGGAAAAATTGCTACCTATCCGTTGCCCATTCCGGTTGCATTAATCCGTTTGAATAGTCACTTCTGTTCCGTCCGTAAAGAACATAGTTTCATCATTTTGGCTCAGCGAAGATACTTATTTTTTCGGTAAATGAAAAATATAGGATACGGAAGTCAATGATGCCATCTTTGTCTATTTCTGACGATATTTGACATGCCGATAATAAACTCTGTCTCCATTAACTTTGCAAACAATGGAACAGATTATGAATCAGACAGATGTAAAGGTTTCGTTCTACCTCAAAAAGAGCGAGTCCGATGCCAAGGGAAATTGCCCTGTAATGGCACGGCTCATTATTGGCAGATACTCTGAAACGGCTTTCAGTTTAAAGCTTCGTGTGCCACAGTCATTGTGGTCGTCAGGACGTGCATGTGGGAAAAGTGTTGCGGCCAGAGAAATCAACTGCAAACTTGATGAAATCCGTGCTACGGCTCTTGGTATATATACCGAACTGTCTGCCATCCGCGAAAATGTAACCGCTGAGGAAGTCAAATATCAGTTGTTGGGTATGGCTTCAGGCCAAGAAACCCTGCTGAGCTATTACAGATATTTCATGCGGAATTTTGAGAAACGTGTAGGTGTTAACCGGACAGAGAAAACATTATATGCCTACCGTAATTCTTACAATCATGTGGTCAGTTTTCTCCAAACTGAATACAAGCTATCAGATTTTCCCTTTACGGCATTGGACCGTTCCTTTATCGAGAAATACGTGTTGTACTTGCGTTCTGAATGTAATCTTTCTCAATCCTCTATCGTCAATCTTTCAGTCATGTTGAAGACTGTTGTGGGTGAGGCGATTGCTGACGGCATAATTGCGGCCAACCCGTTCATCGGCTATGAACTGGCCCGTCCGAAGCCAAAACAGAAATATCTCACTTCCGAAGAATTGCACCGCATCATGGTTACGCCTATGCATAACCGGACTCTTTATCATGTGCGGGATCTGTTTCTCTTTTCATGCTTCACAGGAATCTCATATATTGACATGTGCCTTCTGTCAGATGAACATCTGTCCCTTGCGGAAGACGGAGTGTGGTGGATAAAGAGTGCCCGAAAAAAAAGCGGGGTGGATTTTGAGATTCCCCTGATGGAACTTCCGCTTCACATCATAGAGAAATACCGGGATATGGCCCCGGAAGGGAAACTCCTTCCCATGTATTCCAACAGTTCTCTGAATCATTATCTGAAGCAGATTGCCGGACTCTGCGGCATAGAGCGTAAACTGGTCTTTCATGCGGCCCGACATACCTATGCTACGGAAATTACGCTCTCACATGGGGTTCCTCTGGAAACGGTCAGCAAGATGCTGGGACACAGGCAAATCAAGACAACCCAGATTTATGCCAAAGTTACCGATAACAAGATTGATGCAGATACAAGGACCCTGAATAAAAAAATATCCGAACGGTTTTCAGTGGTCATTTAATAACCGGAAAAAATGAAATTATGAAAAAGAATACAGACGACACAGGAATCAAGCGTCGCAGTACATTTGCGATACTGTTTTATATAAACCGCACCAAAGTCCGCAAGGACGGAATGTGCCAGTTGCTTTGCAAGATAAGCATAGATGCCAAGTGGGAACAGATAGGAACGAAAGTATCCGTCAATCCTGCCATCTGGAATCCTGAAAAAGGACGGGCGGACGGCCGCAGTGAGAACGCCATTACCGTCAACCGGGCCATCGATGATTTGACCAAAGAAATCAGGGAGCATTACAGACGGATAAAGAACAGCCTTGGTTTCATCACGGCAGAACAGATAAAGAATGCCGTGATGGGAATCGGCCAGAAACCGCTTACACTCCTGGCTTTATTTCGGGAGCATAATGAGGAATTTAAAAAACGTGTCGGAATAGACAGGATAAAGGAGACTTATGAGTCCTATCTGCGCTCATACAAGCATCTTTTGGCTTTCGTCCGGCAAAAACGTGGCACAGAGGATGTCCTGTTACGTAACCTTGACCGTGTCTTCTACGATGATTTTGAACTGTTTCTCAGGACAGACAGGAATTTAAGCCCGAAAAGCGTGCATGAACATCTTTACAGGTTGAAGAAGATGACCATGCGTGCCGTAAGTCAGGGAACAATACTTCGTGATCCTTACTGCCGTTTGCATCCGGAATTGCCCAAAAGGAAAAGCCGCCACATGAAACTTGAGGATTTGAAGACATTGCTATCAACTCCCGTGGAGAAACCTCAGCTGCAGTTTGTCAGGGATATGTTTATTTTCTCAACTTTTACCGGTCTTGCCTATATAGACTTGAAAAATCTTACTGTCAATAACATTACTCAGTCTGAAGACGGCTCCTGGTGGATCCATATCCACCGTCAGAAAACCGGTACACTTTCTTCTGTCCGTCTGCTTGATATACCATTGAAGATAATCGAAAAGTATAGGAATCAGCGTCAGGGTGACAAAGTGTTTAATCTGTACCAGCGGAATTACCTTATTCTGCTTACAAGAGAATTGGGCAAGGTTTATGGTTTTGATCTGACATTTCATCAGGCAAGACATAATTTCGGGACACATATCACCCTTTCATCTGGAGTGCCTCTTGAAACCGTCAGCAAGATGATGGGACATTGCCGTTTTGACACTACACAGATTTATGCACACGTAACCGACAAGAAGGTAGATGAAGATATGAGACGTCTGAGGAGATCCCAAATAAATAGGAAACTTAATCTTTATGAAGAAGATTTGAGTATCGGGAAACGCACAAAAAATCTGCATAGCTAACTGATAACAAAGAAACGACCTTGTAACGAGGCCGTTTCTTTTGCATTGTTTCATACCCATCGCTGTTCTTCCCTGCATCTTTTATATGCGTCGTCAAGAACTTTCTGTATGTCTGACTCTTTGTAAAGGGCTTTTCCCTGCACAAGGTAGTAAGGTATCACACCGAGGGTCCGGTATTCCTGCAAGGTACGCCGGCTTACTTTCAACAGCTTTGAAAGTTCCTCGTCCGTGAGGAAATAATCACCGTGGAATGCGGGTCTCGGAGCTGTCCTTATTGCGTCTATCATACGCTCCATGTTTTCCAGCCCTTTGAAAATAGTATCAATCCGCTGGTCCTTTCTGTCTATAAGATCGTAACTCATGGCTTTCTTTTTTGTGGGTGATAACTTGATTCCAACATGCTTTGCACATCTTCCGGCTTGTAGAAGAACTTGTTTTTGATCCGGGTGAAAGGCAACAGCCCTTTCTCTCTATATACCTGAAGCGTTCTCTTGGATATGCGGAGAACCCCGCACACCTCCTGATTGTCCATCCATTTTTTCAGTCCCGCATCTTTGGCCGGACTGTATATACCGGTGACTTTTTTCTCTATCATGCTGAGCCGGACAACCAGTTCGTCAAATGTCCGTTTGTCTATACATATTATTTCCATATTGCCGTTTTTTAGGATTGAATACCGAGTTCCTTTTTTATTCTCGCCGGCAGAACCTTCCCCTTTTTGTTCAGGAAGTCCTGGACTTCCGAAGCCTTGTAATAGGTACGCCCGTCAATCATGTAGTATGTGACGAGCTTCTTCTGGCGGTAGCGTGCAAGTGTACGCTTGGTAACCCCAAGGAGTTCGCACATATCCTGGTTGTCAAGCAGCTTGTCGCCCTCAAGGGCGGCCGTCTGCCTGTTCATGCGGTTTAGCCGGTCATCTATCCTGTCAAACCGTTCCATTATCTGATGGAGCATCATCTGGAATGTCTCCCTGTCTATCTGTATCATAATGAATTCTGTTTTTAGTGTAATAATTCCATTTTTTACACCGTGTTGCGCAACAGGTTTCATTATGATATAGGCCAAAACATAGACCAACGGAACATATCACCATATAAAAGCATGACAAGTTATTGAGTAATAGGGAAATAAAAAATCAGCCCCATACAAATGAGACTGATGAAAGTATTGCAAATGCAATATGTTGCAATGCCTTATTGCAATGTCTTGCAATAAATCAGGCGACAAATTCCGTTTTTGAATGTTTTGGATTTTATGGCTTTCCACTCTCCATGTGGCAGATATTTTGAGACGGATTTCTGGTTCGGACGAGTGGAAGGAAACAGGAAAATGATCATTTCATCTATGAGATGATAAACTGAGAGACCACGCAAAAGTTCTATGCTTTCTTCGTCATGTATCTCGGCTTGATAAAGGATAGATGGGTCTGACATGTCTTTCTCGCACATGAAATCCACAAGCGGATAACCCGGATAGAGCCGGCGGGTACATTTGTCGCGCCCGTATGAAAATCCGTCCTTGTCGTCTTTCATCCATTGCAATAATGGGTCGTCTTCCGCCGGAATGAAACCGTCTAATGTCATTGCTATCAGAACCTGTAACTTGGCCATACCTTTTTTCCTCTAAATGAAAAGCGTGAAACTCACGCACTATCAGGTAGAGGCTCTGGTAAGCCCATTGTAGAATCATGCATGAGCTCACGCTATAAGACATAGCATAAGCTACACGCAAAAGCCTCTACAATATCAATTTACCAGATTTCTACCTGAGACGTCTTGCGACTTATGTTGTAACATTCGGCAAGGCTCCAAGCACTGCCGATATTTTTTCCTTATGTTGTGACTGTCATTCCTATATTACAAGGATTTCCAATCATATGCAAATGTAGGCATTTTATCCCAAACAGAAATATGGAATGACGGTTATTTGCCATTCAATCCATATTTTTTCATTTTCCGATATAGTGTGGACGGATCAATATGCAGTATGCCTGCTGCTTGTTTGCGACTCCCATGGCTGGTTTTCAATGCCTGTATTATCGAGTGTTTCTCTTCCGCATCATTTTCAGGAAAAAGATTGATTTCCTCGGTCGCCGCTTCCAGCTTGATATTCAGGTCGGCGGTTTCAATGAGCGGCTGTTTAGCCATAAGTACCGCCCTTCTTATCCTGTTGTGCAGTTCCCGCACGTTCCCGGGCCAGCGGTAAGAGAGAAGCAATTGTTCTGCTTCAGAACTGAAGCCTTCTGTCGGTCTTTTCAGTTCTCCGGAAAACTTTTTTCTGAAATGATGGGCCAAAGGCAGAATGTCATCGGGGCATTCATGCAAGGAAGGCAGGACAATCTCAAATTCGCATAGCCGGTGGTATAGGTCTTCCCTGAACCGTTTTTCTTGTATTGCAAGTTGGAGATCTTCATTGGTGGCGGCTACAATCCTTACATCAGCCCGTTTTTCTCGATTGCCGCCAATCGGAATGTATGTGCCTTCTTGCAAAACCCGCAGCAGCATGGCTTGGACGTCCAGGGACAGGGTACCTATTTCATCCAGAAAGAGTGTTCCGCCTTTTGCCATTTCAAAATATCCGTCCTTGTTGGCGTCGGCACCGGTAAATGTTCCCTTTATGTGCCCGAAAAAGAGGGAGGGCGCAAGCTCTTTGGGTATGACCCCACAATTCACGGCGACAAACGGCATATCCTTCCGTTCTCCCATATAGTGGATACGCTGTGCCACCGATTCTTTTCCGGCACCGTTAGGGCCAAGTATAAGCACAGAAATGTCAAATGGGGCGACTGTACTGACCAGATGTTCGACTTCCTGCATCTGAAGGCTGTTTCTGGGGAGCAAATCCTTGTTTTTGTCGCATATCACGGATTTGGGACGGAAAATATCTTTCAGTTGTCTTTGCAGTTCGTCCATCTGTACCGGTTTTGCCAGATAGTCTTTGGCTCCCAGTTTTATGGCTTGCACAGCACCCGGTACTGAAGCATATCCTGTCATGATAATGAAAGGAATATCCATCCGTTCCTTCCGCATCCATTCGAGCAAAGATATACCGTCCCCTTCCGGCAGGCGTACGTCGGACAGCACGAGGTCGAAACTTTCTTTCTTGAGCAGTTTTCGTGCCCCTGGTTCATCTATTGTTATCTCTGCTTCATAACCGGATTTTTCCAACCATTTTTTCTGTTGCCCGGCAAGCATGATGTTGTCTTCAACTATCAGTATTCTGTATTTCATTCATGTTTTCATTTAATTATGTCCGTCCATTTCCGATAATCGGCTTTTTGTCTCAGATATCAGCCGGTCTATTCTTCTGACAATTCTTTCCACATCATTGCGGAATGCTGACTCATCCGTATCTTCCGCATACTGTTCATAGCTGTACGGTTCCAGCTCATGGGCTATTCCCAACTGCTCCCACATCGGGTACATCCTGTGCAGAGTTTCCCATATCCGCTTCCGGTCGGGCTTTCCCTGACTCAAAGAATCCAGCAAGTCAGAACTGTTCCTATTGGATTCCTCTATAAGAGTCTCCAAGGTCCAGCGTTCGTCTCCCGTAGTGACATACAGAGCCTCGAAATCTGGAGAATGATCATCCATAGTTCTGTTCTGTCCAATGAGTGACGAGAGAAATACAAGCAGGTCTCTTGTATAGAATGGCTTGTGTATACAGCCGGCAAATCCTGCCTGAATATAGCGGTCTGTATCACCATCGTTACGGGCGGTCATTGCCGCTATGAGAATTGTCCGTGAATTTCCTATGTTGGAAAGGCGTAGCAGGTGCAACAGGGCAAAACCTCCCGTACCACGCATCTGTATATCAGTCAGTAGCAGGTCGTATTCTCCAGTTCTCAATGCTTTGACCACTTCCTGTGCATTGGTACAGGCTCGGCATGAGATACCGCTCCGTTCCATCATTTCAACTGTGTTGCGCAACTGTATGGGATCATCATCAACTACAAGAACCCGTCGCGGAAGTCTGAGACTTCCTGCATCCGTTTTGGAATTGTCTCTTACAGGCTCATCGGTTTGTCTAAGAGGGATTTCTACCTTGAATTCGCTGCCTTTACCGACCTGGCTCGAAACAGATAGATTTCCTCCGAACAGGTTCACCAGCCCTTTGGTAATGGAAAGTCCCAGTCCGAAGCCTTCTGAATCTAAATCAGGAGTAGCCCGTTCAAAGGGCTGGAAAATGCGTTGTGTCGTGTTCTCGTCCATTCCTATCCCCGTATCTTTGATCTGTACTGAAAGAGTACCGTCTTCATGACTTGCCAGAAATTTGATATGACCTGTACGGGTGAATTTTACAGCATTCTCCAGAATGTTGACCACTATCTGTCTTATGCGGTCTGCATCGCCAAGGGCGGTGATGCCGCACCCCATAAAAGCCTTGTCAAACATCAGTCCTTTGTCGTTCGCCTTGCGTGTGTATTCTTTAGCGATACTTTCCAGAAAGGATTCAAGATGGAAAGGTATTTCGTTCAGGGTCTCCTTTGCATCGTCCAGACGGGAGAGGTCGAGCAGGCTGTTGGCAAGCCGGGTGATATGACGGGATGATTCAAGGATGTTTCCGAGATAGGCATTGCGGCGTTTCCGGTCACGAGTATCCATGGCCAGTTCGGCACTGCCACTGATGGCATTGAGAGGTCCTCGTATGTCATGGGAAAGTGTGATGATTATTTTCTTGCGCATATCGGAGAGTGTACGGTTTTGTGTTGCCGTATCTTCCAGTTCAGCCTTGTCCCTTTCCCTGCGGTTAAGGTCACGCATGATGATAAGGTGCGAAATGATGAGCAGGATGATGGCCATGCCGATTACTCCTGCCATTAAAAAGAACGACATTTTCTCTGCTTCTGCCATTTTTAACTCTCTTTGTGAGAAAGCAGTCTGTGCCTGTTCGTCAAGGTCGCCTATTAGTATGTTCAAAGCTTTGTTCAATTCCCTGTTGCGCATACGCAGACTGTCGGCATAAATGTCCATTTCGTTCGCCTGTCTTTGATGTATTGCTATCAGGCTGTCACTGAAATCATGAAGTTCTTTTTGGGATGGCATTACTTGTATTTCTTCTTTTTTTCCGAAGAATCCTGCAATCCCTTTTTTCTTTTGTTCTATGGTACGGATATGTGTTGCACGCCTCGCCACTTCCGGCAACTGGTTTACCAGCACGCTGTCCGCTTCAGTTCGCCGTTCAAACATTTCCATTATGTGCAGCAGGTGTGTCTCCTTTTCGGCAAGCAGAGCACGAAGAGTGTCTATCTGTTCCGGGCGTACATATTCATGGCAGTGCCGTTTAAGCGAGTTCAGTAAACTGTCGGCTTGAAGTCGGCGGTTACGATAGTACAGATAGTCCGCTTTGTTCCAATTTACCACACCCTCACCCAATGTAGCGAGCCCCGTAATACGACGATGAGCCGTGTTGATACCACGACGTACAAGGTTTATGTTTGTCGTTTCAGCCTCAATTTCGCGCATCCGCTGCCGTTCATGTACCAAAATGGCGGCCATGCTACCGATGACCGCCATCAGAATTATATATCCGAATAGAATTTTACGCCTTAATAAAACAACCATTTATCTAAATTAGTAATGACACTTGTGATAAAGTACTCTTAAGATAATCAACGCCTATAATCATCATCCTATAATTTTTCTATTTAGCATATAAGTGTTCTTTATTGAATAATTGTGTCTCCATATCATTCATTTGCTGAACTATCAGAGATGCTAATTCTTTAATGTCATTCATGTGTTCTCCTTTTTCTGGAACAGATATTTCTATCATAGTTCTTCTGTTTAGCAGTAACAGGTATGATGAAGGAGAACAGGGGTGAGTATAACACAAGTCACCAATTTTTATATCTTCAGTCTTTTCAAATGGTACGGATGAAATCATACGGAGAAGCATCCCTTCTTTAGCTTTTTCCACTGTATAGTAAGGCCATATCTTAACGGAAAATAAACACTCTCCTTTTTTTATGGTTTCATAATGAGTGTACAAGGACTCACCCCACATAGGCGGACTCACCTTTCTGGAAACTTTCTCGTAGGTACTTCCCAGAAACAAACATGGTGAAAAGGTCCTCACCGGAGAGACTTCCTTAGGTACAGTCACATTCCATGTGCAAAAGTCATAAAGTTTTTTGTAATATTCAATCATGTGCTTCATGTCATAATATATTTGTAATGGCGAAACTATTTATTGTCAATGGTGTTCTGTTTGTGCTCTGATAGTCGAACAGTCTGTTGAAATATTCATTGTTCGTTGTATAAGGCACTGTCATCGTTGTTTGTGTCAATTGACCGAGAACCATAGCATGGTCACCTCCAGGAATGACAGGGTCATATACAGGATATGGAAGTATGTCCCATGGATCCGTGGAGATATCAAGATGAATACAGGCATCATAAACACTATCGTTTGGGTTTACTGAGCTACTCCCTTCTTTGGCAATCGCATGGTAACGCCATTGATGAGTTTCCCACTGTTGACTTCCTATCCCTTGCAGGTAACTTGTATTGACACAGGAACACCCATTTATATTGTTATTAAAATAAACCATTGATATGTTTCCAAACCCCCAAATACTCGTACTGAGCTTCACCAAAGAAGCACATTCACTACATTCTATGAAGGTTTGTTGGGGATTTCTGTTATAATTTATTAAGAAATCATTAAGAAAGAAGGAGCCATCGCTACATAGATATTGAGGCATGCCAGAGTATTTCATCCCGCTATGGTTTATTCCACTGGTGAAAAGCGAAGCCAGATTTGCATTTCGTAACACACCGTTTGCGGGAAGCCAGTTACTGCTTACATCCAAGAAGTCGCTCCATGGCCATCTGGAACTATCCTGTGCATTTTGATCCCATGGAATTGATGGTACATCTAAAAGAAAATATACTTTGTGGCTTGATGCCGTTATGCGATTCCAGTTCCCTGACGCAGGGTCCTGATATTCCCAATTCCATTGAAGATTTTGAATGCATCCAATCGGCAGATTGGCCGTGACGCCATTTATAGTGAACGAAAGCTCTCTTGACAGACCCGGGAATAATATGACTGTCTCGGTACTCAAATCGCCCAACGGATTCCCTGCTGCGGCAATTGCACGGACACTTATTGAGAGCGGACTAATATATGACATCCTGAACTGGGCTTTAATCACTACATTGTTCATCCGATTTACGGCATACGCTACTGGTTTGTTGACACGACCTCCGTTTTCCCATTCAGGACAAGATATTACATTTTGGTTGTTCTGTCTGAGGTTCAGTGCTGATATGTCACATCGGGTCTTATCATGATTAAAAGAGATAGACTCTAAAGTCACACTTGGAGGTGGCACGCAACTCTTCACATATTCCACAAATCTGAGTGTAAAAGTCACGGCGGTGGAAACAAGGCTGGCTATCGTGTCAGCCCAACCTATGCCCATGAAAGTAAGCACCACTTTGGCAAGAAAACGCACCAAAGACCAGAAGCCCAAGTCAACGATAAGACGCAACAAAGCTTTTAACTTGCCATGTGTATGCAGGGTATGTACACAATCATACACATCGCTGCTGGTTAACGTCATCCCCTTACTGATTATCGCAGATATTGCTGGCAACGTGAGTATTTCCAACCGGATGAATTCTATTGCTTTTTGGGAAAGAGTTGTCTTAATGCCGAACAATGCTGAAATGGCGCCTCCAATTATTATAAATATCAATTCTATTATGCGCAGCGTACAATCATCTATCTCGTCAATACGACAACGGGCAATTGCTTCTGAACCGCTACTGTAATGTGCCACTAGGACAAAATCAGTTCCTTCCAGATGGTGTGTCACTGCAAGTAAGATATCTCTTTTGTTTTCGTTTAGTCTTTCCAAGATGGTAGCCATTCGTTTCATCTCTATCTCACTGACATCCCGACCAACAATTCGTGATATGTTTTCTATTGTTCCGATTTTTTCCAAAGAGCATAAAGATAAAACTTGCTTTTCCAATGACATGATATCTAATTTCTCCCTTTCGTGAAGTACCATTATAGGATTAGCCTTAACTGTTTTATAACGGGCGAACAGAGGTTCTGATATATGTTCACTGACAATAGATATGCGTTCTTGAAAACATGCCAAATCATTTAATGACACCGGAATATCTAGCCGTGCACTACGGAAAGGCTCATTGGTAAAATCAAAATAGTCTACAAGCCCTTCTGCATCAATATCCGGACAGTCATCCGCAAACAGCTTTATTTCATCCTTGTCCAATGCCCGACTCCAAATATCAACACGTCTGATATATCCCTGCATCGTGTTGAGACCAATTGGCATATCACCTTCCAGCATACCTCCAATCAATATATTGCCCTTAGTCATTGGTAATATTATTGGGCCTACATTGTCCTCTTGAGCGTCCAGTTCTCCGTTAATATAAATGCGACTGCTTTGTCCGTCATAACTTACAGCGAGATTAACCCATTCATCGGTCGGTATAATTGCTGTTGAAAACAATTTGTTTTCCCTATTCGTGTCCGCTCCTCTCAAAGAACAGAGTCTGTATCCTTTTTGTTCGGATTCATAGCGAAGATACATTGCTATACCAGCATCTAAATCATGATTTCCGTTCACGAAAATTGTTTGTCTGCTTTGATTCCCTGTTATAAATACAGATACTTGTATAGTGTAACTATCTATCTGTCGTCCTCCTGGATTTATATGCTCAGACAAGGAAGGCTGTGCGTAGGCCGTACTTTGCAAGAATAGTGACGGTTCACACAGACAAGAATAACAACCATTCGACAATTCCAAAGTAGAAGACGGATGGCAACGATCTATCGGTGGATTTGTCGCAAAGTCAAAATGAGCACAAGGTGATGTTTCTTTCGGGGAAGAAAAGAACATAGAGTCTTTCACATCATCGCTATCCAAACATGAGTCATATGTCTTCAGATAACGGATATAACCGTCCAAATTACTTCCGATAAGATTGGCAAACTTATTTTCTGTTATTGATATACTAGTAGCTACTTTACCTACAATCTCACCATTTATGTAAAAAAACAAGGATGATTTATCGTAAGTAACTGCTATATGGTGCCACATTCCAGAACTAATTTTAACTTGGGACGATAGTTGATAGATTTCTACATTTCCATATTGAAAGAATAATTTTCCATGAGACACACCTATATTAAAAACATCTTGTTTTTTAAGTAGGGATATATCATTACCCATACCATTAAGATATATCCATGTTTCAATACTAAACGGATGCTTACCATCGACAATTATTCCTGTGTCTTGTGCAGAAACATAGCCTCCTGTAGGAATTTTCAATACAATGTATTGTCCATAAGCATTAGTTGTTTTCATAATTTTCTGTACTAATTGTTATTAAACGCTACTGTACATTGACCTACTTTTATTAAACTTCCATACTGTTCTTTGAAATTGATAACAGACAATTCTTGATTTTTCGGGTGCAACAGTTTCTTCCCATTTCCTATTACATAAAATAGTAAGGCCGCATAAGCACCTTTTTCACCCTCGTATCCTGGTGGCAAAGAAACTTTTAGAATGGCAACTCCGATTGAATCAGACGGTATAACTGCTTTAATGACATCCGAATATTGTGTAATATCTTTCTCCAGTACTATCTTTTTCTCAATACCGAGCTGTTTGCTTATAAATACAATCTCAGTATTTGTCGGGAATTTGCCTCCAAGTTGAAATTCAAATATACCAGAAATGTCCTGATTTTTGGGATTAGAATATCCACAAGAGTTCTCTAAATAATATCGTGGTCCGTCTATTAGAGTAAAATTCCTCATGCAAATATTTGTATTACCATGCAGCCAGGTTGAATATTCTTCATAATCTTTAAAGTCACTGGGTATATCGGGTTCGTTGGGTGAGTCTAAGACATATCCTATATGACAATAATTGTGCTCTGACAACGCGTTGAATACGAATGGAACTTTGCCAACGCCTATTTCTCCTGGTTGTATTACATCAGTTTGCACATAGTCTACTCCTTCAGCAGTCTTTAATTTGTTGGTAATCCATTCTGAAGTATTAAGAAATAAAGAAGCATTTGCTGCATATAAATGTATATAAGCTATTTTGGGAACATTGGAAAGATTCTTTACCCTTACATATATTAAATTAACGTGTGAATGTATATCCAATGGCTGATTTACATCTTTATTGTAACTTTCAATGAAAAACGAGTAAGGATCTTCTATTTGCTCGTGGACTATCAAATCTGGTGAGTTATACATAGAACCAATAGAGGGAACACTTCCAGTATCTGATAAATTGTCTCTCATCAATAATTCTTTATTCATCTTGTTCACATTTTATCCTTTTTTCTTCCAACCAATTAGACTAAGATGCATGTCGTTGAAATCTTCATCATCTTGGTCTTCTATTAACCATGTATAACAACGTGCCACTTCAACACCTTCCACTTCAACAAAATTTTTGTTTGTTTCCATCCGTATTTTAACCGATTGAGGAATGTCGATAGAAACTCTTAAGTTTTTACCAATCAGGGTTTCTGCTCCTTGTGCTAATGGAGGATTGATGTCGGTAGATTCTTTACTGTTCATAAAATATGTTTTGCATTCATCATACAATGAAACAGTTATTTTAAATGCAGCCTGCGTTGTACAAAACCATGAAAGGAAATAACCTTGAGGCATATCAATGGCTATATCACGTTGATCCGTTATTTCTAAATATTTGATATTCTTTCCCATACTTATTTTATATTTGATGTAATTAGATGACGTATAGCTTAATCTTTTTAACTTTTAATTAAGCAACAAAAATCTTATTTGTTGAATATCTTTATCTCTAAAGATGAATATTATTTAGATTTAACTAAATAATATTCGAGATTAAATGGCCTGTATGGTGGATTCTCCGTGTGTT
>OHOL01000298.1_pt1 | contig 17562 bp, 21 predicted proteins | sample 1569921 | NCBI WGS metagenome assembly OHOL01 (sample SAMEA3879531, study PRJEB24766) | human gut metagenome | biome: human-associated habitat; feature: feces | place: USA | collected 1985/1987 | reverse complement strand
ATATTACAAATTATAACTTTCTGTTGTCTCAGAAAAAATTTATGCAAATCATTCAAGACGGTGGCGAAGTGAAATTACACTCAACTGAGTGGGTCAACAAGAGTAGTAGCAAAGGAGATACGGAACTAATTATTGATGACGGAAATAGTATTCAAAAGTATTCGTATCCATATTGGTTTCCTTTTACACCTTATACCGAAGTTTTTCCAAAATTATTTCCTTGGGCAGAATTTTCTGCTGATGAGGATTATTTTGAAGATAATGATATGGAACTTTGGCGTATGTATCATTGTTATTATGACAAAGTGGACGACGAGTGGTTGGTTGTAGGAGATACATTTGAAGAGTTTCGTAAAAAGCTTAGTCCAATGCGATATATTGATCATGCAGGGGAAGTTGCTGAGTACATGATGATATTAAAATTAAATGCATTAGGAAAGGCTTTTTTAGAAATGGATAAATTTGTATCACAAAATCAGCCATATGCTGGCACACGACCAAAAGAAGAATAAGATGGGAGAGGCATATGAAAAAGATAAAACTTCATTACATACAGGAAAGAAGAAATTCTGCAGATGAATATACTCTTGATCCAACAGAAAAGTATGTGATTAATCTTGAAGAAGAAATGGAATTTCAAATGGCAGTAATGATGTCCTTTCAGATGATGGGACCACCTCCTGCTATTAAAAATTACCATGCATGGTTATTCGAAAATGGTTTTAATGTGGAATTACCAAATCCGACAAATGAAGTTGTTGCTCCGTATTATGGAGTTAAACCTTTGTGGAAAACCGATTATTCACAAGGTATTGTGGTAATGGCAGAAGATGAAAGCGATTATTATATTGTTATGGAGTGCAGTAGTAGGAATACGGGATATAAGCGAACAAAAATTATTCTTACTTTGGGCGGTTGTATATAGAAATAATACATAAATAAACATCCATTTACATTGGAGGAAGCAATGAAATAAAGAGGATATTATGTCTATTTTAATTGCAGTGGTAAAATCAGATTATGTTGCATTATGTACCGATTGTCAACATACTCATATAGAAACAGGTTTACCTGGAGAACTAAATTTACCTAAAATTGAATGCTTTTCTAAAAAGTTATATATTGCACATGGAGGGAGTGCATATATACCTAATATGTGTATGAAAATTTTACAAAAACTGTATCAAAACGGTGATTTTTCTGATGAAACAATTGATGATGTAGTTGCAGCGCTTGTCAAAGCATATGAGCATATGATACAAGATGAACCTGATATAGAGAAAAAAGTAACTTCAAAATTTATTATTGCAGGAAAATTGGATAGTGAGAATATGGGAGTGAGTATTGTCGAAAATAGTCCTCAGGGCGTTGTGTATCGCTTCGTGGAAGGAACAGATAGTCCTCAAGTCGTGATTTTTCAACCAACAGATATGTCTTACAAAGATTGCTATGATATAGTCGTTAGAGAATATAGTAAAATTCAATCCGATATTTTCGATGAAAAAGTTGAAACAGCACTTCGTGAAGCTGTCAAATTAGTATCCAAGAAAAGTTGTTTAGTAAGTGAGGAAAGCCTGTTTTATTCGATATCAAATTAACATTATGTGCTTAAAACGATTGTATGGAATAACATTTCTTTGTGATTCTCTAACCATATAGTGGCAACCCACAGAGCACAAAGATGTCACTCAACGTCTTACAAGGAAACAACGGCCGGCTCCTAAGGTTACGTTACAACGCTCCCCTTGGAAAAACCTTAGTTGGGAGCTGAGTCCGATAATTACGGAGGCTGACAAAAAAATTAAATACGTCCCAATAGCTCAGTTGGATAGAGCACACGCCTCCTAAGGTTGTGCTCTACCAGCTGCCTTACGGGGAAAAGTGATCGTTGCCAGTCTCAATTTAATATAAGTCTCTGTAGCTCAGCAGGATAGAGCGTTCGCCTCCTAAGCGAAAGGCCGTGGGTTCGAATCCCGCCAGGGACGCCAGCAAACACGCCGAAAACCTTTGATTTATCAGGGTTTTCGGCTTTTCTTATTTCTGCGGCTTTTGTGGCTTTTTTGCAAAAAACCTTGGTTTGCTAACATTTGCTAACGAGATTTGGCCTTTTGCTAAGAAAGGCGGTAAGTCAGAGGTTCGATTTTTACCAAAGGAACTTGCAAACATTTGTTAGCAGAAATTAGAGGAAGTTGCAAACAAAATCGCGAATTTGCTAACATCGCTCAAAAATGCTTTCAGAACCTTGCTAACAAAAAAAGTGTTTGGTCACTGTGCAAAGTGGTTCAAACGAAGAAAACCTCTCACAAAGTGAGAGGCGTTCTTCTGAGGGAGGGACTTTATAAAGCTTTTGCCAGCTGCTTGAGCAGTGCGGCAGTTTCGGGATTTTTAAGCAGTTCCAGTATCTTCGCTGCATCACTTTCATCACTTTCAGTGACGGCAGTATCCGCAGTTTTAGGCTCTGTATCTTCAACAGGGTCAGGAGTCTTAGAGGAATAAAAAGCTTCCTCCAATCGCTGAGCGTTTATGCACCGATCCTCGTCGATGATGTGAGAATAGACATCCGCAACCATTTTAACCTGAGCATGACCGGAGTCGCCCTGGACGGATTTCATATCGCCACCATTGAGTTTCAGCTTGTAGGTGATGCTGGAGTGGCGAAGAGAATGGAACACAACATGAGGCAGTCCGTTTTCTTTGATAAGTTTATTGAAAGCACGGTTAATCACCTGACTTTCCATCGGACGGCCATTGCTGGAGCAAAAGACCAGGTTATTGTCGATGTATTCATCTCCAAACAGATCCATCAGCTCATCAATTTCTTTTTTTCTCTCTACCAGCATATAGGCAACTGTTTTCGGCAGGTACACGCGGCGAATACTGGTTTTGGTTTTAGGCTCTTTCAGGACCAGAGCAGTATGGGTACTGGCTATGCAAGGTGGAAACTTCTTAATAACACCTTTGTCGCTCAAATCGTCCAATGCACCTCGTGTAACCCGTTGCAGCTCTTTGTTGACGAATATATAAGCTGAACCATTTTCTATGCTCTGTGGTGCAATATCAATGCAGTCCCAGGTAAGGCCCAGCATTTCGCCAATGCGTAAAGAGCAGGAGAACGCCAGATTTAAGGCAAGGGAGAGGATAGGATCATCACAGACTTCCATAGCCTTGCTCAGCGTTTCGGCAGTCCATATATCCCGTTCTTTATGTTCTTCTTTGGGAAGTGTCGCATTCAGGACAGGGTTACGGCTGATTAGTTCCCAACGCACCGCCTGATTAAAGGCACTGCGAAGTAGCTTGTGAATTTCTCTTACTGTATGCGGGGTCAGATATTCGCTTGTGGGTTTGCGGTTGTTGACGCTTACCGTTTTCACAGAGAGCAGATCACGGTAATACTTATCCATCATCCTTGGAGTGATGTCGGATAGTAACATATCTCCGATAATAGGAGTTATGTAGTTTCTCGCCAGACCACGGCGGCTTTCATATGTTGACATTGCCCAGGTATTTACACCATAGATGGACATATATTCATCGAGCAGATCGTTCAGGGTCTTTGCCGTAGGAATAAAGAAGGTTCCAGAGTCCTGCTCATACTCAATTTGCTTTTTTCGTTTTTTTGCTTCTGCATTTGTGCTGAAGGTTTCCCAACGCTGTCTGCGTTTTCCGTTTTCATCTGTGTAATCATACACCACAGAATATTTGCTTTTACGCTTCACGATAGATGCCATTTTCATTGCTCCTTTCTGAGATTTTCACATAATGAGTTTGCTTTTGATACCAGGCTTCAAAACTGCTGGTAATGATACGAATTCTTCGATCAATCAAGGTCGTCTCAAAATAGCCCCTTTTAACAAGGTCATAAGCTGTGCCAGATTTCAGCCCCAAAAGATCCGCCATTTCCGGAACTGACATCGTAGTATGCCTCCATTTCTCTCCGGGCGGTGTACCATCCACTTTTTTATAGTGGAACTGGCCGGCATACCAATCTTCAAAGCTATCCAGCATAACTCTCATTCGTCCGGCCACTTGAATTGTTTTGAAATAGTTCTTTTTAACCAACCAGTAGGATTCTACTTTACCAAGCCCAAGCATTTTGCCCATCTCTGGTACAGACATACTGGTCTTTACTCTTTGTTTTTGCATGGCTTTTGCCTCCTCTATAAAGTTTTTCTTGCTATGGCCTCATTGTAAGAGAAAGCAGAAAAAAAGTTAAGGATGTCGATTTGGAGATCGGCATCCTTGACAAATCATTCATCTGCGTGATCCAGCCAGTCATCAAAGCTCTTTTTGGAAATGCGGATATGACCGCCGACTCTGACGCTGTGGAATACACCCTGTTTTACCAGATTATATGCTGTGGGACGACTGATACCCAAAATGTCCTGAATCTCATCGACCGTATAGGTTCTTTTGTCATAGCTGACAGGATTTTGTTCATTAAAGCGGTTCAATTCCGCAATTCTTGCTTCAAACATAAAAACGCCTCCTTTATCCGGTAAGTGGCCTTACGGAGCCTCCATTTCCTCCGGAATATGAATATCTAAACTAACTTGCAGAGCATCATCAATCGCTCTCATTTCTTCGCGAGATACGCGCCCAATGTACGATAAAACACGCCTTTTATCAATCGTTTTAATTTGCTCCAGCAGAACAACAGATTTCAGTCCAAGCTCTGGAACGCTCTCCAGTGCATAGTGTGTGGGCAGCTCCTTTTTCTTAATCCATTTACTGGTGAGTGGAGCTACGATCAAAGTGGGGCAGAAAAAATTCCCCACATTGTTTTGAAGAACCAGGACAGGACGGGTGCCGCCTTGCTCTGATCCAAAATAAGGGTTCAAATTGGCATAATATAAATCCCCACGCTTATAAATCCAATCTTCTTTCATGTTCATCCTCCTATGTTTTGAGATTTGATTATGTAAGAAGGAGGCTCTGCAAATTACAGAGTCTCCTTCAATTTAGCGCCTGTTTTATCCCTTACTTGTCCACGACACCCCAGGGATTTGGGTAATCATTAAGCCGCAGGTGGCTGGCCTGCTTCTCAGGAGTTTCACCTCCACTTCGTTTGGTCTTACCCATGGCCTGCGACGGTTATTATCACGCTCGGACTATGGCTGTAAGAGAGCTTTCCTCCTTGTTATGCCATGACCGGATGCCATCCGATGTATTCCAGCCTGATATATTTCTGATAAACCGAAAACTCATCTATACAGCAAAAATGGGTTGGCCTGTTATGCGAGTGGCAGCTCTCAGAAAATATACCGCTGATGTAGCGGCTATTACGCCCAAAGAGGATCAAACTTAATGATTCGTATATGAGGTTGTCAAGGTGCAAGTGAAAGGATTTCCCTCTCACTTGCTACTGCCACTTTTTTAGAAAATCGCAACCAACTTTTTTATTTTTTCTTCAATTTTTTTCAATCGCTTATCTGCGGCTTGCCGAGTAATACCATATCGTTGGGCTAAACAAGTTGCATTTGGTATTTTCATTTCATAATAGGACAATATAAAATCTCGTTCTGCTGGACTCAGTTTCAATAGAGCTTGGTGTAAATCCTCAAGAAGTAAATTCTGAATAGCTTGTTCCGCAGTATCAACAGATTCATCCACAAACAAATCTGTATCCTGATAACCTTCCTCTGTGCCGTCACGATCTCCCACATGAGAAGCCGGGAATATAGAGCGACTTTTCTCATGTTCCTGGAGATAGCGGCTGTGGCGGTCCTCCTGTTGGTATTTTTCAAAATCTTTGCGAGAACATTCCATGATAATGCGGTCATCTTCATCACGGAACATTTTGACTGTTTCAACAAAAAAGCGCCCAGTAAAGCAACCATTGCGGCGTGCCTTACTGAACGCTGAAAAACTGATTTCCTCCCATTCCTGTGGGCTGTTATTTTTCCAAATGAATACTCTCGTCATATCCTTTCCTCCGTTCAAATTCTTGGTAGTCAGCGAATTTGAACGGTGTCATGGATATTTTGCTATGTACGCCTCCCAGCGCATACCGGCCTCCTAATACCGGGCAAAGAAAAAGGCCGGAAGTGTTTTCACCTCCAGCCATGTTCCTGCCGCCATATTGCAGCAGGAATGAAAAAAGCCCGGTTAATGCCGGGCCTTATGTAGAAAAGTATTCAATTTAGCGCATTCCTGCCACTATAACAAGTATAGCAGGTCGGAAGTCGGAAGGGAGTAGGGATTAGGTCGGGGATTTGTCGGGATTTAGTCGGGATTTAGTCGGGGCAGCTCCTCCAGGACTTCTGGAATAGAATATCCAAACAAGCAAACAGAAAATAAATAGATGGCTTCTCGTTTTCGGTCATAAAAGACACTGCGCTCTATATTTAGTTCTTCCAGCAATTCTTTCTCTGTACTGTTGAACCGATAGATAAATTGCTTAGTCAAAATTTCATAGTAAAGTTCTCCTCGATCCGGATACCGTTTCAGACGAAGGAGTGCACGGTCAATAATATTGACCAGCATTTGATTTTGAACAAGGCAGCAAACTTTTTCTTCAAAGGCTTGCAGTTCAATATCTGGTGCAAAATTTTCAAGATAGCAGAGGCCAGACTCTATATCTTGTTCTCCCATAATCCAAGCAGTTTCTTGTAATTCTTCTGCCCGTTCACTCAGAACCCAGACTACATCACGGTAAATCTTTAGAATCAGCTTACTTCTATGAAACGCAGCGTCGCTGTTAAGCCCCAAAGCTGTTAGCCTGCTGTTACATTTTTGGATTGTTGTGCTTTCTTTTCTCATAGAACATCCCTCCTTGTTCGCAATATTGCGAACATATTAGGTACAAAATAGCATAGCAGAGGAGCGTGAGAGAGGGCAGTGCCTCTCTCTATTCCCCCATTTGGTTATATCAGGTTTCTGGATTTTAGACGAATCTGCATTGCTTGCTTGGAAACCTCAAAAATATTTGCCATTTCAGCAATGAGCTGTTCATCTGTCCGGCCTATTTTAAGCCGGTAAAAACATTTTTTGATCTGCGGTAAAGGCATCAGCAGAGCAGAAGCCAGAGTATCCGCCTGACGCTCAATTATGCCATGACTTTCGTCGGAAGAAACATTTCCGTTATAAGCAGCAACATCTCCAGTACCGGAGTACAACTTCTTATGTAGTACCCAATGAGCCAGCTCATGGGCACAGGTAAAACGGAGCCGCCCTAATTTTGACGGATCACAAAGCCGTTCATCAATTAAGATTGTACCGGCTCTTACTGCAATCATTCGATACTGTCTCTGTATCTGGTCATATAAGACAACAGCACCGTCATCGAAAATTGTTTCCCCTAATATCTTGGGGTTTTTTCTTAGTGTATGAAACTCCAGGATTAGATCAAACTTTGTCTCGATAATGGTTTCGATTGGCACAGGACATGGTTGCCCGGATAGCAGAGAGGGATCATATTCCATCAGGATTTTTCGCCCTACTGCCTCGATTGCTTCTGTACGGATTTGTGGAATTGACAAAGCTCTCCCCCCTATCGTTTACGCTCCTTTAGCATTTTCATAAATGTCTGCCATTCTTCATCGGTAGCATCTACTTCTTTTGCCACACGCAAGGCTGCCCGAACAATATCTTTTTCCATGATATAGTCTGGCAAATCAGCAGATACTGTATTGCGTGATTTTGCAGCCAGATCCAAAAGCAACTCATGTTCTGATTTATCCAAATTCAGAAAGGCAGAGATGCGTTCCACAAAATCTCCATTGGGTGCAGGACGGCGGCTTTGTTCAATATCACACAGATAACCGTAAGCAATATTCAAATGCTTGGCTGTATCGCGTAAATTGAATTTGTGCGCCTTGCGTTTCTCGGCTATAAATGATCCAAAAGTTATATTGCCCACAGCATTCACCTCTCATTTGTTCGACGAACTGCGAACATCTTGCTTATATTGTATATCGAACATCTGTTCACTTCAAGGATAAAAATTTCATTTGAAAAGAGGTGTTAAAAATCAATAACACCTCTTTTGCGCTATATAAATTCCTGAGCGATTTGCTGCATTTCTGTAATGCACTCTTTTGGGGATAGAATTTTTATTTTTCCCTTAAATTTGAATATCCAGCCATAAAAAGTTCCACTGGGGTTCACTTCAATTTTTGCTGTGAAGTGCGCGTCATCATATCTCTCAACAGGGGCATCTTCTCCATAATGATCTATGATTACTCTCATCAATTCGTTTTCACATAGAAGGGTTACTTCCTTCGATGACTCCGATGTAAACATATCAACCATTTTATTTGTATAGGAGGCTACATCAAATCCCTCTATCGGCATAAAGTAAGTTTCCAGATTTTCTACACTTGTTAGCCGATCTACACGGAAGTGAGCAATTTTCTGATGCTTCAGAGAAAATCCAATCAAATAGTAATGGTCATTTTTCCATTCAAGCGCATAAGGATTTACGACATAATAATATCCATCATGCTTCAAGATTTTCTTTTTTTCCTGAGTATATTCATAGTATTGGAACCGAATTTGCTGATGGTTTCCAATCGCTGTTTGGATATTATCAATGATATAGTAAACCTTTTCATTATGCGGTTTGACACGGCTGGATAAAGCAGCAAATTTTTGAAGCTGTTCTGCCTGATGTGTGCTGGTCAGACAGCATAATTTCTGTACCAGTTCCTCGGATTTCTTGGCAGAAATGATCTTCGAGGATGCTACTGCGTCTGTCAGCATTTTCAGTTCTGGATACTCAAACAGGCGGCTTCCCATAAAATATTGGTTTTGGGTACTCTTGACCACCACAATATCAATCCCTGCATCGATCAGCGCATTGGTATCTGCGTAAACAGTCTGCCGCACTGCCTGAATTCCTTTTCCATTCAGATGGGCAATGATGTCAGATACTGTGGCGGGATGGTTTTCATCGGTCCGCTCATAGAGAAACCGGAGTAATTCCAGTATCCGCATATTTGTTGAATTCTGCATACTTCACCTCCTCGATTCTTAAAATGACCTATTTTGTATGGTGTCCAGCCCCAAAGACCAGGAACAGGGCAACAACACAGAGAAGCAGGCCAATCCAATTTCGATCCATAATCAGCTTGATTACCGCCACAAGCAGCAGTCCGCCCACCAGGAGCACAACGCCGTTCATTCAGCGTCCTCCCGAGGCATAGTTCCCCATGTGGATGTCCAGCACCTCTCTGGGCGGCTGGATCAGGGCGTCCTCATACTGGCACTTCCACTGGATCTCCCGGCACATCTGGCCATCCGCCACGCCGTCTATGGTTTCCCCATCCTGAATGGGGTTATCATGCTCCAATATGTACGATGCCACATTGTAGGCGTGGTTTACCACCCAGTTGGGGTCCATGCCGTGGAAGTGGTACTGGAGGTCGGGCAGGAGCAGGGTGCTCATACCCACCGTGTCGATGAGCATATCTTCGGTACCCTCAATGTTAAAGAAGCGGACATTGACGCCAAAGCGGATGAACCGATCCGGGCCCTCGATATGATGGGAACGCACATCCTCCGCCAGAAACAGCTTGCCGCAGTTCTGGAAATAGAACGCCTCACAGGTAGGATACAGCTCCGCCAGAGCCTCCAAAAAGTCGGCATCCAGGTTGGCACGCTCCAGCGCCGGAAGCGCCGCTGCCAGCATATCGGTGGCTACCACCTGATATTTACACTCCCGGAAGATCCGCTCCCGGTCCTCCTGGCAGTCCCACATCTGGCTCATCAGGAAGGCATCAAAGCCTTTGCCCTTGAACTTGTCGCATTTCATCACCATCAGCTGCACCGGGCATTTTCCGTCCTTGAACTCTGCAATATGCTCCTGTGTGGCAAAGCCGGCCATTTTCTTATCATAACAGAAGCACTCTGTTGATCCGATGTGCTTCTCCATTATGGCAGTCATTTTTTCTTTATCCGGCATTTCTACCGGCTCTTTGAACAGCATCTGAATGAGATAAGGGCCTCCGGGCTGGGGGCCTTTTTTGTCATCCAGGTTTTGCTGGAAAACTTGATTGCTCATTTGGTTTCCTCCTCCTGACGAATCCTCTTTAATAATCCAGCAGAATGGGCACCTGCTGCTCCTCCGCAAACCGCATGGCCCGCCAGAACATGGAGAAGGCAAACTTGGCCAGGGATTGAGTGTCATACTGGGTGTGTTCTGGGATGTCTGCCTTGCTGTACTGTCCATCTGAGTCTATGGTTCCGTCTACCGGGTATCCCTCAGTGTCGGCCCAGCCAAGGATGGTGTCCTCATCGGCCTGCCATGCCAGATGGTTCAGCTTTTCCAGCTCCTTTCGCAGACCGCCCAAAGTGGCGATCATCGTCTGATCATCGGTGGGCAGAGGGCCTTGGAATAGAAAGCTGTCGGTGAGGGGAAGCCACCAAGTCGCGCCCCGAAGCAGGGACCACACCCGTTCCTCGTCCGATGCAAGGCGGGCAATCAGGGGATGTTCCCCGAAATCCCAGTCCTTCTCCACGGTGAGAGGCACCGGTTCCTCGTATGTATGACAGGCGGCCACCAGCAGCATAGCGCCAAAGGCATCCCAATCCGGCTTATCGGTGTAATAGGGCCGCTCGTTGTCCTCCGGCCATGGAGTGTAGGGCGGCTGGTTCGGCTGGGAAATGGCGGCTAAGATCTGATCCCGCCAGTTCTCCACCGCCGCCTGGACCTCAGCCGGGGACATTTCTTCCTCGTTATCAGCAGCTCCTCCATCCGGAGTGATTTTTTGAAAGCCCCATCCATTTTCCTCCGCCCACTGCTGAACAACAGTTTTCCAGTTGTGAGAATAGTACCGGGTCAGTGTTCCGGCGTAGATGTCAAGTCCCATAAGTTTTTCTCCTTTTCTGTTATGTCAAAGCCGTTCCAGGGTACAGTCGTGCCCGGAATGATCCGTATCCAAAATGATTTCTGTAATGGTGTCCATAGTCTCTTTTCCGAGATCGCGGACGCTTTTTTCATAGGCCAGCCACTTGATGCGGAGGGGCTGGCCACCACATCGGTGAAGATTTTGGCTGTTGTATTTTCCTTTAATCTCAATCATAATTTCCTCGCAAGTTTATTATATCATTTCATACAGCAGGGCAGTGTCGCCCTGCACCAGCTCCAGATGGGAGCGCAGTGTTTCCAATCCACTTTGCACTGCACCAGTGGGTAGGTCCCAGTCCGGGGCAATTTCAGCGGCCAGCTCCGGGAGCTCCTGCTCCCGCAGAGCTGCCAGCAGTTGAGACGCCAGCTCTCCCTCCAGCAGAGCACAGTCCAGGGTGTCCTCCGTCTGGGGAGCTGGAAAACGGACATCCAGATCCAGCTCGCTCTCACACCAGTCCCAGATGGCCATATAGACCGCGCCGGAGCAGTTGCCGTCGGACAACTCCTTCCGCTGGTTATTTTTGAGCAGATAAAAGGATGCGATCTGTGACATGGTGGTTCCTCCTCACCGATATTATGCTTCCTCTAACGAATCGATTATTTCCTGTAATTCAAAAAGCGCATCTTCTGCCTGGCGTCCTGTTTCCTCGCTCCAATACCGATTTCCACCAGCCAGCTGGTCAATCAGATTGAACATAGCAACTGCATCGGGAATAGGGATCGCTCCTGCTGCCTTCCATGCTGGTTGATTTTCAAGAAGATAGGCTTTTATTTTTCCAAACAACTGCACCTGAAATGTGTTATTACAACGCAGTTCTACCAAAAAACCGTCTTCACCTTGGACAATATCCGAAAAATTCATGCTGCACAATTCTCCTAACCCTCGTTATTCTCTGTCCATCAGCCCTTCTGCCTGCATCCGGATCACATAGAAGGCCCGCACCCAGTCCAGTTCCTGCTCCATGGAGTCCTCCAAAGCCAGCAGGCGGCGCTTGCCCAGCCTGCGGTCCAGAAGGGCAAAGATGCGGACAAGGGGATTCTCGCTCATCAGGCTTTTCTCAATGCTCTGGTTGTCAAAGATCCCAAACGCCTCATAGAACACCTTTTGGTCAAAGGTACCCTGCTCCAGCGCATAGGCATGAGCCTGATTGATGGCCTCCTTTGCGGAGTCGTGATCCTTCAGGGTTGTGGACCGCAAGTGATGAAATTTCGTCCACACATTCTCAAAATAGGTGTAGTAGTTGCTCCGCAGCACTTCCACGCCGTCCAATCGAATGGCTGCCCGGCCCTCATGGTCAGCGCTTTTGCTATAACTGGTGGCAAAATACTGGATGTGGCCCCGGAGTGCCGGGCACAGGTAGTCATTCTCCAATTTGTTCCGGATTCCGCTCCAAGTGGATACTCTACTGTTTGACATAGGTGTTGTTTCCTCTCTGCTGATTCCTACTGCTTTTGGAGATACTCCCGGAAGCATTCGATGAACTCCCGATTCCGCTTAGGGACATCGAACCCCTTCCGATGGGGGAAGAACCCCTCCTGTTCCACATCGTCCAGCAGCTTGGGCAGATTGGAAAACCGGGCAAAGAATGGTAGTGCATAGTCCTGGATCTGCCCGGAAATTTCCTGGATAGAGCGTTCCCGCTCCAGCAGAGTAGATACCTCATAGCGGGGGAAGTCATCATACCGGTGGGTCAGCCGGGCGATGGAGGTACCCACGATACCATCATAGGTTTCCTCCGTCCCTTCCTGCTCACTGCGCCACTGGGCAATCACCGGGGAACTCACATCGAAGAAGGCAGTAAAAGTGGTGGAACCAAAGCGGATGGAGGGGGAAAAGTAAAAGGAGAACACAAAGATGCCGTCTTTTTTGTAGATGTCATTTTTGCTCTTGCGGTATTTGTAGCCCAGCGGGATCAAAGGCTCCGCGATCCGCTCACAGGTATAGACGAAGATCTCACGGGGCTTGGTTCCCTTGGGAAAATCCTTCTTCTCCATGTTGCCACCTCAATCAAAATCCATCCAGACCAGGTGCTTTCCGCAGTGGAGGCACTGGAACAGATAGCATTGCAGATGCCCGCCATTGACGGATTCCCGAATCATTTCCTTCTGTTCCTCGTCCCACATGGAGTCGTCCAGCACTTCCTCCAGCACACCCAGCGCCCGCAGTTCTCTGGCGCCCACATAGCCCCAAAAGGCGCAGTAGTCGCCGCAGTGGGCGCGCCAGTATTCCTGCTGCCAGCCGGAATAGCCGGGCGTGCGGTGGATGAGTTCGTCCAACTTTTCCGGATCGTCCACACCATCATCCAGAGAGCAATCGTCTTGAAAACTACCGTCATATTTCCGGGCCGCCTCGCCGCTGGCGATACATTCCGGGCACAGATGCTCAATATCCTCCACAGCGTAAAAGGGGGCTGTATAGAAAATATGGGTGGTCTTGCCGCAGCAGTCGCAGACAACACCATCTGGGGACTCCTCAAAAGCGCCGGTTTCCAGAGGGTTCGGGTGATACCGGAAGGTGGGCAGGCCCAGTCGGGCCTGCCGCTCCTTCTCTTTCTGCTTTTCCTCCGGTGTTTTGGGCTTGGGGATGGCGTAATGGTTGCCCCAGTTTTCCGCATAGTCCTTCAAGACGCCCAGCCGCTTGAGGGTCTTCTTATCGGAACGATTTCCAATTTGGCAGAGCAGTTCGTAGGCGTCCTTCTTAAAGTCCAGGAGGTCATACACATCCACCAGCACTTCCTTGACCTGCTTGTCTTCCGACTGCTCCAGTCCCTCCTTAAAGGCATAGAGGGCGCGGACACTGTCTGGGCCGCCGTCGGTTGCGGAAAACTGCTTTTTCAGTTCGATGTAGGTTTTCTGATATTCTGTCATCGGGCGCCCTCCCATCAATCCCACCAGAAGTACCAGACGGTGGACTGCCACAGGACATCTGCCAAGGAGCCAATGCTTCCATCCTCATTCTGATCCAGATCTGGGCAGAAGCCATATTGCTCCACAGCCACCTCCATAGCTCTTTCCTTGGAGATCGGAGTTGGAAGTTCAAACTCCAATTCATCGTGGCTCATGGCGGCAGGTACCGCGCCATGCTGCTCGAACCAGTATTTCGCCACTGCCATCAGTTCCGGTGTATCGGGGCACTCATTCCAATTTCCAAAGGGCAGGTAGGCGAAAATCTCCCAGGGGTTCTTTACCGGAATTTTAGCTAGAATGAGCGGATATGTCATTCCGGTATCATCGTTCCAATAGTTTGCGAAGCGGTCGTTGGGTTCTCCGCCCTCCATCTCGCCCAGGACTTCCTCCTCCCAGTCCAGATCATCGTCCTCGGCTTCTTCCTTACGCTGGCCGGTCAATTCCTCCAAAATCGCCTTTCCGTCCTTAACAGGAGCGGAGAGCATCTTCTTCCGGTACTCCTCTACCGTTTTGAGGTCAAATTCATAGAAGTCCGCATCATGCTCCGGATCAGCGTTCATTACCAGACACTCCAACAGCGTTTCATCATCCGCCTGGATAAGCACGGGAACAAAGCCCTCCCGTACCCCCAGCCGCTGGGCATAGCTGTATGCCGACATGATGGGGTCATCATCTGCCATGGATGGGAAATAGGTACACTCGCAGTCCAGATACTCCATGATGGCCTGAGCAACCTCGGAAGGCTCCAGCGTATCCTCGTCGAAGTCCTGTCCCTGCCAGTTTTCAAAGCGTTCTTCGATCACCTCTGCCATAGCCTGATAGTAGTCCTCGTCAAAGGGGATGAACAGGTAGGCTTCATCCTGGAACTCGTCAGAGTGATACCGCTCCGGGCCGAAGAAGCGGAGGGCGTTGTCGTCAACATCGGCAGGATAGTAGGGGCTGTCGCCCTCTCTGTAGTAATAGCCTGCAAAGGCACGGCCTTGCTGATTGAACAGCACAGAGAACAGACAGCCGTCCAGCTCATCCCGGATAAACGCCCGCAGGTCTACGCTGGCAGGATCAGCTTTGACTTGTTTGTCCACTTCGCCGTATTCTTTCAGGAAGTCCTCGCCCATCAGGTCGTGCTCCATGCACCAGCGCAGGTAGATGGCCATGTGGTTATAGGCATTGATGGGGTCAACAGGCAGTTCCTTCTCCTCAATGCTCTCAAGGTGATAGGAAGCGTCGTCCATCTCACCGTCAAAATCATTATTAGAAAGGGTGCCGCGAGTGACAGCATCCTGACGATCAGGCTCCACCACAAAGCTGATGCCATCCATTTTGTCCAACAAGGCATCTACATCATGGGCCATCTTATATTCCAATTCATCCCGGTAGAGGGGGATCGCCTGATAGAAGTTGACCTCCCCGCCGCCCGGCAGGGTGCAGACCTCGCTGCCGTCTGCCGTACTCTGAGGGCCGGTCAGAATGGCGGCGCACAGCTTCGTATTTTCCGCAAAGTCCTCCTCGTTGTCCATGGTGTGGCCGAAGCCCAGCCATGTATCGCTGGCAATGGGCAGGCGGGCCAGCACTTTCAGCAGGCGGATGGGCCAGTACCACTTTTCGTTTTTCATGGATTCCTGGTCCAGTTTCCAATCCGCAGGCAGAGCGATGGCCAGCTCCGCCCGCTCCAGCTTATATTCGGCCAGCTCCTCCGGCACATTCATCCGGTGAGCACCCATACCCATGGTGACCAGGGTATAATAGTCCCGCTCCTCAGTGGGCGGCACCATGCAGATGTCCACATGGATGTCCGGGGAAGACAGCTCGTGGAACACATTCTCAAACTTGCCGAAATACTGCTGAATGTGAGCCTCGACGGCCTCCATCTCCTCCTCGGTGTAGACCTCGGGAACACCAGTATCTTCATCCTCGGGCACTTCACCGTCCGGGTCATCGTTATCATTGTCCGGGTCACCGTCCGATGACGCCCAGGAGATTTTCAGAGTCATCTGCTCCTCCGGCAGTCCGACGCCGGGGCTGCGGGTGATGGTGTGCTTATCGTCCGCAGAAAAACCGATGGTCTCGCCGTCTTGCAGCGTCACATCACACGCCAGCACATAGGAGGCAAGGCTGGCCAAAAAGTCCCGCAGATCCTCCGGCTCGGCGTCGGTGTTCAGTACCTCCATCTCCTCCTTGCCAAACACATCCATGCCGTAGGTGTAGCCGTTTAGGCCCCCCTCGCTCCGGTACAGACCGAACCAGACCCAGTTGAAGATGGGCAGTTCGTCCTCTTTGAGCATATCGGCAAGGCCCTCATAGAAACGGGGCTCAAACACCACGCCGCTGGTGTAGACACCGGTGGCGTATTTCTGCTTGCAGCATACTGCCATCGCCTTGGTGAACAGCTTACCGCGTTCCAGCAGTTTTTCCTCCTCGCCCAACACAGCCACCATGATATGGGCCTTGTGCGCTTTGGCCACTTCTACGGCCTCTGGCCACATATAGTTGTTTTCGGCGTTGATCTCCGCTTCATTGTCCGGGATGTGACCGTGGAAGAGTGTCACGATCAGCATCATTCCGCCGACCCGCATTACCACAGCGTCATCGCTGTTCTCATCGTCTTCGTCGCCCTCATCCGGCTCCTCATCTACGATGCCCCATTCTTCCCGCAGATCCCGAATCAACTGCTCCTTGTCCCACTCTGCTTTGGAGAGGATCACAGATCCGGCAAAGGAGCCCTTACGGTCAGTTTCCTCCTCGTCGGCGTCATCCTCAAGATCCTCTACATCTTCATCCGGATCATACAGGGATTCATGCTCCAGTCCGCGGATGAACTCCTCAAAACTGTCTGCCAGATGGGTAATCTTGTAGTCGTTTTCCTGATCCACATGGACTACCGCAGGCTCTCCCTGGGGGCCGCAGGCACGGTAGTCCAGGAAGATCATATCATGTCCGGCGCTGGGGCAGTCGCAGATGGCCACACCGATGGCAGGATACTCCCACTCATCGATCATAAACTGGCTGCCCAGCTCTCCGCAGAGGGAGCAGCTCTTTTCTCGCCCGATGCCGAAAATGCCGGTGATGGCCACATGATCATCTGCCCAACAGGTAGGCTCATCGCAGGGATAGCAGGTGTTCACCGGAATGCCGCCGTTGTGCTGCTTCATCAGCCAGATGTAGGCGGCGGGCAGCTTGTAGCCCAGTTCCTCCTCCACGCTGGCAATCAGCTCATCGGAAGGCGGATCACTGACATATTCTTTCAGTGCATACCAATTATCATCCCAGAAGTTGGTGAGGTCGAAGCCCTCAAAGGGGGTATCACCCGGCACAAATTTGTCCTTCTTGTTCCGGCTGCTCCGGCGTTTCCGGCGGCGCTTTGGGTCTGGGGCGGCTCCTGCCGGTGGGCGCTCTGTCCTTGTAGGGAATGGAGAAATCCTGCGCCAGCATGAGGGCGGCTTCCCTTGTGCTGGTTCCGTTCAGGCAGGAAACGAAATCAATCACGTCCCCGTCCGCCTGACAGCCGAAGCAATGGAAACGGCGGTCAACTTTCATACTTGGGGTCTTGTCGTTGTGGAACGGGCAGGCGCACATCCCATTCCGATTTACCCGGATTCCGTAACGCTCGGCAGCCTGTCTTGTGGTAACGGACTGCTTCACGGCTTCAAATACATTCAATAAAAATCCTCCTAAAAAATCCTGAAATAGAAAAAGCGCCTGTCATTCTCGGTTGAAAATGGCAAGCGCCGGTTGATAAGGTTTGATATTCGGTTGTCTGGTTAAAGCTCCCTGTCCTGTTTCTTCTGGGGGCTTGGCGGCTGGCTGCGGTC
>OHOL01000231.1_pt1 | contig 22172 bp, 20 predicted proteins | sample 1569921 | NCBI WGS metagenome assembly OHOL01 (sample SAMEA3879531, study PRJEB24766) | human gut metagenome | biome: human-associated habitat; feature: feces | place: USA | collected 1985/1987 | reverse complement strand
GTTCTGTTCCTTTTTAACTTTTGTGCCTCTACTTATTTTCTTAAAAATAGACGTTCATTAAACGAACGTCTATTGAACGCTTTTCTACTTCTAATTCGTTCGGTAACAACGTTTTATAAGCGCTTGTCTGCAGATACGGTTCGAAAGAGTAAATGACTCAATCGGACCGCGAAGCGTACCCAAAACAAACTTCCGATTATTTATTAAACTCCTACAAGTGGTTGAAACACAGAAATATTGGTTCGCAGCCCGTACACTAAGCAAACAAGAATTTGCAGTTAAGAAGCGTATCGAAAATCTTAATCTGGAGGAAGGTATTGATGTGGAGTGTTATCTTCCTACTCGAACTGTAATTTCACAGTTGAAGTACCGTCGGAAGCGTAACGTGGTTCCGGTTGCCCGTGGATTGATTTTTATTCATGCCACCAAACAGTCTGCTTGTGACATACATAATGTTTATGGTGTCCAGGTTTTTTATATGAAGGATTTTTCCACTCATTCCATGCTGGTTGTTCCCGATAAACAAATGCAGGATTTCATGTTCGTCATGGATTTGAATCCCGAAGGTGTTTGTTTTGACAATGAACCTCTTACCGTTGGCAAAAAGGTTACAGTTGTCAAAGGGGAGTTTAGCGGCATTGAAGGTGAAATCGCCACAGAAGCCAACAAAACTTATGTTGTTATCCGCATTACGGGTGTTTTAGTAGCAAGCATTAAAGTGCCCAAATCCTATCTGAAGGCAATTAATGACTAAGCGACTCTCTGTCATCCTAATCTTCTTGAAGGATATTTTTTCTTTCCGATAAATAATAAAAAATCAATATAAAGATGAATTCTTTACTTTCCCGTGCTCTTGAGCTTCAACGGATGGCTCATGAACTTATGTATTTGGATACGAATGGTAGTCCTATTTATTCTGATGAATTCTGTCGTTTAAATAAAGAAGTTCTGACCCGTTCCGATTCTTTATTTTCCGAACAAAGCTCTGATATTGAAGAAGAGGGAAATCTGTGTCTTGCTCTGCTGATGGGGTATAATGCCACTATCTATGATAATGGAGATAAGGAGCGGAAAAAACAGGTTATTTTGGATCGTATCTACAATATTATGAGTCAACTTCCGGCATCTTTATTAAAAATGCGTTTACTGACATGGGGATATAGTGAAACGTATGATGAAGAATTGGCTCATGAAGCACATCAACTTATTGAAACGTGGAATATTTCAGACTTAACGGATGAACAGAAGGAAATAATAGAAGAATTGAGAAATTTCGAGGAGAATCAATATCCGTGGGAAGAAGTGCAAGAATAAATTTCCGCAAATCTATCAGGTTCTTAATATTACAATTATAATCAATGAAAAATTTTGCATTAATTGGAGCGGCGGGTTACATTGCTCCCCGTCATCTGCGTGCCATCAAGGACACCGGAAACCGCTTGGTTGCGGCTTATGATAAATTTGACAGTGTTGGGATTATGGATAGTTTTTTTCCGGAAGCATCCTTTTTTGTCGAACATGAATTGTTTGACCGTCACTGTACGAAACTGAAAGGTACTGACAAGCAAGTTGATTATGTCTCTATTTGTACTCCTAATTATCTTCATGATGCACACATGCGTTATGGGTTGCGTTTGGGGACTGATGTGATTTGCGAAAAGCCCTTGGTCTTGAATCCTTGGAATGTGGATGCCTTGGAAGAAGTGGAGAAAGAAACCGGACACCATATTTATACAATACTTCAACTTCGTCTGCACCAGTCTATTATTGATTTGAAGAAGAAAATAGAGAACGGTCCTAAAGATAAAATTTATGATGTGGACTTGACGTATATCACTTCACGTGGCAATTGGTATTATACAAGCTGGAAAGGTGATGTACACAAGAGTGGGGGAATTGCGACCAATATCGGCGTGCATTTTTATGATATGCTTTCATGGGTGTTTGGTCCTGTAAAGAAGAATATTGTTCATGTATATACACATGACCGTGCAGCAGGATATCTGGAGTTGGAAAGAGCGCGTGTCCGTTATTTTTTAAGTATAAACTCAGACAATCTTCCTGAAAATGCAGTACAAGGGGAGAAGCTTACTTATCGTACAATCAATATTGACGGTGAAGAATTTGAATTCAGCAAAGGTTTTACGGAATTGCACACTGAAAGCTATAAGGATATTCTTGCCGGTAAAGGTTTTGGTATTGAGGATGCACGTAATGCAATCAATATCGTGTATGATATTCGTCATGCAGAACCCATCGGTTTGAAAGGTGACTACCATCCTTTGGCAAAACTGCCTTTAGCCAAACATCCATTTGGGTGGTAAATAATTCTTGAGAATGAAATGGTTATGGATATGAAACTTCAAATGGTTGACCTTCATGGTCAATATTTAAAGATAAAAAAGGAAGTGGATACGGGTATTCGGCAAGTCATTGAAACTTCTGCTTTTATTAATGGCCCTCAAGTAAAAGAATTCGCTTCCAATCTGGCAACTTATTCCGGTTGTAAACATGTAATAACTTGTGGTAACGGGACAGATGCTCTTCAGATAGCATTGATGTCTTTAGGCTTGAAACCGGGAGATGAGGTTATAGTGCCTGCATTTACGTATGTTGCTTCTGCAGAGGTGATTGGCCTTTTAGGTTTGATTCCTGTGATGGTGGATGTAGATTATGCCACTTTTAATGTGACAGCTGCCAATTTGGAAAAGGCGCTAAGCCCGAAGACAAAGGCTATTATCCCGATACATCTTTTCGGTCAGTCTTGTGATATGGAGCCTATCATGCAGTTTGCTGTAAAACATCACTTGTATGTTGTGGAGGACAATGCACAAGCCATCGGTGCTACATATACTTTTTCCGATGGCACTAAGAAACATACCGGTACCATTGGTCATATAGGATGTACTTCATTTTTCCCTTCAAAAAATTTGGGCTGTTATGGTGATGGAGGAGCAATCCTTACCAATGATGATGTATTGGCCGAACAGCTTCGTATGATAGCCAATCATGGTCAGCGGATAAAGTATCACCATGCGGTTATCGGATGCAATTCTCGTCTGGATACTGTTCAAGCTGCGGTTTTGAACGCCAAATTGAAACATTTGGATGAATATTGCCTTGCTCGCCGTGAAGCGGCACAATATTACACTTCACATTTGAAGGATGTGCGAGGCATCATTACGCCGGAAGAGTTGCCTCAAAGTACTCATGTTTATCATCAATATACTTTGAAGGTATTAGATGGTAAACGTGATGCCTTGAAACAGCATTTGGCAGATGCCGGTATTCCTAGTATGATTTATTATCCGTTGCCCTTACAGCAACAAGAGGCATTCCAAAAAATAACACGTGCTGCAGAGTCTTTGGATAATGCTGAAAAATTGGCATATTCCGTTCTTTCCCTTCCTGTTCACACCGAACTGACTACTGAGCAGCAGGATTTGGTTATTGATAGCATAAAAGATTTCTTTAAATAAATACACCTATGCAAGATTTTTTTGCTCATGAAACAGCAACCATCGATGATGGTTGCCGGATTGGTGCGGGTACAAAGATATGGCATTATAGTCATATCATGTCCGGATGTGTGCTTGGAGAAAGATGCAATATCGGTCAGAATGTGGTGATTTCTCCAGATGTGGTATTAGGGAATAATGTAAAGGTTCAGAACAATGTATCAGTCTATACTGGTGTGACGTGTGAAGATGATGTTTTTTTAGGTCCTTCTTGTGTCTTTACCAATGTTACCAATCCTCGTAGTGCTGTCAACCGTAAATCCGAGTACGCCAAAACTCATGTTGGCAAAGGTGCCACTATTGGTGCCAATGCCACCATCGTTTGTGGACACGATATTGGTGAATACGCATTTATCGGTGCTGGTGCGGTAGTTACTAAAACTGTTCCTGCTTATGCTTTATTGGTTGGTAATCCTGCCCGTCAGATGGGTTGGATGAGTGAATACGGTCATAGGCTTGACTTTGATGAAGATGGGGTTGCAGTCTGTCCGGAGAGTAAGGAACGTTATCGGTTGAAAGAAGGTAAGGTTGCTAAACTTTAATTTTTAGTTCTTTAATTTTTAATTTTGTTTGAAGGTTATGTATAATAAGTTAGTAAATAAAGAGGCTAAACTGGCATTGGTCGGTTTAGGTTATGTAGGTTTGCCCATTGCTCTGGAATTTGCAAAGAAGATTTCAGTAATTGGTTTTGATATCAATGAGTCACGTTTGGTAAAGATGCGCGAGGGGATTGATCCTTGTGGGGAACTGGATGGTTCAGCCTTTGAAAATGTAGATATAGAGTTTACTTCCTCTATTGAGAAGCTGAAGGAAGCTTCTTTCTTCATTGTAGCCGTTCCTACTCCAATTGACAAATACAATAAGCCGGATTTGACCCCGTTGTTAGGTGCTTCCCGTTCAGTGGCTAAAGCCTTGAAACCGGGTGATTATGTGGTTTATGAATCTACGGTCTATCCGGGCTGTACGGAAGACGACTGCCTTCCCATTTTGGAAGAGGTAAGCGGATTGAAAGCCGGCATAGATTTTAAATACGGCTATTCTCCGGAGCGTATCAATCCGGGAGAAAAGGTGCATACTCTGCCCAACACGATTAAGATTGTTTCTGGTTGCGATTCAGAAGCTTTGGATGTTGTGGCCAAAGTATATGAGCTTGTAGTAAAACCGGGTGTTCATCGTGCGCCGAATGTAAAAGTGGCTGAAGCGGCAAAGATTATTGAAAATACCCAGCGTGATGTCAATATTGCTTTAATGAACGAGCTTTCCATTATTTTCAGCCGTATAGGTATCAATACTTACGATGTGTTGGAAGCTGCCGGAACCAAATGGAACTTTTTGAAATTCTATCCGGGTTTGGTAGGAGGGCACTGCATCGGCGTTGACCCTTATTATTTGGTTCAGAAAGCCAGCGAGTTGAAATATCATTGCCAGATAATCAGTGCGGGCCGTTATATAAACGACAGTATGGGCGGATATATTGCCAAGAAACTTGTGAAACGTTTGATTTCGTTAGGCAAGGGGGTACTTGGTGCCCGTGTCCTTGTGATGGGGGTTACTTTCAAGGAGAACGTAGCGGATATCCGTAATTCAAAAGTTGTTGATATTATTAATGAACTCAGGGACTTCGGATGCGATGTAGATGTGGTTGATCCACACGCAGACAGTGATGAAGTTCAGAAAGAATACGGTTTCCGATTGGTGGAAAAACCACGGGATAATTATGATGCAGTGGTTGTGGCTGTGGCCCACGATGAATACAAGAATCTGGATGATAAATATTTTAAGGGTATGACGTACGATCATGCGGTGCTTGTGGATATTAAAGGAATATATAGAGACAAGATTCATTCGTTGAAGTATTGGAGTTTGTAGTGAAAAGACTATCTTTGCGGCAGGTATGAATACAAAAAGAGGAATGAACTTTGCTCTTTAGTGAAAAATAGGAGGATATAATGATGACTACGGATGACATGTTGAAGTTAAAAGCTGTTACTCTCTATATTTTAAAGCAATGTGGCGAGTTGGATTTCATCCATTTGTTCAAAATTCTATATTTTGCGGAACGCCAACATTATGCTACTTATGGGAAGCATCTGGTGAAGGATACGTTCTGTGCGTTGGAGCGTGGTCCTGTTCCTTCTTTTTTGTATGATGCCGTGAAGGTTGCAACAAATTCGGCTCATGCTGTAAAAGGGTCTTTGTTACGGCAATTAGCGGATTCATTAAAACCGGGAAATGCAGAATGTTACTATTTTGTAGGAGCTGCCGAAGAACCGGATATGGATGAGTTGAGTAAGGCTGACCTTGCGTGTCTGGATGCTTCCATAAAAGAAAATTTGTCGAAGGATGCCAAGCAATTGTCCAAAGATTCGCATGATGTAGCTTGGCAAACGGCATGGGATGCAAGGAGTGCATCACCTATGAATCCGCTATTGATGGCTCAGGCAGGAGGCGCAACTTCCGGATTTGTAGAATATCTGAAAGAACAATCTGAGATTGACGATTATTTGCAGGGCAGATGAAGAAAGGAACCTTTGAAGACCTTTTACCGCAAGAAACGGTAGAACGCATGTTGCTGTCTAGAGTATCTGTTGGTGAGGTGTTCAGAATGCACTTGGGGAAAGAAGAGAACATCAAGGGTAAGAATCCGGGAGATGATGGCCGCAATAAATATTTTGTTGTCTTGGGACATGACTTGGATGGAAATGCCATAGGAGTTGTTATTATAGACACAGAAATAAATCCTAATTTGCCTCCAAGACGGCAACAGATGCACTACCAATTGTCTGCAAAGAAATATGCTTTTCTAAAAGAGAAAGATCGTTTTGTAGATTGTTCTGATTTGAAAACGATTACCGGTAAACGTTTTAAAGAATTGTTTGGGAACGGTAAAGCTAAAGGTACCATTATGCAAGATGACCTTGAGTTGATTAAAGGTGCTGTGATTAGCTATGAAGATGCTTCGCCTAAAGCATTGAAACGTTTCGGGCTAATACCTTAATATTCTTCTCTTATAGGTCGTGATAATTTACTCAAGTATGCTCAACTTTTATCCGGGAGTCCTGCCTATATCTGTTCACTTTACCCTTCACACTTCGGAAGTTTTTCTTTAATACTTTGAATGTTTTTTGTTAATGATTGAGGCGGTAGCAGTAAATGACAAATACCGCTAATTTACCATTTTACTTGGCAAAATTTGAATTAATTACATATATGAGAGTATTAATAGTCAGTGGAGGGAAACCGACGAAAAAATATCCGTTCATTGGAAATTTTGCATTTGAGCAAGCTGTAGCATTAGCTGATTCAGGTACTGATGTTACATTCTTTGGGATTGATCTTCGCTCCTTTCGGCGTAAGCGCCCTTATGGCATCTCTTATGGTGTCGCAGGGAAAGTTCGCTGGTATGTCATAAGTATTCCTATTGGAGCTGTTCCCCTTTCACTATTATGTTTTATTGGTGCAAAGGCTCTTTCTTATTTATATTCTAAGGTTTATAAAAATAGGAAAAAACCGGATATTGTCCATGCTCATTTCACTGAGATTGGACAAATGGCTGCTTCTTTAGTCAAAAAGATTGATGTTCCCTTAGTAATAACGGAGCATTCAAGTGCCATGAATTGTGAAAATGTTAATGAATCCTTGCAAAAATGCGCCTTGAAAGGTTATAAAATGGCTGCAAGAGTAGTGGCAGTAAGTCATCCTTTATCACAAAATATCAAGCGTTATACCGGTATTGATGCCATAGTCATTCCTAATATGATAAAGCTGGATGTTTTTTGTAAGTGTGAGCACAGAGCACATAAAGGGTATAGATTTGTTACAACGGGGTTACTGATTGAACGTAAAAGAACATTGAATACCATTAAAGCAATAGAGGCGATTCATAGATTAGGTTACAATGTCCATTTGGATGTCATAGGCGATGGTCATCTTCGTAGTGTACTAATGGAGTATGTCTGGAAACATGATTTGCATGACATTGTGATGTTCCATGGTATCTTATCTCCTATGGAAATTGTAAAGGTTTATGAGGAATGTGACTGCTTTGTGCTTCCTTCTGCTGGAGAGACTTTCGGGGTGGTTTATGTGGAAGCAATGGCTGCAGGACTTCCTGTTATTGCTACCCGTTGTGGAGGACCTGAGGATTTCGTCAATGAAGATAATGGTATATTGATAGATGTTGATGACGCTGAACAGTTACAAAATGCTTTTCTGTCATTCATGAATGCGCCAAAGCATTGTTCACCAACTCGTCTGCGTGATTATGCTAAAGAAAATTATGGACCGGAACAGCTTGCTTTGCGCTTAAATAGACTATATAAGGAAATATATGTATAATTCTATTCTTTGTGGAATATCTCAAAGACGTTGGTCGATGATATTTATCATCGGCTATACTTTCATTATGCATATCCTTTATCTCAGATATTATCAGTATACTTTTGAATTTAGTTATGAGGGATTGTTATTTGTTTACAACTTTAATGAGGCAAAATATATTTGGGCTTTGCTGGAGTCTATAGTTATCATATGGATAACACTAAATAACCTTAAGAACATATATTTAACAGAGACTATTATGGTCATGTTGAACTTGCTCTATTTTCTGCCAGGTGTAGCTCAACAAGCAGTGACTAATGAACCATGGTCATATATGTTTTATTTCTTTCTATTCTGGCTGATGATGGAGTGGTGGATGAAAAGGATAAAACCAAAGCAGGGCAGTCCATTCTCGAAATATTTTAGGATGAGAAATATAGATAGTTATTTAAAAATGCTAACGATTATTTCTCTCATTGTTACGGCAATGCTAATGCTCTATCACCATAAGTCCTTCTCAATTGCAAGTTTTCAGGAAACGCTGTTGGATGTGTATGAGGTAAGAGCGGAGGCAACGAATGCTGGCACACACTGGATAATTGTTAACATAAAACTTTGGGCTGCTTATTTGATAGTTCTGTTGACTGCTTACTATTCATATCACCGCAAGTGGGTATTGTCTGCAATTTTAGTGATAGCCGAATTTTCGTTGTTTTTAATTGAAGCTAATCGAATATTCGTATTTCTTGAATTGGGAGCTCTCGTAGTGGGTATCTTTCGTATAGATAGCAATAAGACTCCAATAGCGATGATGCTTATCTCAGTACTCCTTCTGATAGAAGTGAATGTTATTGACGTGGGGTTGTTGTTCAATGATGTATTCCGTCGGTACACCATTGTTCCGAATCGAATAAGTGGGTTCTATTTTGATTATTTTTCAACTCACACCCCTGACTTCCTGCGGTCTATGTATGACAGGACTTCAACTCTTTTAGGATTTCATTCTATTTATGTCGAGAAACCTATTTCTCGGATGATTGGTGAAGTGTATTTAGGGTGGGCTGCAGGATGTAACACGGGGTTGGTCGGTGGCTGTATGTTTTGCTTCGGATATTTAGCGGCCATCATTTCCACTTTCGGTTATATCATGGCATTTAGACTTTATGAGGGAACTATTGCTACATTTCAAAATCCTAGCGTAAAATATGCACTGGCTATTACACTCGTGTCATTGTCAATCAACACTTATGGGTTGTTGGCTAATTTGATAAATACCAATTATTTCTTAATGCTCTATCTGACACTCGCTCCATTTGCTAATAAGAAAATTCAAAATGATATGTGAATATGGAAGAAACATTTGAAATATTCGAAAAATTCGAATTTCAGGTTCGGTCTTATTGTAGAAAAGATTTCTATGGGGATTATAAATGAACTGTTGCGGTTCTACTGGGACGAATGCTATAGAGGTTACATTGAAACTTGCACGCAAGAACTCCCTGCACTTCGGAAGCGATGAGGGAGCGGAAAGTGCCGCCGTGTATCACAGCTTAATCAGCACGGTGAAGTTGCAAGGCAGGTTTGCATGGGATTATCTTGGCAAATTTTTTACCGGAATTTTTAACGGTTGCAGAGATTTTTTGAGTTTGGCACCGCAAAATATGAACTTGGCTGTATGCCAATAGTTAAAAAACAATCGGATTTAATAACATTTTTTTTTGTGAGATATCCATTCTGGTGCCTTATAAAAAGGGTATGCTCTAAATTGAGTATTAACTAATATCTTGGTGGAGGGCTTGAATGTTGTGAAGAATGTTGTAATAAAACCGCTTCAAGTAAGGTCATAAATAAATATGAGAATATTATACATTAATTACGTTGATGATAAGAAACTGCTTTCAGGCTCATCAGTTAGACCAGCAAAAATTCTTAAGGCTTTCAGCGAATCAGGTCATGAAGTGATAGTACTTTCTGGCAATCAGTTTAACTCAGATAGAGTTCGAAAGGTGAAAAATATGCTGAAAGAACTTAAGCATGTAAGGCTAGACTTGTGCTATATAGAGTCGCCAACATATCCAATTGTCCAGCATAGTGACAGGACTTTGATAAAGCGTATTCACCAGATTGGTATTCCTATGGCATATTTTTATCGCGACTTTTACAGGAAATTTCCCGAACAGTTTCCAAGGAAGACAGGAATTGTGGGGCATCTTAAGGACTACGGATTAGATGTGCTTCAATATTTAACCGATAGGGTTATAAAAAACTGCGATATAGTTTATTTCCCATCCATGGAGGCAACTAAGTTATTCGATTACAAAGACAAAAGGGTTTTGCCGCCAGCAGGTGAGAATTGTCTATCTGAAAAAAAAGAGCGTGCCCATGTAGGAATCTACGTGGGGGGAGTTATAAGATACTACGACTCCCCCCTTCTGTTAGATTCGTGCCAACTCTTGCATCGGCAGGACAATTCTTTCCGGCTGATATTGGTATGCAGGGAAGATGAGTGGGCACAAGTAGAGCACCCTTGTAAGAATGCCGAATGGCTGGAAGTACATCATGCCTCAGGAAAAGAACTAGAATCACTATACCGTAGAGCTTCAGTAGCTTTTGTGATGCCCAAGAAAGAAATACCTTATAATGAGTTCGCTGTTTCTGTAAAGGTCTTTGAATATATAAGCTACGGGCTTCCGGTTGTGGCTATCAACAGCAAGGCTTTGAGTGATATTGTTACGAGTGAACAAATAGGGCTGGTAGTTGGGCCAGATGTAGATGAGGTATGTTCAGCTGTTAACGAAATACTGTCATCAGATTCGACATACCAGCAGTATCTAAATGCTGTCAAGAAATCACTGTGGGAACGCAATCTATGGAAGCATCGTGTGAATACAATTATCAGTGATTTAACATCAAAAAAGCAGAAGTAAATATGGATAGCATAAGATATATCCAAGTGATTAAGAATCTTTTAAAGGACGGTTTCGCTCATGTATTCGTTGGTACGTTCTTTAATAAGGCTGTCGCCATGATATCGAGTGTTGTTGTTGCGAGAATAGTTGACAAAACGGACTATGCTTATTTGACATATTCAGAAACACTATATGGTTACCTAACATTATTCCTTGGACTAGGTATGTCAACAGCTTTATTAAAGGTGTGTTCAGGCAAAGAAACAACATCTGAAGACAAGGCATATTTAGCTTTTGCTCTCAAATATGGTGTTGTTTTTGAGATTTTAATTACTACTCTCTTTTGTGTAAGTGTCTGTTTATTGGTGCTTCCCTTTCCACAGTCAAAAACGTATATTGTGGCGACAGTACTTTATCCTACCATCTATTATGGTTATGATTTGCTTACTTCGTTCGTCCGATCCAAACAACAGAATAAAGCTTACGCATGGTATAGTCTGACCTATTCTTTTGTTACATGCGTACTGACGATTGCTTTCGTTTTGCTTTTTAGTGCAATGGGCGTGGTTGTTGCTAGATACATGGCTTTGGTTCTTATGATAGGCTTTTTGTGGCATTTACTTAAAGGAAAGTTAGTTGATTTAAGACAGAGCAAATTAAGTAACAATAACCTGCGACAATTTATGGCAATGTCTGTATCACTCATGGCTGCAAATGCATTGTCTGGCATGATGCCAATTAATGAAAATCTGCTTGTTGGTAATATTATAGCAGACGAAGCAACTACTGCAAACTTTAGGGTTGCGGGCCTTTTTCCTCAAATGGTTATCTTAGTTGCTCAGTCAGTTATGATTTATTATTTTCCAATTATTGCAGAAATGGACAATAAACATCAAAATTCCAGGAGGATGGTGTTAAAGATAGCTTTTCTAAATGCAGGGTTGGTGTTTGGTGCTATTATAATAGGAATGTGTTTGACACCTTGGCTTATTGTAACTTGCTACAGCGAGAAGTATGTGGATGCTGTTCCTATAGCTATGTTATTATGGTTAGTTCATGGCATTAATGCAGCTTTTAGGATTGTTCCAATCAATATGTTAATAGCTATTCGAAAGTATCAATTTAATCTGTATATGAACGCTGTCTCTGTAATTATACAGTTTCTACTAGGCTGGTATTTTCTTACAAAGTTCGGAATTTATGGCGTAATGTATGGAACGGCTTTGATCTATGGATTGACCAGTATTTTATATTGGATTTACTATCTAAAATATTCAAAATCAATATAATAATGAGAGAAGAATCGTCGCTAAAGTCTTTTTTAAGATTCGGAGTATATTGCTATAATATGCTTAGGGGCTATTATTGGCAGTTTATGGCAAAACATTTTCCTGCTGTAAATGCCAAAGAAGAAATGAAACGTCAAAAACAAACGGAACTTATTCGCGAAGCCGATATAAGGAATCCTATTTATTTTAACGAAAAGATGCTTTGGCTGAAATACCATCTTTATAATAAGAGTGATATTGTAGCCATGTGCTATAATAAATATATGGTGAGAGAATATGTTGAAAACAAGGGATTGGCTCATATTCTTAATAAATTGTATTTCGTTTCAGAAAGGATCGAAGACATTCCTTGGTCAGGACTTCCCGAGGAGTGTGTGATTAAACTGTCTAATGGTTATTATGGGCATGTTTTCAAGAGAAAGGATGCTCCTTTTGATATTGAAAAGGCGAAGAAGATATTGAGGAATACAAAGAGAAGGTGTAGTTTTGCCTTCCGGATTTCTGGTGACTTATTTGTCTATGGCACTAAACCTGTTTATGTATGTGAGAAATTAATTAAGGCAAAAAAGTCTGGAGCCTTACCTGATGATTATAAAATTCATTGTTTCCATGGGGTACCTCGTTTCTTGGAGTATATTCATGATCGTAACTATGAGAATAAAAGTAATTTTTTTGAGAGTGCATTTATTGATATCGCGAACATGGTTGACCGCTCTGATTTGGAAGGCGAAGCATCACCTATTGATAAGATTGTCCTGCCAAGTAGTTTCGATGAGATGTTGGAATGTGCTAAAAAACTTTCTGCCGACTTCCCTTATGTTCGTGTTGATTTTTATGAAGAGAATGGTCATCCTGTGTTTGGTGAGTTGACTTTCACGCCTTACCACTTGCAGACAAAGACTTCCTTAAAAGAATTGGGTGTTCTTATCCATTTAGAGTATATTGAAAAATACAAAAGAATACTTATTTCGTAATTATGGTTAAAAGAATTTGTCATTTTACAAGTGTCCATTCCGCTACGGATGGACGTATCTTTGAGAAAGAATGCTGTTCATTAGCTAAAGCTGGATATGAGGTCTATTTTGTAGCTCCGAATGCAAAAACAGAAATAAAGAATGGAGTGCATATTGTAGGCGTTCCTATTTCTAATAGAGGACGTTTATATAGAATGCTGTGTGGAGCTAAGATAATTTATAAAGAGGCTCTTTCTTTGAATGCGGATGTTTATCACTTTCATGATCCGGAATTGTTGCGTTTTGCATTGAAATTAAAATCACAAGGAAAAAAAGTGATTTTTGATAGTCATGAATTTTATGGATACCAAATCAAAGAAAAAGAGTATCTTCCTAGATTTTTCAGGTACATTGTAGGGACTGTTTATATGTGGTTTGAAACTTTTGTATGTAAGCGTATAGATGCAGTAATTCAAGTATGTACAGTTTGTGGACAAAATTATTTTGAAGGAAGAAGTAAAAAAAATATTTTTATTGCTAATGTTCCTCATATGAATATATTGTCTTTCTATAAGGAAACTAAAAATATAGATGTAAAAAAAACAGTCGTTTATATAGGTGGTTTAACCTATAATAGGGGAATTAGTTTTTTAATAGAAGCCGTTGATAAGTCAATCGCAAATTTAATTTTGGCCGGGAAAATATCAAATCAATATAAAACTCAGATTAGGGCATTAGAGGGTTTTAAAAAAGTTGATTATAAGGGTTGTATTTCTTCAGAGAGAGTTTATGCTCTTTTAAATTCATCTTCTATAGGTGTATCAACTTTACTTAAAATTGGTCAATACGGGAAATTGGATACTTTGCCGACAAAAATATATGAATATATGGCGATGGGGCTACCTGTTATTATGTCAAATACTGATTATAATATTAAAATGAATGCTACAGAACAATTCGGAATATGTGTTAATCCTTGTGATGTGAATGAAATAGCCAAAGCGATTAACTATCTTTTAGAGAACTCTAATTTGGCGGAGGAATTGGGGCGTAATGGAAGACGTTTAATTGAGAATAAATATAATTGGGAGATTGAAGAACAAAAATTACTCAATCTATATACTTCATTATAGTTATGAAGATTCTTTTAATTAATCATTATGCTGGCTCTCCTAATTTGGGGATGGAATTTAGACCTTATTATGTGACTAAAGGATGGGTGAAATTAGGGCATGAAGTCCTAATTGTAGGAGGTAGTTATTCACATTTAAGGAAGGTTCAGCCACAATCATGTGAAGAAATGATTGATGATGTGCGCTATCGGTGGGTAAAAGTAAATCCATATAAAGGTAATGGAATAGGACGAATCATATCTATGTTTTCTTTTGTAACTAAACTATATTGTAATTATAGACGTTATTTACGAAACTTTAAACCTGATATTGTTATAGCTTCTTCCACTTATCCTTTAGATATTTATCCTGCTTATAGAATAGCAAGGCATTATCATGCAAAACTTATTTATGAAGTACATGATTTATGGCCGTTATCCCCCATGGAGTTAGGTGGATATTCCAAAAAGCACCCTTTTATCCGAATTATGCAAAAGGCAGAGGATGATTGCTATAGATATGCGGATGCTGTAGTTTCTATGTTGCCTAAGGCTGAGGAGCACATGAGAGAGCACGGATTGACAAGAGATAAGTTTCATTATGTACCTAATGGCATTGTTTTATCTGATTGGAATAATCCCAAAGGAATTCCAGAAGAGCATGGCTTGTTGTTGAGTAAGCTTCGGGCAGAAGGTAAGTTTATAGTCGGTTTTGCCGGTGCTCATGGCATTGCGAATTCATTGTATGCTGTGATTGATGCGGTTTCGTCTCTTACAGAGCAAAATGTGGTACTTGTATTAGTTGGTGGGGGACAGGAAAAAGAAAACTTGATAAAATATGCACATAAGAAAGGAGTTACAAATGTTTATTTCCTTCTACCGATAAATAAATTGGCGATACCTAATTTGCTGAAAGAAATGGATGTGCTTTATATAGGCTTGCAAAAGCAGTCTTTATTTCGCTTTGGCATAAGTCCCAATAAAATGTTTGATTATATGATGGCTGCAAAACCAATTATACAAGCAATAGATGCCGGAAACAATTTGGTGAGAGAGGCTGATTGTGGCATTGATGTAGAACCGGATAACGTCAGTGAAATTAGTAAGGCTATTTTGGCGTTAAAATCCATGTCGGAAGAAGAAAGAAGAAAATTGGGAGAAAATGGTAAAAAATTTGTTCTCTCGAATCATACTTATCAAGTGTTGGGGAAGCGTTTCCTCGATATAATGAATAATCTTATAGAAAAATGAAAATAGTAACAATTATTGGAGCACGTCCTCAGTTTATAAAAGCTGCGGTTGTGAGTCGTGTTTTTGCAACTTCTAAAGACGTAACAGAGATAATAGTACATACAGGTCAGCATTTTGACTCCAACATGAGTGATATCTTTTTTGAAGAGATGTGCATACCTAAGCCACATTATAATTTGAACATAAACGGATTGGGGCATGGTGCTATGACCGGGCAGATGTTGGAGAGGATAGAAGAGGTTCTGATAGAAGAGAAACCGGATTGGGTGCTGGTATATGGAGATACAAACTCTACGCTTGCCGGTGCATTGGCCGCAAAGAAACTTCATATCAAGGTGGCTCATGTAGAAGCGGGGCTACGTTCGTTCAATATGGATATGCCGGAAGAGATAAATCGTATCTTGACAGACCGTATCAGTGATATTCTATTCTGCCCCACTGATAAAGCTACAGAAAATCTAGTCAATGAAGGATATGGTAATATTGGATGTCAAATAGTAAAGAACGGAGATGTAATGCAAGATGCCGCATTATTTTATGCGGATAAATGCAGAAAGCCAAACATAAACTTACCGGAGAAGTTTGTTTTATGTACGGTACATCGTGCTGAAAATACAGATGATTCGGGACGTCTGAAGAATATTTTTATGGCTTTAGAAAATATATCTGATAAATGTAAGGTGGTATTGCCGCTGCATCCCCGTACTAAAGCCAAATTGATAGGAATAGGATATGATTTTTCCTGTTCTAATATATGCTTTATCCAGCCTGTTGGCTATTTGGAGATGGTTTGGCTTTTAAAGAATTGTGAGTTGGTAATGACTGATAGTGGTGGATTGCAAAAGGAAGCCTATTTCTTTGGTAAATATTGTGTGACTATGCGTGATGAAACAGAGTGGGTGGAACTTGTTGACAATGGATTTAACAGATTGGTAGGAAGCAATCAAGCGATGATAGAAGATACGTATGCTCTGTTGGTGGATGCTCCTAAAACGGGGTTTGAAAATAGACTTTATGGAAATGGAGATGCAGGAAATAAAATCTTGGAAAGTTTACAACTTTTATAATTGCTTTTTTAGCTTCTTTATTTGAATGAATTTTAAAGATTTGCATATTCATGGTGAAGTAAGGACAGATTTACTTCATCGCATCCTTTATTCTACCGATGCTTCTGCATATAGGGAGATGCCTCTTGCCGTAGCATTTCCTAAGGACGAAACAGATGTACAGGAGATTGTACGTTACGCTTCCAAAAATCATATTAATTTGATTCCCCGTGCAGGAGGTACATCTCTTGCGGGGCAGGTAGTCGGGAAAGGACTGGTAGTGGATATTTCCAGATATATGAATCATATTTTGGAAATAAATCCGGAGGAACGTTGGGTTAGGGTACAACCCGGAGTGGTATTGGATGAGTTAAATCTTTATTGTAAACCATACGGACTGTTTTTCGGTCCTGAAACCTCCACATCCAATCGTTGTTGTTTGGGAGGAATGGTCGGTAATAATTCATGTGGTTCTCATTCATTGGTATATGGCAGTACACGTGATCATCTGTTGGAGGCAAAAGTCATATTAAGTGATGGCTCTAAGGCTCTTTTGAAAGGGATGTCCCCTAAGGAAGTTGATAGCATACGTGCAGGAGCTTCATTGGAAAGTTCTATTTATGACCGGCTGATAACGTTGCTGTCAAATAAGGAAAATCAGAAAGAAATCGTAGATAACTATCCTGATGCCTCTTTACGCAGAAGGAACTCCGGATATGCCATCGACGAATTGTTGCATTCGGATTATTTTGACTCTAATAGTCAGGAACCGTTCAATTTGTGTAAATTGCTGGCAGGTTCGGAAGGTACATTGGCTTTTGTTACTGAACTAAAATTGCGTTTAGTACCTCTGCCACCAACAGAAAAAGCTGTGGTATGTGTGCATTGTTCAACTTTGGAGGAAGCATTTGTTGCCAATCTTGTGGTATTGAAGCATAATTCTGTAGCCATTGAGTTGATGGATAGCACAATTTTGGAATTAAGTAAACGGAACATATCACAAAACAAGAACAGATTCTTTGTTCAGGGAGATCCGGCTGCCATACTTATTATTGAGTTAGCAGAAAATACCCGTGAAGAGGTAGATAAGAAAGCTGACGAAATAGAGGCTGATTTAAGAGCACATAATTATGGAACTCATTACCCACGTGTCTATGGGAAGGATATCAGTCGTGTTTGGAGCTTGCGAAAAGCCGGGTTGGGCTTACTTTCCGGAATGCCGGGGAGTGCTAAACCTGTATCTGTTATAGAAGATACGGCTGTGGCCCCACAGCGTCTTCCGGCATACATTGCAGATATGAAAAAGATGCTTGACGGTTATGGCTTGAGTTGTGTGTATCATGCCCATATCAGTACCGGAGAGTTACACCTCCGTCCAGTTTTGAATTTAAAGGAAGAAAAAGATAGGAAGTTATTCCGTACGGTAGCTACCAAAACTGCTGAATTGGTAAAGAAACATAGAGGTTCTTTGAGTGGTGAGCATGGGGATGGTCGTTTACGTGGTGAATTCATTCCTTTATTATTGGGAGATAAAGTTTATAGTCTTTTGAAGGAGGTAAAGGAAATATGGGATTCTCCGCATATTTTCAATATGGGCAAAATTGTGGATACTCCTCCGATGGATGCTAATTTACGTTATGAACAGTGGGATTTAGGAATAGATACTTATTTTGATTATTCTCGGCAGAAAGGATGGCTGTGTGCCATCGAACAGTGCAATGGCTCCGGGGATTGTCGTAAATCAAGCTTATTGGGCGGTACGATGTGTCCTACTTATCGCGCTACAAGAGATGAAAGAAATGCTACGCGTGCTCGTGCCAATACACTACGTGAACTTTTGATACATCCGCTCCAGAAGGATATTTTTAATCAGGAAGAAATTCTGACCGCTTTGGATACTTGTGTTTCTTGTAAGGCTTGCAAGTCAGAATGCCCTTCGAATGTGGATATGGCCCGTTTTAAAGCGGAATACCTGCAACATCATTATGACAATGCCCATATTCCATTGCGCTCGCGTTTAATTGCCAATCTGACAAGTATGCAAAAGCTGGGTATGGCAGCGCCATGGCTCTATAATGCAATAATCTCAAATGTATTTACGTCTTCACTCATTAAACGGATATTGAAGTTTGCTCCTCAACGCTCTATTCCGAAGCTTTATAAAATGACTTTGCGGAGCTGGATGATAAAGCATCCGGATAATAAAACCCATGATAAGGGTAAAGTGTATCTGTTTGCAGATGAATTTACCAATTACACGGATGTGGGGATTGGCATAAAGTTCATAAAACTGCTGCGTACTTTAGGATATGAGGTGATTATCCCTAAGCATGTGGAGAGTGGACGTACAGAGTTGTCTAAAGGCTTCTTGAAAAGGGCTAAAGGCATAGCTGAGAAAAATATAGTTTTACTTAAAGAGATTATTTCTGAAGAAACTCCTTTAATAGGTATAGAACCTTCATGTATATTGGCTTTTCGGGATGAATATCCGGATTTAGTCAATGAAAATACCCGGGAAGATGCCCGTAGGCTGGCTGCTAATTGTTTATTGTATGATGAATTCATTGTGAAAGAAATCCATAAGGGAAATATAACACAAGAACAATTTACAGATTTTCCTTTACACATAAAATTGCATGGACATTGTCATCAGAAATCACTGGCTTCCATTGAACCTTCCAAGGAGATGCTTGCTTTACCTGAAAATTATCAGGTTGATATAATTCCTTCCGGTTGCTGTGGCATGGCCGGGGCTTTCGGTTATGAGAAAGAACATTATGCATTGTCCATGCAGATAGGAGAGCAGTCATTATTTCCTGCTGTTAGGCAAGCTGAAACTGAAATTTGTATCTCTGCTCCTGGTACGAGTTGCAGGCAACAGATAAAGGATGGTACAGGCAGGCAAGCTTATCATCCTATAGAAATCTTATATGATGCCCTTTTGTAGCATTCTTTCCTATTTAAATATACATTAATCATGAAAATTCCATTTTCGCCTCCTTACATTGATGACACTGTCATCAGTGAGGTGGTTGATTCATTACGTTCCGGCTGGATAACTTCCGGTCCGAAAGTAAAAGCATTGGAGGAAGAAATAAAACTTTTCTCCAATGCAAAAGAAGTGCTGTGTGTGAACTCGTGGACATCGGGAGCTATCATGATGCTTCGTTGGCTGGGTGTTCAGCCTGAGGATGAGGTGATTGTGCCGGCCTATACCTATAGTGCTACTGCTCTGGCTGTACTCCACGCTGGTGCAAAACCGGTTATGGTGGACTCTGGAAAAGACTTTAATATTTCAGTAGAGGCTATTCGCAATGCCATCACTTCAAAGACAAAGGCTATAATCCCGGTTGATATTGCAGGATTTCCTTGCGATTATGAGCGCATCATGGAGTTGGTGAATGAACCGGATATACGTGGCATGTTTCAACCGACATCGTCAGTACAAGAACGATTGGGGCGTATCTTGGTTATGAATGATGCTGCACATTCTTTGGGAGCATATTACAGTAGGAATCAAAGAACGGGTTGTGAAACGGATATTGCTATATTTTCACTTCATGCGGTGAAGAATGTTACAACTGCGGAAGGTGGTGCCATTTGCCTTAATTTGCCTGCTCCCTTTGACAATGCGGAACTTTATAAGGAGCTCCATATGATGAGTCTGAATTGCCAGACAAAAGATGCTTTTTCAAAGTCGAAAGCCGGTGGTTGGCGTTATGACATTGTGGGGTTGGGAATGAAAATAAATATGGCTGATGTGAATGCGGCTATCGGACTGGCTCAGATACGAGAGTATCCTGCTCTTCTGAAGGAACGTAGAAGGGTATTCAATACTTATTCCAAAGCTTTTGCAGATTACGATTGGGCTATAATTCCTCCTTCGGTAGATGGTGAAAAGGAAAGCTCCTATCATATCTACGCATTAAGAATCAAGAATTTTACGGAAGAACAGCGTGACCGTATGATTGATGAAATAGCCAAGGCGGAAGTAGCGGTCAATGTGCATTTCATTCCGATGCCGATGCTTTCATTTTTCAAATCCTTGGGATATGACATAAAAAACTATCCTCAAGCTTATGAGAATTTTAAGGGGGAAATTTCTTTGCCTATTTATCCTCAGCTGGATGAGGAACAGCTGAACTTCATTATTAATGTTGTAAAGGCCGCATATATAACAGTTGCAGGTACTGAGTGATGATTCGCTTTCTTGATTTTATCTTTTCTCTTTTGGGAATAATTCTACTTTTCCCCGTATTTCTTGTGTTATATTTCGCCGTCCGATTGGAAAGTAAAGGTGGTGGTTTTTATAAACAACTACGTGTGGGACGTGGAGGGACGGATTTTTACGTCTATAAGTTCCGTTCAATGCGTATAGGAGCTGATAAGCAAGGTTTGATAACTGTAGGTGGACGGGATCCTCGGATTACTCAGGTCGGATATTTTATTCGCAAATATAAATTAGATGAGCTACCTCAGTTATTTAATGTACTGAAAGGTGATATGAGTTTAGTAGGCCCACGTCCGGAAGTCCGAAAGTATGTAGAACTATATACGGATGAACAACGTAAAATACTTTCTGTTCGTCCTGGAATAACAGATTATGCTTCCATAGAATATGTTGATGAGAATACTATACTTGGGCAGGCTGATGATGCGGATAAAGCGTATGTAGAACGGATTTTACCGGATAAGATACAGTATAATATGAAATATATCAATCATCGGTCAGTGAAAGAATATTTCAAAATTATCTTTTTGACCATATGGAGTATCATACATCGAAAAGACGATTGTGCATGGTTATAAACTGGTTATTTATTCCTCATTATGTTCGTAAAACAAAATAAGGGAATTATTTTCGGAAAAAATTGTTAGAACTTATGTCAATTGCCCAATATTGTTTTACTTTGCTGTCAAATAGTAAGCAATACAGCAATTGATATGCAGAAATTATTGTCTTTGCCGCCTAATCTGGTGTCGGCATTCTATGAACTGGAAAATGTGGACCGTACGAAATGGTTTTGTACTTCCGACCCGGTGGGAATGAAACTTGGCTCGGGCGGGGGAACTACCTGGCTCTTGAGAGAATGGCAGAAGGAACGGGATAGGAAGTATTTGGCGGAGGAGCGTATTCCAACAGAAAAGTGCATTCCAACAGAAAAGTGCATTCCAACAGAGAAAAGCCTTCCAGCAGAGAAGCGTATTCTGCTGCATGCCGGAGGACAAAGCCGTCGTTTACCGGGATATGCACCGTCGGGCAAGATATTGACCCCGATTCCGGTGTTTCGCTGGGCGCGTGGACAAAAACTGGGACAGAATTTATTATCCCTTCAACTCCCACTTTACGAAAAGATTATGGAGCGTGCTCCCGAAAGGCTGCGTACGCTGATTGCCAGCGGTGATGTGTATATCCGTGCGGAAAAGCCGCTTCAAGAGATTCCCGATGCAGATGTGGTGTGCTACGGATTGTGGGTAGACCCGTTGCTCGCTACACATCATGGTGTGTTTGTCTCGGATCGGAATCAGCCGGAATCCTTGGACTTCATGCTGCACTCTCCGATCTGGAACAGGTTCCGTTTGAACATACCTTCTGCAAAGAGTCAGAACTTACGGAATACTTTTTAAAAGGTCTTTCTCTTCTGGATAAAAACGAAGATTATATTCGCGTAATCGGCAGAAAAAATATAGAAGAGCGCTGCGCAGTGGTATCCGTACAAACGCTTCAAAAAGATATGGCAGAGGCAGCTTATGAGCTGGATACTGCATTTGGCA
>OHOL01000030.1_pt1 | contig 66012 bp, 59 predicted proteins | sample 1569921 | NCBI WGS metagenome assembly OHOL01 (sample SAMEA3879531, study PRJEB24766) | human gut metagenome | biome: human-associated habitat; feature: feces | place: USA | collected 1985/1987 | reverse complement strand
ATATTTATGAGACTACCAACTTTTTATGAACAAAATCTTATCCCGAACTGGGGTAAAATCATTACGCCGTTTATCTGCCGAGCAGCTATTTCGGACGCTATGAAATTGACAGCCGTGAAGTAAATCTGTTCGCTAAAGTAACAGCTTCTTTGTTTAAAGCAAGCGGTCATGTAAACAACCGTATTTTAATCGGTGCCGACTTTCGGAGTGACGGTAATGTCGGTAACGGTAAAACCTATGACCCGAGCACTCCTCCTTATCGCAGCGTATATGGTCATAACTCATCTTTCCGTCCACGCAACTATAAGGATATTCCTTTCGTCAATCAGTTTGGTGCTTATGTGGAAGATAACTTCAAGTGGTCCGTCGGTGGCACCCATGATTTAAATATTCAAGCGGGCGTACGCTATGATCATGCATCAGTGGTAGGCGGCATCTTCTCACCGCGCGTAAATGCTTCCATTGAGTTGATCCCGAACATATTAAGTATCCAGGGAGGTTACGGTATTGCAGCTAAAATGCCTTCCCTGCTCTATCTACATCCTGAAAATGCATACTTCGAGTATATCAATATGAACGAACTTGCCAATGAAAATATTCCGGCAGACCAACGTTTGTTCATTACGACTACGGAGGTACAGCAGGTAGACAATTCGGATTTAAGGATAGCCCGGAATCACAAGGCAGAAATTGGTCTCAACTTGCGAGTGGGGAAAACGAACCTGAATGTGATAGCATATAAAGAACGCCTCAAGGACGGTTATGCCATGAATCAGACTTTCAATACATTCAACACTTTTATATATAATGAATACCAGCGTACGGCAAACGGCATAGAACTGACCAGCAGCCTGCCGGTATTGTCTACCTATACCAAACCGACCAACAATTTGAATTTGGAAACCAAAGGCCTGGAATTTGACCTGAACATAGGGCGTATCGACGCTATCCGTACAGCTTTCCAATTCAACGGTTCATGGATGCGTACAAAAAGTTGGAGAAACGGTTACAGTTTCTATGACAACAGTGAAGATGCAGCTTCAGCCCGACAACCGGTGGCCATCTATTCCCAGGACGGTGACGCCGGTTATAGGCAACAATTCGTCACGACCTTGCGGGCTACTCACAATATCCCCCGTATCGGTTTTGTTGTAACGATGACCGCGCAGGCCATTTGGCAACAGGCCAATTGGAATACATTCGGAAACGACTCCATACCTGTAGGCTATCTGGCTTTGGAAGACGCGTCCGTAAATATGTTCCCCCAAGGACAATTTACTACCACCCAACAAGTGAAAGACGCCGGATATGGATATATGTTACAGAATGTAAGCCATAACAATGCCATTAAAGAATCATATAGTCCATACTTCTGTTTCAACTTAAATGTAACCAAAGAAATCAGCGATATGCTGCGTGTTTCTTTCTTTGCCAACAATATGTTCAGAAGCTATCCGCGCAGAGAGTCCAAACGTAATCCGGGGTCATTTACTCTATTGAATAATCGATTCTTCTTTGGGTTGGAATTATCACTTACCTTATAATATTAGGAATTTATGAAAAAATATTTGATATATCTATCTATGCTGGCAACTACACTTTTAATAGGGTGCGATTCATTCCAGGAGATGTCTGGTGTAACAGAAGTCGAGCCTATCAGTGTCAACGTAGATATGGAAATTACCGTTGAAAATGTAGCGGCCTTGAAAGATCTGAAGGTTAAATTCGATAATTACGATGAAGATGTGCATTACGTGAAGGAAGTAACCGACAACAGTGTGACGGTTGATGGGATTATTCCGGGAATTTATTCGGTTACGGTATCTGGAACTGCCATTGATACGGAAGATAGCGAATATTATATCAATGGTAACTCCGTAAATGAAGCATTGTTCAAGGATGGGGAGACACTGAATATTAAGGTACAAGGTCTCAAAGTAAGCCCGCTAATATTCAAGGAAATTTATTATTGCGGTAGTCGTCCGGCAGCAGGAGGAGTCTACTTTCGTGACCAGTTCTATGAGATATACAACAACTCAGCCGAGACTATGTACCTGGACGGGATTTATTTTGCAAACCTCACCCCGGGTACAGCTACGACCAAATTACCGATTTGGCCGGAATCAGACGGCAACAATTATGCGTATGGAGAACGTGTATGGAGATTTCCGGGAAATGGTACTGAATATCCGCTGGAACCGGGTGAATCTTGCATTATTTCCCAATTTGCCGCCAATCATCAACTGAACATCTACAATCCGCAAAGTCCTATAGACGGTAGTAGTTCCGAGTTTGAATTTAATATGAACAATCCGAATTTCCCCGACCAGGCAGCCTATGACATGGAACATGTCTTCTATCAGGGAAAAGCCGAAATGGGGAGTGTGCCACAGTATTTGACATCCGTATTCGGAGGTGCTTATGTGATTTTCCGTGTTCCTGAAGGGGAAAATTGGGATCCGGTTAATGACGAGAATATGAAAACAACGGATTTGAGCAAACCGAACAGTACTACGTATTTTGCTAAAATACCTATCAAATACGTATTGGACGCTGTAGAAGCGGCAAATAATGAATCAATGATGAATGCCAAACGTGTTCCCGGTGTACTTGATGCCGGAATTACTTGGGTAGGAGCTACTTATTGTGGCTTAGGTATTACTCGTAAGTTGTCTACTGACGATGAAGGTAATCCCATCATTCGCGAAGAGACAGGCACATACATCTATCAGGATACAAACAACAGTACGGATGACTTTGAGCGTGGCGTTGTTCCTGTATTGCGCCGTCACAATGCGAAAATGCCTTCATGGAATCACATGTTGCAATAATTAATAGAAAGGACAGGACAATGAAAAAACAATATATGAATTATATGAAAAGTGGCTTGCTGATAATAGCCTGCTTTGCAAATATGGGAGGAGCAGCACAAGGTCTCTCTCCTGCCGCTATGGAACAGTTGAAAGCTAAGCGATTGTGGTTCCATTCACAAAATGCTGCCGGTATGACATTTGACGATGTACAAAATTATTCCAATGTCATAGTGGGATATGACCTGCAGGATGGAAATTACTGCCGTCCACAAGAAGGACAAAAAGAGACAGCTGTAAGTGTATTCAGTGAGGGTTTTATAAACCTGAAAAATGTGCATGTATGGGGTGCGTTCAAATTCGCACAAGAAAACCTGACAGACGCCGGATATAACGCGTCCATTACCGATCCCTTCAGGGGGATGCCTTACTATATAGCAGACCAACATTTGAGTAAATGGAGAAATCAATATTACGACCTGAAATTCCGTGCCGCCACTCCTCTGCTTGGTAACCATTGGGCATTGGGTATCGAAGGGAATTATGTGGCTACATTGGCAGCCAAACAGCGCGATCCGCGTGTAGATACCCGTTTCTATACACTGGAACTCACACCGGGAGTTACATACAAGGTGAATGATTCGCATAAGTTAGGCGCAAACTTCAAGTATTCCTCCATCAAAGAAGACTCAAGAATGAGCAACGTCAATACTTACGTAGACCAGGACTACTATATATTGTATGGTCTGGGTACAGCCATAAAGGGTATTGGGAGCGGCGTGACCAGCAATTATATTGGTGATCGTTTTGGTGGCGCTCTCCAATATAACTTCAGTACATCCTCTTTCAATCTACTGCTTGAAGGCAGTTATGATATAAAGGCGGAAACCGTCCAGCATAGCTATTCCACTCCTAAAAAGATAGCCGGTGTAAAAGATAAAACCGCCCAGGTTTCCTTGGCGGCCATCCAAGGAGGAAAAAGCTATACTAGTTATGTGAAAGCGACCTATCTGAATCGCCATATCGACGGCATTCAGTACATTTCCCAACGTGACAACTCTGAATCACAAAGCGGTTGGCTGGATTTGTACAGCAACATCCGCTCTGTTTATAAGACCCAAGCTGCTTTTCTGAATTACGCGTTCAGTAAAAACCGGGAAGCCGAATATAGCTGGAAAATAGAATTAGATGTGAATTATACCAAACAAGACGATGAATATCTAATGCCTAACTCTGTACAAAATGCAGAAAATTTATCTTTCGGCTTGGGAGGTAAAAAGAATTTTGTATTGGGCAACAGTATGAATCGTAGACTTTTAGTAGACATTCATGCAGCTTATAATACTAATTTGGGAGGTGAATATACATATGGCGGCAGTCATGCAGATTATCTGACCGTAACCGAATTACAACAGGGGCTGGCCAATTATTATACCAGTGACCATTACCGTATCGGCGGATCGGTAACGTATTCCCGGCAAGTCAAGGAAAATAAACGCATGAACTTGTTTGCCAAGGTTGCATTCGACCGTGTAAGTACCTCCGACTATGAGTATGACGGACGTACTTATTGGGCTATAAGCTTAGGATGTAATTTCTAATAACACAAAACTTAATATTTTCAATATGCGTAAATTAATAACCGGAAGTTTGATGCTCTGCAGCATGTTGTCGCTGCAGGCACAAACATTTGTCAAACCGGCAATGAAAGTAAAGGATACTTCATTTGCCGTAATTACAGATGAAGGAACGTATCAGGCCTGCGAAGCCGAGCTCAAGGCCTATCAGGAAACCTTGGAAAAGGAGGGGCTACCTACATTCATCGTATACAATGAGTGGAAGACCCCGGAAGATGTAAAAAAAGCAATCGCCAAACTCTACAAGAAAAATAAGTTGGAAGGAGTTGTATTTGTCGGCGAGATTCCTATTCCGATGATCCGCAAAGCGCAGCACATGACTTCTGCTTTCAAGATGGATGAAAAGAACAATGCCTGGAGGGATTCATCTGTACCCAGCGATCGTTTTTACGATGATTTCGACCTACAATTCGATTTCTTGAAGCAGGACAGTGTAGAAAATAACTTTTTCTATTATAACCTTGCGGTAGAATCTCCACAACGCATCCAGTGTGATATCTATTCCGCACGTGTCAAAGCTATTGATAACGGTGAGGATCCTTATGCACAAATCAGCCGTTACTTCAAAAAAACTGTAGCCGAACATCGGACAAACAATAAATTGGACCAGTTCTTTTCGTACACGGGTGATGGATCTTACTCCAACTCACTGACGGCATGGACCCCGGAAACATTTACTATCCGCGAACAATTGCCGGGAGTATTTGACAAAGAAGGACGCGCCCGCTTCATCCGTTACAACTTCAGCGCTTATCCCAAAGACGATGTAATTAACATGTTGAAGCGCGAAGATCTGGACTTGTCTATTTTCCATGAACATGGTGTCCCCGAGCGGCAGTATCTTTCCGGAAGTCCTGCCACCAACAGATGGAACACCCATATGGATGCCATGAAATACTATTATCGTAGTTTGGCCCGCAAAAAACAGGGTAACAAAAAGGCTTTCGACGAGATGCTGGACAAGATGAAAGACAAATACGGTCTGGACAGTACCTGGATTGCCGGATATGCCGATCCTAAAGTAATTGCAGAAGATTCTTTACTGGACCTGCGCACAGGCATTATCCTGCCGGAAGTTACAGATTTCAAGCCGAATAGCCGTATGGTCATTTTTGATGCATGCTACAACGGCGATTTCCGTGAAAAAGATTACATTGCCGGGCGTTATATCATGTCGGAAGGAAAGTGTGTGACCACTTTCGCCAATTCTGTCAATGTGCTGCAAGATAAAATGGCCAACGAAATGCTGGGGTTATTGGGCATGGGAGCCCGGGTTGGCCAATGGGCAAAATTGACAAACATTCTCGAATCGCATATCATCGGTGACCCGACCCTGCGTTTCCAGTCCATTAACGGGGTGGATGCCAACGCTTTGTTCAAAGCGCCATACGATGAGGGCCGGATGTTGGAATTGCTGCAATCACCCTATGCCGACATACAGAATTTTGCTTTGCACAATCTTTATCGTAATGGCTATCCGGGGATTTCAACTCTGTTGAGAAAGACTTTCGAGACTTCCCCGTTCATGATGGTACGTTTCACCAGTCTGGCATTACTCGAAAAGATAGGTGATAAAAACTTCCAAGAAGTACTGCCTTTAGCCATCAGGGATTCTTATGAATTCATTCGCCGTACTTCCATCCGCATGATGCAACACGTAGGGTTGAATGAATATGTCTATCCACAAATCAAGGCATATGTGGAGGATAATCTATCCGAGCGTGTGGCATTCAATATAGTTTTAGGGCTTCATGTTTTTGATGAAACAGCCGTACGGGAAGCGATTGATAAAGTGATGGCTGAGACTTATGTGCTGCAAGACAAAGAGGAAATGCGTGAAGCTTTGGAAAAGGCCAATAACAACCGCAGTATGCAAAAGGAATTGTTAAGCAAAGAAACTGCTGAACGCTGGCGTATTCTTTATTGCAACTCTTTAAAAAATTATATGGCACATGCTTGTGTGGACGGTCTCTTGGACTTGCTTGTCGATTCCAATGAAAGTGAAAAGTTGAAGGCCAGCTTATTGGAAGCCCTTGCCTGGTTCACTCATTCTTACCGCAAGCCCGACATTCTTCAAGCATGCGACCAGTTGAGAAAGGACAAAAACTTGTCTGAAAGCCTCCGTGAAGAAGCTAATCGTACGTATTACAGACTAAAGGATTAACCGACCATGATTGAAAAAATAATATATCTGGCATTTCTCTTGCCGCTGGCAGGAAATGCACAAACTACAGTGATAAAGCCGTCGGCAAAGCAACCTACCGCTTTCGCCATCATAACAGACAACCGGACTTATGTAAACACGAAAGAAGCCATGCATCAGTACAGGACCGCGGTAGAAAGTGATGGCCTGGCTACTTATCTGATTAGCGGAGATTGGCAAACCCCTGATCAAGTAAAACAAGAAATCATTAAAATATATCAGGAATGTCCTTCATTGGAAGGTTTTGTTTTAGTGGGTGATGTGCCTGTCGTGTTGGTACGCAATGCGCAACATATGACTACTGCTTTCAAGATGAACGAGAAAGCATTCTCCTGGGATCAGTCTTCCGTACCGACCGACCGTTTTTATGATGACCTGAATTTGAAATTTGAATTCATCAGGCAGGACTCGGTAAATCAGCAGCATTTTTATTATAAATTGGCGGAAGATAGTCCCCAACAGTTGAATCCCGCTTTTTATTCGGCCCGTATCAAGTATCCGGAAAAAAGGGGGGGAGACAAATATGCAGCTATTGCCGCCTACCTGAAAAAAGCGGCTGCCGCCAAATCAGATAAGGACAATCAATTGGATCAGGTATTCTCGTTCAATGGCGGTTCTTACAATTCCGACTGTTTGATGGTATGGATGGATGACGAAAAAGCGTATAAGGAAAACTTCCCGTTGGCCTTCGGTCGTCAAATGGGATTCAAACATTGGAATTTCCGCATGAGACACCCTATGAAATATAGACTGTTCAGTGAGCTGCAACGAAAAGACCTGGACCTATTCATGTTCCATGAGCACGGAATGCCGACGGGACAACTCATTAACGACGAGCTGGCGTGTACTGATTTTGACAATCGTTATAAGATGTTGAAGAGCACGCTGTATAACGCAGTCATGGACCATGCCGGAAAACGTGATAAGGATACCGTACGTATCCAGATGCAAACTAAACGACAGGTAAATGAAGTTTTCTTCAAGGATCTGGACAATCCGCTGTTCTGGAAAACTGACTCCATCCACTATGCCGACGAACGTATCGTGACCGCAGACTTGATGAGGAGCAACCTCTCCACCCATCCGAAGATGATCATGTTTGATGCATGCTACAACGGTTCTTTCCATGAAGACGACTATATAGCCGGACAATACATTTTCAATGACGGCCGGACATTAGTGGCGCAAGGAAATACCCGTAATGTGTTACAGGACCGTTGGACCATAGAAATGATCGGTCTGCTGTCCCACGGCGTACGGGCCGGACAATACAACAGACTGATCGCATCACTCGAAGGCCATTTGTTGGGTGACCCGACCCTTCGTTTCGCTCCTGTCGAAGCCAACACCTTAAGTACCGACATGACCATACGCAAAAAAGACAAGGCCTATTGGATGGATTTGTTAAACAGCCCGTATGCCGATGTACAGGCTCTGGCGATGCGTATGCTTGCCGACACTGATACGCAGAAAGAATTATCCCCGTTGTTTTTGAAAATGTATCAAGAGAGCGGTTTCAACACCGTGCGTATGGAAGCCATCAAGTTGTTGAGCCGTTATCAGGATGCAAATTTCATTGAAGCACTGCGCGAAGGGTTGAACGACGCCTACGAAATGGTAGCCCGTCAGAGTGCCATTTATGCAGGATTCGTAGGTGACGATTCTTTATTGCCCGTTATTGTAGAGGCGCTGGTGGAGCATAACGAACGTTTACGCGTACAAATGAGTGCCAATAAGGCCTTGAGTCTCTATCCGAGGGAAAAAGTAGAAAGAGCGGTAGAAGACTTCTATGTAAAGGCCAACCGCTTGAATGAAACCGAAGAAAAAACGCGGTTGTTAAGAAGTTTGGAAAGAATGTCCGTACAAGAAGCGAAAAGCCATCAGACATTGATGGACACAACCGCTCCAGAAACGAAACGTATCAGTGCGATCCGTAGTGTACGCAACTATCCTTTCCATTTTCATGTGGATGATTATCTGAATGTAGTTCGTGATACTAACAATCCTTTGGAAGTACGAGTGGTAATGACCGAAGCATTAGGCTGGTTCACCTACTCCGTGCAACGTCCGTATATTCTCGGAGAGATGAAGAAAATACAACGATCAAGCATTCTTCCAGAAGAACTGAAAATTGAAATTGAACAGACAATTAGACGATTAAGTTTATGAATATGAAAAAATACATCATTTTGGCAATTACCGCTTTGTGTTCTATGAATATACAGGCACAAACGGTCGTGCATCCCAGTGTAAAAACGATGACTACCTTTGCAATTGTAGTCGACCAGAAAAGTTATGGTGAAGCAAAAAATGAGATTGACGCCTATCGTGCCAGTGTAGAAAAAGAGGGTTTAGGTACTTATCTGCTAATTGATGACTGGAAAAGGCCCGAACCTATCCGTACACAACTTATCAAATGGCACAACAATAAAAAAGCGCCGTTGGAAGGCTGTGTATTCATCGGTGACATCCCTATCCCGATGATCCGTGATGCACATCATTTATCTTCGGCTTTCAAGATGTCTCCGAAAGCCAATTGGCAAAGATCGAGTATTCCTTCTGACCGTTATTACGACGATTTTGGGCTAACTTTCGATTACATCAAACAAGATAGCTTGAAGCCGGACTATCATTATCTGACATTACGCGCCGATTCCAAACAATACATTTCACCGGATATTTATTCGGCCCGTATCCGTCCGTTACATTTGGAAGGGCAAGATCGTTACCAGATGTTGCGTGACTACTTGAAAAAGGCGGTTGCCGAAAAAGAAAAACAAAATATACTCAACCAGTTGACTATGGCCCGTGGTCATGGTTACAATTCCGAAGATCCTCTCGCATGGAGCGGCGAGCAAATGGCATTACGCGAACAGCTGCCGCAAATATTCAAGCCCGGCAATACTGTGAAATTCTACGAATTTGACATGCGCTATCCGATGAAGCCATTCTACCTGAACGAAGTCCAGCGTGAAGGATTGGACATCATGTTGTTCCATCATCATGGTGGTCCCACCATGCAATATATCAATGCTTATGAAAGCGGTTCCGGCGTCAATCTAAGTATTGAAAATACCAAAATATTCTTGCGGAGCAAAGTGCCCTCCTACGCAAAGAAGCATGGGCGTGAAGCGGCAATCAAAGAATATGCCAAACAGTATGGCGTACCTGAAAGCTGGTGTGCAGAGGCCTTTGATGAAGAAAAAATCGAATCGGATTCCATCTTAAATCGCAACATGGATATATATACCGAAGATATTCGCCTGTTAAGTCCCAATGCACGATTCATACTATTTGACGCTTGCTTTAATGGTTCTTTCCATTTGGATGACAACATTGTGGGCTCTTATATTTTTAATAAGGGCAGGACTATTTCCACTATGGGATGTACGGTCAATACTATCCAGGATAAATGGCCGGATGAGTTTATTGGTTTATTAGCAGCCGGCATGCGTATCGGGCAGTTTACCCGTTTCACCTGTTTCCTGGAAAATCATCTGATCGGTGACCCGACTTTCCACTTTACCGACAACGCGGGGCTGGATATGGATATCAACTCGACCCTGGTTTTGGAAGAAGGCAATACTGTATTTTGGAAGAAACAATTGAAATCTCCGATGGCTGATATGCAAGCGATGGCACTCCGCCAATTGTCCATGGCCGATTGTAAGGGGCTTGTTGACCTGTTAAAGAAAAGCTATTACGAATCGGATTATTTCGTAGTGCGCTTGGAAGCTTTACGCTTATTGGCATTGAACTACCCTACAGAAGCTGTCGACGTATTGAAAACTGCTATGAATGATAGCTATGAACTGATTCGTCGTTATGCGGTAGAATATGTTGAAAAGAACAGTAATCCGAAATTGCTTCCGGCATGGATAGAAGGCTATTTGCTTCGTGGACACGAAAACAGGTACCGCTTCAGATTTTTCAGTGGTATTGATATATTTGACCATGATACAGCTTTGAACGAATTGACAAGACAGTCCGCCGATTGGTCATTCTATGACCCTTCATACGTGAAAGAATTATCGGAATACTACCCTCGGCGAAAGGAAGGGCTTGAAAGAGATTTCTCTGTTATTAATAATCCAGAAAGTACTACTAAACAGATACAGAATGAAATAAGCATATTTCGTAATAAACCTATCGCTAAGGCAATTGAACCATTACTCAATATTATAAAGGATGAAAGTCGGGAAGAGGGGCTTCGCATAATATCCGCCGAAACGTTAGGTTGGTATAACTTATATTATGACAAGACAAACATTATCAAGGAGCTTGAGACATTCCAAACTTCCAAGAAAACAGTAATGAATGAAGTCGTTAAGACAATAAATAGGTTGAAAAGTAAAAATAGGTAAATCTTTGATATGGGTTACACTTGTATCTAAAGGAGTTTGTAGGTTAATCATTTCTTGGCTTCATAAGAAACGCATTATGATTCTTTATAGGGTTATAATGCGTTTTACTTGTCCAACAAGGTTGGTAATAAATTATCACTTTATAAAAACACTTGTCTTTATAAAGAGTTCCGCCGCTATGTATCGGTATATCAGGATATATGGTTATATTTCATACTCCAGATATCTTATCAACTGATTTTCGACTCCTAATATATACCGCAAATCGTATTGTGAATAGAATAGTGTCTTTTCAAAAATATTTTTTTCAATCCCATGTTGTTAATCGTCAATAATATATTCAGATGCATACTGCTGTATAAATTGCAATAAACCATCTATCGTTTTATTTTGTGACATATCCGCCGGTTAAAAACGTAATTGCTTCACCATTTCCTCACGAATTCTTTCATTCACCATTGACCATACATATTCCGCCATAGTCATCTGTGGATAATGATAAAGTATCAGCATAAGGTTGGTATTGATTTCTTCTTCTATTTTTATTTTCACAACCGAATACATAAGGATGAGAGTGGTATGGAATATTCAAATCTTTATTAATGATTAGGTCAAGCGTACGTCCCATGTTCGTGTCTTTCGGTAAGTCATATATTATGGATTGACTTTTAATGTAAATACCCTCTACACTTTTCTAAAAGTAATATAAAGCATTCAGTTTCTCAATGCAAATTTAGAATATCCAGAAATAAATAGTTCATATTCTGTTGGAATTTGTTGGTACTTTGTGTTAAATTTGCTGTCGGTTATTAAATTTCTATGGACACTATGGTTTTACAGAATGTATATGAACTGACTCAGGAAAGACTAGGTATAATATTTAAAGAATTCGATAATATATACATTTCCTTTTCGGGAGGAAAAGATAGCGGAGTATTACTGAATTTATGTATAGACCATATTCGTCGGAACCGTTTAAAACGCCGTCTTGGAGTATTTCATATGGATTATGAAATACAGTACAGCATGACTATTGATTATGTGGAACGGGTATTGGAAGCGAACAGGGATATACTGGAAGTCTATTGGATATGTGTACCTTTCCGTGTAACCACTTGCACCTCCATGTTCCAGAATTACTGGCGGCCATGGGACGAGGCCAAAAGGGAGGCATGGGTCAGGGAGATGCCTAAAAATGCAATGACTGTGGACAACTTCCCGTTTTATAACCGCCAAATGTGGGATTATGACTTTCAAGTGAAATTTTCTTGCTGGCTCCATCAGCAAAAGAATGCCCAACGTACCTGCTGTCTGGTAGGAATACGTACCCAAGAGAGCTATAACCGTTGGCGGGCTATTTATAAAAGTGCCAAAGAGCGGTATGAAGGATACGAATGGAGCACTCGAATAGACGAGGGAATATACAATCTCTATCCTCTTTACGACTGGAAGACAGAGGATATCTGGGTCGCCAACGGTCGGTTCCAATGGGACTATAACCGCTTATATGACCTGTATTACCAAGCGGGGATAAGCCTTGGCCGGCAGCGAGTGGCAAGCCCGTTCATCAATGAGGCTATAGAAAGTCTTGCCTTATACAAGGTCATTGATCCTAATACATGGGGGAGGATGATTGGTCGGGTGAACGGGGTTAACTTTTCCGGAATTTACGGGAATACGCATGCTGTTGGTAGGAAAAACGTCCGTCTGCCGGAAGGATATACGTGGAAATCGTTCATGGAGTTCCTACTTTCAACCCTGCCTGAGCAGACCCGGAAAAGGTACCAATCCATACTGGTAACCAGTATGAGGTTTTGGAAGGAAAAGGGGGGAGTCCTCAGTGATGCAGTCATACAGAAACTGAAGGACCGTAACATTCCTATTCAAGTAGGTGACAGCACCAATTACAAGACAGACAAGAAACCGGTAAAAATGGACTATCTGGACGATATCGACATTGAAGAATTCCGGGAAATACCTACCTATAAAAGGATGTGTATATGCATCCTGCGCAATGACCATACCTGTAAGTATATGGGATTTGCTCTAAACAAAGAGGAGACCCTGATGAGAAACAATGCCATGAAAAAATATAAGTATATTCTATGAATATCTTATATGGGAATATCGCGGTTATTATTCAGAATTCATGAAATTGGACGGTTGGGTAAATATGTCATGTGTATTCGATTTCTTTTGGAGTGATTATTACAGAAAAGCCCCAGATATGTTTCGCTCTTTTTCATCGTGTACTATTGTTACACAGATACGGACTTATCGTTGCAAACCTGCCCAAAACATGAAACGCACTTCACCCGACAGATGAAATTAAAATACCGACCAAGGAGAAACAAGTGGAAACGAAACCGGCTGCAAGAATGCACTCAATTTCGGCACATGACTATTCACAATAGGAAACCGGTACTGTTCCGTACATTGTCAACTACGGAGGGGAAAACTACAAGTACTATCTTCCTGAAAAGGTCATGAATATTTTTGAGAATGAATATGACTACCGGAGTGTTGTTTATTCCGTTGAACTTACCAATCCGGCAGCAGCTATCTTTGTTGAATTGGCAGCATTGAGCCAATCTCCAGCAAGCAGCGGAGGTGGTGACGGTCAAAGCGACCTGTCGTGGAGGGATAAGAATGAGGACGATATGAAATGGATACGTCGCTGTATGGATACGGTAACTTGTCATTTGGGCAAGAAACGGAAAACAGGAATAAGGAGATAACAGTTTACGGTAAGAACATCACAGGAATCAGCAGGATTCAGAAGGAGATAAACAAAGCTCCCGAAGTTCAAAATGCGGCAGTTTTTCGCAGGAGGTTAAGGTTGCAGCCGCCAGTTGGCAGCCGTTTATAATGCGACAGAAACGTTTTGTGAAAAGACAGGCAAACTCGACACCACACTTGACAAAAGACTGGACGATATTCGTAATGCTTCTACAGTGGTTATTCTGCCCGAGACCATTCGATATTTGACAGAAGTGCACGGCAGCTTCTGCCACATGTTTGGCAGTACAATTGAAAAATCGCGGTACAGGACTAATAAACCAATTGGATAACTGGTATTAGAAAATGGAGCAACGGATAGCGGAACATGAAAGGATGATCCGCAAGCAAACGGAACGTATAACTGTCCCTGGCAACCTGTTCTATTGCTTCGCGCCCATGTTTGTGCTCCTTGCCATATTCTTTGGTATCGTGTTTTAGGCAAACAGCGGCCTTTCCACATAAAGCTGTTGCAAAGTCTTCCGTGGATATTCCTTACTTTTATGATTATCAGTAACACAGCCATTATCTTTCACTGTTTGGCATAATCATAGACGGTAACAAAGGGAAAATAAAAATCACAGATCTATACTAATTTGCTGGTATTCCTACCAATATTGAAACAAAGTTTATACCTTTGTGCACAGTAATCACTAATGGATATCATGGCAAAAATTAAAGTTCAGAATACAGAGATAACTATCATCAACCACGATGATAAGGATTATATATCATTGACAGATATGGTGCGTAACATAGAGAACGGATTGGCTCTTATCGAAAAATGGTTACGCAACAAGAATACGATAGAGTTTCTTGGAATATGGGAAGAAATGTACAATCCGGATTTTAATTCCCCCGAATTCGAGGGAATTAAAAATGAAGCCGGACTAAATCGGTTTATTCTTTCAGTGAAGCAATGGACTGAAAAGACCAATTCGAGAGGGCTTATTGCAAAAGCCGGACGCTATGGCGGTACTTATGCCCATAAGGACATTGCGTTTGAATTTGCCTCTTGGGTTTCTCCCCAGTTCAAACTCTATCTGCTGAAAGAGTTCCAACGCCTGAAAGAACAGGAACAAACACAATTAGGCTGGACCGCCAAACGTGAGCTATCCAAGATAAATTACCGCATACATACCGATGCAATCAAGCAGAACCTTATTCCTGCCGAAGTAACAGCCAAACAAGCCAATATTATCTATGCTGACGAAGCCGATATGCTGAATGTGGCGATGTTCGGCATGACCGCTAAGATGTGGCGTGAACAACACCCCGAACTGAAGGGGAATATCCGGGATTATGCTTCTATTAACGAATTGATTTGCCTCTCAAATATGGAAAACCTCAATGCGGTATTCATAGACCAAGGCATTCCGCAGGGTGAACGGTTGATTAAACTTAATCAGATTGCAATTCAACAGATGAAAGTTTTAGAGGGTAATAACAACGACCGCAAGCTACTAAAATAAAGAAACTACTTTTAGAAGTATGACGTTTGGCAGGCCTTCCTTCCAACGAATATAATATAAAAAACATCGGAGTGACTTTCAAACCGCTCCAATGTTTAAATCTTCAGTTATAACTATTAATTCACTTTACCAATACTCAATGGCTCTTTTCTCAATGTATTCTTCTGGCAATGTTTGTTTTTTCCCGATATAATTCATGTCATCATCGTAGTCGTCATATTCAGTGGCATAGCTAACCTTTCGTTCCGTCCAATTGTTTTTCTTGTCGAACTGCGTATAGGTGTAATGATAGGTGGTTACACCTTCTTCGGGATGTTCCTCTATCATGGTTGAGGGATATTTGTCATTCCCCTTATATTGGTAGGTACATGTAACCATTGCCATTTGTGAACAAAATACATGTTTGATGGGCCGTTGGCTACTGTCAAACGTGTACTCGTGGTTGAGTTCGATATTGGTGTCCGAATCCGTATCGGAATGTAATCCATCCTTTATTGCTATATTGACTACAGCTTTTTCCCAGCCACTTACATTATAAGACGTAGGTGTAAGATATTTGTATGTCGTTTCTTTATCAAAGCTATTTTTCTGATATACAAGATTGTCCGACTAGTCAAATTTCAAGCATTCGTGTTCCTCCTTACTTGTTTAGGTATCAGTTTTTCAATTTTCCAAAGCACTATCGGCGGCATGGCTAGTTCCGGCAGGATCTCTGCGGCCGTTACTCCTGATCGAGCCATGTAGCAAGGAGATGAAATTGGTCAAGGTTAGGTTACGACTGCCCCCTGTTCGAAATGGCTAATTGTAATCTGGGCTACTTCCGATTGTTCGACCGGTTACTTCCTGCCCTTGCCGGTCGGTTTTCCAGACGCAAATTTGGACTGTCGCGCTTGATTCCGTCGCTTTGAAGTGCATTTCCTGTAAAATTCTTCCTTTCCGAGAAAGAGTAATTTTCCGGAAAAAGCGGCGGAAATGGCTTGTCCGACAGTCCCTTGAAGCATCTGTAAATCCCAAGCGGTTCAGGCAGAAAAAGAACCGAACAAAGGGAAATAAAATAAATCATTAAAAATTAAAGACAATGGGCATCAAAGAAAGCAAAGAGTACAAACTCGCGAAAGATTGGGAAATGTCGGTAAATAACTACGGATTCAATCCCAAGCGGTTTGCGGCTGCCATTCCCGAAAAGCACCCGACATTGCAACAGAGCCTTTACCGGCTTATTAAAGAATGTATTGCAGTCATGGCGGACGAAACGCGTCACTACGACGACCGCAACCGAGCCTCGCACGAAGAAGCAAAGTGCATCATGGAATATCTCAAGGAAAACGGAAAACACATCCCATTAAGATAACAAGCTTATGAAAACACAAGAAGTACAATTCGACGGCAATACTTACATCTGCCGTGTAGTAAACTCAAACGAGGGTGAAGAACTCCTTATCGGATCGACTGCCTTGCTTGATGTCCTCCAGCCTGGCAGCTTCAACGACGAAAACGAGGGTTTTGCGAGTAAGGAAGCCGAAAGGCTCTACGACAAGATTTTTTCTTCACGGACAAAAACGGTCTCAAATTACCAGACGAGGACCTGATTGCCGAACTGAAGCAGGACAATCCCGAATGGTTCGAATAACAATAAAATTAAAGTCATAATTATGGAAGAGTATGCAATACAGGTCGCACAGACCGCCAAAGAACAGTTAATAACCATGACACCGGCAAGTGTCCTCATGTCATGGGGTATCAAGGAATTTACCGCCATGGTGTACAACGGTATGCCTGCACTTCGTATCAAGGTGAACGGACGGTTGCACACCGGCTACGTGATAGTTGCGCTCAACGGCTCTGATTACTATGAGGTGTATCTGCTGCATGGAATCACCGCGGTATGTGTTAATGAGGAGGTCTGTTTCGATGAACTGGGTGATGTCATCGACAGAGCCATCGAAAAAGGCACGGACGAAAACGAATACAAAAAGTTCTGCGAGCAACAGCGTGCTCTACTATTCGGTGGCAGACTTACCTGATTCATAGATATAATATAGAAGACACCGCCCACATCGAAATACGGGCGGTGTTTCGCGTGAATACCCTGTTATAGTTTATAAGAGTGCGTACAAAATACAATGTTTCCTATCAATAGAAAATATTACATAGCCTGTCAATCCGTTTGCAAAAGTACATATTTCATAACGAGATAGGTTTTATTTTCTTTCTCGTCTATAACGAGGATACTGGACACGCATTTTTTCTTGCCAATAGGTCCGCCTTTAGGGAGGCGTTGGAAATCCCGGGAACTGACATTTACAGTTGTTCCCATTCACACACATCTCCCTGCAAATAAACCCAATTCATCACTTCTTCAGTTCGAAGCCCAGCCTTAACCCGTCATACGAGTCCGCGATGCTGTTGATCGTGGATGCCGTGGAATTGACTCTTGATGCTGTACTCGCGACGGTTTTCAGCACGGACATCAGTTTGTCCGCCTTGAAGACAAAGCTCATGCTCTCACCGGTGACGGTCACGTATGCCACGAGACAGTCTGCAATTTTACATCGTAAGCATAAAAACATTTTTTGAGAAATAAAATAAAAACAACTTTTTTGCACAAAAAATAAAAATATATTTACTTTTATTTGTGTCTATAAAAAATTACTCGTTACTTTGTAATCAATAATACCTATTGTGATTCAGAAGTATATAGCAGAAGCAAATTAATAGTAAAATTCTCTTTTTATACGCGTTTACCGTCGTGACGACAGGAATAGTAAAAAATAAATTTGCCTTATTTTTATCTAAGGCAGCTGAATATACTAGTTTGTGTTTGTTATAAGATATCTCGTCGTGATGATGAGATATCCTTTTTACCTGATAACTTTTTCACAATTAAACTTTACTAATATTATTTTATGAAGTCTCCATCTGTGACGGATCGAGGCTTTACCCCAAAAGAGTTTATAATGAATACCTTTCACTATTAAAATATAACTAGCCGATTTATCTTTAGCGATATTTAATTTTATTTGCTTGATATATCCTTTAGTGATTTCCCTTTGTTATTCATAAATCCTATAGGTTTATTCCGGGCAGAGAATCAATAAAGCATCCCTACCCGGTGTTGGTTATAAAATCTTTGCCAGTGCTTTTATCAACTCTTTTGTAGATTCGTTAGTAAGACATACAGAAATTGTTCCATCCTCTGCAACATCTTCCACTTTCACATTTTCGATCTCAAAAATCGGTTCATTGATATGCGCGGTGTACAACGGTATGCCTGCATTTCGTATCAAGGTGAACGGATGGTTGCACGCCGGCTACGTGACGGTCGCACTCAACGGCTCTGATTACTACGAGGTATGTCTGCTGCATGGAACCACCGCGGTATATGTTAATGAGGAGGTCTGTTTCGATGAACTGGGCGATGTCATCGACAGAGCCATCGAAAAAGGCACGGACGAAAACGAATACAAAAAGTTCTGCGAGCAACAGCGTGCTCTACTATTCGGTGGCAGACTTACCTGATTCATAGATATAATATAGAAGACACCGCCCACATCGAAATACGGGCGGTGTTTCGCGTGAATACCCTGTTATAGTTTATAAGAGTGCGTACAAAATACAATGTTTCCTATCAATAGAAAATATTACATAGCCTGTCAATCCGTTTGCAAAAGTACATATTTCATAACGAGATAGGTTTTATTTTCTTTCTCGTCTATAACGAGGATACTGGACACGCATTTTTTCTTGCCAATAGGTCCGCCTTTAGGGAGGCGTTGGAAATCCCGGGAACTGACATTTACAGTTGTTCCCATTCACACACATCTCCCTGCAAATAAACCCAATTCATCACTTCTTCAGTTCGAAGCCCAGCCTTAACCCGTCATACGAGTCCGCGATGCTGTTGATCGTGGATGCCGTGGAATTGACTCTTGATGCTGTACTCGCGACGGTTTTCAGCACGGACATCAGTTTGTCCGCCTTGAAGACAAAGCTCATGCTCTCACCGGTGACGGTCACGTATGCCACGATCTTGATGCCGAGCTTTCCTTTCATCGTTACGGTCTTGGCGTCGCTGTCGAAAGTGTAGGTTCCACTGGAGGTCTTGCCCTTGATGGTGCACGAATAGGAGCCGTCTTCGCTAAAGGTATACTGACAACCGTCCATCCCTACCTTTTCGTATACCGCTTGTATTTTCTCTTCCACTTCCTTGGCGGCCACCTCTCCGCCGGCCTTTGCCAAAAGGTTGTCACTTTCGAACCGGCACTCCGGTCCGACATACGTCCATGTACCGATAATGGAGGATTCCGTGGTCGTTTTGTCGCCCACCACGCTTTTCAACACACCGCTCAACACTGATTTTAAGTCTTGCGCTCCGGCATTTCCGGCTGCCGCCGTCATAACTGCTGCCAGACACAAACATTTTACTAACCTGTTTCCTTTCAGTTTCATTTTCTTGTCAATTTAAGTTTCTATTATTTTTAGGATATAATCAAATATTTCCGCTATTTGTCATGCTCCTGTACACTTTTTCCTACTTGTCTAAGGAATGCAGTCGCAAGAACTCCATAAGCTGCTGCCTGTAACTGTCGCCTACTGGAATCCGTTCCTCTCCGATAACGATGCGCATGCGCTCTATCTCCTTCACCTTTCTTATGTTGACAATCCAAGAGCGATGCACCTGCAGGAAGCAGGGCGGGAGCTTCTCTTTTATCTGGGACATTGAAGTACTGACGATGACCGGCTTCTTCTCTTCGGTGTGTATCTTCACGTAATCCCTCATTCCCCGTATGTAGAGTATACCAGCAATACGAATGTTGACATACTTGTATCCGTCCTTGGCCAACAAATAGTCTTCATCGGACGTGGTTGCCATGCTGTTGGAAACTTTCGCCAGTTTCAGCAACCTGCCTGCCGCACGTTGAAAGTTCGTGAAATCAAAGGGCTTCAGTAGATAGTCTACGGCGGGGAAGCGGTAGCTTTCCACCGCGTATTCCGTGTGGGCGGTGGTAAAAACTACCATCGGCGGATCAGGCAGGGAAGAGACCATCTCCATGCCGTTCAGGTCGGGCATGTTGATATCCACGAACAAAGCGTCCACCCGCCGTTCCATCATCACCTGTACCGCTTCCATGGGGGAGTCGCACAGTGCCACAAGTTCAAGAAACGGTATTCTGCGGATATAGCTCTCCAATTTCTCCAGCGCTATCGGCTCGTCATCAACGGCCATGCATCGTATCTGTATCATATTCGCAAGGGATAATCAGTTTTACTTGATAGATCTTTTCTTCTTTTTCCGTGATGTCCAACGTGAAGCCGCTACCATAGAGCAGCTGCAACCTCTGTCGGAGGTTGGTAAGGCCTATACCTCCCGTGCAGCCGTCCTTCGGAGGACACCTGTGGATGCTGTTCGTGCAGTCGAGGTGGAGCGTATCCTTTTCCATATACAGCCGTATTTCCACGAAAGATGGGGTCTGGTAGCTTATGCCGTGCTTGAAGGCGTTCTCAATGATGCTGATGAACAGCAGGGGCGGAAGGAGGATACGCTCCCGGTTTCCCTCGGGCAGTTCGAGGCTGATGCGCACCTTCCGGCTGGAATAGCGCTTGCGCATCAGTTCTACGTAACCTGCGATGAAATCCATCTCCTTGTACAGCGGGGTGCGAGGTTTCGCCCCCTCGTAGAGCATGTAGCGCATGAGTCCCGACAATTCCATGATCATCACCTGCGCCTTGGCGGGGGCTATCTCTATCATCCCATGTATGTTGTTGAGTATGTTCATGAAAAAGTGCGGGTTGATTTGTGTCTTGAGATGTTCTAACTCGTGCTGCAGGTGTGCAGCTTCCAGTCTGCGTGCCTTCTCCTGCTCCTCTTGGTAGCGGAAAAAGAAGGCGATGGCCAAGTCGAAGCCCAGCATCAGGGCGGCGATCACGAAATCCAGCAACAAGGGCATGGGTATCTCTTCGTGTCCGGCGGGATGCGAAGGGCGCAAAGCGGGAATTTCCAGTTCACCGCCTGCGGTATTCTTCCCGCGTTCTGAGTCATCCCTGTTCGGAAAGGGTTTCCCACCGGGAGGCCGTCCGTGGGGCGGCACACGGTGTTCCTGGACGGATGACACGCGTGGCTTCTCTATGTCCGAATAGTAGCGGTAGAGTCCGAAAAGACAGAGCAGTCCTATCACGGAGAGGACATAGACCTGTACACGGTGATGCATGAACAGACAGCGCACCGGCAGGCGGTGGATCAGGAAGAGCAGGAAAAAGGGAAGTATGGCCGCCCAAGAGTGCAGGACACCGTCCCACGAAAAAGCACTACCCACCCTCACAGCTACCACCAGAGCAGTGGATACGGGATATCCCCACACCATCCCCCAGAGGATGACATAGACAAGCCACGCGTATGAACGGGAAGCCGGGATCTTCATTCTTACTGCCATTTATCCGTCTTTATACAAAGAACTGTCATTTCCTGTCCCTTCTGCCTTCCGGTACGGCCAGTCGCCGTTGCTCCGTCCAGCGGGCATACTGCTCGTCAGTAAGCACCTTCTTCAGTTTCTTCTCGCGCTTCTTGCGCTGTTTCTCCATCTTTTCCCTGTCGCCTGACGGTGCAAAATCGCGGGGAGGACGGCGGTCCATGCCTTCGGGCGGACGGTTCCCGTGCAATTCCTGTCTGAAGCCTCCGCCCCTCCCGAAGTCCGGTGCCCCTTCCGGCCTGCCGCCCGTGCGGGGCATTGCCGTTTTATTCTCCGCGTCTTCACGCGCCCATTTCAGGTTCAGCTTGTAGAGCTTGTCATACTGCTTCTTTGTAAGGTCAAGCAGCGAGTCCATGCGGTCGGTGGTATGCCGTGCCGACTTCTCGGGCGAGAGGGGCACGGGTTTATAATGTTTCTCCTGCCGGCCGGGCATGTCCTTGTCCACCTCCTGTGCCGTGACTGTGCCGCCGTAAACGAAGAGTACGGCACATACGACCATCCAAAACTGTCTTCTAATATCCATATGTCTGTAATTTAATTTTTTCGAAAGTAAAAATAGCGTGAAACATCAAAAACAGCAAAATTAAATCTGCCAAACCGTCGTTTTCCTCTGCCAAACGGCGTATATTCCGCCAGCATTTGCCGGCAATAAAGTCCCGTTGGCAGATTTTTTTTGTGCGCGTATGCCGATCCGTTTACCTTTGGATCCGTAAATTAATGGCCAAATATTAAAAATATGGACAGGATCAACAGCATATTGCAGGGATTTGCCCCCATCTCGCTAGATGAGATGTCACGGGTGCGCCTGATGAACCGTATCGACACGAAGTACGTCACGACCGTACCATATCTTGTCAGACTGCTGGAGATGGCCGGCGGGGAGTACAGTGTGCAACAGATCGGCGGGTTATGTGACATACCCTATTACACCTGCTATTTCGACACCCCCGACCGTGACATGTTCGCCCAGCACCAGAGAGGTCGCAAGGCACGGCAGAAGATTCGTCTGCGCGTGTACGAAAACTCGGGCACGGCGTTCCTGGAAATCAAGGATAAAGACAATCGTGGGCGTACGGACAAGAAACGCATTCCCTGGACCGGTACCGGTGAGGACATCATGCCGTATTCGGACTTCATCCGGACCCATTCGCATTACATGCCGGAAAGCCTTGCCCCCCAGGTGCGGAACCGTTTTCGCCGCATCACGCTGGTCAATCGTCTCCTGACTGAGCGTCTCACCATCGACACCGGACTATGCTTCTCCAACGTGTCCACCAGGTGCGGGTGCTCGTTGGAAGGACTTGTCATCATAGAGCTCAAACGCGACGGGAATACCCGCTCGCCCGCTGGGGAGATGCTGCACGCACTGCACATCCATCCGGCCGGATTCAGCAAGTACTGCGTGGGCATGGCGCTCACTGACCGGCAGCTCCAGCAGAACCGATTGAAGCCAAGGCTGCGGATGATACGCCGCCTGCTGTATCCTGCCTGCCGCACTAGTACAACAACAATACTTAACAGATAAACATAGAATGATTATGGACGAATTAGAATTTATGGATGTACCTTTGGTGGACATGGTTGATATGTGGCAGCTGTTGTTGCGCTTCGCGTTCAACACCCTTGTCACGTGGTGTATCATCCATTTCCTTTATTATCCCAAGAGCAGGCGCAGGGACTACTACTTCACGTTCATGCTCATCAGCGTGAGCGTCTTTTTCCTGATATTCCTGCTGGGAGGTGTCAAGCTCAAAATCGGATTTGCCCTGGGGCTTTTCGCCATTTTCGGCATCATACGCTACCGTACCGAGTCGATGCCCGTACGTGAGATGACCTATCTGTTCGTGCTCATCGCCCTCTCGGTCATCAATGCGCTGGCCGTGACGCTCAGCTACGCCGAGTTGGTGGTCACGAACCTGATCTTTATCGTGTTCATACGCGTGTCCGAGGACAACCGATGGATCAGCCACGTCTCCTGCAAGCTGGTTCTCTATGACCGTATAGACCTTGTCCTGCCGAGCCGCAGGGCCGAACTGGTCGGGGACCTGCAACGGCGTACCGGACTCACGGTTGTCAGGGTTGAGGTCGGGGCGATGGATTTCCTGCACGATACGGCCATGTTAAGGGTCTACTATGCCGCCGATGGTGAGGATACCAATACGGTGGACCAGTTGATGAAATTACCTAAAACGACAGAATAATGAGAAAGGGAAGGATTATATTATTGCTAGCAGCCTTATGTATGGGTGCACCGGCCCTGCGGGCCCAGGGCCTGTGGACATCAGCCGGGATGAAATTCGGGTTGGCAAAGGGATTGTCGGGATACGTCGAGGGCGAGTTTCGCACGGCGGACGGGCTGGACGGGACAGAACGCTGGGCTGCCTCGGCGGGGCTGGACTACAAACTGTGGAGCTGGCTGAAGATGTCGGCGGGATACACATATATACACAAGCATGTCGAGAGCCGTATAACTAAGAAAGGAAATATCGTCTCCGATTACTGGCAGCCCCGCCACCGCGCATCTTTCGCCCTGACGGGCAGCTACTCGTGGAACCGATTCACCTTCTCCTTGCGTGAACGCTACCAATACACTTATCGTACGGAACAGACCGTGCCCAAGCGGGACGGTGACGACGGTTCGATGAAGGCGGACGAGTTGATCGAAGCATCGCACAAACATGTGTTGCGCTCGCGCCTGAAGGCAGAGTATAACATCCGTAAAAGCGGCTTCATACCCTTCGCCTCCTGCGAACTATATAACTCCCTGTCCGGCTTTGCGTACGAGAAAACGCGCTGGACGGTAGGTACGGACTACAAGTTCAACAAGCGCCATTCGGTAAGTGTGTTCTACCGCTACATAGACCAGAGCGATGACGATGACACGAACGGGCATGTCATAGGCGTAGGCTATTCGTTCAGGCTTTAATGTAAATAATGTAAATAAAGAAAATTATATGGTTATGAGACATAGTATGAAAAGAATGGCCGTACTTGTGACGGTAGCCCTCACGCTTGTCCTAGGGACAGTATTCTCGTCCTGCACGACGGACAACGACTTTGAGGAGCGGGAGATGGTTCCCGGGGACCTACCGGGTGGCGGTAATGGCAGCGATGACGGCGACGCGCCGAATTTCGACCCCACTATAATCGGCTGGGACGGACAGAAAGCGGACGATGCGGCAATGGATATCGCAGGGGCGGACGAGGATATTTATTGGGAAGCGAACGGGTTCGGCGATAACGGTGGCGTGACCGTTAATGTTGTCTACTCGGGAAGTTCGGCTACGGTGACTACTTCCGACACCTCTGTGGGATATTACACGGACGGGGCCTATGTTACCATCGACATGTTAACCTATTCGGTGAAGAATGTGGAGATCGTGGTTTCCGGAAAGAGCGATGATGGGCAGCTGAAAATCTACGGGGAAAAGAAGTTCAAGCTCACGCTCTCGGGCGTGGAACTTACCTCGGGCAAGGGACCCGCCATTAACGACCAGTGTAAGAAGCGTGCATTCGTACATCTGACGGAAGGCACGACCAACTGTCTGACCGACGCTGCGTCCTATTCGGAGGAGCCCCGTTATCTCAACGGGGGGAGTTCGGTAAGCGAGGACCGCAAGGGATGTTTCTTCAGCGAGGGCAACCTGATTTTCAGCGGTACAGGTGTGCTGGTAGTGGAAGGCAACTACAAGCACGGCATCGTCACCGATGGTTATTTCTACATGCGTCCCGGTGTTACGATTGCCGTAACGGGAGCAGCGAAGAACGCCATCCATGTCAAGGGTGATGAAGACGACAAGATCGGTGTATATATGGCTGGAGGTTTGATTTACGCCAACGTGTCGTCCACAGCGGGCAAGGGTATCAAGACCGATCTGGATGCCGAAATTGCCGGTGGGAGACTCCTGCTGAACACTTCCGGGAATGCAACTTACGATGCAGACGAGAAGGACACTTCCTCGTCCGCCGGCATCAAGACGGACGGCAATGTCATCATTTCCGGGGGGACACACACCCTGAAAAGTACCGGCACGGGCGGAAAGGGTATCAATGCTGACGGGGAGATCCACGTATCAGGCGGAGAGACGACCGTGACGACCACGGGCGGCAAGTATAACTACTCGCAGAGCCTGACTTCCTCGCCCAAGGGGGTAAAAACCGACGGTAATATTACCGTGAGCGGCGGCAAGCTGAATATCTCCGTTACGGGAGTAAGCGACGGTTCGGAGGGGCTGGAAAGTAAGGCGACACTGACCGTCACTGGCGGAGAGGTATACTCGTATGCCTATGACGACGCCATCAATGCCGCCTCGGCCATCAACATCAGCGGTGGAAAAGTCTATGCCTATGCAAGCAACAACGATGGTATCGACTCCAATGGTTCGCTGGTCATTTCCGGGGGACTGGTCATCGGCGTAGGGACATCCGCACCGGAGAGTGGTATAGACTGCGACAACAGCAACAGTTTCAGAATCAACGGCGGCACGGTCATCAGCCTGGGTGGAACCTTGCAATCCACTCCCTCCACATCCAGTACGCAGCGGTCGGTGGACTATAACGGAGTATCCGCTACAAAGGGATCGAAGATTTGCGTGTTGAACAGTTCGGAAACGCCAATTCTGACATTTGAGTTCCCCCGGACGATGAGCGGCGCGGCATTCTTCTTCAGTACGCCTGACATCGCCTCGGGAGCATCATACACCGTTTCTTCGGGCGGTTCGCTCGGCGATTACACAGACTCATGGAACGGATGGTACGGAGGTGGCACATGGTCAGGCGGTTCGCAGGTGGGGACCTTCACTTCGAGCAGCATCGTGACCACAGTCGGTAGCAGTGGTTTCGGTGGCGGTGGTATGCCGGGCGGCGGCCCAGGAGGCTGGTAAAACCGTATGGTACAATAACGGGTAGCAAAGAGGGTGTGTCAAAACTGACACATCCTCTTTTTTATATCGTTTCATTCGCTTCTCTCTATAGTATTTTTCTATGCCGCAATCTTTCGAGTAGTATACGTCATAATTGCTATTTGGGTTCTGTAATGTTTTCTCCATCGGCTATATAGGCTATTAATCAGTTTATAAAGGGTTCTATAACCTTCTTTAGCGAGTTTGGCACACATTTTCTTGATGTTAAAGGCTATTGCGAAGAAGGCAAAGTCCATTGTAACCTTGTCTTTTCCAACATGTCGGAAACGTTGGTATACCATATTGTATTTCATTTGTCCGAATACGGCCTCCGGTTCTATGCACCGCCTGCCTCTATGTTTGATTCCTTCTTCAGAAGTCTGTCTTTCACGTGCTCGTTTTTTGTATTCATTCAACCTGTGATTGACTTCAATAATACGATTTCCACGAGCTTTAAAACAACTTCCACGTAGAGGACACCCTTCGCATCTTTGGGCTTTATAGCGTGCACTTTGAGTAACATAACCGCTTGCAGTTTTATCCCGTTTGGTTCCTATACGATTCATGTGCTGTCCCATCGGGCAAACGTAATAATCCTCATCCTCATTGTAATAAAGGCTATCAGCATGAAACGGATTGGGGGTATAACGAGGACGCTGCTCTTTATGGAAAAAGTTATATTTGCCAAAAGACTCTATTCCATTCTCCTGCATAAACCGGTAATTTTCTTCTGCCCCGTAACCGGAGTCTGCCACACCGATACCCGGAAGCCTTTCGTAGCGGTGTAGAAAGGAAGTAAAGAAAGGAATGAGCGTGAGTGTATCGGTTGGATTAGGAAAGAAACCGAAGTCTGTAATAAACTGATTCTCCGTGCCTATCTGCAGATTGTATCCGGGTTTGGTCTGTCCATTCTTCATGGCATCCTCTTTCATACGCATGAATGTAGCGTCATGGTCGGTTTTAGAATAGGAATTGCGCTCACCAAGAATGTCAAGATGATTGTCGTACTCCATGAGCTTGTCCCGATGGCTTTCAAGTTCCTTTATTTGTTTCTTCTTTTGGCGACGGGCCTTTTTCTCTTCCTTACCATTCGGTTCAGGAACATGTTCCAGGGCGTTTTTAAGTTCATTCACTATATCAGAGAGCATAGCGGGGCTAAACTCCACAGGTGTATCTTTTACTGAATTCTCCTGCGCGATGCTTTCATCCACCTGTTCTAAAAGGACACGGATTTTATCTATCAGCTTTGCCCGGTTTCTTTCAACCGTCTTGCGCCAGACGAAAGTGTATTTGTTTGCCTTGGACTCAATCTTCGTACCATCAATATACTCTACATCAAGGCTGATAAAACCTTTGTCGGCAAGGATAAGAATCAGCTGGGTAAAGACATTATTAATCTCTTCTTTTACACGGTTGCGGAAACGGTTTATGGTTACAAAGTCCGGCTTCTGATGACCGGAAAGCCAGATGTAATGAATGTCTCGAAGTAACAGCTGCTCGATTTTACGGCAGGAGTAGATATTGTTCATGTAAGCATAGAGGATCACCTTAAGCATCATTTTAGGATGATAAGGCCAGCGACCTGTTTCCCTATAGAGTTTCTTGAAATTATCCAAATGAAGGTTATCAACTATCGCGTTGACAATGCGCACAGGAGCGTTCTCCGCTATGTTTTCATCAATTCTTTGCGGAAAAAGTACAGTTTGGTTGGGAATGTAAGGACGAAAATGTAACTTTGCCATAACTTAAAAGCTTATGCCTAAAGTTACAAAAACTTTGGGAAATAACAAAGTCCGAGCTTGTGAAAGTCCGGACTTTGCGCATAATAAAGAGGATGTGTCAGTTTTGACACACCCCCATATATGCTTTTATCGATTCAGTTATTTGTTCTTAATCTTATATTTATCCTATTCTTAGACACACTAAAAGCTAAATGGTAAAATCACAATTTCCATCTTTTCTCATCAACTCATAAAAAGATTTCTTGTTGCAGTACCCGCAAGTTGCTAACAATCAAAAAATATCATAATATCCTATTGAATGGCAAATTATAGGGCTACAATATCCAGACTTTGGATTACCATTTTCTTTAGATAGATCCGCGCCGGTTCAGTACATCCTTTATCATTTCTTTTACATCCTGACCTACCTGTATAAAATTTTTATATAGAATGCGCTCTCGCTCCTCCCTCGACTTGAACGTGTAGAACTTGGGCAGCGGCACGTACGCTGCTTCCTCTTTTTTGATTTCCGCTATGTTGAAATCTGTCTTGCAAAAAAACTTCGTGGTCTTGAACTCCTCCGCCTCCTGGATGTTCATAGAGCCGCCCATGCCGGTTTTCGTCTTGATGAAGTCCCGCGCCGTCTGTCCGCAGAGCCATCCCGTCGCCATATCCGAGATTTTCGAGGCGGGCACAAGGCTGTCCATGTTCTCGTTCAGGTTGATAGAGGTTTTGTCTCGGTCGATGGTTACGCCTTTCTTTACCTGTACCACCTTGCCGAAAATGTCGTTCGACAGCCATTCCAACGTCTCTTTCGAACGTGCCGAGCCACTGATTACGTTACCCACGGTCGTAATGATTTTCTCCATACCCACTTTCCCGTAGTCGGCCTCCAACTGCGGCAACTCCTGAAAACCAAGTGTTACCGATACCTTGTTGCTTCGCGCCGTACCGATCAGCCGGTCTATCTTGTGGAAGTACAAGGTTGGCAGCTCGTCCACGATGATGCTCACAGGGACGTTCTTTCCCTGCCCGGTGTTCACGCGTGTAACGAGACGGTTCAGGATAAGGGCATTCAGTGCACCGATGATACTCTCCATTTCTGGGTCATTTGCTATCAGCAGGTAGCTCGGATTCTTCGGGTCGCTCACCTTCAGGTCGAAATCGTCTCCGTCCCGGTGGAATATCCAGTAGCTCTCCTTGGTCGCCAGACGCGAGGTATAAACGCGCAACGTACCGATCATGCCTTCCAATTGTTCCATCGCCTTGTTTTTGAAAGCTGTCTGGAACGGGCCGAGTAGCGGCGTAACCTCGTTATCCGTTTCCAGTACCTCGAAAATGGTCTGGTAGCTCTCGTTCAAAAATGACAGGATATGCGGCATATCCGAGTATTTACCTAACCAGTAAGCCGGTTCTACGATGTTGCCGCCCTCACGGTCGCGCACCACGCCTGTCGGTTTCCAAAACTTCGTCTGTGGATCTTGCCGTTTCTCCGCATATAACGGTTTGCCGTTAGCGTCGTAGGGTTCTCGCTCGTAGTTCACGAAGAAGTAGATACAGGCGGCGAGGAAGTTCACGGCCGAGGTCTGGAAGAACTGGTCGCTGCCGCCGCCTCCCTCTTTCTTGCCTTTTTGTAAGGACTCCAACAACGTCTCCGCCGTCTCACTGGCTGCCGCAAGGTTGTTGATGTACTTTGCCTGAATCGGGTTCACCCGCCGGCTGTACTCCACGTCCACGAAGTTAATCATGTTGAACTTGCACCCCTTGGGTACTCTACCCAGTTTCTCGTTCTTCTTGTAGTGGTAATACAATTTTGTGGCGAGTGTCGGGAATTTGTAATCATAAACCACCATGGCAAACCCTTTTGCCGAATGTTGCCGGATGAAAGGCTCGATAATCGACATGGTCTTCCCGCTGCCCGGAGTTCCGACTATCCACGTGCCCCTAAAACAGTTGCTTATCGAAATCCAACCCTTACGAAACTTACCCTTGTAATAGTACCGCATGGGGATATTCACGCTGTACTCGTTCTCTATTTTCTCCTCGCATTGTTCAAAACTTTCATTCTCGAAGTTGAACCTGTCTCTCATCAGTCCCTCCTTGATGAACTTCGAGATATTATCCAGGGCGATATGCACCAGTACCACACCCACGACGGAAGCTATCATATAGAGAATGACATTCAGCGGCAGCGTGTAGAGTCGTGTCTCCATCGGACGGTTGAACAACCACACGGAAAGCACGAGCAGTAGCAGTCCGCACGTCAGCGGGTACACCACCTGCTTGCGAGCATCGAACTCTAAATGCTTTTTATTCCGCGTGCCCATGCAGGTGATACAGATAAGCAACACCGTCGCGATCTTGCTGTACACGAGGTTGCCGTCGTTGTAAATCATCCACCGCTTGATGCGTCCGTGAATATCAACTAGTATCCCGCCCCAATGGTCGAGTACCGCCGGATCTATGGCATACTCGAAAAACTCCAACAGCACGGAGACATATACCACCGCGCGGAATATCTTGTAGAACCCTTGTAACTCCTTACTCTCTTCCATGAATCAATCCATTGTTAGTTCCTGTTTCCTGCGATACCAGTGATTGCCTACCCGGATAACGTCCATGCCGAACCATACCCCGTTCTCGTTCAGCTTCGTCTTTATCTTTTCGAGGGTTACCGGGCCTACACCCCAGATTTCCATGAGGTACGACTCGTCAAGATGAATCAGGTCTCCGATATACGATATCCCGTGAGCCTCAAGATGCTTTCGGATGGACGGCGTGATCCACAAGCTGAATATCGGCTCCGAGAGGTAATGCACCTCTTCCGCCGGCAGGTTGTTCAGGGCTATCTCAAGTCCTTCCTTGATTCTCTTGACGGAGTCGATATATTCCTTCATCTTCTGAATGGTAAGTTCGTCCTGCCGTATCTCATCACGCAGTTGGATTGCTTTCTCGACAAGCTCGGCATTGCTACGCCTCAATTCACCGTTGATGTCCGTCATCGACCGGTTGTCCGCTTCCAGCCCGTTCCGTTGGTACTCCAATTCTTCGACAAGTTCTTGTAGTCTGGCAGCATGATCTTTCAGGATGGATTCTTTTCCGTGATCGGCAGACATTTCCTCGAAAAGGTAGCCGAACCGTTTAACCAGAAAATCAATATCTTCTTTATCCGAAGCGACGGAATCGGCAATCTTCTCCATTTTCCGTCGGCAGGATTTACCTCTCGTACATTTGTACATCAGGATAAGTGCCGTTATCATCAGCACCAACCCGACAAGCATAATTATGTCTATCGTTTCCATATAGGTTTATCATTTTATTCGTTCAGGGTTATAATTGGACGCACCTTGTGCGCTTGTATCTTTGGTGTTTCCTGCATCGCGCCGCTTCCGGTCGAATAGAGCCACGCTTTTGCGGTCTGCTGCCCTTCGACCTCGGTCGATGTCCAGTACCAGCAATCGTTTTCATCCAGTGGCAACGGATGCCCGCCACACCGCTCAATCACGGGATTGACCACCTCCCGCATGGCATACAGCAAGCGCATCTGCGCTACCGAGGGAATATATGCGCTCTGTCCGTGCCGCCACAGGTCGAAAACCGCTTCCGCCATCGGCGAGGCCGTTTCCTTGGTATCGTACAGCGCGAAGGTGTTCGCGTTCCCGTCGTGTGCCGTGATATCTGCCGAAGTGCCCTGCGCTATGCCGAGGCTGTCGGCGAATGCCACCGGGGAGATATCCCACAAGTATACCGCGTAGCCGTTACCCTCCGCACCTTCGTGTTTCCCCGTATCAAAGACGACGGCAATCGCCCGCTTTCCCGATAGTTCATACTGTGCATAGGACAATGCCGTGCCGTCCTCACATAGGATATGACCGGGACGCACCGCCGTGTCGGGCTCGTCGATATGCGCGTCGCAGGCGGCACACAGCACCGTTGTTGCCACCGCTACTATCCATTGTATCTTTCGTGTCATCATTTTTTTCTATATTTTTATATGATTCGTCATTCCCTTACCTTATCGGTAGTTTCACTCCCAGCACGACACCTGTCCGCAGCAGGTCCGCACCCTTTATTATCATGTCGCTCTTTACCTGCCAGTAGAGCGTCCACCCCGACCGCAGCACGTAGTTGTACTCGTAGCCGAAGTGCAGCCCGCCGAGGAACTTCTCCGTATTGCTTCCGACCGAAGCGCCGATACGCAGGCTGCCATAGTGGTTACGTCCACGCGCCACACACGGCTTGTAGGCTACACCGAAGCCATAGCTGCGATAGTTCTTCCAGAAGGATTCCGGACAAATATGGTCGCACGAGCCGCATTCCGTCCATTGCAGGTAGCCGTTCGCGAAAAACTCCCACGCATGGCGGTAGTTCATCTCGTGCTCGTAGGCAAGCGTCATATCCATGCCGTTCTTGTAGAGCAGCCCCACGCCGAGCGAGAGGCGGCCGCTGCCTCGTTGGGCGTTCGCGCTTAAGGCGAAGCATACGCAGGCAAGTAACAGGATGATTGTCTTTTTCATAGTCATTCCTCCTCCAATAAATCCACGTTAAACGAATCTGCCGCCAGTACATCCTCGTAGTCGATGTTCAGACTGATATTTCGGCCACTGATCTGCTTCTCCGTCATTTCGACGGTCAGCAGCTTACCGTTGGGAAAGGTCAGTTTCTTCATGACAATCACGTTCCGGTAGCCGTGCTTGAATGTCTTGTCCGGTTCCAGTACCAGCGCGGGCGTCAGCTCGATAGTCTGCGCATTGGTTGCCTTGGAAAGCTTCTTGTCTGCCAACTTCACCCGTATCTCGTCAATGTCAAACCGGATGTTCGTCCTGTTCTCGATGGAGAAGTCGATAAAGAAGTAGTCGCCCACCGAGTAGATATTGTTCAGTCGCATCACCATACGGTGCGCTTTAGTGCCCACATTGCGGATCTTCGCGGGCGAGTTCCAGATGCGCCGCGCGAAGCGTGTCATGTCGGCGGTGGACATCGACACGGTCGGGTTGTTATACGCGTTGCGCTCCAGTAGCAGGATTTCCTTGTCCGTTACCGCCTCTTTCATCCTCGTGGTATAAACAAGCGCGTACTGCGTGCGATAGCGTTCCGTCACGATGGTGACAACGGCGAGTACCTCGCCGTCCTCATGTCCCGCTTCCTTGGGCTTCAGCCGGATGATGTTGTTGATGGGTTGGTCGCCCGCCACCTTGTCGGTGGAAATATCCACGAAACGCACCGGTTCCGATGCCGTGATGACGGTCGTTATCTGCTCGTTCACCGTCAGTTGTTCCATTTCTTCGTAGGTCGTTTGTGCCTGCGCATTTTTTGTCCCCAGCAACCCTGCCGCCAGAAGAAATGTCATTACGATTCCTTTCTTGTTCATATTCATATCGTTGATGCTATTGATTTTATATTTCTTTTTCCTCATTTCTTTTCATTTGTCCCGTTCTCGCATTCCAGTTCCTCCCGTATGCGCCGTTCGGCAATCTCGCAGTATGTCGGCTCAATCTTGAACCCGATGTAATGCTGTCCCGTGCGTATGGCGGCCACGGCAGTCGTGCCCGACCCGATACAGTTGTCCAGCACGATGTCCCCCTCGTTGGTGTAGGTACGTATCAGGTATTCGGCCAATGCCACCGGCTTCTGTGTCGGATGATAAAACATTCCCGTCCGGAACTCTTTGGGCATATAGATAACCGATGTAGGATATTTCCAGTCGGAGATATGCGAGGGTGTAGGTCTCATTGCGCCATAACAACGATTCGTCATTCGTTTGAACATCCCACGGGGATGGTTCTTTTGACCGGGTTTGTAACTCATTTGCGGATGATATACCGGCTGCTTTTTATAGAATACCAGAATATCCTCGTGCTGCCGCAAGGGCATACGGTTGGCATTGAGATGTCCTGTCACCCGGTCCTTATGCCACACGAGGTTGTACCGCCACATTTTGGGCTGGGATAGCATGAGCCTGGCGGAAAAGAGCCCTTGCCCGAACAGGATAATGGGGCTGTCCGGCTTGGTGACTCGCCGGTATTGTTCCCACAGAGGCTCCAGTGGAATGGTGTTGTCCCATTTCGCATGTTTGTTCTGACGGTTCAACACCCCGTAAGGCAGGTCAGCTATCACGGCATCGACACTTCCGTTGGCCATTAGGCGCATACCCTCAAGGCAATCCATGTTGTAGATATTGTCCGTTTCTATCATGGCTTTACCGCTTTTCTCGTCCGTTCACCAGATACACGAATGTCCCGTATTTCAGGTTCACCTTATTTTTCTTGATGGCCTTGCTAATGGCGTTGCTCGTCTTCTGATAGGCATTGTTCACCGCCTGCATTCCCCATTGGGCAAGGCTGTTCCCGTAAGTGCCGGTACTCATGTTCATGTTACCCGACATCGCACCGCTGGCCACATCCTTGCTCGTTTCCCGGAACTGGCTATTGGGGACATACAGCCCTTCCATGCCGTCCGTGTCATAGAGCGTGAGGCTGACCTTCACCAACTCGTCATCCACGAGGATGCTGCTGATGTCGCCCTTTACGCGCCCGGATGAAAAGCCGCTCACCGTGGCGTACAGGTACGAGCCACGCTTTACCACGCACTCGTTGATCTCTATGTCATCGAGCAGGCGCAGCCGTACACGCGAACCGTCCACCCCCTTGATGTCCTCGTCGATAATCGCCTGAATGAGCTTCGGCTCACGGGCGTCCTTCGCCAGTGTATTGAAGTAGTCAGAGGTTGTCTTTACCTTACGTACCACCTCGCTGGGCGGTTCGTCCGCGGACGGGGCTTTGACCGAACGGCTCTCTTCGGAAATCCTCCCCTCGGCCACTCTGCCTTGTACCGGAACTGTCGTGGCAGTGTCCGCCTCTGCCGCAGGCATGGCAGCGTTCTGTCCTCTCAACCTCGCTTCAGCGAGGGCTTTTTCCAGTTCCGCGAGGGCTTCCTGCTCTCGCTTCTTGGTATCGGCAATTTCCGCTGCCGCAGCTTTCTCCTGTTGTTGTTCGTCGAGCAGGGCGATGTCGTCCTGCGTGTATTGCGATTCATACTGTTCTTTGTTATTATCGGTCTCTTCCCGTTCTATGTTATCCACAGCGGAGTAATCCTGTATCTTACCCCATGCCTTCGCCATGTTCTCGTACTTGCTGCCTATGCCGTCATCCTTGATCTGCGCCCCCGGCAGTTCGGGGTTCAAAAACTCCGTTGTCTGCAACGTCTTGTCTTGTATCTCCAACGTTTCCGTGTGAAACAGGTCGAAGATGAAATAGGACGCGCCGAGCAGTGGGAAATAAAGGATGGCAGGAAGCATATACTTCGGCTGGCGGAAATTGATTTTCTCCAATATCTTCATAGCATTCCTGTTTTACCGCGATTCGTTATCCTTGTTTCTATCCTCCCTCATTTCGCCCTCCTGCAACAGCTTGTGCCGCTGCCGCAGTACCGAATCCTGCATCTCCGTCGCCGTGCGGTGTGACGGGCTGTGCCGGTACACCGCCACCAGACGGTAGGCGTTCCAAGCGAACACCCCGATAACGAAGGTGAAGACGAGCACCAGAAACAGCGTTCGGTGCACGTTGGCGAAGCCCTGCACTCTGGCTGCCGCTTTGTCGATGCGTGTCGCCTTGGCGAACCTGCGTCCGGTCGCCACATCACGCTCGTAGCGTTCCTTGTATTGCGGATCGTTCTTGTCCGGTATCTTCTCGCCGAACAGCATCCGCCTGAATCCTTTGATATTCATATCCTTTTATGATTTAGTAGTTGCTCTTGTTTTTTTGCTCGATGTCTTTGTTCAGCAGCGTGCGCCAGTTCATGATAAGCAGTCCGTGCGGGTTATTGTCCGTTCGCGGCACACGTTTGAGCTGTCCCGCCGTAACCAGTTCGCGGGTGAGAATGTTGCTCCGGCGTTCGATGCGCTGCCGTCCGTAGTAGGTAAACTCCATGCTCTTTTTATCAAAGGCGATACTGTCGCAAAATATCGAGAACACCGCGCTTGTACCCAAGATATTGGAGTAGAAGCCTCTTTCTTTCAAGGTGTTGTATTGCGCCAGCCCCGTTTCATCGACTAGGTACATGGCCTTCTCCATCGTGTAACGGATGTATTTGTCGTCCGGAGCAAGGGTGAAGAAATAATGGTGGAACATCTCCACATGACTTTTCGCTTCCACGTCCAGCGTTTCGTCCATTGTCGTACGGTTCACCAGGATAGGCACGTTGCCGTCCAGCACATACACCTTCTTTTGCGCGTCTGTTACCATTGTCCGTGCTGTCCAGATACTTGACACGCTGATTATGATACACCCCACTAGGAAAGCGGTACAGATAATCCCCACCAGCCGGATTTTATTCTCTAAATGTTTGATAACCATGTATCTTTGCTGTTTTTTTCTTATTTGACAATCGGATATATTCATCATGCAGTATCGGCATGATCGCTTCGAGTAAGTCCATTCGGAGTTTCTCGAACTCCTTGGTAGAGATTTCCGTATAAAGTTCCAGTATGATTACCTGCACGAATACCCACCAGATGTCACGTCTGCGTTTCGGGCCGTTTTTCTGCAACTTGGCTACTTGCAAACGATAGGTCAAGTAAGTCGTCAGTGGGATGACATACCGGTTGTCCCGGTCAAAGGCTTCGTCCAGTTCCTTGTATTTAGGATCGGGCCGTTGTTTCGATACATGACGGATTTCTTCACTTACGCGCTCATTCACATAGTGCACGAACTGTTTGTTCCTATACCATTTCTCAATTTTCTTTTGTACGTTCATCTTTTTCGAATTATTTAATTATGGTTATTATCTCATCATCGACCCGATACCGCCCGTCGCCGTCATCTTGGCCTGCTGTGCCACACCCTCGCCGAAATTTCTCGTGCTGAAAGCCGTGTCGCCTTCAGGAATCATCCATGCTGCCAAGTCCGGCACAAGGTTCAGGCACTTAAGTGCCACGATGCTCGCCGCCATCAGATAACCGGCGGAGAAGAATGAGTTCTGCAGATAGGCGGCCATCGTCTGCTCGCTCGCTGTTATCGCCGTCAGGTTCTCCACTTGTATGCACAGCACGATGTCGAATAGGAGCAGCACATAAAAACCGACAAAGTATAGGCTTATTACAAAGAAAGAATAAGCGCATAAAAAGAAATAAAATCGGTAGAATATATTGTATATTAGCTATTTAATTATCTTTTCCGATTCTGTCCAAGAAAGTATATCAAGTAATGGTTTTAACGATATTTTGTTGTATTTTTGTTGCGTAATACAGAAAATTTTGGTAATTTTGCAGCGTAAAAACAGGGGTAAATCTGCCTGTGAAAAGAAAAAATATAAGGAAAGGAAAACATCATGGCACGACCGAAGAAAGTACAAAAGGTGAAAGAACCTGTCCGCATCCGTCAGCGAAAGTTGGCTAACGGAAACATGAGCCTGTATCTCGATGTCTATGTAAAGGGGGTACGCAAGGTGGAGTCTCTCGGATTGTACCTTGTGCCCGAAACGACACCGATAGACCGCCAGCAGAACAACCATGCAAGGCAGGTTGCCGAGAAAATCAAAGCCGAGCGCATCCTTGCACTGCAGAACCACGGTGTGCGCCAGTGGGACAAGGTGAAACGGTCGTGTATAACGCTTGTGGATTTCCTTAAGGAGTATGAGCAGGAGAAATTCGGTTTCTCTACATCCACCCTCAAAGGCAGACGTGACCTGCGGCTGAAAATCGAAACGTATCTAAAAGAAGCCAACTGCCCGGATATTGTCTTGGCAAACGTGGATGTGGATTTCTGCCGTGGTTTCATCGACTTTCTGCGCTATGCGAAGAACGGGGTGCGCAAGGATGGCAGTGTCATCAGCAACGGTGCGGCGCATCATCATCAGGCAGTCCTGAACGGTGCGCTGAACAAAGCCGTGCGTGACGGCATCCTGTCAGCAAATCCGTTGAAGTCCATCAGTGCAAAGGAGAAGTATCAGCCAACCGAAAGCATGAGGGAATACCTCACATTGGAGGAAATGAAAGCAGCGATGGCTGCGCCCTGCCCCCATGAGGATGTTAAACGTGCGTTCCTGTTCTCCTGTTTCACCGGGCTTCGCCTTAGCGATGTGCGGTCGTTGACATGGGGAAAGATTGTCAAAGCCCCCGATGGAAAGACCTTATATATAAGGATAAAGATGCAGAAGACCCAAAAGCTGATAAACGTGCCGTTATCAAAAGAGGCTGTCGATTGCCTGAACCCCAAAGAGAATCCCGAAGAACCGATTTTCACATTGCCGACGGGGACTTCTAACATTGAGCGGAACATAGAGAAATGGATGCAGAACGCACAGATAGACAAGCATATAACCTATCATTGCAGCCGACATACCGCAGCTACCATGCTGCTCACACTCGGTGCGGACATATACACCACATCGAAGCTGCTCGGTCATGCCAATGTGAACACGACCGCCATCTATGCAAAGATTGTGGACCAAAAGAAAGTGGAAACGGTCAATCTTGTGGATGACTTCTTTTCAAAGCAACCACAAACGGAGGGAAACAGATGAAAATAACGATAAGGACACGGATATTGAAAACGGGAAGCCGATCCATATACCTTGATTTCTATGAAAAGGGGAAAAGATGGATCGAGTACCTGAACCTGTTTCTTGTGCCGGACGACGCACCCGATGCAAGGCGACTCAATGAAGCGGCTATGGCAAAGGCGAATGAGATAAAGTCAAAGCGGATGCTCGGTATTGACGAGGACGAAACGGAGGCAGACAACGACAATACAAAGCAACTGCCCAAACGGATTTTTGCGGATTGGCTTGACTGCCATATCGAAGGAATTAGACGCAATCCGTCCTATTCTCCGGCAACGTACCGCAACTACCGTTCTTGTGTCAATATAATAAAGGAGTATCTGAAACACCGCCGCAGACCCCGCTTCCTGATGTCTAAAATCGACAAGAAGTTTATTGTCGGATTGCTTGACTTCATGAAGAACACCTACCGGAATACCAAATCGCCCGACAATCCCAAAGAATTGTCACTCCACACGCTGCATTTGCACCAGAGTACACTTGTGCGTATGCTCAATGCTGCGGTAAAAGAGGGAGTGATGGATAAAAATCCTTTCTATGCTTTGGGCAGACACGAGCGGATATCCAAACAACAGTCAGAAAGGGAGTATCTCACGAGGGAGGAACTTCTTGCGCTAATCGAGGCTCCGACAACCAACGAGACAACCAAACGGGCATTCCTGTTCTGCTGCTTTACCGGACTGCGGTATAGCGATGTTTCCGTACTGACATGGCGAAATATAAAACAGGTCAATGGAGGACTGGTTATTTCAATTCAAGCCATGCAAAAGACAGGGAAACAGGTAACGATACCATTGAACCAGTCTGCGTTGAAATGGCTGCCGGATAGAAACGGCTGCAAGCCGGGACAAAAAGTCTTTGATATGACCTGCCTTAGTGCCTGCGACAGATGTCTTAAAAAGATGGCTGTTGCCGCAGGGATAGAAAAGAATGTGAGTTTCCACACCAGCCGCCATTCGATGGCTACGCTGTCACTGGCTGCCGGGGGCGACCTTTACACAGTGGGGAAACTGCTCGGTCATACAAGCATCAACTCCACGCAGGTCTATGCCGATGTGGTAATGGGAACCAAGATTGAAGCGGTAAACCGGATTACCAATTTCTTTTCAAGGCAAAGTACGGAAATTTGATGCGGATAGACAAACAAGCATAACAAGATGCTTGACAGGACTTTGAATGGCGGTATTAACCAATATGTGATATAATCTGATTCGAGTCTTGTTATATCGACGAAAAGAAGCGACTCAAATTCATGCAACTGTATGTAGGGTATGAAGGCGTCAAATCCCATATCTTTAGCAAATTCAGTCTCAATGAATGATATGCGCTCCCGTATGTCTGAGTAATGGGATGATTTCTTGAAACAGGGGAAATCATCAGGGAGGGCATAGAAGTCGAACATCGTTGTGAACAGGTGTCGTTCATTGTCGTTGTCCCGATATTGTCGTCTCAATATCATAAGGTCGCGTTTGGCCTGTGCATAGCTCAACATACAGTCCCCGGGTATTCTTCTTCTTTGAAGTGAGAAGTAATATCGCTTTCGGGTAGATATTGAATTGCCGAAGGTATGGGGAAAGGACTTCTTTGACGAATCTTTCTTCTGTTTGACCCTCACAGAGTATGTGGAGAATGGTGTATCTCATACCGGACGCCCTCCAATCATGTTTTTGTTCCACAACTCACTTAGGGTATATTCCTCAAGCCAATCGTGGTACTCTTCTTCTGTCAACTTCCGGGCACATGTGCCCTGCATGTCCGGATCTCGCTCAATCACCGTGACTTCATCGGCCGAGAAGCCGTCAATGATAGCCATTGATTGAGTAGCCACAATAATCTGTGCGTGTTTTGAGACAGCTTGCAAAGTGAGACCTCCAAAACAAAACAGCGTCGGCTACAACTTGATTGGGTTGTAGCCGACGCTGCTATATGCTGCACCTTTAACGTGTAGTTGAGTTAATGCTTACGCTTTTGCCGTTATCGGCTCATTATCGTTGATGCAAGCAGAAAAAACGCAAGCATCAACGTAAAAAACAGGATATTTATTGGCTTTTTCGTTATCTCAGTTTGATTATAATGATATTCTTAAAAATGAATCAGCTCCTGTCCAGGCATTATCTACAGAGAACCGGCGGTCTTTGTCAGACAAAATTATTGAACTAAATTCAGGGAGTACAATAGGATTTTTTCCATCCGGATGAATGATAAAACGCAAAGAAGTAGGATTCTTGAGTTGGATATTATGGCCATTTACGGGAGAGATGGAAACACAACTCATAAAGAGTTGACGTAAAAGGTATTCCTGTCCCATTAATGTCCCTCCTGCACCATATCCGATGGTACGTCTATTTTCAAGAGCATCTCTAATTGCATCAAGAGAACGGTCCTTCGCTAAGATTATCGTCATGTCCCGACGTAGTCCTCTACCAATATATTCCTCAAACGATGTATTGTGAAGGTCGGTCGTCGATGCTACGAATAAGCTGTCTTCTTTTGCCCGGTCTATAGTTCCGGGACAAAATGCTGTGCCATTGTTGGTTTCTATTCCGTCAATAAGCCCTTCGCCGTATGCTTTTAGTTCAAAATCCGGATGTTGAATCGATTCACGGCGCCAACCGGGATGATTATGCATCACCAAAGCTCCCTGAGCTTTGGCGTTGCGAATTGCGGTGAGAGGATTTGGGTCATATATGCCATTGTTATCTGTTGTGAACAGAGCGTTATAGTGTCCGATACCTTTTGGCTCACGTGTGATTTCTGTACCGGGAATAATAAGCAGACCATAGCTGACGGCAGCTTTCTTGGAAAGTTCAACAGATTTGTTCAGATCTTGCTTTGGTTTAACATTAGTTTTTTTATTCACATTATGAGCCTCGATACCATCAGGGAGTGTAGCTCCCAGATAACCTATCATATCAGTATCGGCGGGATGATATTCAATGTGATCAGTCACAGAAATAGCATCAAGACCATCGAGCCAGGCTTCCCGGACACGAGCAGACGGCGACAGATGTCCGTCAGAAAAATATGTATGAAGATGAAGATCCGCCTTCAGTGGAATATATCCTCCGATGGAATCGGGAAGTATGAACTCGACGCGAGTGGAGGCTCCTGTACGATTTGCCTGATGTAACATATCACGATTTGTAGCCTCGGTGTAATATGTTTGCCCTGATGCTTTTACTTGACCGACAAGAAAGATGAGGGTAATAATTATAAGTTGTTTCATTGTTTTATAAGTTGTTTAATTGTTTTATAAGAAGAATTTAAAACTATCAGAACCCTAAACCATCATCCCATCCGGGATTCTGTGTCAAGCTTTTATTCAGCGAGCGTTCATGGATAGGAATTGGGTAAAGATAATCTCTTTGCTCATTGAAGTTAACTCTTGGAACACTCCTGTGGTAATAAATGTAGCCATGATTATTATTTGACAACAATATATCCTTTCCGAGAGCATATACCTGAACTCCAACTCCGGCATGGGGTTTAGAAGTACCCTGATTATAAAAGATCACGTCAACTTTCCCATCCCCGGATAAGTCATATTCTCCGGCTCCTGCAATATACATTCCCATAAATGGAGAAAATGATTTATCATCAGAGTCATTTATTGCATATCCTGCTTTCCATCGCATAAGGTCAGACCAACGGAAGCCTTCTTGTACGAGTTCAACGGTACGCTCACGACGTATTTCAAGTATGACACCCTTGTTGGTACCTTCAACATTTGGGAAACCTGTTTTAGGGTCGCAAAGATATGGATCAGGGATAGCGTTCGACATCTCCATGTCAATCCCGGGCATACCGACACGACCACGCAGCAGATTTACGGAGCGGTCAAGATCCGACTGCGTCAATGTCCCCAGTTCTGCCTTTGCCTCTGCATAATTCAGAAGGACTTCAGCATATCTGATGACAGGTAAATCATTTACTGAATAGCTTGCCCTGTCGGTATTGCCTCCGGCAGCCGTGGGATCTTGTACGAATTTGATAGGTTGATATCCTGTGATTGCAACGCCGAGGTCCGGAGCGAGAATCTCTTTCTTTCCGATTCGTGTATAACCGGGGGTACGTATAGACTGAGCCAAACGGGGGTCACGGTTTGCAGTCTCTTCATTAAATCCCATTGTCTCCCAACCGGGACGGTCAGTAAATCGGGTTCCATCTGAATTAAGATACATACAAACCATCTTGCGGGTATAGCCGGGACGTCCCTGATTGCTCAACAGCATGTGTGCGTTTGAGCCATGTGAATTGTTAAAGATTGCATAGCGGTAGCTAATGGCGAGGATATATTCGTTCGGATTGGCATCATCCTCTGCAAAGAGAATATTGTAGTCGGTAGAGGGAGAGCCGGTAGAATAAAGCGAATATTCACCACTGTCAATCAGCTTGCCTGCTGCATCAGCCGATTGGGCTAAGTAATAGTCTGCGTCATGTCCTTCAATCCGTAAGTTGTGATACTTGCGATAAGTACCTTCAAACAGACATACTCTGCTTTTGAAAGCGAGAGCAGCACCTTTGGTTACTCTATAGGGGGCTTCAGCCTCATTTTTGCGGGAGGGAAGATGTTCGATTGCGAAATCGAGATCCTCCAGCATTTTCTGCATCACTAACTCGCGTGAATCGCGAGGCTTGTAGAGTTCAGGATCAGTATCGCTGAGTTCGGCATCGTACCAAGGCACATCGCCAAATCGTTCGATTTTGTCAGCATAGAAGTACGCACGGAAGAATCTGGCGACAGCTGAATATTTTTCGGCGGCATCGGAATCTTCGCATTTGTCAATGTTGCCAAGCAAAGTGTTGATACGTCTGAGGTCTGTCCATGACCATCCACCGCCTGAAGCGGGGACGGTACGATAGGAGCCTCCCATCAGCTCATCGGAGAGCGACTGACATACATAAATGTCGCTCTGATCCTTGTATTGAACTTTGGGAAGGATGTTATTATATAAAGGATTCGTGAAGAGCTCCAGGTCTGAAGCTGTACGGAAATATTCTTCCGATGATATTCTGTCCTTCGGCAGAAGGTCAAGATCGTCGTTGCACCCACACATCAGAGTGGCAGCTACGGTGAAAACCAGATATTTTATTATTTTCATATTCTCTGTTAATTATAATGTTATATCAATTCCGAACATATAGGTTTTTGCCCAAGGATAATACATCGCATTAAGTTGATTGCTGGTGCGACTGAAGGCGGCTTCCGGATCAATATATTTGGAATGTTTCTTTATGGGAGACCAGTAACACAGATTCTCGGCTGTGAAATATACGCGCAGTTGTTTGATTGATACTTTTGAAAGTATTTTTTCGGGGATAGAATATCCTATTGTCAGATTTTTGAAACGCATATAGCGGATATTCTGAAGATACCTGTCATTTACAAAGCTTAACTGACCATTTTTTGCTGACTGTCCGAGAGGACGGGGGAAATATGCACCCGGGTTGTCCTTCGACCAACATTGGTCGATAAAGTTACGTGGTATATATCCTGCCACAGGATCCGAAAATGAACCCCAAAATTGGTAGTTATAACCATTTGGATACCAATAGTGGTTGCCGGTTCCTTGAAAGAAGGCATAAATATCAAATCCCATATAGTTTAGGGACCCGGAGAATCCATATTGGAGGGTAGGAAGTTCATTCCCGATGATTTTTCTATCACCCGGTTTCAAAGCAGAGTCCTCACCTATAGATATCTTGCCATCTCCATCAAGATCAGCAAATTTAAGATCACCTGCCATCCATATCCCTTGAGGAAGATTCTTGGCAACAACTCCAAGATCGACCTGAGATGAATATTGGGCTGCCTCTTCATCAGAAGCAAACAGACCATCTACATGATAACCCCATATTTCACCAAGTTTCATGCCCGGATAGTATTTCTTTGCAAATACTTTCTCAGGATTATCATAACGTGTTATCCGTGCATCATAATTACTGAGATTGGCAGAAACAGAATAAGAAAGGTTGTGACCGAATATCTTCAGATTATCACGCCATGTGGCAGAAAGTTCATATCCTTTTGTCCGCAAGTCCGCCGTGTTCATCTGCGGAGGAGTGGCACCATATACTCCGGGAAGCTCAATACCATCGGTAAGCATATTAACAGTATTTCGCACATAAATGTCTCCGGTAAAATTCAGACGATTGTTGAACATCGCCAGATCTGCACCAATATCCCACTGATGTGCCGTTTCCCAAGTAAGGTTTTGTGCTATCGGCGCTCCGATAGACGAATATTTCGCCTTTGTATCAGAACCAAAGTTGAATGTGTCAAAGTTACTGAGAGTAATCATACGAAGGAACGTATAAAAAGAAGATACGTTCTGGTTTCCCAGACTTCCGTATGAAACCCTAAATTTCAGATTGCTAAGTGACGGGCGTGCCCATTCCATGAATTTTTCTTCGGATATTCTCCAGCCTACGGAACCGGAAGGGAAGAATCCCCAACGGTTATTGGAAGCAAAACGGGAAGTGCCATCATAACGTCCGCTAATCTCAGCAAGATAACGTCCGTCATAATCATAGTTGACACGTCCGAACCATCCTGCAAGCTTGTATTCGTTCTGACCACCTCCCATTGAAAACATGGTTGTTGCGAGATTCAAGTCATCGAGGTCATCTGATGACAACTCATAACCTACTGCACTGAGATTTTTTTTATGCCAATGTTCATAATTAAAACCAAATGTTGCGGCTAAATTATGTTTATCATTCCAGCTTTGATTATAATTTGCATAGGCATTTACAGATATATAGTTCGATGTATAAACCTGTTCAGTAAGTTTGTTTTGTCCGGCTCCAATCCCGTAAAAGTCCATTTCGGAATCAGGATACATCCTGAAATTCAAATGATTTGAACGCCAATAATTACGGTCCTGATCAAATTTGTATGAAAAATCGCCTGTAATACTTAATTGCTTGATAGGGGTTACTATAAGACGGGAAGTATTTACAAAACTCATATTGCGTTCAAGATTTCGATGTGAGCCCTCTCCAATCATAATATGACGGCCATTTGCCATTTTTGTACTCTGATAAGGTACTGAGTATATCCATGTTCCATCCGGATTCTTGTTGGGATAACATGCAAATGCACCATTTGCAGAATATCCGAATGTGTCTTCTATACTGCCGTTTCCCTGAGATTTATAGGAAGTAGAGTAAAGTGATGTGTTATTGGAAAATCGCGCCCATTTTGTAACAGGGAACTCTATTTTAGACCGAAGATTATATTTGTTATAGGTATCAGGATTAACTTTCAAGATGCCTTTACGGTATTCATACGCTCCGGATACGAAGTAATTTACATCGCCAATGCCGCCTGACAGTGATATATTGTGCTGCATTTTAGGCCGGTTATCACTGAAATTCATGTGATAATGGTCATAGTTTCCATAATATACCCACTGTTTTTTTCCATTACGTACATCTTCAACTACCCACGGACGATCCGGATGTTCCGTACGGTCGTTGACGCGTGCCAGTAACTCAGCCATATCCTCGTCTGTGTAGTCTATGATATTTTTACCGTCTTTAGCTCGGGCAAATAAGTTGGCAGTATAGACAGACCAATAACCACGGTCCTCATAATCTGTACTGTTGGTGTTTGCCTCCCAGCCGAATCTGCCACTGTATCGAACTGTAGTCCTGGCTCTTTTCCCTGTTGCATCATCGCTTTCTCCAGCCTTAGTGGTGACCAAAATAACACCAAATGCGGCACGAGCTCCATATATGGCTGCGGCTGAAGCGTCTTTGACAACTGAAATACTCTTGACATCGCTTGGGTTGACTTGGCTAAGATCACCTTCAACACCATCTACCAGAACAAGAGGATTGGTGGCATTTACTGAAGTGGTGCCACGTACATTGATTGATGGAGATTTGTTCGGAAGACCGGACCCCGTCGTGATGTTAAGTCCGGGAGTCGTGCCTTGAAGCATTGAGGTAAGTGACTGGGACGGACGATCGGAAAGCTCCTTATCTGTAATTACCGAGACCGCTCCTGTGAGATTAACCTTTTTTTGTGTGCCATAGCCCACCACTACGACCTCATCAAGAGCCTGAGCGTCTTCAGTCATTGTTACGGTTATTTTATTCTCGTTAGGCTTCAAATCTATTTCCAAAGTTTGATAGCCTATATAGGAGAAAGTCAGTTTTTTTACGCCGGAGGGAAGTGTAATTTCAAACTTACCATTTATGTCAGTCGTTATCCCGATCTTGTATTCTCGATTGAATACACTGACACCCACTAACGGGTCTCCGCTTTTTTCGACAACTTCACCGCTAAGCGTTCTTGTCTGTGCTGCTGCTCCGATTGCAGTTATGCAAACCACGAGCAGCAAAATTAATTTTTTTGTTAATGCACTCCTCATAACATAAGATAATTATTAATTCATTTCATGATTTTTGTGTTCTATACATTTTGTTTTCGCTGCAAAATTCCATAAATTTTATTTCATACTTATTTCGGAAATATTAAATACTTATTTTCTTTAATTGTGGGGACTACTTGTTTCTTGTGTACAACTACCTGCGCGGGAGCAAGAAATTGATGCTATATTTAATTCCCAGCCTGTTATAACCATTCACCCGTTGTTGCACAACTGATTGATTCTATCGCTTGTCTTACCTATATACCGGAAAGCACACAAGGCTTCTTGCCTATAATTATAAGCGTAAGCGACGGGGTTGACAGCCTTTCATATCGTTACAATGAAGACTGGTAACAACTGACAGAATACGACTGGCTGGATGCCATAATGCCGATTGAAATGTGCGAATGGACATCAAATGGCTGTCCGCTTCCACCATTAAACGAGGTAGTAAAAGTAGTAGGTGTTCCCCGTGTAAATAAAGACGGTTTACTAAAAATAGACTGTTCGTATGACACATCCCCGGTTTATACCAGTTCGGACAAATCTGTGCGCATTGACGACATCCGAGAAAAATATTTTGGAGGATTATCTTGCCGACCGAATGGCGGCAAGCAAGGATGTAAGCCGATTTATTAACGTTTGTAGTCGGCGGGGTATCGGTATTCAGTTCATCGTTGACGGATTCAAAGACGGGATAGATTATGACCTCTCCACACCGGAGTTTATCAAGCAGTGGGAAAACTGGGGCGGCAGTGATTCTATTGTAGTTTCACTGCCGAAGCAAAGACAATAGTTCAGATTGCTTTGTCGCTGCCATTACAAGAGACAGCCTATAAAGAGAATGAACCAATGTTCCCCTATAAAGGGACTGATTATTTGCTTCTATTTTTGGTTTCCTTTTTAACGGCTTTGACCTGTTCCCGAAATATGGTCAGCGTGGAATCCACGCCGACCGTTTCCGTCAGTTTCTCATAAGCCCCGACAGTCACAGCTAATCCCGGATGCAGTTCATTGAGCATGACCGTAGCCACCCGGTATTTGTCTGCGACCGTTCTCAACCGTCTGTTTTCCTCTCGGTAATCATGCCATTGTACCCAACTGACGGCAAAAAGGGCAAAGAATACGAGCGTACAGCCTATACCAGTCCATACATAAGGATTTTTGTGCCAGCCATCGGGAACTCTGCTCCATAACAGCCTTGTTGCGTTTATTGCCTTGTCCGGGCGGATTGTCTGCCACAGTTCCCGCATGAACCCTTGCTTTGGTTGCGGCTTTTCCGAAGCCAGCCTGTCATTCTCAATGTGATTTGTAAGCATTTCCAGAATCATGTTGAGCTGTTCCTTGATAGTGGGAACACCGCTTTTGCGCATTTCCTTGTCGTTGGCATTTAGATATAAGCGCAGACTCGCTACCGCCTCATCACCTATTGATTGCTTGTATTCCTCGATGGCTTCCTTGCTTCCGAAAATGACATTGACATTTTCCGGTGCATTGCCATTGAAGAACTGTATAACAGGCTCCAGCTTCGCTTCCAGCCTTTTCAATGCCTCGCTCTTGTCCGGGCTATCCTTTGCGTCCAGTTTCTCCTTGATTGCCTCAATGTCCTCCGCCAATGCCCCGATAAGGTCGGCTATGTTCTGTAAATTGTCCTTCATCTTCTTCTCCTTCTTGGTTTAAGTTTGTCCTTTTCGTTGTCATTATCGCCCCAGCCGCTTTCGTTTCCTCCACCTCCGCCGCCGGATGACACCTTGGCTTGGTGCGGCTGCAGGCACAACTCTATGAGTGCGCCGATAGTTACTTGAACGATGTTCGAGCCGGATTCAGCAAGATTGCCGCCGTTGCCGTCCGTTTCCGCTCCGGCTGATGATGGTTGTTCTATAAAAGTACCTACCGTATGGCTATCCGTTGCCATGCCTTGCATGGTTGGTGGTGTCCGTCCGTCAAAGCTGTTGTCCGGCACACGGGGCTTCCATTCCATACCCTCGACAATGCGGCTTCCGAACAGCCTGTCCAGCTTATAAAAGCTCATGCTCCGGTCTATCCGTGAGCCGCTGAACGAGATTTCATCTTTCGTGAACGACACTCCGATGATTTTACCTTCATTTCTATTGTATTTGAAATTCGCTCCGATGCCTTGTTTCGCCAACCTATCACACAAATCCGACCAGCAGTTACAATGGGGTAATGCCGCCTTGATAGCGTCATAGATTTGGTATTTCACCTTGTCCTTTCCACGCAGGCGGTCACGTTTCACGTTCATCTTGCCCTTGGAGAAGTGTAGCCCGTATTCCCTCGTGAGAGCCTTGCATACCTTCACGTTTCGCACATCATCGTTGCTGTCGCTGACGGTCTTCCCGTCATTGTCCACCCTGTTCGCCACGATGTGCAGATGCTGGTGTTCCCTGTCGGTATGGCGGCTCACTATATACTGGGTGTTCACAATACCCATGCGCCGCATATACTCACGGGCGATTTCGACCATCAGGGCATCCGTAAGCTTGGGCGCGTCCTCGTGTGCGAAGTCCAGCGATATATGGTACACCGGATTTTTCAGTTTGCGTCCCGGCTTGTCGTCCGCCTGTCCCTGCATACTCCTTGCGATGGAGGTGTTGTCATCAAGCCTCACGTCCTTGCTGTCGATGAGCCGTGCCTTCTTCGGGTTATTCACATAGTTCCGAGTTGGCGAGCACCTGCTCGCGTTGCGAGGCATTGGGGTAGAAGCTCGGATCGCTGGTACCGAAGCGTGTCCATGCGCTTCCGTTCAGGACACTGTTGTCGTCCGTCGGAGGGTAGTAGTCGCACAGCGTGATGCTTCCCTGCTCGCGCCGCGCGATATACCACCGCTGCGTGTAATAGTTTCCCATCGCCTCGTCCAGATAATCCGTCATCCACGACGTGAGGTCGTAGTTGCTGAAATCGAACAGCCCGGCCACGTTCTCCTCGCCGCCAACCATGCTGATCAGCAGGTTGCCTATACCATGTTCCGCCTGTTCGAAGAGTGCGCCGTAGTGGTCGTACAGGTTGCCTATCTCCTCGACCCTGCCGCCCAGCAGGTTATGGAACGAGCTGGTTTGCAGCAGGGTGTCGCCGAGATTCTCGATACCCGAGGTCGCCAGCCCCACGCCCATGTTATAGAAGTTGTCGAGGTCGCCTTTCAGGTGTTCCTTTGTAAAATTGCCCGGCACACGGGCGAGGTTGTCCATCATCCGTTGCCAGTCGATGCCGCCCAGCTCCGATAAACTCAACAGGGAAGCGACATCCCTGTTGAGTTCCAGAAAGGCTATGTCCGAGAAGGTCAGCGAACTGTTCGTTACGATGCTCTCGAATTGCATACACAAACTCTTCGTGTCGTCGCAGACCTTCATCAGATAGCTGCCCCAGTAGACAGCCGTCTGCGGCGAGCGGAGCATCAGCTTCGCCACCACCCATATTTTCGGCATGATCTTTTCCGCCACCATGCGGTAGATGCGGCGGTAATAGTAATTCTCCGTGCTGCTGCACCAAATACCGAGGTCGGACAGGGCTTTGTGCTCCAGAAACTTGGAAGCGAATATTCCCGCCGTCGCCACCTCCGCCGCCGTGTAATGCTTCAGGATGTCATCTACCTGCTCCCGGTAGTAGCTTTCGGCCACGGCCTCCGTACCGAATGCGACAGCCATCGCCGCTACGGTACGCGCATCGTAGTTCACGCTGTAATACTGCGCGTGGACGTACTGCACGACAGTGAGCGCAAATACTATCAGGACAAACGACAGCCGTTTCATCATCTTAACCCTCTTTTACCTTGTTTATTTCCCTTTGCTCGAAATGCCACTGTTCGGTTTCGATGCAGTTTTCCGTGACAAGCCGGCAGAACATATCATGTATGACGGTGGCGTCCCCGACGGCTTTCCTGATCCGAACCTTGCGTGATCCGAACCATCTCATGTACCAGGGTTGTCTCAAATAAGCCTCACGCACAGTCTGGTAACGTTGCCATCCTAAGTCGTCCAGCCTGTCTCCGTTCAGCGGGCTGGCGTTCAGCCTCCTGTCCAATTCCTCCCTGAATCCCTTCTCGTCGAAGACCGGCCTGCTGCACATCCTGTCGCACATGTCGTAAAACTCCTTCTCTTTGGGATTATCCTTGTAATACCGGTCCAGATACGCTTCCAGTTCCGCGTCCGGCATACCCAGCCGGAGGGAATACTCTGACAGCAGCCTTTCGATGGCCGACACCTTTTCCGGTGTCAGACCGTATGTCGAGAGCAGTTGCTCTTTCGTCAGCATACAAAACTCACGGATAGACAGGCCGTTAAGTTCCGGATTGTCGATTGAAATCTCCTGCCTTGTCAGGCTGCTCTCGAACCCCATCTCATTCAGACCGAAGCCGAGAGACAGGGTAATCAGAATCCTTTCTTTTTTCATTGCACCTATAATCTTTTTATTAAATTCAATACCCGTCCCGCCTCGTTCACTTTTTGGGCGAAGGGCAGGGATTTATCGATTCCGCTGGCGTTCCAGTCGCGGCAGTACGCCTCGATAGCCTCCTGGTGGCTGCATCGCAACTCCCGCTTGTAGAGTTTCAAGGCTTCCTTTTCGGCCCGTTCGGTGGTGTAGGTCATGTAACATTCCCTCGGCTCTTCCACGCCGTACACGCCGCTGGTCGTTCCTCGCCTGATAAAGACCTCCCGGAAGAAGCTGCGCCCCTCCTTGTTTTCGAGGCGGTTGATCGTGAATATCTTCTTGCAGTCCACGTCCGTTAGGCCGAGAATTGCCTTGATAGTGTCGAAACGCTCTTTGAACTTGCTCTGGTCGAGCAGCATCACCACGTCCGAGTTGTTGATGATGGCCTCCTTGACAATCTCGCTCCCGATGATGTCCTGTATTTCCTGCGTCACCACGCCGACACTGGCCCAGAACTTACGTGCGGTCTTGTACATAAACTTGATGTATTCCGCCATCAACGGACTGGCAATGGCTTTCCATGCTTCCTCGATGACCAGAACTTTACGGTTCTTCTTGATGCGCATCTTTTGCAGGAACACGTCCATGATGATGAGCGTAACCAACGGAAAAAGCAGCGGGTCATCCTTAATACTGTCGATCTCGAAGACCACGAAGGTCTCGTCGAACAGCGAGCTGTCCATATTCTCGTTCAGCGTCTTTTCGTGGTTGCCGCCCCGGTAGAAATCCTTCATCATGTAGCGATAGGTCGAAAGGTCGATGCCCGTAATACGGTTCTCCTCGCAGATGTCGGGAATGCGCTGCACGGAGTATTCATAGAAGGAGTTGAATGACAGCTCTTCCACTTTCAGCTCCTTTCGCCTGCATTCTATCTCGTCGATGATACCCTCTATGCGTGCGCTCCGTTCCTGTTCGTTCTCGTTCCGGTTCTCGCTGTTGTTGCGGTCGTCGATAACGAGGCTTTTGCGCAGGTCCTCGCGCTGCTGGGGCGTGAAGCCGTCGAAGCCGTTGAAGTAGGCGTCGTAATATTCGGTGATGACCTGCTCGATCAGACGGTCTTCTGTCTTGGTAACCGTTCCCTGCGTCCCTTTCCAGATCAGCAGGATAAGATTTTTCAGAAAGCCGGTCTTTTCCACATTCATCTCTTCCCTGTGGATGCGGAACGGGTTCATTGTAATCGGTTTTTCCTCGGTGTACGATATGTACTTACCGCCGAAATACTCGCAAAGTCCCTCGTAGGAATTACCCGTGTCCACCATTACCACGTCCGTTCCCTGCTCGTGAAGCTGCCGTACAACCGAGTTCATGTGGAAGCTCTTGCCGCTGCCCGAAGGTCCTAAACAGAAGAAATTTGAATTATCCGAAAGTTTTAGTTTTCCCTCTTTCCCGGTGATGTCGATGGCCACGGGTACGCCTTGGCGGTCGGTATAATAGATTTTCAGCGGCGTGTCTTCGCTGTGCTGCACACGCTCCTTGTACATCAGGCACATGGCCGCGTCCGATAGGGTCAGGAAGCGGTCGTACTCCTCGTTCAACCCGTAGCAGTTGCCCGGGAACGAGTTCACGAACAGCTCTAGTTGATTATATGCCCGCTTGCTGATGTGGATGCCCATGCGCCCGAAGACGTTTTCCAAATGATTGGTGCACTTCTGCAAATCCGTACCGGCAGGTACACCCACTATCATGTTGAAGTGCATGTACACCAGTTGCTTACTTTCCCGGGCTACCACGTCCTGCACCCGCTTGATGTCCTCGACAGCCATCTGGTTGCTCGGATTCGGGACACTGGCATGCCGGTTTTTCTTTTTATCGAGCAACGAAAGTTCACGCTTCTGACTGGGTAGGAAAATGATCTGGTTGTACACCACCGTATCGGTGTTCGGGATGCTGTCGATGACCGATACGAGATCTACCGGCATTTCCGTGTTGTTCACCTCGATATTCGTGTACGGGCGTATTAGCGAGGGCAGCGCGGCGCAGTCCACGTCCACGAGACTGTACACCTTGCAGCGTTTGTCGCCCATTGACACCGTTTCGTCGTCTGCCTTGAAGTTCGTCATCGACACGACGCGGTCTTTGAAGTTCATCGCGAAATAGCGGTCCACGTGCTCACTCGCCTCGGTCTTGTTCAGGAATCTCACCTGCACGCCGCCGTCGCGCAACTGGTCGTGCACCTTGCGGATCTTCACGAGGAAATCACGCCACTTTTTGCTGTCGTAAGAGAACAGGCGACTTTTCTTCGCTTCCTGCGTGATGGTCAGGTAACAAAGGCTGTCCGTGTACGGACGTCCCTTGAAATAGCGAAAATACGATGCCGAGAGAAACTCCTGATTGCCGTCTTCCTCGTTTGCAAACCGCTTTCTCACGAAAATATCCTGCTTGTGGATGGCGTATCCTTCTCCCAGGGTCAGCGCGAGGGAGGAGAACAGGTTCGTGAACTCGTAGTAACTGTCGATGTCGGCAGAATATTTCTGCACTGGGTTCTCGATTTTCAGGATGGCGGAGTATTCCCCCGTCTTGGTATACAGCACGCCCACGCCCTCCGTGTCTTCCACCGAGAAGTAAATGTCCTGAAAGATGCGTTTGCGCTTGCCGCCCGTGCCGAACGCGTAGACGGACAAGGCCATGCCCGTGCACAGGGCGATGAAGAATAAAATGACGTATAGGCTCATTTCGATATTTGTTCGATTAGATAAGGGCGGGACCCGCCCGCGTTCAACAATCAATCAGCCACACACATTGCCGTGATGGTTTCTCTTTGTTAGACCTTGCGTGAGTTTGCATACACGTACACGCCACGGTCGTTCTTTTTGCTGTGCAACCCTTTCCGCTGCTTGAGGATGATGAGCGTGATGCCGGTGGACAGAATGGCCACCAACACGACCAGTCCGGCCACGAACCCCAGCAGACAGTAAGCGATGATGAAGCCGACAATAGCTCCGCCTGCCGCACCTGCCGCCCAATAGATGTAGCGGCCTTGCAGCCCCATCATTTCAAGTGGACGTTGCAGTCCTTTGAACAGCGGATAGTCCGGGTAACGTTCGTCCTTGGCTTTCATCGCTTCATGGATTATGCGTCAATGCCGAAGAACAAGGGTAACGCCTGTGCTGCCGCGATCAAAAAGATACATGCGCCCACCACCATCATGATCTTCTTCTTGACATTGTGATTATTTATGTTAAATCGCTTAAAATCATCGATTTACAACTTCTGCAACTTAACAAGTCACGGATAAGTCACAAATATTTCCAACAAGCTACACTTTTAAGTAACTTTAACTGCGACTGCGAGCTCAAATCACAGAAATAATACTGATACGTGACAAATCCGCAACTTCTACATCCCATCATAATATAATCTTGGATATGATTCCAAAAACATAAAAACGAGTGCGTTTAAGTACGATTTTTGCCCGAAAATCATACTCAAAGGTTAAGTATTGTTGTATTATGGCTTGACAGAAAGGTAAAATTCTTATATTGGAGAATACCAGCCGTAACTTTGCATCGCTTTTGGCAACAAAGGCATAGAGAATCGCTAACGCCACTCAGGATATCAACATATATAGCAAAGGTGGCAAATATTAACCAACAAAGTTATAAGGTATGAAAGAATTGTTTTCAAACTCACGACACGACAACGAAATCAAGAGAGACGTTGCCGAACTGAAAAACAGGATGGATGCCGTGGAGCATCTTCTCGACAGAGCCAAGGATGTGCTTACCTTGGAAGAAGCTGCAGCCTTCATGGGTATGAAGAAGAGCACGCTCTACAAACTGACCCACGAACAGGCTATCCCTTATTGGAAGCCTAACGGCAAGCTTATCTATTTTGAGAAGTCGGAACTCATCGCATGGATCCGACAGAACAAGATGCAGTCGAAGGCTCAGATCTCAAAGGAGGCGGAACGGCTGATTGCTGGTATGGAGGTACAGGCTTGCACCATACATCATTCACTTAAATAAGGTATGGAGCGAAGCATGAAAAAGGATGAACTAATCAGCATCATCAGGGAACGTAATCCTCTTCTTGCCGATGCAGTCAGCCATATGGTGGACTATGTGACTGACAAATATCCGGCTGCATATCCGAACAAGGAACAGACAGAGGCTGTGAACAGATACCTTCATTCAGTAATGGCAGATGGTGACGGAACGATGTCGAGAGAAAACTGTGAACACAGAAGAATCGCTTCACAGCGAATCACCATCAATGCCATACGACTGCTTGACTGGGAACAACAAAATCGTTTGCAAGATGTGCTTGACCACATATCCTATGACCGCAATTATTATCTCCCGGAAAGAGGTTGGAAAATGGGAAGGTAGTAAGTACGGATGAGATACATATCATTACAAATCAGTCTTCAAAATGGAAAACAGAAATATTTTTTACTGTATAGTCCTTTCACAACAGCAGGAGGAATTTCTGGACAGTGCCAAGTCGGGAGTGAACAGATACCGTTTCATTCATTTTCTTGCGAGAAACGCAGTCATGAAGCAAACTGCCTGCAAGGTGAAAGGCTATACGGTAAGTTTGCAGGTTGGACAGGTGGCATTCGCAGAGGGAGAACTGGCAAGGCTTTTCGGATGTGAACGCAAGACCATACAGAGGCTTGTGGAGAGCATGAGGGCGTTACAGCTTGTCTCAACCAACAGTACCAACCGTGCAACCGTCTTTACACTGCTCTATCTATCGGGATGGCTTATTGAAGGCAATATGGTGAGGAATCCATATTACCACAGACCATTGGCAAGGACAAGACAGGAGAATGTCGTAAGTGTCCCATCTGGCATGAATGTGACTTCACCTAATAATTCCACTTCTTCCCTTTGTTCAGAGCAAATTTCAAATGGAAAGGAGACTTACAGGACGGAGAGCGATAAGACAGAGAAGGAGATAAGGGTCTTATTGAGTGAGAAGAATCGAGATAGAAGAGTGTCATGTTCATCGATAGCCGGAAATGTGGCAGGAGAGAACGAAGGCTTGCCCGAGTTATAGCCCACTATAACTTCTCCGCTATGCTCCCGAAGTTGTGGGCTCTCCCGAGAGGCTGGGCTTTGCCCCGTCCCACTTATGGCTCTGCCATAAGAACCTGGTCGGATGGCTGTCAGCCCCCAACACCCCTGACCAAAGGCTTTTGCAGAAGTGCAAAATGCAGACCCTCTCTTTGGAAACTCCGCTTAGAGGTCTCGCCCCCTAAGAACCCTGAGCAGGAAGTGTCCCTCTCCCTGCACCCACCGCTTGGGGACACCATCCCCAAGACCCCTAAAACCATTCATCAAATATTCAAAAACATCATGGCAGAAATATCATGTATCAACATCAAGCCGTGCAACATTGGCAGCAGCGAGGCGCATAACAGACGCACAGAGCAATATATGGCTCACATCAACGAGAATGATGTCTATATCCGCAGAGACCTGACCTCTAAAAATGAGGTTTGGGTCTCACCTGAGTATGGCGAAAAGACCTTGCAGCAATGCTATGACGATATAGCCGTCATGGTCAAGGAGAAGACGGGTAAGGCATTGCAGACCAAAAGTCGGGAGAGGGTGGACAAGAAGACTGGAAAGGTGAAGAAAGTCGCAGGCAGCAGCCCCATCCGTGAGGGAGTTGTGCTTATCAAACCCGATACAACGATGGATGATCTTGTCCGCTTCACACAGGAGTGTCAGAAGAGGTGGGGGATATGCGCCATTCAGATTTTCATACATAGGGATGAAGGACATTATGACACGATGGATAACGTAGGCAAGTCCGAATGGAAATCCAACAGTCATGCCCACATCCTTTTCGACTGGATGGATCATGCTACTGGCAAATCTTGGAAACTCGACAAGAAAGCCATGTCGGATCTGCAGACGCTTGCAGCTGAGACACTGAACATGGAACGTGGCAAGAGTAAGGAAGAGACAGGCAGAGAGCATTTGGAGCGTAACGACTTTATCCTTGCCAAACAGAAAGAGGAAACGGCACAGATCTTGGCGGACAACAAGAAAGCTGAGATTGAGAAACACGAAGTCCAGATGCAGGTGAGGGCAGCGAACAGGGAGAAAGGACGGCTCGACTCGGAAATAGAGAAACGGCAGTTGGAAAGCGACAGGCTTGACAGGGAGATTGCGGACAAGGAAGAGCGCGCAAGAATGGCAGACAAAGCTAACACGAACGGCATCAAACACGGTGTGGCAAACCTTCTCGGCATGGGGAAATATGCAGCCATCGAGAAGCGCAACAAGGAACTTGAAGAGTCTGTCCCCAAGGAGAAGCAGCGGCTCCAAAAACAGTTCGCTGCGGCTGTCAGACAGGAGGTGGAAAAGGCGGTTGCACCTTATGAGCAACAAAAGAATGCAGACAGATTGCTTATCAACGCACTTCAATCCAAAGTATCTGTTTTGTCCGAAAGCAACATGGAGCTTAGCAGTAGGAACTCTCGTATGGAGAGCCGTCATCAGACTGACTTGGAGTGGCGTGACCGTCTACTTCGGATATTCGCAGAAATGTTCTATCAGGTCAAGGAATTTTTCCGTAAGGCTGTCGATGCCATCATCTCCTTTGCAACTCCCGACAGACAAGGAAGACACCGAGACATCTTTCGCAACGAGGAAGCAGCAGCAATCAAGGAGACCATGAACGAATTTGCCGACACTGAATCAGGACGAATCAGCATCGGCAAATGGCTTGTTGATTATGCTTCCTCCAAGTCGGAACTGTCAATCTTGGATGTATATCACGCCCAATGTGAAGTGGACGGAGTGGCACAAGGAAGGTATGACTGGAGGATAGAGAGAGGAGAACGGAACATGTCTTTATAACACATTACTTTCGTTCAAGTGTCAATTCTAATCTTTGGAGTCCCTTCTTATTCGCATTGGCAAGAATAAGTACGTATGTAATTTGCTCTTTCTCCTTCAACGTGGTAGTCATGTAACGGAAATCGTCTTCCGTAACGATATATTTCAGCATGGGACCGCCGCCAGATGCCACCACAAGACGTATCTTGTCAGAAAGAGGAGAGATGACGTAGGCATATCGAGCCATATACGTTGTACTATTGAGCTTCACCCAATCAGGGGCTGTTGGGTCTAAAGTATTATTCAGATAGATGCGGCAGTTCTTGTAGGATGGTCTTTCATTTCCCTCTGAACTGTATATTTTCCCGTTGCCATCAACAAATATTGGAGAGGACACGGAATACTTCTCTATAGGACACAGCTCCTCATAGACAATGTCTGCCTCAGACTTTATGGCGTCTTCTACAGGAAGTTCTGGCCCTATAATTTCCTTGTCTTCCAATACCTCTACAAGTTCATACTTCCATGCCGAACCATCTGCAGGGGGATTGGCAAGTATGGTCTTCTTTGCTCTCAGCTTATACCTGTGCCCTTTCTCATACGTAAACCATTCTATCCCAGAGAAACTCATCTTTCGCCAGGTCTGGTCAACGCCATCCTCCATGACAAGCATACACTCAACGGGATTCTCCTTGTTGTCATCAAATAACGAATACATAATGTCGGTGTTCTCAGAAACCGACATAGTAACTTCAATCACCTTGTCTTTGGGTTCATCATCGTCATTGCATGATACCATTCCAATAGCAGAAATGATAACGACAAATAATGTTGAAAAAAATAATTTCATTGTCTTCATAATATCATTTGTTTATCTCTTATGTATCAAGTTCACATCAGTAAAATAATACTTCACAATCTTTTATAGATGCAAAAAGGAAGTCTCTTGTTGATTGCTGCCAATATGCGCCATCGCTTAGTAACGTATGCGATGTTCTTTTTCTTGCATATAGCCCTAATTATCTGCGAGGCAACTTTCTTTACTGGCATTACCCAAAACAAACCATCCCCTTTTGCCATAGCTGTATCGACAAGCCCTGGTCTAATATCGGTAACTATGATTTTGCCTCCAGCCTTGAACGCCTTCTTACTGAGAGCTTCCATATAGTTGATTTGATATGCCTTAGAAGCGCTATAAGCAGGTGCCATAGGCTCTCCTCTAAGACCTCCAGCTGATGTGATGGCTACCAAATGGCCATATCCTTGCTGTTCAAGTATCTTGTATAATGTATCTATGCAAAAAGTCCACCCTGTTACGTTTGTGAGTAATGTTGGACTTTCTATTGCATAGTCGAGAGACGTATTGATGTTACCTGTTCCTGCACATACAATAGCCAAATCAATGTGACCGAGTTTGCCTGCAAGTTCCTTGATGGCATGTTCAATCTCTTTCTGTTTAGTAACATCTGCAATTGCTGGAATTATGGTCGAGGAGGACTGTTGCTGAATCTCCTTCAATAGTATTTCCCTTCTACCAATAATTCCTATAGTATTTCCTTGCTCTGCAAAGTCTTCCGTTAGAGCTCTCCCTATTCCTGAAGTCGCTCCTATGATTATGATATTTAGAATCTTGTTATTTCGCATTGTCATGAATATGGATGAGAGGCTGACCAAAGAAAGTGGAAAGCATCGAGATTGTTCTTAGTGTGAAATTGTGTTGACCGCTTAACCATTTTGTCACTTCACTCGGTTTCTTGCCAAGAGCCTGAGCAAACTGTAGTTTGGTCAAACCGCGTTGTGTCATCAACTCATAAATTCGGTTTGAAACGGCAAATTCCATTGCCACCTCCTGCTGTATGGCAGGAGAGGTGTTTGCCAACATTTCGTCAAATGATGTATTAATCCGCTTCATAAGTCAAATGTTTTATCAGTTTCAATTATGTTTTCTGTTACCGAAATCGTGCCATCTTTTACACCAGCTCTCATTAACCTGTCAAAGTTCTGGAGTGTGATGACATATCCTTTGAGGGTATCGTCTTCATCATATGTTCTGGTTTTCTTAACTCCTCCATTGCCAAGGATGAGTATTTTGTCAGACAACCGTAAGCAATAAAGACGAAGTTTGGACTTCAATACAGGCAAGGCACAAACCCTATCGTTCATCTTGCCTTCTGGACGGAAGAAACGTTCCAAAGCACCAAAATCAGCAATACGTCCAAGTATATTCAGAAGACGCTCAAAATCCTCATTATACTCCAACTCATTTCTGAATTTGGCGTAGAACTTTTCAAATTCGCTATCATCATCTGATAGGAATTGTATTGTGTACATGGTACAGTTTTTCGCATCTGTAACCAATTTCAATTCGGCTTCACTCATATATTATCATGTTTTGTCGATGCAAAGATACAAAGAATATTTCACTTAAAAGTAAAAGTCTGTCTGTATTTATGCTTTTTTATACAAAAATCTGCTTTACTGCATGAAATCAGGTATCATATCCACTGCTTCTCGTTTCTTTTTGTCAACGATGTTGCCGTAAATCTGTGTTGTGGTTACTCTGCGATGCCCTAATAGTTTGCTCACGGTGTAGAGGTCAACACCCAAAGTGAGCATCATTGTGGCACAGGTATGGCGTGCGCTGTGAAACGACAGGTGTTTGTGGATTCCTGCTTCCTTGGCTATCTCCCTTATCTTGTCGTTCACATATTGTTCAGCAACAAGAGGGAAGACAATATCAGAAGACGAAGCTTCATCGGAACGTTCGGGAAGCCAGTGGAGGATTTCAGGCGACAAGGGATTGGACAGCCTGTCACGAGTCTTCTTCTGACGGATTTCAATCTTGTAGTTGTCACCCACCTTCTTTATATCTCCCCAAGTGAGTTTGCGGACATCGCTGACACGCAGACCGCAAATGCAACTGAAAACGAATGCCTGCTTCTCCAGCAGATGTCGGGTCTCAACGGTTGCAAACCTTCTCAACTCTTCCAGTTCCAAGTAGGCACGCTCTGTCTCTGTACCCTTTACATAATCGGAGACTCTGAATTCTTCAGTTGGATTGCTTGGCAATATCCCATCCCTGTACGCCTTGCCAATCACGGAGCGTAGCACAGAATAGACTGCTACTATGGTATTGTTGCCCAATCGTTTACCCTCTTTGCTCTTGTAATGATAGGCAGGTGTATAGTCTATCAGTCTAAGTATGAAGTCTTTGAGGAAATTCCCGTCTATCTTTCGGAAGGTCATGCGGTCAGTGTAAAACTCTTTTACGAAGCGTGCCATGTTGCGGTATGCTTTCTTGGTCTTCTCTGTTATGTTCTCCTTCTCGCATAACTGCTCCACATAGTCGCAGAACCTTACTGACGAACCTTGTGGAGCAGATAACTCAGAGATACGCCTGTCATCCTGCAAGTCTTGCAGCCGTTGTCCCTTCCTTGCTTGTGCCATCAGCATTACATTGTCATTGTGAGCCTTTATCTCTTTTCCCTTACCAGGCAAAATGTAAAGCTTCAGGAACTCAAACTTCCTCTTTCCGTTGAGGGTGTAGTCGAGGAATATAGACTTGCCTCCGTCCTTCGTGTTGCGGAAGCGTATCTTTACGGGGTCTGTTATCTGTGTTCTCATGCTGTCTCTGTTGTAGTTAATGATGGAATCCGTTTTACAGCATCCTCCTTCTTCTTGTCTATCAGTCGCGCATATACAAGTGTCTGCTCCACACTTGAATGTCCGAGCAGTTTGCTCACGGTGTAGATGTCCACTCCGAGCGTGAGCATCATAGTGGCAAAAGTATGACGGCTGCAGTGAAAGGTGATGTGCTTGTCAATACCCAATTGCTTGGTCATGATTCTCAGCTTGCGGTTTACAAGTCCTTCATAATAAAGCGGAAAGACCGGGTCAGAACCTTTGGCACCACCTCTTTCAGGCAACCATTTCATGGCATTGGCTGAGATGGGAAGATACAGGGGCTTTTCCGTCTTCTCCATAGTGATGCTCACCGACACCCCTTCCTCTGTATATATAAAGGTGTCCCAAGTCAGTTGGCGGATGTCGCTGCTTCGCAGTCCGCAGAGACAGGCGAATATGAAGGCACGCTTCTCCAACTCATACTTTGTTTCGAGCCTCATGAATGCCTGAAGTTCGGGAATTTCGAGGAATGCCCTTTCGTGTTCCTCTATCGTCAGTTTACTTTGCAGCGAAAACTCCTTGGTCGGATTTCTGATAATGAGTCCATCCTTGTAGGCATGGTTTATCATCAGTCGCAGATAGGTGTAAAGGGTGCGGATGGTCGTGCCAGCCAACTTGCGAGGATTCTTGAAAGGATAGTTGTGGCCGGCATCAACGGTTTTCAGGAAATCGATGAAGCCACCAAGGAAGTCCACATCAAGTTCTGCGAATGGGATTTCAGAGGAAGCATATTCAACCAGCCTCTTGAGCATCTTGCCCAAAGCGTTTGCAAAGTCAGTCCTGCCGTCAGCCATAGCTTTCTCTTTCTTTGCTGAAACATAATCCACGAAGTTGCCCTTAGAAGCATGGCGGCTGATGACACCAAGCCTCTCCCTGCTGTACTTCTCAGTCATTTGCCTCACCATGTCTTCGACAAGTTGAAGTGTTTGCTTATTAGACTGAGCATCAAACGGTGTGCTTTCTGGGACAAGGAACAAGCCGAGGAACTTATACGTGTGCCTTTCGCTTTTGTTCTCTTCCCCAGTCGCAAGGTTGTAAACAGTAGAGTCGAGGAAGATGCTTTGTCTTCCATCTCTCAGTTTTCGGAATCTGATTTTTATCGGGCCATTTGCCGATGTCGTTTTCTTCTTTTTCGCTTTCATATCGTGTTTCTTTAATATATCTGCCTGCAAAGTTACGAAATCTTCTTGAAAACGAGTCACGGAATAGTCACAGCAACAGTCAAACTATATGGTTGCCAAATCAAAACAAGAAAGCCAAAAGAAATGAAAGGAAAATACTTTGAATATACTGTAACACAATTATTTATGCAAGTTTAACTTATAAATTCTGCGATTATAGTTTGATTAGGCTGACATAGGGTGATCTTCTTCTTCACATCCTGCTCCTCGTTGTTCATGGCGATGTACACACTGATCGCGCCCACGATGGCCACGACACCCGCAATGGCGTAGCAGAGCTTCACCATGATAGGCACATACTTCACGATCTCCTCGGCCACGCTTGAGAGCGCGGTCGTTCCCGCGGAATAGTCACCCGCCGTGCTCTGCGCCATAGCCGGCATACCCGTCAGCAGCATAAGGGCGAGCATTTTTACTTGGATGGAAACACCTTTGGCAAATTCCTTTGCCTTACGGTACATTCGTTTGATTTTCTGAAACATACTTGTCGTTTTTAAGTGATACTTTTATTTTGAATTGTCATACAGTCCTGCCGACCGCCTATATGCGGTAGCCGAAAAAGGCGGGAAATACGATCGAGGCTCCGATGATGAAAAGACATGCGCCGACAAGCGACACGATCGACTTTACCACGCCGTCCTCGCCTGTGTTCATTTTGATGTAAATCTGGAGCGCGGACACGATGACAAAAACCGAGGCGACAGCGTAGCAGATGTAAAGTACATACAACATCATTGTCACCACGAAGTCGTGCATCGTGGCCAGAGCGTCCGCACCCCAACTGTAATTCACGCCGCCGCTTTTGGCCAGCGCGGCGTAAGGGACGAGACACAGTGCACATAATATTTTTTTCGCTTTCAACATTCTACAAATGGTCTTTGAGGGGTTTCCATTCCAGCTCCGGGCGGTTATCCGTTTTTCCTCCGGCAATCATGGTCTTGTACAGTTCATCTGTCGTGTACGCATCCGACAGGTAGGGGATGGTTTCCCCCATCTGTTCCTCTGCCTTGGCTTTCAGTCGGGCCAGTTTCTCCGCTACGGTCGCCTCACCGTGGGATGCCGTGTCCGCCGTTTCTTGTATTACCGGCGAATCGGTGGAGGCGACATCCGTTTCATACTGCTCGTTTCCGACGTTGAATCCAGTGTCGCTCTCCGTTACGGTCACACTCTCTTCTTCTTCCGGTGCACCGAGGTCGAAGATTTCCTCGTCCGTCTTGCCCGTTCCCTTTTTTCCATAGAGATCCTGCACGATGACGACCGCGTAATAGACGAGGTAGGCGACCGTCAGCACAATAGCAAAAATGAAATATGATTTCATATATTTGTTTTTATATTATATTCACTTTTAAAATATGATTTGCAAAATAAGATAGCAAAAATTGAAAGCAAAAATTGTTGATTATAAAACAGTTTATTTTCAAGTGAGATTTTTATAAAAACGTAAAATCATATTCTAAAATCATATTCCAGCATGATTTTAGAGTAGGGAAAGGAGAAATAAGGATATAAAAAAAGCCCTCCGTGGTGGAGAGCTTTTAGGAGTGAACGGCAGCCAGACGGATATGTCAGCGTTTCTTGCCGCGCAAGTAGTCGTTCAGGTCTTTGTAGCCGGCATAGCGACCAGCTTCGTCGCTGACGTGCCGGTCATACATCCCGGCGATGGTTTCCACCGTTTTCTGTCCGGCAAGATCGTTGTCGAGGTAACAGTGGATATGCGCGTACCTTTGCAGGTGCTCCAATGTTTTATTCAGGTTACTGACCGAGTTCATCACGAGGAAATCGCAGGGCGCATCAATACAGATGGCATCGTCGCCCGCCTGTTTCAGGGTCAGGTAAGACAGAAAATCCATAAAGCCCTCGAATACGCAGACGCGGTTTTGTATCCCGTTCCGCAAATGTCCTATCAGGGATATGTCTTTCTTCTTGATACATCCCTTGTAATAGGCGTTGCGCACTTCGTAACCACCGGAAATATTACCGAAAGCCAGCGCGAAATAGCGCCGCTGTCGCAGTTCGTAATGTACCTCCCGGCAGAACATCCGTCCGATGTCCGCGTCGATCATCCTTGAATGAAGGTACGAGAGCAGCGCGTGATGTCGCAGCGGTATGACAATCAAATCTTTCATGTCTGCCTCTATCGGTCGGGGAGGTGCGGTCGGCATACGGATTTTCAGCAGCGACGTGCCGCCGGCGTTCCGTTCGATATATGCCAGTGCCTCGCTCACGCTCTCCGTCCCGCAAAGGTATTTGCACAATTCCACGAGGTCGCCGCCCGTCGCCTCGGCGAAGTCGTACCACTCGTTAAGATGGTCGTTCACTTTGAACGACGGGGTACACTCCGTACGCAACGGCGAGAGATACCAGTATTGCTCCGATTTCACATACTGCGCATGGTGTCCGAGCTGTGCCAGAAAGTCCACAATACGCACCTGTTTTGCTTCTGCTATGGTCATGTCTGTTTCTTTTCACTTGTTTGCACAAAACCAGTTTAGTTTACCTCCCTATATATATAGATACTAAATTAAACTGAATTATATATGCCCGCGCCCGGCCTCATTCTTCATCGAAAAGCATGGCTTCCGTCGGGGTCATGTCATAATAAAAAAGTTTGTC